>WNFG01007565.1_pt1 | contig 10021 bp, 11 predicted proteins | sample 5400431 | NCBI WGS metagenome assembly WNFG01 (sample SAMN13153346, study PRJNA577476) | soil metagenome | isolation source: 120 cm saprolite under Douglas fir tree site 2 hole 3 replicate 2 | place: USA:California | collected 2015-04-18
TCGTGCGCTGGTGCCGGGAGGCCGGCTGCACCGTCACCGTCGACCGCATGGGCAACATCTTCGCCCGCCGCCCCGGCCGGCGCAGCGAGCTCGCGCCGGTGGTCACCGGCAGCCACCTCGACACGCAGCCGACCGGCGGCCGCTTCGACGGCGTCTATGGCGTGCTCGCCGGGCTCGAAATCATCCGCACGCTCAACGATAGCGGCTACGAGACCGACGCGCCGGTCGAGGTCGTCGTGTGGACCAACGAGGAAGGCGCCCGCTTCGCCCCGGCCATGGTCGGCTCGGGCGTGTTCGCCGGCGCGTTCGACGAGGCCTACGGCCACAGCCGTGCCGACCTCGACGGCAAGACCATGGGCGAGGAGCTCAGGCGCATCGGCTATCTCGGCGCGGAGAAGACCGGCGGGCGCAAGCTCGGCGCCTATTTCGAGGCGCATATCGAGCAGGGGCCGATCCTCGAGGCCGAAGGCAAGACCGTCGGCGTCGTGCAGGGCATCCAGGGCATCCGCTGGTTCGAGGTGACGGTCACCGGCAGCGAGAGCCACGCCGGCACCACGCCGATGAACCGCCGCAAAGACGCGATGCTCGGCTGCGCGCGCATCGTCGACCGCATCAATGGCATCGCCCTCGCCCATCCGCCGGGCGTGTCGACGGTTGGCATCGTCCAGGTCGGCCCCGGCTCGCGCAACACCATTCCCGGCAGCGCGTTCTTCACCGTCGATCTGCGCCATCCGCGCGACGAGACGCTGCTCGAGATGAAGGCCGAGCTGGAAGCGGCGGTCGGCGAGGTCTGCGCCGCGCTCGGCCTTGCCGCGGAATGCCGGGAGATCTGGTGGTCGCCGGCGACCGAGTTCGATCGCGGCTGCGTCGCCGCGGTGCGCCAGGCTGCCGAAGCTGGCGGCTACGCCCATCGCGACATCGTCTCGGGTGCCGGTCACGATGCCGCTTACGTCAATCGGGTGGCACCGACGGCGATGATCTTCGTGCCCTGCGCCGACGGCATCAGCCATAACGAGGTCGACCGGCTGCAACGTGCTGCTGCGCGCCATGCTCGACCGCGCCGCGGCGCGATAGCTGGGCGGCGTCAGCGCCCGCTCAGCGCCGCGTCGGGCATTCCGTCACCGGCGGCCCCTGGTAGTCCGTGCCGCCCGGGCGGTCCTGATGCAAAGGATCCGCGCACTGTACCGGCGGCGCTGCGGTGTTGCCGTAGCCATAGCCGGGCTGCTGAGCGTAACCGGGTTGCGCATAGCCGGGCTGAGCGTAGCCAGGGGCAGCATAGGCGGGCGGGACGGCCGTCCCTGCCACGCTGGCGGCGGCGCCGGCGCAACTGTAGACCGCGACACTGCCCGACGGGCTCTGCTGGATGCCCTGAAGCTGAGGGCTGGCTCCGTATTGCTGGCAATAGCGCGCTGCGTTGGCATTCGCCTGGGACACGTCATTGCCGACGATGCGGTAGGAAACCGTGGGCGCCGATTGCGACACCGGCCGCGAGTCATTGGCGCAGGCGGCGAGAACGCCGACGGCGGCCAGCAAGGGAAGAGCAGCAGCGCGCATGCGATTCACTCCATCGTCGTTATCCGACACAGCGACGGCGCTGGCACCACAACCGGGCTAGGTCAGACAGGCATCGTCACCCGGTAACACGCCGCCGCGCGCGCCAGTTCCCGCGGGCGCACCGCCGGCCACCGGTGGTTAATTCAAGCGGCGCGCCAAAGCTGCCGACCGCGGAAAGCCGCTGCGAGCCGCTAGCGCGACCGGCTGCAGGTGTAGACCGCGACGTTGCCCGAGGCAGTCGACTGGATGCCCTGGAACTGGGCGGAGCGGCCGTACTGATTGCAATACCGCTCGGCGTTGACGCCGGCCTGCCCGACATCATTACCGGTCACCTGATAGGACACCGACGGCGGCGCCGCCGCCACTTCGTGCGGCCCGCCGCAGCCGGCGAGGAGGGCGGGGACGGCAAGCAGAGAGATCGCGATGACGCGCATGGCTGGTGGCTCCCGGTTGACGGCTGGATCGTCACTCTCTGAATGCAACACATCGGCGCGCGCACTGGTTCCGGCCCACGCGATCGAGGCCACCCATGGTTCACGCTTGTGCCCGCTCGGGACGTGGCGCACCTTCGGCGCGCCCGCGGGCAACTTATGATCGGCTTCGGCGCCGCTCGATCAGAGTCCGGCAAGGGTTGCGGCGTTAAGGCTTTGCGCGTGAGGGATATCCTCGTGCTCGCTCCTCTTTGGGTCTGGCCCGTGCTCGCCGCCCCTTTTGTCGGCAGCTTCCTCGGCGTGGTGGTGACGCGGGCGCGGGTGCCGCAATCCATTCTGGTCGGCCGTTCCGCCTGCGCCCGATGCGGCCACCGGCTCGGCCCTGCCGATCTCGTCCCGCTGGCGAGCTGGCTCGCCACGCGCGGCCGCTGCCGCCATTGCGGGCAAAGCATCGGCGCCTTCTATCCGGCGATCGAGCTGGCGGCGCTGGGCGTCGCCCTGTGGTCCGCCGGGCTCGCCGCGGACTGGCTGCTGTGGCCGAGCTGCCTGCTCGGCTGGCTGCTTCTGGCCCTGGCGGCGATCGACCTGCGCTGCTTCCTGCTGCCGGATTTCCTGACCCTGCCGCTGCTGGCCGGAGGCCTCCTGCTGTGGGAAGTGGCGGAGCCGGCATCGCTGGTCCCGCACGCCATCGCCGCCGCCCTGGGCTTGGCCTTCGTCCTCGCCTTGCGCCAGGCCTATTGGCTGCTGCGACGGCGCGAAGGCATCGGCCTCGGCGACGCCAAGCTGCTCGCCGCGGCGGGCGCCTGGGTGTCCTGGGAGGGGCTGGCGAGCGTCCTCCTGGTCGCTTCTGTCGCGGCACTCGCGAGCACCTTGCTTCGCTATAAGCGCGGCAGTAGCATTTCGCTGGTCGACCGTGTCCCGTTCGGCGCATTCCTGTGCGTGGGAACATGGCTCGTCTGGCTTTATGGCCCGCTCGGTTGATGAGCGCGGGCCGGTTCGCACGTGGCCGGAAAGTGCGGCTGGAGCATCTCGGGTGCAACCGGCCATCGTAGGGAGTTTGGCCGCAGTGCAACAAGATCGCGTCGAGTTTGAACGGTCCCTGGCCGCGCGGCTGATCGCCGCCGGGCGCCTCGACGAGGCGTCCGCGGAGCGGGCCCTGCGCCTGCGCGCCGGCAGCGAGGAGCGGCTCGAGCGCATTCTGACCAGGCTCGGCCTGGTCCATGAGAAGCACGTCGCCGAGGCCATCTCGAGCGAGCTCGGCCTGCCGCTGGCGACCGCTGGCGACTACCCCGACGAGCCGGTCCTGGAGAGCGCCAGCCCGAAATTCCTGCGGCAGGCGCAAGTCCTGCCCTTGCGGGAGACGCCCGAGCACCTCGTGATCGCCGTCGCCGACCCGTTCAACGACTACCCGGTCCGCTCGCTCTCGCTGCTCGCCGGAAAGCCGGTCGAGATTCGCATCGCCACGCCGTCCGACGTCGAGCTCGCCCATGAGCGCCTCTATGGCGGCGAGAAGGGCTCGCTCGGGCAGATCGTCGACGAGATCGAGAACGCGGAGGATGCCGGCCCGGACGAGGACATCGACCGGCTGCGCGACCTGGCCAGCGAGGAGCCGGTCATCCGTCTCGTCAACCTGCTGATCGCGCGGGCGGTCGAGAGCCGTTCCTCGGACATCCATATCGAGCCGTTCCAGAACCGCCTGGCGGTGCGCTACCGCGTCGACGGCGTGCTGCGCGAGGGCGCGACGCCGCCGGTGCGCCTGCGCGCCGCCATCGTCTCGCGCATCAAGATCATGGCGAAGCTCAACATCGCCGAGCGCCGGCTGCCGCAGGACGGGCGCATCCGCATCGCCATCCGCGGCCGCGACTACGATCTGCGCGTCGCCACGGTCCCGACCTTGCACGGCGAGGGCGTGACCATGCGCATCCTCGACCGCTCGAGCCTGGTCGAGGATTTCGCCACGCTGGGCTTCGAGGCCGACACGCTGAAGCGCTATCTCGACCTGCTCGACCAGCCGCAGGGCATCCTCCTCGTCACCGGCCCGACCGGCAGCGGCAAGACGACGACGCTCTACACCAGCCTGCTGCGCCTCAACACGCCGGAGAAGAAGATCTTCACCGTCGAGGATCCGATCGAATACCAGCTCGACGGCGTCAACCAGGTTCAGGTCAAGCCGCAGATCAAGCTCACCTTCGCGGAGATCCTGCGCACGCTGCTGCGCCACAATCCCGATGTCATCATGATCGGCGAGATGCGCGATTTCGAGACGGCGCAGATCGCCATCCAGGCGGCGCTCACCGGCCATCTCGTGCTCTCGACGCTGCACACCAATAATGCGGCGAGCTCGATCAACCGCCTGCTCGACATGAAGATCGACGACTATCTCGTCACCTCCACCGTCAACGGCGTCATGGCGCAGCGCCTGGTGCGGCGTTTGTGCGAGGCCTGCCGCAAGCCGCGCGCGCTGCTGCCGGAGATGGTCGAGCGCCTGGGGCTGGCGCCACTGATGAACGGGCGCGAGCCGACGCTTTACGACGCCGTCGGTTGCGAGCAGTGCCACGGCAGCGGCTACCGCGGCCAGATGGCGGTCATCGAGGTCCTCGCGCTGTCCGATGCGATCCGCCGGCTGGTGCTCAACCACGCCGAGGCGCGCGAGATCCACCGCGTCGCGGTCGAGGAAGGCATGCGCACCATGTATCACGACGGGCTGCTCAAGGCGCTGGCCGGCACGACCACGGTCGAAGAGGTGTTGCGCGTCACGCGCGACGTTTAGGTCCTGGGCATGCCGCAATTCCGCTACATCGCCGTCGAGGCGTCGTCCGAGACCATCGAAGGCCGCATGGAAGCGGCGACGAAATCGGCGGTCATCGATCGCCTGCACGCCTCGGGCCACGTGCCGATCCGCATCGACGAGGTGGTCGCCTCGCCGCTCTCCGGCATCGACCTTTCCTGGATGTTCCGCGCGCGGCGCATGCCGTCGCGCACGCTGGCGCTGCTCACCGGTCAGCTGGCGACGCTGCTCCATGCCGGGCTGGCGCTCGACGAGGCGCTGGGCATCCTGCGCGAGCTGGCGACCAAGGAGCGCGAGCAGGAATGCCTGCGGCTCCTGCTCGAGCGCATCAGCGGCGGCGCGACGCTGTCGGACGCCATGGCCGAGCAGCCGGGCGTGTTTCCCGGCTTCTACGTCAGCATGATCCGCGCCGGCGAGGCAGGGGCGAGCCTCGAGACGGTGCTCGACCGCCTCGCCGAATTCCTCGAGCGCACCCAGGCGACCAAGGAGCACATCATCTCCGCCTTGATCTACCCGCTGGTCGTCGCGGTCACCTGCCTCCTCTCGATCGGCATCCTGTTCGTCTTCGTCGTGCCGCGCTTCCGGCCGATCTTCGAGCAGGCCGGCGATGCGCTGCCGCTGCCCGCGCGCAGCCTGATGGCCGCCTCCGACTTCCTGCAAGCCTATTGGTGGCTGTGCGTCGCCGCGCCGTTGCTGCTCGCCTGGGTGGTGCAGCGGCAATTCAAGAAGCCGGCGAGCCGGCAGCGCTGGGAAGCGCGCCTGCTCAAGCTCCCCGGCATCGGCGGGCTCATCGCCAAGGTCGAGGTCGTCCGCTTCAGCCGCACGCTCGCCACGCTGCTGAAGAACGGCGTGTCGCTGCTGAGCGCGCTGGCGATTACCCGCGAAACCATCCGCAACAGCGTCTTTTCCAACGCCGTCGCGACGGTGATCGAGCGCGTGAAGACGGGCAAGGGCCTGGCCGAGCCGCTGGCGCAGACAAAAGTGTTTCCGCCGCTGGTCGTCCATCTGGTGCGCGTCGGCGAGGAAAGCGGGCGCCAGGACGAGATGCTGTTCAAGGTCGCCGAGATCTTCGAAGGCGAGACCCGGCGCAGCATCGACCGCATGCTGGCGCTGCTCGGCCCGGCGCTCACCGTCGGGCTCGGCCTGATCGTCGCCGCGGTGATCGGCTCCATCCTGACGGCGGTGCTGAGCGTCTATGATTTGGCTATGTGAGGAGGCGTCCCTTGCGGTGGAGAGTGAGAGAGAGCGAGCCGTCCCAATCCGGCTTCACGCTGGTGGAACTGCTGGTGGTGCTGGCGATCCTGAGTCTCTTGGTCATGGTGGCGACGCCGCAGGTGCTGAAATATCTCGGCAAGGCGAAGAGCGATACGGCGCGCATCGAGATGAAGTCCATGTCGACGGCGCTCGACCTGTTCCTGCTCGATGTCGGCCGCTATCCGACGCAGCAGGAAGGACTGCCGGCGCTGGTCGCCAACCCCGGCGGCCTGCAATCCTGGCACGGCCCCTATCTCAAGGCGACCGTCGTCCCGCCCGATCCTTGGGGACGTCCCTACCAGTACCGCTTTCCCGGGCAGAACGGCGACTACGACCTCTACACGCTCGGCGCCGACAACATCGCCAGCCAATGACGGCGCGTCATGGGTGAGAAGGGCTTTACGCTGATCGAGCTGGTGGTGGTGCTGGCGATCGTGGCGCTGCTGCTGGCGATCGTGCTGCCCTTCGGCCTGCACCGCCGCGGTCACGACGAGCTGGCCAGCGGCGCGCGCGAGATCGCCGGGGCGCTGCGCCTTGCCCGCAGCCGGGCCATCCTGGTCAATCGCCCGGCCAGCTTCGTCGTCGATGTCGAGAACGGCTTCTATCGCCCGCCGGGCGCCACCGCGGCGCGGGCCGTGCCGATGGGCAGCCGCATCGCGCTTTACACCGCGCAGGAAGAGCAGCTCAGCGGCACCACCGGCGCGATCCGCTTCTTTCCCGATGGCAGCTCGACCGGCGGCGGCGTCGCCTTGTCGCTGGGCGGCGAGCGCTACGACATTCTGGTGGATTGGCTGACCGGCGGAGTCTCCGTCCATGCAGGCGCCGCAGCTGCCGGCCGATAATCGATCCTCGGCCGGCTTCACGCTGATCGAGATCCTCGTTGCCTTCACGGTGGCGACGCTGCTGCTCGGCGCGCTCTACCAGGTCTTCTCGGCGGGGCTGCGCTCGAGCGCGAGCGCCGAGCATTACGCCGACGCCGTCCTGCTCGCCGAATCCGGCCTCGACGCGCTGGTCGGCACGGCGGTCGCCGTCGGCGAGACGACCGATCGCTTCGGCATCTTCGAGCGCCGAACCAACATCCGCGCGCGTCCCGACCTGGGGCCGTCGGACGCGCAGCTGGCGGTCGCCCCCTACGAGATCGAGGTGCGCGTCGCCTGGCGTGAAGGCGTCCGCGAACGCGCCGTGCTGCTCTCGACGGTGCGGCCGGGGCCGCGGGAGAGGCCGCGATGAGCGCGCGGCAAGGCGGCTTCACCCTGATCGAGCTGCTCATCGCGGTGAGCCTGCTGGCGCTACTGATGGCGATGCTGTTTGCCGGGCTCAACGCCGGAACGCGGCATATCGGGCGCCAGAGCGAACGGCTCGATCGCGCCTCGCGCACCGTGCTCGCGCAGGACTTCCTGCGCGCGCAGCTCGCCGACGCCCGCGCATTGACGCCCTCGAACGTGCCGAGCGACGCCATCACCTTCGTCGGCCGTGTCGACGGCGTCGACTTTGTCAGCGCGGCTCCCCAGGCGGTGGCGGCGGGCGGGCTGCAAGTGGTTTCCCTCGGCATCGTCGAAGCGCGCGGCGCCGGCGGCGAGCAGCTGCAGGTGGGCTGGCGCCCGTTCAAGGGCGCCGGCGCATCGGCTTCCGCGGCCGTCGCGTCCGAGCACCGGACGGTGCTGCTTGACCATATCCAGGAGGCGGCATTCGCCTATTTCGGCGTCGTCGATCCCGGGGAGGCGCCGAGTTGGCACGCAACCTGGCGGAACATGGGCTATCTTCCCTCGCTCGTCCGTCTATCCGTGACCTTCGCGGACGGGCAACGGATGCCCGAATTCGTCGTCGCCCTGCGAGCGTCGCCGGGAGCGACCGGAGCGCTCGTCAATCCCGAGCCCCAATAGTGCCTCGATACAATCCTTCCGCCTTCGTGTGACGCTGTCGCGCGGAACCGCGACACGGAAGGATCGCCATGGACGAAAGACGCTCCCGGCCTGAAACCGCGCAGGCGCAGCCGCGCCGCGGCCCGCGCGGGCTTTGGCTGCTGCTGTTCCTGCTGGCCTGGAGTTCGAGCGAGGCTGGATACGCCGCGGAGCGCCTGCCCGATCCCGAGGACGGCGCGATGGCGATCCGCTCGTACACCAACCCGTATTTCGGCCTCGCCTTTCCGTTCGCCGCGGGCTGGAAGGAAGGCGTCGCCGGACCACCGCCATCCGCCGCCGGCTATTACGTCCTCGGCGCCGCCGATTCAAAGGACGGCATCAGCGGCAATCTGCTCATCGCCGCGCAAGACATGTTCTTCGCGCCCCAACCATTCGACAACGCGATGGCGCAGATCAAAGCCGCGCGCAAGACGATGGCGGCGCTTGCGGGCATGCGGATCGACCGCGATCCGACGGCGGTGAGCATCGCCGGTCGCGACTTCGGCCGCCTCGATTACAGCGGCGTCGGCCTCTACCGCACCCTGCTGGCGACGGAAATCCGCTGTCACATCGTCGGCTTCATCGTCACCGCGAACGATCCCGCTCTGCTGCAGCAGGCGGTGCTTAGTCTCGCTCACCTGTCGCTGCCGCCGGAACCCCCTGCACAGGCGCTTGGCGGCGCCGAGCCCGGCGCCAACTTCCCGGTCTGCATCAAGGATTACGCCACCGGCGAGAACCTGCTGCGCCGGGTCGAACCGCGCTCGGCAGCCCCTTATTTCGCACGCATCGCCGTGCGGATCATCATCGGCGCCGATGGCGGCGTGAAGCACACGCACGTGATCAAGGCCTCTGACGAGCAGAGAAAAAACATCGAGGAGGCTTTGACGCAATGGCGGCTGAAGCCGCTCCAGGTGAAGGGCGAGGCGGTCGAAGTCGAGACCGGGCTGGCGTTCGAGTTCAAGCCGCCGGCGCAGTAGGCGCTGGCCGATGCGGCGTGCCCGACGCCGGCGAAAAAGGGCCGCGGATGCGCCGATGCATCCGCGGCTGACGACCGCGGTTGAGTCAGAGCGAGCGCAGAAAGTTGATCAGGTCCTGCTGATTGGCCGGGGACAGCGCATTGAAGCATCCTGATCACCGGGTTGGCTTCGGAGCCGAAGCTGGCATGCAGCTCGATGGCGGCGATAAGGTTGCTGGTGCGGCCATCATGCAGGAAGAAGATCCGCTGTCCCACGCCCCAGAGCGGCGCGCTACGGAACTCCCGGCCGCTCGCGTTGCCCTGGCTGATGCCGTCGCCGAGCGAGCCCATGGCATGCAGCGCGAAGTCGCTGAACGGCTGGAAGGTGACTTCGCTCTGGCCGGTGAAGCGCGATTTCGCGGTGGTTTGATTGACGATGTGACAGGCCTGGCAGCCGATGTTCTGGAAAACCCTGAAGCCGTTTGTTGTCGAGGCGGTGGGTGGGGCCGGCGTCGAGGCGTCCGACAGGCGCATGAACGCCGCGAAGTTCACGACATCCGACGAGAAGGCCGCCGCCGGGCTGTTGCCGGTCGCCGCCGGCGTCAGATTCGTCCTGTCTTCGGGCGAGCCGTTGAACTGACAGCCGGGATCGTCGTCGCGCTCGTTGGGGAAGGCCTCGTTGGTGACGCCCTGCTCGACGTTGTACGCCTCGCCGGCGAAGATAAGCAGCGACTTGTTCTGCGCCTTCCAGCCGAAGCGCGTGATGGTGCCGTCATTGCCGCTGCGATTGAACGTGCCGGAGATCCCCAAGGCACTCGCCAGACCCGACTGCGCGGAAAGCGTCGCCTGCAGGCCGGCGTCGGAAACATTTTCCACCAGCCCGGCGCCGAAGGTCGGGGTCGGGATGCGGAAAATCACGTTGTTGCTCGTGAGCTGCGCGGCGAAGTCGGGCTGAGCGATGCTGCAATCCGGCGCATCCTTGCGCCCGGTGATCACGAACAGGTCATGGACGCCGCCATCCGGCGTGCCGTCGGCTTTCCTGACGAACCGGGCCTCGCGCACCGGGCCGTTGGCGACGATGAAGGGCGGCACCGCGTTCCGGGCGCCGTCCAAGGTCGCGACCGCCACCTGCGGATTG
>WNFG01010461.1_pt1 | contig 10021 bp, 9 predicted proteins | sample 5400431 | NCBI WGS metagenome assembly WNFG01 (sample SAMN13153346, study PRJNA577476) | soil metagenome | isolation source: 120 cm saprolite under Douglas fir tree site 2 hole 3 replicate 2 | place: USA:California | collected 2015-04-18
GCACGGTAATGCTGGGATAGACCAGGACCAGCGACCACAGCGAATCCTGCAATCCAAGAATGGCCACCACGCGCGACAGAGGAATGAACAGCAGAGTCGGCGGGACCAGGTAGGTCAGGAAGATCGCGATGCCCAGGCGCTCCCCCCATCGGCCAGTGAGGCGGGCAAGAGCATAGGCTGCTGGTATGGAAAGCAGCAGGGTAATGACCACGACTATAACGCCCACAAACGCGGTGTTGCCCAACCAGCGCAAGTACCCGGTTTGCTGGAGCAAATATCTGAACAATGCAATCAACACTTCCAGGGCATTAAGGATCAGTAAGCTGATGATCGCGATGCGCAGTGCGGTGTAAGGCCTCCATAGGTGCCAGACAACCGCTGCTGAAATGCATATTTGGGTAACCAGCAAGAGGGTCAGAAATGAAAAGCCCAGCGAGTGATGGAGCTGACGGAATACGAGGAAACTGCTGAGGAGGGCCATCGCAAGCTGGAAGTACATGGAGAGACGAACCTTGTGGCGCAGGAACCACAACGACAGAAGCAACGCTGCTAAGCAAATCTGGATCACCAAAAAAAGGGCTAGCTGGTTGTCGGTCTGATCAAAAAGATACGCCAGGTGATCAAGAGTCGGGGATAGATTGAAGAGAAACGGATTGTTCTCGGTGGCGTAAAGATCGAGGTTCTGTTTGAAGGTGGCGATGGCCATCCAGAAGAAGGGGAAGGCCAGCAGCGTGGTAAAAACCGTCAGCACCAGTGCCTTGACGGTATTGGGCCACACACTGGCGCCGCCAAAAACATGGCGGACCTCCCTGGTCTGCAGATACCACATCACCAACGCGGAGAGAGCGACGACGACCACCTGTTCAATCGCCAGGCGGGTCTGCGACTGGCGCAGAGCGTACAGAAACAGCGCGGTCAGGGTCCCGGCGACTTCCAGCACCAGCACGAAGACCAGGAAAATGCGCACGCCATTCCAGAGCTTCCACAATCCTAAGGCGATGAACGCGACCACCAGGGCGGTCACAATTCTGAACCCGAGGGCGAGTCCGGCGCTGTGCAGCAATACCGCGCGCAGCAGCAGGGCCGCCGCGGCCAGAAACGTCAGCGCGCTCAGGACCATGAGCCCCAGGGGCTTCTTCACCGGTGGCAGGGAGATAGTGTTGGTCATGCCGTCTCCGTGCGGCTGGCCATGCGCAGCATCAGCCAGGCGATCAGCACCAGCACCGGCACCAGGAAGACCGAGACCGCGGCGCCCGCCGCCAGATCGCTGCCGGTAATTCCGGTGGCAAAAGCGAAGGAGGGCAGCGTCTGCGTGGAATCGAAAGGTCCGCCCGCCGTGAGAATGTAAACCACGGTCATATCGGTAAAGGTGAAAATCGTTCCGAACAGCAGGGCCACGCTGATGATGGGGCGCATCATGGGCAGGTCGATCTGAAAGAGCGTGCGCCAGAAGCCCGCGCCGTCGATGGCGGCGGCTTCAGGAATCTCTTTGGGAATCGCCGTGCGTCCGGCCAGCAGGATGACCGTTGAAAACGGTATCAGCCGCCAGCAGTGCACCAGCACCACCGAAGCCATGGCCAGTTTGGGCTCGCCCAGCCACATGGGCGTCTCGAAGGGCCTGACCAGATGCAGCCACACCAGGCACCAGGTAATCACGCTGTAGATGGAGTCCAGAATCCACTTCCAGCCGATGGTGCCGAGGGAAACCGGGGCCACCCAGGGCAGCAGAATCAGGAAGCGCACCAGGCCGCGTCCGCGAAAAGGCTTTTCCAGGGCGATGGCCAGAATGTTGGCGCACACCATCACAATGATCTGCGCGGCGATGGTGAAGAAGATGGAGTTCTTCAGCGACTGGCGAAAGCTGGGACTCTGCATAATGCTGCGGAAGTTTTCGAGGCCGACATAATGCAGGCCGTTGCTGCCGATGCGGGCGTCGCTGAACGCATAAAAAACCGCCAGCACGAAGGGAAGGCCGATCACCAGCGCGATGTAGAGAATGGCCGGGGTGAACATGGCGAAGCCCAGCAGCGGACTCTTCGCCGCGCCCGCCGATTGGATCCGGCCCTGCCCTACTGCCATGTCAGGGGCCTCGCCGGGACTTTCTGTTCGGTCGTGCGATCGAAAAATTTCAGATGGCGCTCGGGCACGGCGAAGCCGTAGGTAGTGCCTATTTCGTAAGTGTGCCCCAGCAGCAGCCGGGCGATGATCTTCTTCCCGTCGGCGCGGCCGCCAACGATCACGCCGGAAAGGATATATTCCGCGCCCAGGTATTCGACGTTCTCGACCCGGAACTGAAAATTCACCTTCGCCGGCTCTTTGATGTCCTCGGCGATACGGAAGTGCTCGGGCCGGAAGCCGCAGATGACGTCCTCATTTTCAATCAGATTCATGGGCGGCGAACCCAGGAAGGTGGCGACAAAGGTGTCCGCCGGATCGTCATAGACTTCGCGGGGCGTGCCCAGCTGCCGGACCACACCTTTGTTGAGCACCATGATGCGGTCGCCCATGGCCATGGCTTCCACCTGATCGTGGGTCACGTAGATGGTGGTGGTGCCGACGCGGCGATGAAACCGCTCCAGCTCTTCGCGGGCCGAAAGGCGGAGTTTGGCGTCGAGGTTCGAAAGAGGTTCATCCAGCAGAAAGACCGCGGGCTCGCGGACGATAGCGCGCGCCAGGGCCACCCGCTGGCGTTCGCCGCCGGAAAGCTCGCGCGGCTTGCGTTCCAGCAGCCCGCCGATGCCCAGCAGCGACGAGGCCCACTCCACCTTCTGCTTATGCAGTTCTTTGGGGACTTTCTGCGCCTTCAGCGGAAAAGCGATGTTCTTATAAACGGTAAGATGCGGATATAGTGCATAGCTCTGAAAGACCATGGCGATGCGGCGCTCGCGCGGCGTGAGATCGTTGACCACCCGGTCGCCGATGAGAATCTCGCCGGCCGTGGGTGTTTCGAGGCCGGCGATCATGCGCAGGAGAGTGGTTTTCCCGGAGCCCGAAGGCCCCAGGAAAACCAGGAACTCGCCTTCGCGGGTTTCCAGATTTACGTTATTGACTGCTCCAAGCTGGCCCTCTTTGAATATTTTCGTCAGGTTTCGCGTCGTAACGACTGCCATCCGGCCCCCGGTGTCTTCTTATTTGAACCTGTCAAAAATACGCTTGTATTCGGCATGCGCCGCCGCTGCCGCATTTTCAGGCGTTTCATCGCCGCGCGCCACCTTGGCGAACATCGTGGGAAGGACCCAGGTCGTGAACGCTTCATCGATCGCCGCGCTCGCGTATCCCGGATAGCCTACGTTGGTCGCCCAGTCGAGCACATTGCCAAGCACCTTGTACCGGTCCGGGGGATTGCTCCGAGGATCGTTGGCGATTTCGGCCTGCAGGTTAGGGACAGCTTTGGGGAAGCACGGGAAGTTGTAGAACTGTCCTGCCACAAAGCCGTCGTGGAAGTGGTCCATGTAGTCGATCAGGAACTTCTGCGCGCCGTCTTTGTTTTCCGCGAACTCCCACACCACGTAGCAATTCATGACGTGCTCGGCGGCGATGCGGCGCACCGGGCCACGCAGCGCCTGGCTGATGCCCAGTTTGGCGTCGATGGGCATCTTCTCGCGCTCGGACTGGCGCGTGATCGAAATGGCGTTGGCCACGTACGAAACGCGTCCGGCCAGCATGGCCTGGTTGTTCGACGGAGGCGTCCAGGTAAAGACCTCGGCGGTTTCCGATTCCTGATACAGGGCCTTCATGAACTTCAGAGCTTCAACGGTGTTCTTCGAATTCAGGGTCACGTTGCCGTGTTCATCCTGCTCGGTGCCGCCGAAGGACCACAACAGGGCGCGCATAGCCATGCTGGTATCGAGTTCCTGCGACAGACCGAGACCGCAGGGATGGCCGGTCTTGTCCTTGATCTTCTTTGCGCCCGCGCGCAGATCGTCCCATGAATCAGGTCCGTTGGGGAAGCCCGCTTCCGCCCACCACTCTCTGTGATAGTTGCCCGGATCGGGCGTGTAGGCATCGGAAAACGCGAAATACTTTTTGGTCTTCGGGTTGTAAGTGGATTTATGGGCGAGATCGATCTTCTTGCCCCACTTCTTTTCGACCTCCTGATAGACGTGGGTCATATCGATGACCTGGTTCTCATAGGCAGCCGGCGGAGAGAGGAACATGAACAGATCGTGGCCCTTTTTGGCCGAGACTTCAGACGCCGCTCGGGTCTTCAGGTCGACCAGATTGATGTTGTCCACGGTCACCGTGGTGTTGTTTTTCTGGCCCCACTCGACCACATACTTTTTGTTGAACCACTCGTCCCATGCGGGAACAAAATGGCTCCATTGCAGGATCTTCAGGGTCTTCTGCTGGGCGGCGGCCCGCTCGGGAAACAAAAACGCCGTTCCCATGCCGGCGGCGGCTGCCGAGCCCACGCCGGCAATCTTCATGAAATCTCTGCGTGATACGCCTTGCCCCTTCTTTTTTGCCATGATTTCTCCTCCTTCAACTTCCGGTTGGTTTCAATCATTCATAAGCTTAAGCGGCGGCCCCATTTGTCACAGTTCATGCACTATGCTTTGCCGCGCAACATTATAGCCGTAACGGCAGACAATCTCCGTACCAGGGACGGGAAAGGTTTCCGGAAGAAAGAGCTCCGCGCCCGGAGGCCGTTTGGGATTGAACAAGAGTAATTGTAATCCCTGTGTTGTCAAGGGGAAATGGGGTTTGGGGCGGGCTTATCAGGCCTTCAGGGAACGACGGGCTGCACAGCGGCTAAAGCCGGGCAGCCCGCACAGACTCGTCCGGTCGCGGCCCTCCGCGACCGGAACCCGAAGCTATATCCGCCCGTAATCCGGACGCCAGTTCTTAATCGCTTTCTTGATATCGGAGCGGCTCAGCTTCTCGTCGATCGCCCGTTTGACCAGCCCGGGCAGCTCTTCATCGGGCGCAAATCGCAGCGCAATGAGCTGCGTATCCTGCAACTCGCCGATGCGTGAGCGCAGAGGCTCCTGGAGCACGGACATCAGCCGCAGTTTCTCTTCCAGCCGTATCACGCGGTCCTGGACGCCCACCGGGAAGGCGCGGATTCTGCCCAGGATCAGCACGAAAACCACGACCAGAGCCAGTTGGTGAACGCTGTGAAACCCGGGATGGCGGATCAGGGAAATAAGACTCGAGATCAGCAGGATAAGCGCGATGGGAAGCAGAATAAAATGAAAGACGACATCGTACTTAGCGTGGTTGGCGTAGGTCTGGGGTTTCCTCTCCATACATCTCCTTGGGCGGTTGGTGTCAGGCGTTAGATACTAACCCCTCACCGCACCCTCTGGCGAATGTCTGGTCTTCCCCGCGTCCCTGGCGGTGGATTTCTGTCCTGAAAACGGAAAAGGCGGCGCCGGACGGGCGCCGCCTCTCGGAAAACGCTATGGTCTTCGATCTTAAAGAGCTCTTACGTTCTCCGCCTGCCAACCCTTTTTTCCTTTGGTGACGGTGAATTCAACTGCCTGACCCTCTTGCAGACTACGGTACCCATCTGACTGAATGGCTGAGAAGTGCACGAAAACATCTTCCCCGCTCTGGCGTGAAATGAAACCAAAGCCTTTTGCGGCGTTGAACCACTTGACTGTTCCTTGTTCCATTGTGTGAATGTCCTTGATGTTGATTTGTCGCAGGAATGAATATCGAGGTTCGGCAGGTGCGGTATAGCTCTTGCAGAAGATCAACGATTCAATTTCTAACGCGAAGGTATTATACCACAGTTCCGCGTTTCCGGAATGGCATTCCGGTTTGCTTTTTGTCTCCCGGTGGCGTAACTTCAAAGGAGAGCGTGCAATACAGCCCACTCCTTCAGTGGTCCCGGACCTAAGCCGGGGTGCTGAGGTTGACTCAGCCCCCTTAGCGAAAGCGTCAGGTGTCTCTTTTGCGCTCAGAACTGGTATTTTCCGCACAACGCAAGATCATGAACCGGTTTCTGCTGTGTCGCCTGACCTCGATTTCGATACCGAGGATGCATCGGGCGTCGACGCCGGTCTCACATACCGTGAACCAGATACTGACCCATCTGGGTGTGGCAAATCCGGTGACAGCGGACGAAGCGACGGCCATGCGGCCGCCGGAACAGAGTTAGGAACTACCGCTGTCGGTTTGGCTGTTGCAATTGAAACTGAACTGCATTTATTCCATATCCACCAGGAGGACCCGATGGCAGGAAACCCCCGCCCCACCTTCAATAAGCGTCAAAGAGAGCGTGCCCGTCAGGAAAAGCAGCAGGAAAAGGCCCAGAAAAGGGCCCAGAAAAAACTGACGCCCGACACGCCTCCGCCGGAGCGTCCCGCTGAACTGGTCGTCAACTACGATGAAGATGGACAGCCTCAGGGCTTCGATTTTCACGATTTCCAGTAGCCGCACATACATCGCTCGCACGGTACCAACGTAATCAACGGTAAGTCTTCCATCCTTTCGATTTTTCTTTGCAGTGTGGTTCCGCTGTGATACAGTGGAACCACGCTACAGCACACGGTTGCTCGTGATGCGGGCCTGGTTCGGAACAAGGAACTCAGGTTTGCTCTTCCCCGCCTTTCCTGCTTCCCGTTAGTTTCAGCGATCAATCAAAAAGAGTGGTTTCAATCGACCGAGCCGGTACTGTTGATGGCATCGGCGGCCAACCCTCATAGAAAGCACATCCAATCCGAATGAATCAATTCTCTGAAATGCCAATTTCTGCCGGTTTACAGCAGAAGCTGGTGAAAGCTCAATTTATTACCCCCACACCGGTACAATCGGCGGCCATTCCGCACGGCCTGGCCGGCAAAGACGTTCTGGCCACGGCCCAGACAGGCACAGGCAAGACCCTGGCCTTCCTGATCCCCGCCATGGAACTCATGTTGAAAAGCTCCTCGAAGAACATCGAAGTCCTGGTGCTGGTGCCCACGCGCGAGCTTGCCATGCAGGTGCGCGAACAATATGAAATGCTGCGCGGCAAAGAACTGCCCGCCGCGGCCCTGGTCATCGGCGGCCTGCCCGAGAAACGGCAGATCGACGCCCTGCGCGCCGGTGCCCGCCTGGTGGTTGCCACCCCCGGACGCCTTCAGGATTTCCTCGGCCGCCGTCTGGCCGACCTGCGCAACGTAAAGATTCTGGTGCTCGACGAAGCCGACCGCATGCTCGATATGGGCTTTTTGCCCTCCATCCGGCGCATCGCCGCTCTGCTGCCCAAACAGCGCCAGACCATGTGTTTTTCAGCCACGCTGGAAGCCTCGGTGGCCGGCCTGGTCCACGATTACATGATCGCCCCGGTCCGCGTGGAAATGGGTTCGACCCTGAAGCCGGCGGAAAATGTCGATCTCGCCGCTTACGAAGTCTCGGCCATGCAGAAGCGCGATGTTCTGCGCCAGCTGCTCTACGACGAAAAAGGACTTTGCCTCGTGTTTGCCCGCACCAAGCGCAGCACGGAAAGACTGGCGAAAGACCTGATTCGCGATGGCTTCTCCGCCACCATGATTCACGGCGACCGTTCGCAGTCACAGCGCACCGGCGCACTGGCCGGCTTTGAAGAAGGCCGCTTCCGCGTCCTGGTGGCCACCGACATCGCCTCCCGCGGCATTCACGTCGATAACATCGCTCACGTCATCAACTACGATCTGCCCGCGATCCCCGAAGACTTCATCCATCGCGTGGGCCGCACCGGCCGCGCCGGATTGATGGGACGCGCCTCGACCCTGGTTGCAGGCGGCGAAATCATCGAACTCCGTCACATTGAGCGGGCCCTGAAACTCAAGATCGTCCGCAAGCAGATCGGCACGGAAGGCGTCTCAAACATGCCCCGCCCTCAGCAGCGCAGCTCACTGGCATCGCGCACGCTGACCCGGCTGCCGGGTGAAGTGTTCGTCTAAAGCTGATTTCGCAGATCGGCGCGGATAAAAAAGGAAATTTCTTTTTATCTGCGTTGATCAGCGAAAATCAGCGGCTGATTTTTTGGCCCGGCTGTCGATTGCGCTGAAATTACCCAATTACCAAATTACTCAATTACCCAATCAAGGCTTCCTTCAGCTTCCGCACATCCTCTTCCCGCACTTCGCTTCGCTGGTACTCCACACCGGGTACCGCGCCCATGGCGATCTTCTCATTGCGATACTTCATCGGACTGGCCGTAACCACTCCCATCCCCGCATGTACCTGCCGGGCCTTGGTCTGTTCGACGATCCGTTGGACGTTGCCGGCATGAATTCCGCCGCAAGCAATAATAATGAGCCTATCGCCGCCCGCCCTCACCAGCGTCGCAAGGATGGGAATGGCCTGTTCGGCTTCCGCCTCGGCGCCGGAGGTCAGTATCCGGTCGGCGCCCGCATCCATGATGTCGCGCAGGGCCCTGAGCGGATCTTTTGCCATGTCGAAGGCGCGATGAAATGTCACGCTCATGGGGCGCGCGATTTTGATCAGCTCGCGCGTTCTGGCGGTATCGACGTTGCCGTCGGCGTCCAGCAGACCCAGGACGATGCCGGTCGCTCCCAGTTGTTTGGCAATAACAATGTCGCGCTTCATGACCTCGAATTCGTCGGGGGTATAACAGAAGTCTCCGCCCCGGGGACGAATCATGACCTGCACGCCGATCTTCACCTGGCCGCGCACGCGGGCAATCATCCCGGCACTGGGCGTAATGCCGCCTTCATAAAGATCGGCGCACAACTCCACGCGGTCGGCTCCGCCGCGCTCGGCGGCCACCGCCGATTCCACGGAATCGACACAGACCTCAAGCAGAATGGATGAACTCATCCTCTATACTATGAACTCATCCCCTCGTAAGGAGCAATCACCTCATGCAACGCAACGCATCGGCCCACTGGACGGGCGGCCTGAAAGACGGCAAAGGCGCCATCACCTCGGCCAGCGGCGTCCTCTCGAACACACCTTATTCTTTCAGCACCCGCTTCGAAGGTCAGCCGGGCACCAATCCGGAAGAACTGATCGCCGCGGCCCACGCGGGATGCTTGACCATGGCCCTTTCCAGCCAGTTGGGCGCCGCCGGAATGACCGCCGAATCCCTCGACACCACGGCCACCGTGACCATGGAAAAGCTGGAAGCGGGCTTCACCGTTACCTCGGTCCATCTGGCGGTCAGGGCCAAAATCCCCGGCGCGGACAAAGCTAAGTTCGACCTGGCCGCGAAAAACGCCAAGGAAGGCTGCCCCATCTCACGCCTGCTGAACACCAAAATCACCATGGATGCGCAGCTGGAAAACTAGCCTGGATAGTGGCCACCAGGCGATGGGTGCCCCACCCTTCGCGCTCTTTGCGAAGGGTGGAACGCCAAGATTCACTTCCGGTGTTGAACGCAGATCGAGATTCCTCTTCCTTCGCGCGTGTTCCCGTCGGTTCATTTCTTGCGTTTCCCTTGCTTCCTTTGCGTCTCGCACCGAGGCCCTCCCGAAACCAACGTGGCGGCAGGCTTGCAAGCGAATATTTAGCGAACTATTCCCCGTTGTACAATGCTAGTAATCCCCGGCTTTCAAAAGAATTTGGCTGTAGATCGGTTAGAAATGGCCACTTGCAATAATTGCGCGGTCTTGATCTCTGACTCTGTGGACAGGTGCACCTCGTGCGGCATGGATGTCGGGTTTCCCAACGTCAGAGCCTGATAAGCCGTTATGAAGCGGTCGTTGAAAGTGCACGCCAACAAGGTCTTTACGACAATCTCTTAAGATTCGAGGAGGCTGCGGGGAAAGCGTTCGCGGTCTTCAATGTTGAACTTGAGGATCTTGATTTTCTGCTCTCAAATGATATGCGAATCTACAGCACATACCGCCTGCAAGTGAGCGGAGAAACACGGAAAACAGCAAATACTGAAAATGATCGCCACCGTATGATGGTCGAAGGGGCGATTTTTGGAAGTTACGGAAAGAATATTCGGTACGCCTCACTCTCACTGGATGGAAACGGGCTGATGTCGTATGGAGCCTACGCGATTCGTCTGCGAGATGTCTCTGTTCAGGGCCGTGCAAGTTTGCTGGAGGAAAACTCCTATAGCTTCTTCGAGCATCATAGA
>WNFG01006248.1_pt1 | contig 10019 bp, 4 predicted proteins | sample 5400431 | NCBI WGS metagenome assembly WNFG01 (sample SAMN13153346, study PRJNA577476) | soil metagenome | isolation source: 120 cm saprolite under Douglas fir tree site 2 hole 3 replicate 2 | place: USA:California | collected 2015-04-18
ACTTCCTGTACTTTCATGGCCCGCTCCATCGCGGCCTTCGTGTAAGAAATCATGCTCTGCATGGTCTCCTACCCTCGCCGCACGAAAAGCGGACAGATCACGTGCTATCTCATCCGGACATATCATGTGCTAACGACACAGCCCCACATACCAGTTGACTATCGGCCCTTTGTGTCATACGATGCCGCGGTCCTCCCCCCCCAACAGGACAGAGAGCCTATTGAGAACTTCGCTCTTAGATCCCAGTTTCTGTCCTAATTTTCGTTTCAAGCCCAAACAGCAAGCTCCGTGAGGGACGCGACAAGGTTGCAAATTCTTGCGCTCTCGGCGAGAGCAATGGAACTTAATGGAACTTATAGGAGATTTTCTATGCAGAGCCGCACACTAACTGAGGGCAGCATACAAAAAAGGGTCCGCATTGCGGCAGCGCTTTTCCTAGGTATTTTCCCAGTCTTGGGGTTCGTAGGTACCTCGTGGGCCGCGACACCAGGAGGTATACCCTGGCAGGTTGGCGATGTTGTCGTCTGCTACGGCACCGGCAATTGCAATGTGCTTCGCATCCACGGGACCTCCGTGCAGTTGCTGGATACATTGGCGGATGGATTCATCGGGACCACTGGCGGCGTGGCTCTCAACAACAGCCTGCACGTGGTTGCGACCGACAACGTGGGCGACGGCCAATCAAAAGTGGTCGTCTACTCGATCGCCAGTATTAATCCGTTCTTGGGCACTCCACTCACCCACAGCGTAATTAGTACGTTTGACGCAAGCGGTGGCACCGGTTCTAGCAACGCGCAGGCAGTCGCTCTCAACAGCGCCGGCCACATTTTTGTGGGCAACGCCGGCAATGGGGGTAGTCCTTCACTCGTCGAACTCGACGCGCACGGCGCTCCTGTCACAGGCAGTGTTTTCACGTTCCCTGCCACTGGCGCTTGTGGGACAACCAGCTTGGGAAGTCTGGATATCAGCGCGATTGGAGATGCCATTTACGTGACGGCGAATGATGGCGTGATCCGCAAAGTATCGCTGCCATTGTCGCCAACGAGTTCTTGCTCGCAGTTTGCGAACTTCGGCTCTCAAGTCAATCTGTACGGCATTAAGGACATTCCGGCGGGTGCGCTAGGCGCATTTTGCACCGGTTCGGTGTCGTGTCCTACCGGTGAGTCAGTGCTCGTGGTAGCGAAGGGTTTCACTGATCCTGATGCTCTTGAAGCGGGAGAAACTTCCAGCGATGCGGTCAATATCTGTACAAATCAGCCGGACGGGATTCTGGTTTCGTGCGCGCTCCTGTTGAACACTTCCTCGAATCCCGGATTGACAGCTCCTCTATGGCAGGCGGGAACGAACTACTTTACGGTCGGGGCAGCGATCCTTGACCCATACTTGCACCAGCAAACCGTGACCAGCGCCGGCATTTCAGGCGCGGACGAGCCCGCATTCAGCCAGTTCGGCGAGCTCACACCGGTGATCGACAATGCCGTGATATGGACGGACAAGGGACAGCCAAACTGGACCTCGAACGCCGCGTTCGCGGTGACCGCATTCCCTGGCACCTATATCGTGGACTCCACCAGTTTGAATCTTCAGACAGTCACGACGACCGGTATTTCGGGACCTACACAGCCGGTATGGAGTGCTTCAGGCACCACCATCGACGGCCTCGTGTGGACCGACCAGGGCGCCTGGCAAGCAAATCACACATTCTCTCTGGGAGCGGCGGTTGGCGATGCCGCGGGACACCCACACACCGTGTTGACTGCCGGAACTTCGGGATCGTCGTTGCCCTTATGGAACGACGGCGGTGGCGTCACCATCGATAATGCTGTGACATGGACCAATCAGGGTCTAGTCGTGCCTTACAGTAGTGCTCATGCTTTTGCGCTCAACACATTGATCGTTGCTGGCGGGCACGCTCAGCAGGCGGTTGAACCCGGCACTTCAGGCGGCAGCACTCCAAACTTCAGCACCTCCGGCGGTCGAACCATCGATAACGCGGTCACGTGGACGGACCGGGGGCAGGAATTCTGGCATCCGAGTTTCGCTTTCGCCTCAGGCGCAGTTATCGTTGATCCGGCTGGGCACGTACAGCAAGTGACCACTGCCGGAACCTCTGGAACTACCCAGCCCATGTTTAATGATGCCGGCTCGACAACCACCGACAGCACCGTAGTCTGGACGGACGTGGGCGTGTTGTCTTGGACGGCAAATTTCAATTACGCCGGAACCTCGGCAGCGAATACCTACGTCGTTGACGCGGCCAACCATATTCAACAGGAAACGACCCCAGGCGTTTCTGGTCCTGCACAGCCAACATTTAACGACGGTGGCACGACCACGGATGGAACTACTCTGGTGTGGACGGATCGAGGTCAAAAATTCTGGTATCCAAACTTCGTCTTTGCCGCGAACGCAATTGTTGTGGATACCTCCGGCCACGTTCAGCGAGTAACAACGCCCGGCACGTCAGGCCCTGCGCAGCCGACATTCAACGATGCTAGCGGCTCGGTGACCGATGGCCTGCAGTGGACCGATGAAGGCGTGCCAGGCACCTGGACAGCTAATACGCCGTATAGCCTGAACACGGTTATTTTGGACGGCGCCAGCCACGTGCAGCAGGTTATTACAGCGGGTACCTCGGACCCTACTACCTCGCCCAGTTTCAACGACAGTGGATCGACAACGACAGATGGCACAGTGGTGTGGCAGGACCGAGGCACGGCAGGCCCTTGGACGGCGAGTACTCCCTACGGGCTCAACGCTGTGATAACCGATGTGGCCAGCCATGTGCAGCAGGCAACAGCAGCGGGTACGTCTGGCGCTGGACTCGCGCCGACCTTTAGCGCAACGGGTGGCACGATCAGCGATAACGCAGTGGTATGGGCTGATCAAGGACTATTGTCAGGAAGTGCCGTATTTACCTGGCAATCTGCGAACGCTTACAGCTTGAACGCACAGATTGTGGACCCAGCCAATCACGTACAGCAAGTCACAGTTGCCGGTACGTCCGACTCTACCCCGCCCAACTTCAATGATGGCGGCATGGCAATTGACGGGCTGGTCTGGATGGACATCGGTCCTACAGTCTCCTGGGTGAAAAACACTTCCTATGCTTCTGGAACTCTCTTTGTCGATTCGGGCAGCTTCCTGCAAAAGGTGACGACGACCGGGATTTCCGGCACGCCCGCGCAGCCGTCGTGGAATGAAAGCCCGACAGGGACCACCATCGACGGCCTGCAATGGACAGATCAAGGCCATTCGGTATGGCAGGCGAATCATCCGTTTGCCCTGGGCACTTTGATCTCCGATGGAGCCACGCATGCGCAAAAGGAAACGGAGGCCGGTACCTCGGGCGCTACGACGCCCACATTCAATCACGCCGGAGGTACGACCATCGATAATGCCGTCATATGGACGGAGAGCCATCCGTCGTGGATCGTGAATCACTCGTACGTGACCGGTAACACCGATACGCTGATTCTCGACCCGAACCATCATGTGCAGCTCGTCAGCACATCGGGAATTTCGGGTCAAGCCGCGCCGCCATTTACTTCAGGCCATCCTGCGCCCGGGCAGACGATTGACGGTTTGCAGTGGTCAAATCAGGCCACGCCCGCTACGTCCGTCGTGGCCCGATATCCGGTCACAGGTGTGAGTACGTTGCAACCTCTCGCGCTTGACCCGCTCGTAGCCAACTGTCTCGGCAGTAGTTGCTTTGGTACTCCAACGTCAACCACGTTACCAGCCCGCACGACGGCGAACTTCTGGCTCGGCGACTCTGTCAGGGGAACCTTCTATAAGTTGGATTTCGCAACGGGTACGCCGATTACATTTACCGGCGCCTGCCCAACGGGCTGCGGGATCCAGAGCCTGGTTGTCTATGGTGGCGAAGGCGCGAATCAGCCGGGTTTGGCCAGCCTGGTTTTGAATGGAAGCCTGAATTCAGGCGATGCGTTTACCGCGACTGCCCAATTCCTGCAGAACACTATAACCTCGACTTTGTACGGCGCGGTTTCGACGTCTTCCACGCCCATTTCGCTGTACGCCTCACTGGTAGACAAGACCAGTTGCTTCAGCGATTCCCCTTGGATCAACGGGAACAACGTGACGGTCACCGGCAGTTTGGGTTGCCGGGCAACCGTCGCGGCTGACCCGACTAAAGCGCTGGTCTGGAAGCTTGACGTCCCACTGAATGACACGGCTGGCTTGCCGCTGACCGAGACCCTGAACTCGAGTTTCGGTCCTCCGGGCGTGTTCGGGGTCAATGCAAGCACGGACGTATTCGTGGACGAGCAATACGATGACACGACGTTCGTCGGTACCGACCCAGGAACGCGTACCATCAGCGTGCACTCGCTCCATGAAGTCGGTAGCGTTTCACAGACCCAGGCACAGTGCACATACTCAAGCCCGTTGCAGAACGGGTCCTACAAGACCAACCGGGGGACCTTGAACTTTATATTCACGTGCCCAGGGCTCAGCCAAACGCAGTTCCAACACATGCACCCGACTCTTTCACTTGTCAAAAAGAATCCGCCGCAGTCGCCGCAGTTCATTCCTCTCTCAGGAACGAACGGCAAAGGACCGTACCGGTACAATTCCACAGGTAATTTCTGGACTTTCCAGTGGAATCTTAAGGGAGCGGCTGCCGGTACATACGAAGGCACTACCTTCGATAGCCCTGGTCCAGGCGATAACCCCAGCGTACAGAGCTTCACGGTCACGTTTTCTCTGAAATAGAAATAGGCACCCTATCGCAAGAAAGCCAGGCCGCAATTGGCCTGGCTTTCTTCGCTGACGTCCGCGGGTGGAGTCGATCTAGTTCGATCCAATTCCTGCCGTCGACTCGTGCTCTAACTTGTAGGACCTTGCCGGCTCACTGATTCCTGGTACATCCTGGCTAGGTCGCTGCGCTTCAGGAGCGTTTCCCTGTGCGCCTCTTTGCCGACCTCATCGAGAATGCGGCGCGTTTCAGCATACTGACGGGGAGCTTCGCCCTGAGCACCGCCAAGCCGGAGCGCCTCCGCCAACAGGTAATGACCTTTGGCGAGCGAGACTTGCAGTCCCACTTTTTCGGCGTTCGCCAGAGTGCGCTGCAATACCTCCTGCGCACGCGGATATTCCTTGGCCGCGATCAGCGCTTGTCCCAGATAAATGGTGCACTCTACTGCCAGATGTTTAAGGCCGGAACGATCAGCTTCCTCGGCCAGCGACTGCAAGGTGCGGAACTCTTCGCGGGAGTGTCCCTGCATCACGGCAACCTTCGCCAGGTTGAATTTCGTTATCAGTGTTTGCTCGCGATCGGTGGTGTGCGACACAACCTTTAAAGCCTGTTCGAACAAAAGTCGGGCCGCACTGAAATCGCCGCTATAGAACAGCCGGTCGCCTTCAAAGTTCAAGATCTGCGCGACGAGTGGGTCGTTTTTGATCTCGCGCGCGGTGCGCAGCGCTTCATCCAGGTTCTTCTGCGCCTCGGTTCCGAGGCCAACAAGTGAAAGAGTATTGCCATAACTGGCTTGAATCTGGGGTAGCCAAACTCCGCTTTCATTCAATTCGTGCCAGCTCTTCAACGCATCCTGCTGCGAGTTCAGTGCGGCGCCGTAGCGACCCTGGTACTGAAAAATCTTTCCCAAACCATAAGAAGCAAAGGCTATACCACGATTATCGCCAGCTTTGCGCCAAAGATCGAGCGCCTTCAAAAAATCATCCGTGGCCTGGTTGTATTGCCCCATCCGCGTGTAGGTGTCGCCTATGTTATAGAGACTGTCGGCGATGAACGCGGGCGAACCAATTTTTTGCCGGATGTCGAGCGCCTGTTGAAAATACGTCATGGCGTTCTCGTAATCTGCTTTGTCGAGGTAAATCCAACCGATATTGTTCAGGCAGTTCGACTCGTTCTGGCGATCGCCTACCTCACGCAACGGCGCCAGTCCTTCTTTGCTAAGAGCCAGCGCTTCGTCGTAGCGGCCAAGGCTTTCCTTGAAAAGCCCAAGATCGGTTAGGCTGCGGCCGAGACCCTTCTTGTCTCCAATTTCACGACGGAGGCTAACCGCTTCCTCGTAGCTTTTTTGCGCCTGATCTGGCTTGCCGATGTCCTGCTGGACACCCGCCATTGAATTGAGCGTCTCGGCGATGCCGCCCTTGTCGCCGAGCTTACGCTTGATCAGGAGCGCTTGCTGCAAATTGTTGAGCGCCTCGTCGCGCTTGTTCATGTATTGGTAGGCGGTGCCGACGGCGTCCAGAATCAAAGCCTTTTCCGCGTCATTGCCGAGCTGCACAGCGAGTGTGAGGGCACGGTTCAGGTAATCGAGGCTGCCCTGAGAGTTGTTGCTTCTCACTTCAATCCATCCCATGTGCAACAGGGCGTCCACGTTCTTGGGGTCGGGAGCCAACAGTTTCTCGTAGAATCCACGAGCCTTGTCCAGGGCACCGGTATCTTCATAAAGGCGTCCCAGCGCGAATTGCACCTCCAGATTATCCGGGAAGCTCGTCGCTAGGTTTTCGTATGCCGCCACCGCCTTCTGGGTATCCTTCGTAACGCGTGCCAGACTGGCTTCGATGAAGTACTTCTGTGCCAACGGAAGACTCTGGCTCAGTTCCACCGCGCGACGTGAAGAGCGCTCTGCCTCCACGTCATATCCCAGAGCGGAATAGGCCTCGCCCAGCCGCGAATAGGCGACGGCAAATTGCGCGTCTTCTTTGGTGGCGGCATCAAGCCGCTTCTGGGCGTCCAGATTCTTTCCCTCGCGCAAGAACTGCAGCCCCTGGTTGTAGTCGCGGAGGGCGTCGACTGAAGTCGAGGTCGGCTTAAAGGATTGTGCCTGAAGTTCCTTCACCAGATCCGCAGGCAGCGCCAGGTTCTGGCGGATCATTTCGGCCAACCGGTCCACCGCCGCCGACAGGTCCTTTTGGCTGGCCGCTTCCGATTTCACCTGAACGGTGCGATTGTGTTTGCGGTCCTGAAGCGTCGCGTCAATGCGAATTTGCTCTCCGAGCTTGGTATATTGTCCCCAAACCAGGGTGTCCGCATTGGTGAATTCGGCGATACGACCGAGGCTCGACGAATCCACGATGGAGTTGGGAGCGATGCGCAGATCATGAAAGACCTGTTGCACACGGTCGGAGGAGACGGCATGCAGGTGCGCGGACTGCCCGACATCCGTGCTTAACATGTCAGCGAGACTGGGCCCCAGCCAGTCCCAAGACTGGTCGCCCGACTTGTTTTGAAACGGGACAACCGCGAGTGATAGAACGGGACCTGCGGCACCTTGCTTTGTCACCGGCGCCAGCAATGGGCCGCGAAACACATAGCCGACAGTTGCCAAAACAAGAACCGTAGCCATGACGGTCAACGCCGGCCAGGGCAGCGACTGTCCCCAAGGTCTCACCGAGGCGTAAAAACTCAGGGTTGCGGCTGCACCTTTGTCTTGCCAGGCATCAAGATCCCGTAGCATCTCGGCTGCGCTCGCATAGCGCAGCGCGGGATCGCGCTCCAGGCATTTGTTCACGATGTTGGTCAGCGGACGCGGAATCGTCTCGTCGTGCTCGGAAATCGGGGTGGCTCGTGCCTGCGTGCGCTTGATTAGACTGGCCAGAGCGCTCTCCGCCAGGAACGGCATTTTCCCGGTGAGCAGCTCATAAAGAATTAACCCCACGGTGAAAAGATCGGAGCGCGGGTCCAGGCTTTCGCCCAGCGCCTGCTCCGGAGACATGTATTCCAGGGTCCCAACCAGAGCTCCGGTTTGGGTCATGCCTTCGCCTTCGATGGTGCGGGCGAGGCCAAAATCCATCAGCAAAATCCGGCCGCTCTTATCCCGCATGATGTTCTGCGGCTTCAAGTCGCGGTGAATCACGCCCACGCTGTGAGTGGCTTCCAGAGCCCGGCAGATCTGTTGCGCGATCTCGACTGCTTCTTCCAGAGAGAACTTCTTCTTCTCGCGGATCAGCGTGTGCAGATCCTGCCCTTCGACGAACTCCATGGTGATAAACTTCACACCATCGGCATCGCCCAAGTCGTAGATACGGATGACATTCTTGTGGGTCACCTGGTGGGACAGCACCAGTTCTTGCTTGAACCGGTCGAGAATGGCGACATTCCCAGTCAGTTCCGGGCGAATGACTTTCAACGCGACGATGCGATTCACTTCGCGGTCCCGCGCGCGATAAACCGAACCCATGCCGCCTTCGCCAAGAAGTTGCAGGATTTCGTATCGGCGTCCGAGCACAGCGCCAGGCTGCAAGATAGATTGGCGATTCAATTCGGAGGAGTAACCGGGTCTCCCGCCGGCCGCGGAGGTTATGTCGGCAAGAGTAGGAGAATCCAAAACCACTTCAAATAGAGTCGGGGCCGACCCAAAAGAGGTGTCTGGTGCTGGCGACGCGCCCGAGTCCGAAACAAATTTTAGCGCTGCAGTGCCTTCCGCCTTTGGCCGATCACTAGGTCGGCGCAAATAGTGTTCTTCCATGGCACGGTCTCCGCAAAGAGATGAAGGGGGGAACGTCGACAAAAAGCGCGCCAGCCGGACCTGCCTCTGGGACCAAATATAACTGGCGGACCCTGTCGCTCAGTGGACGAAGTATACAATACGACCGGTCTCGGCGCTATCTTCTTTTTCGGTCCCTCCCAAGCAATCTGAAAAGTCGAAGCCGCCGGTCAAAATGGAGCAGCGCGGGCGCATCCTCGGAATCGGCGGTGTCTTCTTCAAATCCGCTAATCGTGATCGGATGCGCGATTGGTATTCGAAGCATCTTGGACTCGCTGACAAAGGCCAAGGCGCGATGCTTCCGTGGCGCGAACACGACGACCCGCAAAAGGAACACGTTACACTTTGGACTGTTTTTCCCGCCTCCACTAAGTATTTCGATCCCAGCCCCGCACCGTTCATGGTCAACTACATCGTGGACGATATGGATGCTCTGCTCGACCGCTTAAAACAAGAGGGAGTAAAGATTGACGCCAAACGAATGGATGAATCCTACGGTCGCTTTGCCTGGATCTATGACCTGGATGGGAATAAGATTGAGCTCTGGCAGCCGCTGCCGGCAAAGCCCTAAGGGCCTTCCACTGCACTTACCCAATCATTCTTTCCGTCATCGTTCTTGCCGCCCTCATTCTTGCCGCCCTCATCGCGAGGTATCCTTTCGCCGCCGCCGCTGCTCGCTCTCCTTTATTATTTCGCTCAAATCGAAAACCGGCCGTATCTCAATCGGTCCAAGTCCATACTTAAAGCCTGGTTGCTGCGAGACAAGCTGAACGGCATGATTGAGGTCTCTCGCCTCAAGGATTTGAATGCCGCCAATCTGTTCCTTGGTTTCCGCATAGGGACCATCCGTCGTCGCGACTTTGCCGTTTTTCCAGTACAGGGTCAACGCGGTCTCCGGAGGCTGAAGAGGTACTTCGGCGACAAGATGTCCGTTGGCGCGCAGATGGGTGTTGTACTCAAAGCATTCGTCGAACGTTGCGTGCCGCTCGTCCTCGGTCATCCCTTCGAATTTTCCTGGCTCGATGTAGCCCAAACAGATGTATTTCATCAATTCTTCTCCTCTTTCTTCTCCTCCGGGTGGGAGCCAGCGGCGTAGCTTCGCGCTGGCTCGTTCCTCCCATGGTCAAGACGGGTGCATGTTCCGAAGTCGCGGCGGGTGAGACTATACCGTTGCTTTCTCCGGAGCCGGATAGAAAAGAAGCTCGCGCACCTCGCCGGCCACATCGCAGGCGATGGCAGCCTTCTTCGCCCATGCCAGCGCCTCGTCCAGATCAGTACATTCCAGTATCCAAAATCCGCCCATGTGCTCCTTGGTCTCGGTGTACGGTCCGTCGGTGACGAGCACTGTACCATCGGGCTGCCTCCGCAGCGTCTTCGCGCTGCCGACCGGGGAAATGCCGCAGGCGAACTTCCTCACGCCGGCAGCAATCAGTTCGCGGTTGAGCGCGTGGATCTCTTCGATCATCGCTTCGGTTACGGTGGACGGGTCGAAGTCGTCGGGGAGGTAACTAGCAACCAGATATTGTGGCATGACTTTTT
>WNFG01006249.1_pt1 | contig 10018 bp, 7 predicted proteins | sample 5400431 | NCBI WGS metagenome assembly WNFG01 (sample SAMN13153346, study PRJNA577476) | soil metagenome | isolation source: 120 cm saprolite under Douglas fir tree site 2 hole 3 replicate 2 | place: USA:California | collected 2015-04-18
CGTGGGGTGCTGATGACATTAGCGGCGAAAGATCAGAACCAATACATCCGGTCGCAGGCCCGCACGCAGCTGGCTCAGTTGCCGGAAATTGATTGAAAGGCGACAGCCAGAACTGTAGTTGAGAGGATTGAGATTTGAAACGTCTGCCACATTTCGTCACTTTTGTTCTTACCCTGGCCTTGCTGGTGCCGCTGGGGATGACCCAGGAAGCACGCGTGGCGCGCGAAGGCGGCGCCTGGAGCCAAGAAGTTACGGGTTCCCTTGCCGCAGTCAAAAACTTGCGGGTCAAAGTCGATGTGGGGTCCGTCACCGTGAGAGGCGGCCAACAGCAGGGCATCAATTACGCCATCCGTACACGCTCTTACACCTCTTCCCAGCAGGACGCACGCCGTCAGTTCGATTCCTACAAGATCAATGCGTATGTGCGGGGAGACACCGCCTGGATCGTCGCTGACTGGCAGGGTGGGAGACCGCGGAAGTTCTCTGGCGAGTTCACGGTGAATGTTCCGCGCGATATGGAGGGAGTGAAGGTGGAGACTGCAGGCGGCAGTATTGACACTGCCAGCCTTTCGGGTCGCGTTGACGCGCAAAGCGGCGGGGGCAGTATCCACGTGGATGATATCGGCGGAATCGTTAGCGCGGAAACTGGCGGCGGATCGATTGACGCGGGCACGATCGGGGGAGATCTTAGCCTGCACACCGGCGGGGGTTCGATTGAAGTCCGTAAGGCCAAGGGTAAGGTGGTGGCGGAAACCGGTGGGGGGAGTGTGGAGATTCAGTCGGGCATGCAAGGGGCGACCATCGAAACCGGGGGCGGCAGCATCGAGGTGCGGCAGTGCAACGGTAAAGTGAAGGTTTCCACCGGCGGTGGCAGCATCGATCTTGGAGATATCGGCGGCCCGGTCGACATCGATACCGGCGGAGGCAGCATTCACCTGACATCGGCCAAAGGGCATGTGCGAGCGCAGACTGGTGGAGGCGGCATTGAGCTGTACGGCGTGCCTTCGGCGCGCGCCGAAACCGGTGCGGGTGGAATTACGGTGAAACTTGTCAACGCGGGCGGAGAACGTAACGATTCGTTGCTGGAAACCTCCGCCGGAGATATCACGGTCTATATTGCCAACGATGTGGGCATCACGGTCCGGGCCAGCGTCGACTTGGGAAACGGGCATCGCATCACTTCCGACTTTCCCGACATCCACGTACGAAGTGAGGGTGGCGGATACGGTCCGAAAACACTGACCGCAGAAGGCAGCCTGAACGGCGGGGGGCCGGTCCTGAAAGTGCGTACCACCACGGGCGACATCTGCTTTAGGCGCTCGAGCCACTGACGGGGTTCTGAAAGAAGAGGGGCTTTTTCCGGCCGCTTCCGAGCAATGGTTGGGAGGGAAGCTCATCCGTCGTGGGGGAGTTGCACGAAATCAACGTCGAGGGTGACCATGCGCAAATACATTTTGACGACCATCACGGTGTTGCCACTCCTGCTCAGCTTTTCTCATGCAGCGCAGAGCTGGCCAGTGGATCCTTCGGCGCAGCCTTATGGATTTCCCAGCGAAGAGTCGGGCACCGGCGCCTATCTCGGCGTCGACATTAGCGACATCACCTCCGACCGGCTGGGAGCTCTGAAGCTTAAGGAAGAACAGGGCGTCGAAATCACCATGGTGGACCAGGATGCGCCAGCGGGCAAAGCGGGAATCAAGGAGCACGATGTCATCCTGACCATGAACGGCACTGCCATCGAGAGCGGCGCGCAACTGCGCCGGATGATTCACGAAATGCCCGCCGGACGGATGGTGATTTTCGGCATCAGCCGTGATGGACAACCCATGACCATCAAGGTGCAGCTGGCGGATCGGAAGAAGACATTCGTCTACCTGCCGAAAGATAAAGACTTCCACATCGAAATTCCTCCCATCCCCAATTTGCCCGATTTCGATATGCCTACTTCGGTGGTGGTGGTGCATACCTCGGCGCGTAGCGGTCTGATGGTGGAGAACATCACCCCGCAACTCGGTGAGTTTTTCGGCGTAAAAAATGGGAGTGGGGTCTTGGTCCGTTCGGTGGAGAAAGGCAGCCGAGCCGAGAAGGCAGGTTTTCGCGCGGGGGACGTGATCGTCCGAGTGAATGATCAGCCGGTTCATGACACCAGCGACTTCAGTCATGCGCTCCGTTCGCGCAACGCGGACGCGGCGACGGTGAACGTAATTCGCGATAAGAAAGAGCAGAATTTCAGTCTGCCTCTGCCGCCGCGCAAAGACTCGGGCGAGATGGAACAGAGCCTCGAGATGCCCGAGATCGACGCCGAGACTGGGGGCGAGATGGGCGAGCTGCAGGATGAGATGGCCCGGTTGGCGCCGCAAATGGAGCTAGCCGTAAAAGAAATCGAATCCGCGGAAGAATCGGCGAGGGGCATGTGCTCGCACCAAGCGATGCGCCGGCAAATGGAACAGATGAAGCAAGAGCTGAAGCCGGAAATCCGGCAGAAACTGAAAAACCAAATGGAACGGCTGGTTTACCAGACGCGCGACGGTGGGCTGGATATCTAGCCCGTCCCCGAGGCTGATCGCCGGCTAGAGGCTCATGCTGGCGCCGCGGGCCAGTGGCGCCAGGCAAATGCGATTTCGTCCCGCCTGCTTGGCTGTGTACAGACCGGTGTCCGCGGCTCGAACCAGTTCGTCCCGGGTGGTTCCGTGGTCCGGGAAAGCCGCCGCTCCGGCACTGATTGTGACCCGGCGAGGCACGCCCGGAAACTGCCAGCTCTCCACCATCTTGCGCAGCTTTTCGGCCACGCTGACAGCGTATTCAGCGCTCGTCTGGGTCAGCAGAATGCCGAATTCCTCGCCTCCATAGCGGCAAACCACATCGATTTTCCGCAACTGCTGATGGAATAGCGATGAGACCTGCCGCAGCACTTCATCGCCCAGAAGGTGGCCGAATTCGTCATTCAAGGGCTTGAATTGATCAATGTCAGCCATGATGACCGCCATTCCAGTTCCATATCTTCGGGCCCGTTCAATCTCTTCCATAATGCGCAGCTCGAAAAAGCGGCGGTTGAAGATTCCGGTGAGACCGTCGAGGTAAGCCAACTGTTTTACGCGCTCAACATAGTGGGCGTTCTGGATCGCCGTGGCGCAGATGTCGGTCACAGACTCCAGGGACTGCAAGTCCGTCTCACCGAACGCATCTACCTGGGAACTGTCGAGCGCGAGTACGCCCAGCACCTGTCCGAACGAGATGAGCGGTATCGACATACGCGAGGCCGATTCCTTGAAAGCCTTCGCGGCTTGGGGAGCGCCGCGCAAGTCACGCTCAGTGACGGTTGTGCTCGTGGTCAGGATGCGCGACCAGGGATCGGCGCTCGAGAGAAAGCGGCCACTCTCGGGCATTGAAGGCGTGAGGGTTCCGTGATGAGCTCGCAAAACCAGGTCGTTCTCGTCGCGCAGGAAAAGAGAAACATGCGACACCCGGAAGGCCTCCTGAATCAGGCAACATACTTTCCTCATCAGTTCTTCCAGGTCGAGCACCGCGGTGGTTTGCTGGGCGATAGAGTTGATGGCTTGCAATTGCGCCGCGCGCTGGCGTTCCAGAGAATACAGGCGCGCGTTTTGCAGCGCCATGGAGGCCTGGGTTGAAAACAGGGTCAACAGATCCACGGTTTCACGGCTGAAGTGGTTGAGGCGATCGCTTTGACAATCCAATACCCCGACCACTTCGTCCTGCACCATGAGGGGAACGGCCAGTTCTGAACGCGTGGACTTGGCGGAGCACAGGTAGCGCGGATCTTTGCGCACATCAGGGGCATACACCGGCTGTTTCTTCAGAGCGGCAGCCCCGGTGAGCCCTTCTCCGAGGCCCAGGCGAATCTGGTCCTGCCCATCGTCCCAGCCAATCTGTGAGCGCACACACAGCTGCTCGGTGCCCTTATCCAGCAGCAGGATGGCCACGTTTTGCAGATGGAAATAGTCACGAGCGATGGCGAGAATCCGCTGTAACACCTCATCCAGATCAAACGTGGAGAGGACGGCCTGGCCCGCGTCGTAAAGGACCGCGATTTTGCTCATATTTCTTCAGGCGTGATTCTAACTTGTGGGGTATCAGGAGCGGAGGTGCCTAAAGTAACGGTGCCGCGAGCGGGATACCGCTTCATTTCCATCGCCTGGCGGTGCGAATCAGGCCGTAGGCCACCAGGCAGAACCAGAAGTCGACCACGAGTCCCAGGTCGAGCTGAAACAGCCGATGATGGGCCGCCGGCGGCAGCGATGGCTCCAGCATAAAATAAGCCAGGTTCCCCAGCACGACGGCCGCCGAAGCCTCGAAGAGATTGACCAGCACAGTGGGTTTAGACACCCTCACCCCCGCGGCGCTCCCCCGCGGTGAGGAGCAGGGCGAGGCGGCTCCTGCTAACATTCCTGCGGAACCTTTCGCGCATGCTCGAACTGTCTACGCCGGTCCAGTACGTTAAGGGCATTGGTCCGAAATTGGCCGAGATTTTGGCCGCCAAAGGCATCGCCACGGTTGACGATCTTCTTCATTATCTGCCATTTCGCTACGAGGACCGGCAGAATCCGCGCGGCATCGCCGAGTTGCGCGCCGGCGAAATGGCCACGGTGATTGGGGAGGTGCGCAATTCCGGACTATTTCGCACCCGCCGAATGCCGATCTTCCAGCTCACCGTCGGCCAGGGCCGCAGCCGCCTGCGCTGCATATTCTTTAACGCCACTTACCTTCAGGGCAAGTTCGAGCCCGGTCAACTGATCGCCCTCTACGGGAAAGTAGAAGAAGACTCTCGCCAGCACCAGCTGCAGATCGTGCAACCCCAGTTTGAGATTCTGGGCGACGCGGCAGACGATGGGACGGGGGCAGAGAAAAAGGCGGCAGAGTCCCTGGAAGTCGGACGCATCGTGCCCATTTACGAGTCCGCCGGGCAGGGTCGCCTGACCTCGCGCTGGTTTCGCCGCATCATTCGCACGGCGCTGGAGACGCTGAATCCTGACCTGCCAGAATCGATTCCCGAGGCGGTGCGCACGCGCCTGGGATTGATCTCGCCACGCGAAGCGCTGTGGCAGGTGCATTGGCCTGAGGCGGGCGAAAGCCTCGAGGATTTGCAATCGGCGCGCACTCCTGCCCACCTGCGGCTGATTTTTGACGAGCTGTTTTTCGTGGAGCTCGGTCTGGAACTCAAACGCCAGCAGCAGAAAGCCCAGACCGGGATCGCGTTCCGTCTCGATGATCGGGTGCGAGCGGCGATCAAAAAGATCCTGCCCTTTCATCCCACGGCCGCGCAGAAGAGGGTTTTGAAGGAAATTGCTTCTGACATGGAGAAGCCGTATCCCATGCGGCGTCTGCTGCAAGGCGAGGTGGGATCGGGGAAGACCATTGTCAGCTTCGAGGCGGCCATCATTGCCATCGAAAACGGCTACCAGGTCGCGCTGATGGCGCCGACGGAGATTTTGGCGCAGCAGCATTATTTTTCAGCTCGGCAGATTTTGGAAAATGCGGGGTACCGAATCGTGCTGCTCACGGGCTCGTTAGAGAGTGATCGCAAACGCGAAATCCGGCGTCACATCGCGCAAGGCAATGCGCAGCTTGTCATTGGCACCCATGCCCTGCTGGAAGAGAAAATTGAATTTGCCAAGCCCGGCCTCGTCATTGTGGACGAACAGCATCGCTTCGGGGTGATGCAGCGATTGAAGTTGATGAAGAAATCCGGGGACCTGGACTCGAGCGGAGACCGAGCGGCGGGCGCGGCTGGCGTAACCACCAAGCGCCAGACCGCCTGGGCGGTGGAGGCGGATGTGCTGGTCATGACTGCCACTCCCATTCCCCGCACCCTGGCGCTCACCTTATACGGCGATCTCGATTTGAGCGTGCTCGACCAACTTCCACCGGGACGCACCCCCATCGTCACCCGGCGCGTGTCCGACGAGCGTGCGCCCGAGGTGTGGGAGTTTGTGCGAAAGCAGGTGGCTGCGGGACATCAGGTGTACGTGGTCTATCCAGTCATCGAGGAGAACGAGGAGACCGAACTCAAGGCGGCGATCAAGATGTACCGCGAACTCAGCGGGAAGGTGTTTGCGGACCGGAAAGTCGGGCTGTTGCATGGGCGTCTTGAATCCGATTTGAAGGATCAGGTTATGGGGATGTTTCAGAGAGGCGAGATCGAAGTTCTTGTGGCCACCACCGTGATTGAGGTGGGCGTGGATGTGCCCAATGCGACCGTGATGGTGATTGAGCACGCGGAGCGATTTGGTTTGGCGCAGCTTCATCAATTGCGCGGACGTATCGGGCGGGGAGCGGCAAAGTCGTACTGCATCCTCATGACAGGCGGCAAGGTCAGCGAAGATGGCGAGAAACGCCTAGACGCCATGGTGCGCACCAGTGACGGCTTTCAGATCGCCGAACTCGATCTTGCCTTGCGCGGGCCGGGCGAGTTTTTCGGCACCCGGCAAGCGGGGATGCCAAGCTTCCGCGTGGCCGATCTCATTCGCGACCGCCAACTTCTCGAAGCAGCCAAGCGCGAAGCGGCGGCCGTCATCGCAGGACCCAATGCCGAAATCTCTGAAGTGGAGATCAGCCGCGCCTTGCTCTACATGCGTTCTCGCTGGCAACACAGCTACGGCCTGGTGGAAGTGGGCTGAGGGGCCGGATCCGCCAAACTGATAGAATCAAAACAGCCCATGGCAGGTACTTCCCAACTGGTGCAGATTGAACTGGGCGGGCCGCTCAGAATGCCTAAGCCGTCATGGCTCAGGGCCAGAGCGCCCGTCGGTGACAACTTCCACAATCTTAAAAAACTGGCTCGCGGATTGGGCCTGCACACGGTTTGTGAGTCGGCGCAGTGTCCCAATATCGGAGAGTGCTGGAACCACAAGACCGCAACCTTCATGCTGTTGGGGGATATTTGTACCCGGCGTTGCGGTTTCTGCGCCGTGCCCAAAGGCAAGCCGCAGCCCATCGACGGGGATGAGCCGCGGCGCGTGGCCGAAGCCGTTGCCACGCTGGGATTGAAACATGCGGTTGTGACCAGCGTGAATCGAGACGACGATAACCTCGGCGGTGCCAGGATTTTTGCCGAAACCATCCGCCAGATTCGCGGGTTGACGCCGGATTGCAGGGTCGAAGTGCTCATCCCGGATTTTCAAGGCAGGGATGACGCGCTGAAGGTCGTGCTCGACGCCCAGCCCGATGTGCTGAATCACAACACGGAGTCTGTGCCACGTCTTTACCGCGTGGTGCGCTCCGGGGCGCGCTACGAACGCACCTTGAGGCTACTGGAGAATGTCAAGAAATTCTCCCCCGGTATGGTCACCAAGAGCGGTGTGATGGTTGGTCTGGGCGAGACCAGGGAAGAGTTGATTGAGGTTTTCCGCGATCTGGGGGGCCGCGGCGTGGACATTCTTACGGTCGGGCAATACTTGCGGCCCTCGCGGGATCATCTGCCCATCGCTCGCTTTTACCCGCCGGAAGAGTTCCATGACCTCAGAGAGCAAGCGCTCGGTTTCGGCTTCCGCCACGTGGAATCGGGTCCGTTAGTACGATCGAGCTATCACGCGCATGAACAGGCCGCCTCCACGGCAATCCCCCGGATGGCGTTCTAGCCCGGATATGGCGCGGCGCGAGAGACACAATCACTCAGGCCGCAATTCGGCGCTTCCTGTTTTCATCCCCGGGAATATCTTGACCCGGAAGGTGTGCAGCACGTGGTAAGCGCCATTTTGGTCGGGCTGGGTTTCTTCGCCGGGCTTTTGGGCGCGCTCACCGGCATCGGGGGCGGAGTCCTGCTGTCCCCCATTCTGGCGTTGTACTTTGGCATTCCCATTCGGCAGGCGGTCGGCACAAGTCTGGTCGCCGTCATCACAACTTCCGCGGCAAGCTCCTCGGTTCACCTGCAACGGCACACTACAGATATTCGTCTGGGCATGACGCTCGAACTGGCGACGTCTCTGGGCGCGGCGGTCACGGCCTATCTGGTCGGCTACTTCAATCGCGTGGCCTTGGAGGGATTGTTCGCAGCCTTTCTGCTGTACAGCGCGGGCACGATTTTGCGGAGGCGGGGAAAGATTAAGGAAGAAAACGAATTGGCCGTACAGAGCAATGGCGAGACCGTCATTCCGGAGTATGAGCCCGAACGCTATCCCCTGGGGCTGGGCGCATCGTTAGTCGCGGGAGGACTCTCCGGCCTGCTCGGCATCGGAGGCGGACCCATTAAAGTTCCGGTGATGTACCTGTTCATGAACGTACCGCTCATGGTGGCCACGGCCACGTCGAATTTTATGATCGGCGTCACCGCAGCCGCCAGCGCGATCGTGTATTACCGCCGCGGCGACATTCTGGTCGAGGACGCGGCTCCTCTGGCGGTTGGCGTCTTTCTGGGATCGCTGCTCGGAGCGCGCATGGCACCACGCATCCAGGCGAAATACGTCGTGTATCTGCTGGTGGCCATCATGCTTTACCTCGCGGCGCACTTGATTGTGCACCTGCTCAGGACGGGCAGGGCATGAGCCAACTGCGAGAACCCGCGTTTGACAGGCAAGTTGCACTGGTGCTGCGGATCGGCGCGTACGGCGGATTTCTCATCATGCTGGCCGGCTTGTTCGTTGGCTTATCCGCAAGGGGTGAGATGGCATTCGCCATCGAGCGCGCCGGAGTCCTTGTCATGTTGGCGACGCCCGTGATTCGGGTAGTCGTAGCCAGTGTCCTATTTTTTAGCGAGAAGGATTGGAAATATGGCGCTATTTCCTTTGGCGTGCTGGTGATCTTAATACTCAGCGCAGTGTTTGGCATCGGTGAGCACTAGTGGGCAAACCAGGAACGTGGATGGCGCGCCGCTTGCCAGTATCCGAGATCGTCAGAAGATATGCAGCTTGATGGAGAGATATTTCTTCGGGTTTTCGCGAATCGATTTTATCAACTCACGCGTTTCCACCAACATCTTGTCACTATTGTTATAGAGTGCCTCATCCTGAAATAGCTTGCCCACAGTGCCCTGACCGGCTTCGAGACGAGTGCTGATGGCGGAGAGTTTGCTGATCGTGTTGTCCAGTTTGCGAGCCAGCTCTTCGTCCTTGGTTAATTTACCGAGCGTGCCCTTGCCGGCGTTGATCTCTTCCGTCAGCTTCTTGGCGTTGGCGATGGTGTCGTTGGCGTTGTTGTAGAGAGCCGGATCCTTGAGAAGCTTGCCAGCCGAGCCTTTGCCCTGCTGCAGATCGTCTGCTATGCCATTCAGCTTGTCGAGAATGGACATGACTTTGTCGTAAGCGTCGTTCCTCGAAACCAATTGGCCCAGGCTGCCCTGGCCCTTGCCGATTTGATCCACAATTCCCTTGAACTCACTGACGGTTGCCGAGAATCGGTCATAGAGAGTGGGATCGTAAATCAGTTTGCCGAGTGATCCCTTGCCGCTTTCCGCAAAGGCCAGGATGCGATCGGCGCGCTTCAGCAGGGCGTCCATGTTCTGCAGCGTGCTCTGGCTGGAGCGCACCACCTGATTGAAGTCAGGATGCACCTGGGTCGGCAAGGTATCGCCGTTTTCCGCCACCGGACCGATGGCCTGGGAGCTGTCGATGTCGATGTAGGTTTCGCCCAGCACGCCTGCCGTGCTTAGCGAAGCCACCGAATCGCGGCGAAGGTTGAAGCTGTATTTCGTGCTGACTTTCATCACGACTTCAACCGGCGTAAGTTGCTTATCTTTATCGGGCACCACCCGGATCTTGGTCACATTGCCAATGTCCACGCCGTTCAGCCGGACGGCGGCTCCCTCGCGCAGCCCCCCGGCGTTATCGAAATACGTTCTCAGGAGGATTTTCCGGGTGAATAATCCGGTTGTGCCGCTCATCAGGAACAGCAGCACGCCAAGGGTTATGCTGGCCAAAACCACGGTCAGGCCGACGCGCAGTTCTGACCATTTGAGCTGCTTCTGGCTAGGCAAATGTTTCCCTCAGACGGTCAATTCGGCTGACTGGCCCGGGCTGTATGAGCGGTTTCAGATTCCTGACTCGCCTACCGCTGCATGATAACA
>WNFG01006250.1_pt1 | contig 10018 bp, 9 predicted proteins | sample 5400431 | NCBI WGS metagenome assembly WNFG01 (sample SAMN13153346, study PRJNA577476) | soil metagenome | isolation source: 120 cm saprolite under Douglas fir tree site 2 hole 3 replicate 2 | place: USA:California | collected 2015-04-18
CCGATCACGGATCATCGCGCAAGCGCCAGCTATCGCATGAAGATTGCCCAGGCCTTGCTGCGCAAGGCTGTGGCCGAAATCGCCGGAGCGCCCTCGCGCACGACCCGCGTGATCGGATGGCGGGAGGAGACCCTGGGACCGCGGGCGTCCCGCCCGCATCAGAGCCCGCAACTTGCGAGGTAGTGCCGGTGGCAGCTTCAAGAGCGGGCGAGACGCCCGCGGTCCCAGCGGCCGATCAACCTCCCTTGCGCGTCGTCGGCATTCCGACCCGGCATGACTCCGCGGTTCGCCACGTGGCCGGCAGCGCGCTCTACGTGGACGACCTGCGCGAGCCCGCCGGAACGCTGCATATGGCGGTGGGCGGCGCGCCCGCGGCCCGCGGCCGCATCACCCGCATCGACATTGACGCCGTGAAGCGTGCGCCCGGGGTGGTCGCGGTGCTGACCGCCGCCGACATCCCGGGCAGGAACGACGTGAGCCCGGTGAAGGGCGACGACCCCATGTTTGCGGATGGGACCGTGGAATTTCACGGTCAGGTGGTGTTCGCCGTCGCGGCCGAGAGCCGCGATCTGGCGCGACGCGCCGTGCGGCTTGCCAGGATCGAGATTGCGGCCGAAGCCCCGCTGGTGACCGTCGACGATGCGCTTCATGCGGACTCCCACATCCTGCCCGACTACACTTTCAGCAAGGGCGATTGTGCCGCTGCCCTCGCGATCTCTCCCAAACGAGTCGAGGGCACGCTGCGCATCGGCGGGCAGGAGCACTTCTACCTGGAGGGCCAGGTCTCGCTCGCCATACCGGGCGAGGACGACGTGACGATTCACGCCTCGACCCAGCATCCGAGCGAATTGCAGCACATCGTTGCGCATGTGCTCGCACTGCCCAATGCTGCCGTAACGGTCGAGGTGCGCCGCATGGGCGGCGCCTTCGGCGGCAAGGAGAGCCAGGCGGCGCAATGGGCCGCGATCGCAGCGCTCGCGGCCCGCATCACAGGCCGGCCTTGCAAGATCCGCCTCGACCGCGATGACGATATGACGATGACCGGCAAGCGTCACGATTTCCGCGTCGACTACCAGGCCGGATTCGACGGCGACGGCCGGCTCGCGGCGGTCGACATCGCGCTCGCATCGCGCTGCGGCTACTCGGCGGATTTGTCGGGCGCCATCAACGATCGCGCCATGTTCCACGCGGACAATGCCTATGACCTGCCGGCCGCCCGTATCGTCACCAACCGGATGAAGACCAACACGGTCTCGAACACGGCGTTCCGCGGCTTCGGCGGACCGCAGGGCATGCTCGCCATCGAGCGCGTCCTCGATCATATGGCCTGGACGCTCGGCGTTGATCCGCTGGACCTGCGCAAGCGCAATCTCTACGGCCCCGGCCGCGATATGACGCCCTACGGCATGCAGGTCACCGACAATATCATGCCGGAGTTGCTCGACACGCTGGAGCGCACCAGCGATTACCGGGAGCGCCGAAAATCGATCGCGGCGTTCAATCGCACGAGCCGTTTTCTCAAACGCGGCCTGGCGCTGACGCCCGTCAAATTCGGGATTTCCTTCACCACGAGCTTTCTCAACCAGGCCGGCGCGCTCGTTCATGTGTACCAGGACGGCTCGGTCCATCTCAATCACGGCGGCACCGAGATGGGGCAGGGACTGTTCGTGAAAGTTGCCCAGGTGGTGGCGGAGGAGTTCGGCATCGACCTCGACCACGTCAGGATTACGCCCACCACCACCGCCAAGGTGCCGAATACGTCGGCGACGGCGGCCTCTTCCGGCTCCGACCTCAACGGCATGGCCGCGCGGGCCGCAGCACGAACCATCAAGGCCCGCCTGATCGCCTTTGCGTCCGATAAGTGGGACGTGCCGGCCGATCTCATTACGTTTCGTGACAACCAGGTGCTGCTCGGCAACCAGTCGATTGCGTTCCCCGATCTGATCAAGCAGGCCTATTTGGGCCGCATCTCCCTGTCCTCGACCGGGTTCTATCGCACGCCCGACATTCATTGGGATGCCAAGAAAGCCACCGGCCGCCCGTTCTACTATTTCGCCTATGGGGCCGCCTGCAGCGAGGTGATGATCGACACCCTGACCGGAGAAATGAAGGTCGAGCGCGTCGATATCCTTCATGACGCCGGCCATTCGCTCAATCCGGCGATCGACATCGGCCAGATCGAGGGCGGCTTCGTCCAGGGCATGGGGTGGCTCACCAGCGAGGAATTGGTGTTCGACCACCAGGGCCGCCTGCTCACCCATGCGCCCTCGACCTACAAGATCCCTTGCGCCTCCGACGTGCCGGCTGATTTCCGCGTCGCATTGTTCGACGGCATCAACCGGGAAGAGACGATCTACCGGTCGAAGGCGGTGGGGGAGCCACCACTGATGCTGGCGATCTCAGTGTTTGCGGCGATTGCGGACGCGATCCATAGCCTCGCGCCGGGGTGCTCGGTGCCGCTCGATGCGCCAGCCACCCCGGAATCGATCTTGCAGGCCATAGGCTTGGTGGGGCGGCATTCAGCGCGCAACGGCGGCCGCAATACCCGATAAGCGGACGCCACGCGGCACCGCAGGGCATTTCAGCCTTGGGCCAAAAGGCGACATCGCAGGCTTGGTTTGATACAACCCAGCCGCCAACTCAAGTGAGGTCGCACGAGCTTATGTCATGGACGTAAGCGGCTTCGAACAATGGTCGGAATGGCGGGGTCTCGGGAACATTGCAGAATGAGCACAGCGGAATTGCGGGTTACATATAGGTCAGATGAAGAGTGGACGGGCGAAATCATCGCGACCGTGAAATCAGGTGCTTTCTCTGCGCAAGGATCGGCTTGGTTTGACCGCACCTATGTGAAGAAAGCCTTCCTCGCTAACCTTCGATCCTTCCCGCTGACGTCAGCAAATCCGCCGACGATCGAAGGCGGCTTCTGGAACGGCCAGGGCGGTCTCGACCAATGCCATCTCAGGATCAGCATCAAGCCTTACAACGCCCGTGGTACGCTTCTTGTGCACGTCGACCTCGCCTCGGAGGTCCGGAAAACGCCTGATGCCGATTTGCAGAACTGCGCCACCATCCGCTTCTTGACGGAGTATGCGGCCGTCGACGGGTTTGCCAAACAATTCGAAAAGGTCCTGAACGGAGAGAAGGACGAAGCTGTCCTGCAAGGGAACACGACCTGAAGGATGCCGATTGCAAATATCTTTCGGATGGGCAGTGCTTCCGTTCTGGGTCATTCGCGCCGCTTCGAGCGCACCAGTGCGACAACCGCTGTCGCTTCAACTGCGCAAGCGCCTGCCTCGCCGGGCTGACCCAACGGGCAAGGCGCAGTGGCGGACATCAATCGCGAGCCATCAGAAATCGGGCGCTACCGCCTGCGGTATGGGCAGCGCCGATGTACCCGGAAAGAATGAGTTCGGATTATCGGCGCAGATCAGCTCTGTGAGTGGGCCTTCCGGTGCGCTCGCCAACTGCGCAATGCGCGCGATCCCAACCTGGCGCACTGCCGCCTCATATTGCCGGAAGCGCTGGATGGCGTTCCAGGGCGCCGTAAAGGCACCGCGGTCCTCGACGTGAACGTTCGCCTCCAGCACCTTGCCGTCCTCGATCAAGTGGAAGCGCTCGATCACGTGAAGCTCTTTGGTGTGCGGCGTCCCGAATCCGTCCACCCACGTCCTCTCATCGATTCCGATCGTGTCGACGACGAACGCATCGCCTTCGTAATGGCCGATGGATTCGCCATACCAGGATGGCTTGACGTTCGGGGAATGTTTGTCGGTCAGGTAGACGTGGCGAACCTCTTGCTTGCTGGACAAGATCATCACCACGACCTGCGGCGTCTGAACGAAATACATCGCCTGGGTCATGGGTCTGAGCAGGAATCCCGGAACCCCGACGGGCCAGCAACTCGCGTGCGGGGGGTGAGCCGGCTTTCCTGACAGGACCAGCTCGTTGCGCTTGCGCAAGACGTCCCTTGCCCATGGCTGGAGAATCGGACTGTTGAGGTCGGCGAGCTGTTCCGTCGGCTGCCTTCCGGTCACGCGGAATTCGTCATTCGAAACGTACGGACGCGCGGCGTCCTGCTGCACCGGGCCGGGACCGCTCGGAGGCGGGATGAACTGGCGATTGTAAGCATACCACCCGACACTTGCATGAGGCGCGAAATTGGGTGGCGCACTCTGAGCGGTCGTCGAAAATCCCAAGCTGCCGGCGAGGTAAACCGCACTGGCAAGAGCGGCTGCTGCGGATTTTCCTGTATGTGTATACATCGGGCGTCCTCCTCTCCGACGATTAGTCGAGTTGCAGATTATACCCGTATTGCGAGCAATTCGGGGCGCCAGGAAAAGCCGGAGGGACGATCGCCGGTTGCAACATCCCGTGTTGATGGCATGATGGCGCCATCATGAATTCTCGAACCCAAATTGCGATGGACCCCGAGCTGCAGCGGCGCGCGCACGCCAAGGCGGCTGAGCTCGGGCTCTCCTTCGCCGAGTATGTACGCCGCCCGGTCGCACATGACCTCGGCGAGCCCAGGCGCAACACGGATATCTCGCTCCTGTTTGATCTCGGCGCGTCACGCGGCCCAACCGACATTGCGCGTAACAAGGATCAAATGCTGGGGGAAGCTGCGTGGGCCGAGCATGTTCGCAAGACCGCGCAGCCGCGTGAGCCAATGCCGCGTTGTTGATACGGGCACGTGGCCGCAGATCAGCGACTTTCGCCGAGGTTACGGAGTTCTTCAAGAACAACGAGCCGCAGCGGTTGTAGATCGTGTGTGAGCGTGTGCCAGACGTAACGCGCCGCGACGTCGTCATAGTCGTGCCGATAGACGTTGCCCGCCCCGGCCATATCGCGCCATGCGATCGAAGGATGGCGAGATTTCATCGCCTCGGGCAGCCGCCGCGAGGCCTCGGAAATGATCTCCAGGCACCGTGTCACGGCATAGACTGTCCGCATGTCTTGCTGGAAACGCTCATAATCGAGACCGGCGGCGAAATGTGCCGCCAAGTCGATGTGATGGAGAATATCGCGAAGAGCGGTATCGGGCGATTTAGAAGGCATAAACCGCATCTGCGGTCGCGGTGGGGCGAACGTACGGTTTCAATGCTTCACGGCTCGCCACGTCGACGGGTTCTTCGAACAAGCTGGCAATGTAGGTTTTAAGACCGGAGTATTGCCACACACCGATTGGAGCGTCAGGCGCGAGGTCGATCAGGATGTCGATGTCGCTATCGGGGCGGTCGTCGCCGCGCGCGCGCGAACCGAACAAGGCCGCATGACTAACGCCGAGCGCCTTCAGGGCGGCTTCGTTCTCGCGCAACCGGGATAAGATGTCCTGTTTGTCCATATCAATATAATACCACAAAGGGCGATTCGTGCAGGGTCAAAGCGGCCGACGTGTCGATGCCATTTTTGCACAGGAAAAGGCTCAGCGATCAACGGCTTCGCCATGCTGTGACGCGCATCCCGCTGCACGGCCTGAAGGAATGGTAAGCGTAATCACGGCGGGTTTGCAGCTATCCGCGGCACCTGGAACCCCGGACGTCCGGTGCCGCTTGACACCCCGGCCGCCCCGGAATCGATCTTGCATGCCGTAGGGGTGGTGGCGCACCATCGAGGACGCGATGACCCCGGTCTGGCCCACGATTGAACGGTTTCTCGCCGAGCACGGGGCCGCCGTGCTGGTCACGCTTGCGGAGTCGGCAGGCTCAAGCCCGCGCGAAGTCGGCGCCCGCATGGTGGTGCGACCCGATGGCCGGTTTTCAGGCACCATCGGGGGCGGCGCGCTGGAGTGGCTGGCGCTCGCCGAGGCGCAGCAGATGATGGCCAGCAGCGCCAAGACGGCGGCGTTTCGCCGGCTGAACAAGGCGCTCGGACCCGAGCTTGGCCAATGTTGTGGAGGCCGCGTGGTGGTGACGTTGGAACGCTTTGAAGGGCGCGATCTCGACAAGGTCGTTCCATTGGCCGCAGCGGAGCGCACGGGGCGCTTCTTGACCGTATCGGAGCCCGGACACCCGACGCGTCGTTCGCTTGCAACCGGCGCTCCCCAAGGACCGGGCTATGCCAAGCTCCCTGACGGCCGCATTGCCGAGCGGTTCGGTCCCAACGCAACGCCGCTTTACCTGTTCGGGGCCGGCCATGTGGGCCAGAGCCTGGTGCTGGCGCTCGCGCCGCTCCCCTTCGCGGTGACGTGGATCGACCCGCGCCCAGCCTCCTTCCCGTCCCACGTGCCCGGCAACGTGACATGCCACACCGGCACCGACCCGGTGCGGCTGCTCGAAACCGCGCCCGAGGGCGCCTTCGTGGCGATCATGACCCACAGTCACGCCCTCGATCTCGACGTAGCGGCGGCGGCTCTGCTGGCCCGCCGGTTCGCCTATGTGGGCGTGATCGGCAGCGCCACCAAGCGCGCGCGCTTTGCTGGCGCGCTGCGCCAGATCGGTCTTGCCGACGACGATATCGCCCGTCTGACCTGCCCGATCGGCCTCACCGAAATTCGCGATAAGGCGCCGGCCGCCATTGCGGCCGCGGTCGCGGCACAGCTTCTCATCCGGCGCGACGCCATGGCGGCATCAACGTCGTCCCCGGAGCACGCAGCACATGCCCCAAGCGGTGCCTCGCATGCGTGATCCGACGCCACCGCATCCCCCACCCCACCCTCCCCCGCAGGCGGGGGAGGATAAATCGATTTACCCTCCCCCGCCTGCGGGGGAGGGCAGGGTGGGGGCGCCGCTGCTGTCGGCGGTGCATGTCACCAAGCGGTTCGGATCGTTCGCCGCCAACGACAGCATCGACCTTGATATTTATGGGGGCGAGATCCACGCGCTGCTCGGCGAGAACGGCGCCGGCAAATCGACGCTCGTCAAGATCATCTATGGGCTCCTCCAGCCGACCGGCGGCGAATTGCGCGTCATGGGCCGCAAGGTCGCGCTCGCCGGCCCGGCGGCAGCGCGCGCGCTTGGCGTCGCCATGGTGTTCCAGCATTTTTCGCTGTTCGAGAATCTGACCGTCGCGGAAAACGTGGCGCTCGGCCTCTCGACCGGCGAGCCGCTCGCCGCCATGACGCAGCGTCTTGTGGATCTCTCCCGTGTTTACGGCCTGCCGCTCGAGCCGGCGCGCGAAGTGTGGCGGCTCTCGGTCGGCGAGCGCCAGCGCATCGAGATCGTGCGGGCGCTGATGCAAAACCCGAAGCTCCTGATTCTCGACGAGCCGACCTCGGTGCTGACGCCCCAGGAAACCGATCAGCTCTTTATCACGCTGAGAAGCCTCAAAGGCGAGGGCCGCGCCATTCTCTACATCTCCCACAAGCTCGATGAGGTGAAGGCGCTGTGCGATACCGCCACGATTCTGCGCGGCGGCAAGAAAGTCGCGACCTGCGACCCGCGCCTCGAGACGGCGGCATCGCTCGCGCGCATGATGGTCGGCGCCGATATCGGCGAGGTCAGGGCCGCCATCGGCCGCAAGACCGGCGCGCCGCGCCTCGTCATTCGCGATCTCACCCTTGATCCCGACGATCCGCACGGGGTGCGGCTCGATACCGTCGCGCTCGAAGTCAGGGGTGGCGAGATTGTTGGGATTGCCGGCGTTTCCGGCAATGGCCAGGACGAGCTGTTCGCTGCCCTGTCGGGCGAGCGGGCTTCACCCCATGCGGACAACATCATCATCGACGGCCGAGCGGTGGGGCAGTTGTCGATCACGGATCGCCGGCGGCTCGGCGCCGCCTTCGTGCCGGAGGAGCGGCTCGGCCACGGCACCGCGCCGCGCATGCGGCTTTCCGACAACGCCTTGCTGACCGGTCACGCCGCGGGCGGCATGGTGAAGCGCGGCTTCATCGATCGCACCGCGATGCTTGCCACGGTCGATAACACCACCAAGGCGTTCGACGTGCGCAAGGCCAAACGCGATCCGGAGGCCATGAGCCTGTCCGGCGGCAATCTGCAGAAGTTCGTGGTCGGCCGCGAAATCCTCCGCGAACCCGGCGTGCTGGTGGTCGCGCAGCCGACCTGGGGCGTCGACGCGGGGGCGGCCGCGACCATCCGCCAGGCGCTGATCAATCTCGCCGGACGCGGCGCTGCCGTGCTCGTGATCAGCCAGGATCTCGACGAACTTGAAGAAATCGCCGACCGCATCGCGGTGATTTTCCACGGCCGGCTTTCGGAGGCGATCGACGCCGCTGCGGTGACCCGCGAAGCGCTCGGCCTGCTGATGGGCGGCAGCGCAGCCAAGGGCGAGGCCGGCGGCGGCCCGCAGGCGGACCGAAAGGACCTGGGTCATGCGGTTGGTGCTTGAGCGCCGGGCGGAGCGTTCCACCGCCGCCGCCATTGCGTCACCCCTGATCGCGATCGCGCTGACGCTGGCGACGATGGCCATATTGTTCGCCGCGCTGGGCAAGAATCCCATCACGGCGCTCTCGGTCTATTTCGTCGAGCCGCTCACCGACAGCTATTCCCTGGTTGAGCTTGCCGTAAAAGCCACGCCGCTGGTGATGATCGCGGTCGGTCTTTCGCTGTGCTACCTCGCCAATGTGTGGAACATCGGCGCCGAGGGCCAGTTCCTGGTCGGCGCCGTGTGCGGTTCATGGCTCGCGGTCTTAACTCAGGGCGCCGATGCGGGCGCCTGGGTGTTGCCGGTCATGCTGATGCTGGGGGCCATCGGCGGCGCGCTTTACGCGCTCCTTCCGGCGATCGCAAAAGTACGCTTCGGCGCGAGCGAGATTCTCACCAGTTTGATGCTGGTCTATGTGGCCGATTTGCTGCTCGACTATCTGGTCCGCGGGCCCTGGCGCGACCCCAACGGCTTCAATTTCCCAACCACGGCGGAGTTCGATCCGGTCGCCACGGTGCCGGTCCTCATCGAGGGGACCCGGCTGCATTTGGGCGCGTTGATCGCCCTCGTGGTGGTCGCGGTCGCAGCGGTCCTGCTCGGCCGCACCATCAAGGGTTTCGAAATCAAGGTGGTGGGAGCGGCGCCGCGCGCTGCACGATTTGCAGGCTTTAGCGCCGACAAGCTCGTGATCCTGACGTTCCTGATCTCCGGTGCGCTTGCAGGGCTTGCCGGCATCATCGAGGTGGCGGGACCCGTTGGCCATCTGCAGCCGAATTTTTCGCCCGGATACGGCTTCACGGCGATCATCGTGGCCTTTCTCGGCCGGCTCAACCCGATCGGCATTCTGATCGCCGGGCTGTTCCTCGCCCTCACCTTCATCGGCGGCGAGCAGGCCCAGATTTCCATCAAGGTGCCGCTCGATCTCACCAAGGTGTTTCAAGGCATCCTGTTGTTCTACGTGCTCGCCTGCGATTCGCTCATTCTTTACCGCATTCGCGCCGTCTCATCCCGCCGCGGAGCCGCCGATGCCATTGCTTGAGCCCGCATTTCTTCAAGCCATCATCGTGTCGGTGATCGCCGCGTCGACACCGCTGCTGCTCGCAGCGGCAGGCGAACTCGTCGCCGAGCGCGCCGGCGTGCTCAATCTGGGCATCGAAGGCATGATGATCATGGGCGCGGCGTGCGGCTTTGCGGGCGCCTACTTCACCGGTTCGGTGATGGTCGGCGCGCTTGCGGGAATTGTCGCCGGGATGCTCATGTCGGCGGTGTTCGCCGCACTCACGCTCGGGCTTGCCGTCAATCAGGTGGCGGCGGGCCTCGCGTTGACCATTTTCGGCATCGGCCTGTCAGGCTTGATCGGCGCCGGCTTCGTCGGCGAGGGCATCGAGACGGCGCCTCATCTCTATCTCCCGCTCCTCACCGACCTGCCGTTCGTCGGCAAAATCGTGTTCGGTCAGGACGGCTTCGTCTACGCATCGATTGCAGTGGTGATCGGCATCCGGCGGTTCCTTTACGGCGCTCGCGCGGGCCTGATCCTGCGTGCGGTCGGAGACAACCACGGGTCGGCCCACGCGCTGGGCTATCCGGTGCTGCGCATCCGCTTCGCGGCGGTGCTGTTCGGCGGCGCCTGCGCCGGGCTCGGCGGCGCCTATCTGCCGCTCGCTTACACGCCGTTCTTCATCCCCGGAATGACCGC
>WNFG01006251.1_pt1 | contig 10017 bp, 10 predicted proteins | sample 5400431 | NCBI WGS metagenome assembly WNFG01 (sample SAMN13153346, study PRJNA577476) | soil metagenome | isolation source: 120 cm saprolite under Douglas fir tree site 2 hole 3 replicate 2 | place: USA:California | collected 2015-04-18
GCCAGCCACATAGTGGCGGAGGTCAGGGCAAGACACATGGAGCGCCCGGTGCGGTGAGAGTCGCACGCCGGGTGCGGCGGGGGGCCGCGGGAAACGGACGGTGGTGACACCGGAACCGCGCCCGCGGCCCGCCCCGATCATCGTCGGCTATCTGCGATGGCTGGGCTGGCTGAGCGACTGGCTGGCCGGGCAGGGCCTGGCCGCTGGCGCGCTGAACGAGGCGAGGGCCGGACGGTTCGCCGCGTCGATGCGCGAAGCCGGCCATCCGAAGATCACACCGGGCCGGCGCGCGACCATGCTGTGCTACCTGCGCGAGGCAGGGGCCATCCCGGCGGAACCGGTCAGCCCGTCATCTGCCACGCAGCGGCAGCAGCTGCTGGCTGCTTACCGCACGTACATGACCGCGCGGGATCTGGCCCCGGGGACCATCACCACGCGGCTGCGCGTGGCCGCGATGTTCCTCGATGGGCTCGGCGGTGATGCGGCCGGGGACGCCGTGACGCACCTGACACCCCGGCAGGTACTGGCGGTCCTCGGCTGCTGGGGCCGGCTGGCCAGGCGGCGCAGCAGCGAGCTGCGGGCATTCATGCGTTACCTGCACGCGGCCGGGCACACGGGCGAGGACCTGGCGGTGGTGATCTTCACGGCCCGGCCAGGGGCCGCGCCCCGCCGGGCGGCGCGGCTGGAAGCTGCTGAGGTCACCGCCGTGCTGGATGGCATCGAGCGGTCCGGGGAGCGCGGCTGCCGCGATTACGCGGTCCTGCTGCTGGTGGCCCGCCTGGGCCTGCGTGCCTGCGAGGTGTGCCGCCTGACCCTGGCCGACATCCGCTGGCGCGTCGGCACCCTGGTGATCCACCGCAAGGGCGGGCGCGCCGAGGAGTTCCCGCTGCTGGCCGACATCGGCCAGGCGCTGGCCGGCTATCTGCAAGCACGCTCGCTGGTGGCGGGCACACGAGCGGTGTTCGTGACCACGGTAGCGCCCCGCCGCGCGATGACCAGGCAGGGAATCGGCCAGATCGTCCGGACGGCGTGCGCGCGTGCGGGCAGGCCCGCCGGGCCGCACCAGTTCCGCCACCTCCTGGGCGGCACCTTGCTGCAGGCCGGCGTGCCGCTGGCCGGAATTGCCCAGGTGCTCGGGCACCGGGCACTGGCAGTCACCTCCGGGTATGCCGCCCCTGGGCGGTCACAGATCGCGGACCTGATCCGGCCCTGGCCGCTCGCGGAGCCGCAATGACGAGCATGCAGGAGACCGTCGGCGACTACCTTGCCCTGCGCCGTGCCCTCGGCTACAAGCTGAAGCAGGACGGGCAGCTGCTGCGGGACTTCGCCGCCCGCCTGGATGCCGGCGATGTCCGGTACCTGACCGTCGAGGCCGCTGCCGCGTGGGCCACAGCCCCGCCGGGCGTGACCCCCTACTGGCACTCCTACCGGCTTCGCCCGGTCCGCCTGTTCTCCCGCTACCTGCACGCCCTCGACCACCGCCACGAGGTGATCCCCGGGGACCTGCTGCCTGGCCAGTACACCCGGGCGGCGCCCTACATATTCACCGCCGGCGAGGTGATCGCGCTGATGCATGCCGCCAGGCGGCTGAGCCGCAGGCTGCCAGCGGCCACCTACCAGGCCCTCATCGGAATGCTGGCGGTGACCGGAATGCGCCCTGGTGAGGCCTACGCGCTGGACCGGGACGACGTCGACCTGGACGCCGCCGCCATCACCATCACCAGCAGCAAGAACCACACCTGCCGCCAGCTTCCCCTGCACGCCACCACAGTGGACGCGCTGGCCGGCTACGCCCGCCACCGCGACCAGCTATGCCCGCACCCCGCCGGGCCCAGCTTCCTGGTCTCCGTCCGCGGCACCCGGCTGCACCCGCGTGTCGCAGGCGAGGTGTTCGCGGGCCTGGCCCGCTCGGCAGGGCTGCGGGCCCGCTCACCGCGGACCCGGCCGGTGCTCAGGTCATTCCGGCACACCTTCGCCGTCAGCACCCTGATCGGCTGGTACCAGGACGGCGCCGACGTCGATGCCCGCATGCCCGTCCTGTCGGGCTGGCTCGGGCATGCGGGCCCACGGTCCACCTACTGGTACATCTCGGCGGATCCAGCACTGCTGGCTCTGGCCGCCGGGAGAATGGCCAGCGCCCGCAGGCAGCACCCCGCCAACTGGCCCGCGGATCCGTGATGGCCAGCCTCGCCCCGATCCTGCAGCGGTTCTTCACCGACCGGATGATCACCCAGAAACATGCCAGCGAGCACACCATCGCCGCCTACCGGGACACTTGGAGGCTGCTGCTCAGCCACGCCCAGCAGGCCACCGGCACCCCGCCGTGGAAGCTGGAGCTGCAGCAGCTCGACGCCGCGCTGATCACCGGCTTCCTGCAGCACCTGCAGCACCAGCGGCACAACAGCGCCCGGACCCGCAACGCCCGCCTGGCCGCGATCCGCGCCCTCTACCGGTACGCAGCCCTACGCGCACCCGAGGACGCCGAGGTCATCCAGCAGGTCCTGGCCATCGACGGCAGCCGCACCACCACGACCATCATCACCTGGCTTACCGCGGCCGAAGCTGCCGTCCTGCTCGACGCCACCGACCGCGGCACCTGGACCGGCCGCCGCGACCACGCGATGCTGCTGGTCCTGCTGCGCACCGGGCTGCGGGTATCAGAACTGACCCAGCTCACCCGTGGCGACGTCCACCTGGGCACCGGCGCGCACATCCGCTGCACCGGCAAAGGACGCAAGGAACGCTGCACCCCGCTGGACGAGCAAACCACCTCCGTACTCCGCGACTGGCTCGCCGCAACCAGCGGCAACGACGGCGACCCGCTGTTCCCCAGCAGGCACGGCGGACACCTGTCACGCGACGGTGTCGCCGCCCGGATCACCCGATACCACGCGAGCGCCAGCCAGACCTGCCCGTCCCTGGCAGGCAAAACCGTCTCCCCGCACACCCTCCGACACTCCTGCGCTATGGAATTGCGGCACGCCGGCGTCGACATCGCCGTCCTCGCGCTCTGGCTCGGCCACGCTGACATCAGGTCAACCCAGGCATACGTCCACGCCGACCTGGAAACCAAGGAACGCGCCCTCGCGCTCACCACCCCACCCGACGTCCCCGCCGGCCGCTACCAGCCCTCCGACCCGCTCCTGGCCTTCCTCGAAAACCTCTGATCAGACCATTTATGCCGCGCTGGCCAGCCCGCTGATGCCCGCACGGCAAGGCTTCCAGCGCCAGCACCGCATAACCCCGAACTCGGCATAATCCGCCTGGTTCGAGGTGGGCGGGATCCGCAGGTCAAAGGCGAACCGCAGCACGTCGTCGTGTCGGTCACGCAGGCATTCCAGCAGGTCGCGGCAGGGACTCTGCTTGCGGCCCGCCACCTTCGGCACCCGGGAAAGGCCGAGGATGACGCCGTGCGGGAACGTGTGCACCAGCGGTGCGGCGATCTCATCGGGCACCGCGGGCAGGTCCTCGGCGCAGGCGGTGCTCGCGGCGTGGATCAGTCCCTGCAGTGCCTGGGTGATCTGGATGGGCCAGTGCGCATCCGGGTAGGACTCGGCGGCGTCAGCAAGATCCGCTGAGAAAGGCAGAGAATGGGCGTTACCTACTGCCCTCGTCACGCGTCATCAGTCTGTGAGCCAGGAACCTCCAGGCGGGGCTGACAGTGCTTCTGCCATAACTGCCGCCGGGCACGGGGCGAATGCGCTGAGACGGGCGACCCGAACCTCAGCCGCTGAGCCGCCCGCCGAGACCGCGGGCTTCGATGACTTCTATGCGGGCACCGCGACCCGGATAATCCGGCAGGCCTACGCGCTGACCGGCGATCTGGCCGAGGCGCAGGACATCGCTCAGGAGACCTTCGCACGCGCCTGGCAGCGCTGGTCAACGGTCAGCACGTGCGACTCGCCGGAGGCCTGGGCACGGCGGGTCGCCACCAACCTGGCAGTCAGCCGCTGGCGGCGGGCCAGGACCGCCACGGCGGCCACCCGCAAGCTGGCCGTCGGAGCGCACGCGCCCGAGGTCAACGCAGACAATGTGGCACTGGTGACCGGCCTGCGCACGCTGACCAAGCGCCAGCGCACCGTGCTGGTGCTGTATTACCTGGCTGACCTGCCAGTGGAGCAGGTGGCGGCGGAACTGAGCTGTTCCGCCGGCACCGTCAAGTCGCTATTGGCGCGCGGCCGCACGGCCCTGGCGGCGGCGGTTCGCGAGGACGGCAGCACTGACGGCCAGCCGAGTCCGGAGATACCTCATGCCTGAAGACCCAATGCCTGAAGACCGAGTGCCCGCAGACAAGGTCGAGCGGCTATTCGGCAAGCTGGCCGACGCTCCGCTGCCCGCGCCTTCGGCCAGCGCAGTCGTGGCTCGAGGCCGGCAGCGCCGCCGCCGCGCCAGGATCGGCGCGTCAGCGTCGGCGGCAGTCCTGATCGCCGCAGCCGCCCTGGGCGCGCACCAGCTCGCGGGCCCTGGAACTGGCCGCGGTCAGCCAGTCTCCCCGCCCAGCAGCTCGCCGAGCCCGACCGTAACCAGCTCGCCCGGACCCGTCCTGCCGCCCGCCGGTTCCGGCCCGCTCATTCTCGGGCTGGACGCGAGCAATCGCATCGTCATGACCCGGATCGGCAGCACCGCAGCTCCGGTTCCGGTGCCCGGCCTGCCCAACATCGCCGGCGGCCCGTTGCAGATAGCCACCAACCCGGCCGGCGGCTGGGTGGTCACCTACTCGACCAACCCGCGCGCTCCCTACGGCGAGCAGCCCGCCCGGCTGGCCACGGTGACCGCATCAGGCGCCATCCAGCCGTTTGGCCCCGCCTTCGTCGGCGGCAAGAAGGCGGTCGTCTCGGTGGCGGTCAGCCCTGACGGCAGCCGTCTTGCCCTCGTGGTCCAAATAGAGTCGGGCGGCCTTGGCTCAGCGGTCATCACGGTCATGCCGATGCCTGGCTACGATTCCGCCACGCGGACCTGGACGTTCCCCCGCGGCAGCAACGTGAACTTCGCCAAGGACCTGTCCTGGGCGCCGGGCGGCCAGAACCTCACCTACGCAGCCGGCCTTCAGACCGGGGCCGGGATCGGGGGCGCGCCGTCAACGCTCGACACGGCAGCGCCAGGTGATGTGGCTCCGGTGGACACGGGCTGGCCTAGCGGTAAGGGCCAGCAGTGTCAGCCGGACGCTGGCGGCTGGCTCGGCAGCACCGGGCGCTTTGCCGCGGTGGAGGAGTGCGACTTTGCGCTCAAAGGCGCCAAGGTGATGTTCCAGCCTGCCGACCCGAGCACGGGCACGTCGACAGGGTCGGCCATCCGGCTTCCCGGCCTGCAGCCTGGCTGCGGCAGCGCGACGATCGACTCCTCGCCCGACGGCCAGCAAATTCTCGTCGGCTACTGCAATGCGCTGCTACTCGACAGTGGCGGGAAGATCACGTTGCTGCCCGGCTCACTGGGCGAAGAGACCGCCTGGGCAGGATCCGGGATATCGCGATCGCAGTCATAGCCAGGTCGGCAGCCTGCGCATACCTCGCACTGGCAGTTAGCAACGGCCTCAGCGGGGTAAACATGCACGTTCCTACCGTCGGCTTACTGTCGGCTTGGCGGGGAGTCTGGTGACGTGGCCGTGCCAGGCTGACCGTGAGCCGATCTTCCTGGAGTCGGCCTGGCGTGTCGTGTTGATTACTGAGGGCCGGCGATGATGATGGCCGGTTATGGCCGTTCTGCCGCCTCCTGCGCCGGGTTGCGCGTCGTGCGCTGCCCGGGATGCGGTGATCGCCGAGCAGGCCCGCGTGCTGGAGGAGCAGGCTGCCGCGATCGGGGAGCTGCGGGCCGACGTGGTGGCGCTCGCGGCGGAGGTCCGGGAGCTGCGGCGCCGGCTGGGCCGCAATAGCGGCAATTCCTCGATGGCCCCCTCGGCTGATGACCTGCCAGGCCGCATGCCGCCGCCGGCGAAGCCTGAACGCGGCAAGGGCGGGCGCCAGCCCGGCAAGCAGCCAGGCGCCCCGGGATCGCACCTGGCCTGGTCCGCCAGCCCGGACGGCACGGTGCCGCACTTCCCGTGGGGGCCGTGCGCGTGCGGCGCGGACCTGGCCGCTGCGGCTGACCTAGGCGTGGCCGCTTCGCACCAGATCGTGGACATCCCGCCGGAGACCGCGACGGTGACTCAGCATGACGTGCACGAGGTGGCCTGCCGGTGCGGCCGGGTGCACCGGGCTCTGGCCCCGGCAGGGGCAGGCGTCGCCGGGACGGTCACCTACGGCCTGGCCCTGCAGGCGTGGTGCGTGTACCTGATCGCGGCGCACGCCATCCCGGTGCACCGCTGCGCGGAGCTGATCGAGGCGCTGACCGGCGCCGAGCCCTCGCCCGGGTTCGTGTACTCCATGATCGCCCGCGCCGCCGCAGCCGTGGCCGGGGCGAACAAGGCCATCCGGTGCCTGATACTTCCCGGCTATTTTCTCGGCGTACAAAGGTGCATCTGCTAGTGCCGACTCCGCATCTGGATTCTGCTCAAGAACAGGCAACGACAAGTTGAGATCCCGGTTTTGGACAACTGTTGCCGCTGTCTGGCCCTGCTCCGCCAGTCCGGTGAAGCAGGTGAAATCGACGGCTTTTTTTCTTGGCCCAGGCACTAAAAGCACCGTTCCGGCAACCTCAACGCGGCCATCGAAGCGGGCGATGGCGGCAGCCGCCGATGGCGCACCTGCTTGACACGCGGCTGCTCAGGGTCCTTGTCAGCTATCACAACGGAAACTGGGATCAGGCCGCGGCCGAACGAACGGCTGGTGACCCTGATCGACGACCTCGGTTAGGGCTGGCTGCTGGCGCGGGCCCATCTCCTCGCAGTGCACGTCGCGGCCGGCCGTAGTCAGTGGCTTGCCGCCAGCAGGCACCTCGAGGCGGCGTCCCGCAATGGGGGAGCGCCGGAGCTGGCCGATGCACGGACCGCGATCGCTATCGCACGCGACGACCCGCAGGGCATCCTGACGGCCGCCGAGGATGTGGTCAGCGATCTGGGGCTGCTGAGCCTGTGGGTGCCGACAATGCCGTCACCTCATGCGACCCTGCGAATACTCGCGGAGGAGGCCACCAAGCCGACCGCGTCTCCGAACGCGGATGTTGCCGTCGGCAGGCGCGGCGAGGGTCCTTCCGTCCGGTGGTTTCTGTTGAGGGTCCAGTGCGGCCGGTGGGTGTTGTAGTGATCGATGTATTCGCTGAGGATGTGATGGAGATGTCGCCGGCCGGTGATGAGGATGCGGTCGGTGCACTCGCGCCAGGCGCTGGCGACCCAGCGCTCGCAGATCGCGTTCGCGCGCGGTGCCTGGACAGGCGTGGTGATGATCCGCATGCCGGTCGCGTTGAAGACCGCGTCGGTGTACTTGGCGTCCCGGTCTCTGATCAGGAACTCCAAGCCGTCGGTGCGCTCGCCGAAGTCCATGAGCGTGTTCCGGGCCTGCTGTACCGTCCATGCGGCGGAGGGGTGGGCGGTGACGCCGGCCAGGTGGACGCCGCGATGGTGGTGCTCGATGAAGAACAGCACATAAAGCCGACGGAGAAAGACCGTGTCGACGTGGAAGAAGTCGACCACTGCGACCGTCTTGACCTGGGCGGACAAGAACTGCTTCCAGCCGTCGGCTGCACGCCGCGGCGCAGGGTCGATGCCGGCGGCCTTGAGGATCTCCCAGATGGTGGAGGGCGCAATCTTGTGCCCGAGACCCGAGAGTTCGCCGCAGATTCGCCGGTAGCCCCAGGTCGGGTTGTCGCCGGCCATCTCCAGCACGAGCCGGCGGATCGTCGGGCCGGTGCGCGGCCGTCCTGGTGTCCGCCGCGGATAGGTCCAGCGGCGCTTAACCAGATCGGCGTGCCAGCGCAGAAGGGTGCGAGGGGTGATGATCAGGGACAGCTGGCGGCGGTGCGCGGTGGAAAGCTGCCGGGTGAGGGCGGCCAGGATCGCCCGGTCGCCCCAGGTCAGCCGAGTGATCTGACCTGCCGTTGCAGGATGGCGATCTGGTGGCGCAGCACTAGGATCTCGGTGTTCTTGGCGTTGTCGGAGCGGGGCAGCAGGGCCAGCCAGCCGCACGGCCGCGCGAAGATCAGGTAAAGCAGGCGGAAGGTCACGAGAGGTGATCGTGCCTGGGTCGGAGTGGCCCCGCTGGTGGTTAGCTGAGACCGGTCGGGGAGCAGGAATCCCAGCTCAGGCGCGGATAGCCCGGTTTCCGGTACCCACAGGGTCGTTGCAGGCCCACTGGCGACGGTTGGCAGGTACTCAGGGAACGTCAGTCCAAATCGCTGCGGGCGAAGTTACCTGCCGGCGTTAGCCAGCAAATCGCTGGGAGGATCAACTTGCTCCGGCCGGATTGGCAGACGCAGTATGCCTCGAAGATCCTTACCCTTCGCGAGCCATGACGCGCCAAATGCCCACACTGAGATGATTTCTCCCACATAGAGAGGAGTCAGCTCCCCGATGTCAATTTTGAGTGCCCCGCCGATTACTGCCCAGGCGGCCGCTATCAAGATCACTGCTCCGCAGAAGATATGAAATCTCTTCCTGGAATCATTGTGGTTGTGTGTCTTCTCTCGGCGGGCGAACAGGAAGCTGATCGCCGCAAGGCAAAGGATGAACACGGCTGCAGCTGCCGCATGAATTCTAGCGGTGAGTGCCTCGCCCAGCGCCTGCTCAAGGGGCGAGCATCCTGGGGGTGACGGATTGCTGCCGCAGAGTGGCGCCCCAGTGGGTACGTTCGGACGCCACGTTGGAAAGAAGACAACTGCCAGTACGGCAACGCCCGCGATGAGGCTGAGCCAGAAGTCCCAAGTCCTTGGCATGCCCGCCATGTAAGTGATGAGAAGGAAGCCCGTTACGCACAAACTACCCACAAATATATTCTGCATTGAGGTATGGTAATAGGCGCTAAGTGAGCCCCGAACGTGGACACCGCCCTTGAGGAAGTATGCTTCACCAATGATGAGAACAATCGGTAGCAGTATGCCTATGAAGCCGACCACTGTTCGGATCAGCAGATAGGATCGAACATAGAGAACCGCCGGGTCGTCATTGTTATCCATGTTGACCGGGCGCCTAAACGTGTCAGTAGTCAATCGTGGCATGGTTCCCTCCCCCAGTAGACATCGACGCGGTGACCATCAGCCACGCCAGACCCTGATCTCGTGACGATCTTGAATCTCGGCACGACTCGCCGGGCCACTATGAGAAAGAGTCATCTTGCGTTCCCCTGATACATCACCACCTGCACTCGCTCTACGTAAGTGGCAGGCAGACGATGTCAGTACTGTCACGGCTATCCCTCACGAGGCCACTGGAGTCTTCCAGCGTCTACGCCGTGGCTACCGCGTCCGCTCATCATGCAGAATCGGGCGCTTAGCCGAGGGCTGGGAAACACGCGGACTTCGGCGACCTCGGGAGCTTGGACTTGGCCGACCTGCGGAACGCTCAGTGCGCGACTGTGCGGGAGAGGCCGCGGTTGCGCCAGGACCGGGCAGGTTCCTGGGTCTTGATGGCCTTACGGCGGGATCGTGACGCCTGTTCCCCCAGGCAAGCGCCACAGTAGGGTTCTGGGTGGTGCAGGCTGGTCGCACGCCTACGACCGGCCCGGCCGGCCGGCACAGCAGGGAAGTACCGCAACAGGCACGGACGCTGATGGATATGCCGGGCAGTACAGCACGGAAGTACCGCAACAGGTGCGGATCTGCGGGGACGCGAACGGACGCTCTGGGATGGTGACCTGCGCGGATGGACGGCGGTGGACGGGTTGCCGCTGGATGGCATGCAAGAGGTCTGGGGTTCGAATCCCCATAGCTCCACAGGTCAGAGGACTAAATCGAAAACCTGAGCCCAGCGTTCAGGGATGAGTACAGCAGTAAAGTACCGCAACGGCAATCGCCTGAGGTGCCGCACACCCGTTCGGATCGAGCCTCCCGCCGCCGGCGACGGCTGCTGGCATGGCCTGCGGATCCCGGACGCCGAGCGCAGCTTCGAGCCCTGTGACCTGGATGAATGCTCCTTCACCCGTCCGGTGACAC
>WNFG01006254.1_pt1 | contig 10014 bp, 7 predicted proteins | sample 5400431 | NCBI WGS metagenome assembly WNFG01 (sample SAMN13153346, study PRJNA577476) | soil metagenome | isolation source: 120 cm saprolite under Douglas fir tree site 2 hole 3 replicate 2 | place: USA:California | collected 2015-04-18
GCCCGCGCCTTCGAACTGCTCGGCGTTCCCGTCCCACTGTCCCTCAGGTAGCCACTCAACCCACCGCCACCAGCCCCGAGTGAGCGGCATCACCCCAAGTCAGGCACCCGCGACCAATTTCAAGATCATGTAAGTTCGGCCTAGCACCCGCTTCCGGCGCCCGTTTGCCCCTCCTGCGGCGCCCGGCCTGCTTGCTGCGCTGGCCCGACCCGCCTGCTGTTGCCGGGCGACCGTTGTCCCGCCGCTGTCTTGCGCCGGTGCCATTCCCGTGATCAGGCAGTTCGGACGAAGCGGTGCTGCGCGGCACGGGCCCGGCGGCCTCAGGCTGGCCTGACCGGGCGGTAGCGGGGCTCCCACATCAGCGCCCTCACCTGGCCGACGAGGTCGGCGTTCAGCGTGGCAGACGCCACGCCTTCCGCCTCGGCGGCCCTGGCGACCGCGGCGGCCACCGCGACCGACGTTTCCCGCAGGTCGGCCACCCGCGGCAGCAGCGGAGCGCCCGGGGTCGAGATGTCCACCAGGTCTGCGACCGCGCGGGCGGCCGCCAGCAGCATCCCGTCGGTCACCCGCCGCGCCCGGGCGGCGATCACGCCGAGGCCCAGGCCCGGGAAGATCAGAGCGTTGTTGGCCTGGCCGATCTCATAGCGGATGCCGCCGTGGTCCACGGCACCAAACGGGCTCCCGGTGGCGACCAGCGCACGGCCGCCGGTCCACCTGATGAGGTCGGCCGGTGCCGCCTCGGACAAAGCGGTCGGGTTGGACATCGGGAGGATCACCGGCCGCTCGGCGTGGGCCGCCATGTCCCCGACGACCGCCTCGGTGAAGGCCCCTGCCCTCGTCGAGGTCCCGATCAGCAGCGTGGGGTGCACCCGGACGACCACCTCGGCGAGACCGAGGCCGTCCGCCACGCCCGGGCCGCCTGGCCTCATATGGCCTCCTGGCACCGCGCGCTCTCCTGGAACCGCGTGCTTTCCCCGGCAGCCGTCGCGGCGCCAGTCCGCTACCTCTGCCGGGTCGCGGGCGTACCGGCGTTGCAGGTCGCTGAGCGCTGTCATGTCCCGCGTCAGCAGGCCCTGACGGTCGACCGCCCAGAACCGCCGCCTGGCCTCCGCCTCCGGGACTCCCTCGGCCACCATGGCCGCGGTCAGCTGGTCGGCGATGCCTGCCCCGGCCGTCCCCATTCCGAAGATCACGATCCGGTGGCCGGTCAGCGGCACCCCGGTCGCTCTGGTCGCGGCGAACACAGCGGCCAGGTTGACCGCGCCCGTGCCCTGGATGTCGTCATTGAAAGTCAGCCGCTCATCCCGGTACCGCTCGAGCAGCCGCCTGGCATTCGCAACCCCGAGATCCTCCCAGTGCAGCAGCGCCAGCGGGAACAGCTTGCCGACCGCACGGACGAACTCGTCGAGGAAAGCGTCGTACTCAGCCGCGGGCACCCGGGGATGACGGTTACCGATATAGAGCGGGTCCTCGAGCAGGCTCTGCCGGTCGGTCCCCACGTCCAGCATGACCGGGATCGTGCGGGCAGGATCGATCCCGCCCGCCGCGGTGTAGACGGCGAGCTTCCCCACCGCGATGTGTATGCCGCCGACCCCCCAGTCCCCGATTCCCAGAATGGCGCCCGCGTCGGTCGCCACGATCAGGTCGACGTCGCCGGGCCCGAGATCGGAGGCGAGCAGCGAGGCCTCGATCAATTCCGGGTGGTCCACGGACAGGTAGATCCCGCGGGGCCGCCGGTACTCACGGCTGTAGTGCTCGATCGCCTGCCCGACCGTTGGCGTGTAGACGATCGGCAGCATCTCGTTCAGGTGGCCGGTCAGCAGCCGGTAAAACAGGACCTCGTTGCGGTCGTGCAGCGCGTTCAGGGTGACGTTACGGGCCTGGTCGTCGGGCTGCCGCCGGTACTGCGCGTATACGCGCGCGGCCTGGTCGTCCAGGGTGAAGTGGGCGGCAGGGATCAGCCCGGTCAGGCCAAGGTCGCGGCGCTCGCTGTCGCCGAACGCCGTTCCCTTGTTGATCCGCGGATCGGCAAGCACCTGCCGCCCGCGCAGCGTAGTCCGCCACGCGCCGTCCTCGTCGCGCCACAACGTCCGCATGCCGTCCCTCCGGCCAGCTGCCGTGATCCATGATGACGTCCCAGTCTGCGCCATCGCTACCTGCTGCCCCGACCGCGGCCTGCCTACGTAAGAACAATGAGACGGCTCAGGCTTCCCGATGAGCAGGCCCACAGTCAGGCTGGCGGCGGCGCACCCGACGTCGCGGTGCAACCCGGGCCCGCAGCGTCATAGGGTGCCGGTCCAGCCACCGAGCCGGAGGACAGCCGGCACCTCGGCGGCCTCCTCACGCGGGTGCCGGCGACGTCAGCCCAGGTGTACCGGAGCGTGGCCATTCCCGGCTTAGCCGCGGCGTTATCGCGGCGGATGTCGTTCCACCGCTCACGGACCGAGTGCGCTGCCTGCCTGTCGAGTTCGACACACAGAGAATTGCCCACAGCTCCGTGCTTCGTCTCACACTTCGTGGCATGCATACGTCCCGGTGCGGCGCGCATCGCCGCCTGTGCGGCAACTGAGTCGCCAGCGTGGCCGCCCGTGCTGCGCCCGAACGGACGTTCTGTCGCTGTTGAAGGAGTCACTCGTTTAGGCGGGCGATGGTCTGCTCGGTTACCGAGTAGGCAGCGATCGTGCGCCCGGAGATCTGTGAGGCCTGGGCCGGCCGGGCCAGCAGGGCCGTGGCCACCCTGAGCAGCGGGACCAGGCTTGGTGGGTCACGAATCACTGGCGTGAGCACCTCGGCGCTGTTGGCGAACACACCCTGCCGCGCCGCCGCCGCGCTCAGCAGCCGCAGCACGGCCCGTCGTGACTTGGCCTGGTTGGCCGCGCCGAGCAGCAGCGCGAGCGCGCCGCGGGTCAGGATCCCCGGCCGTCCGGTCACGACCTCGCTGGGCAGCGGCCACCCGGCGGCCAAGGCGATGCTCAGCAGCGGGACGTTGACACCGCTGGCTGCGGCGTTGCCAGGTTCCACAGTGCGCGGGTTGCACTCGATGAAGACCGGCTCACCATCCTCATGGAAAGTAGTCCATCGTCAGCCCGCCACGCCAGCCCAGCCTCTCACCCACGGCCGCTGCTCAGGAGCGGGCGCGCGGGTGATCGACGCTGAGACGGGCAGCGGCGCTTCCGCCCACCCCCTCGCCAGCCAGTACGCTGGTGTGAGCCGCGACCAGCCGCCCATCGTCGAACAGGGCCTGTACCTGCCCGTACTTTCCGGCCGCCGGTGCCTGTGCGATCAGCTCCTGCCCGCCGGCCCGCAGCTCGGCAAGCGCACGCGCCCGGTCTGCAGGTGCCCGCACCGCGCGGACGCCCTGCCCCGCGGTGCTGAACGCGGCCTCGAGGAAATACGGGTAGGGGATCTGCCCGAGCACCGTGTCGTCCTCCACAGGCCACCAGCGCGGCTGCGGAGCACCGAGCTCATCGAGCAGGCGGGCGAACGCGACCTTGCTCTGCACCCGTGCGAAACCTTCCGCGGGCGCGAGCGCCACCGGCGCCGCCGACGGGAGCCGGTCCCGCGCGACCGCGAACAGCCATGCCTGCTCGTGGGTCGGCAGCAGCGCGTCGAAACCGCCTGCCGCCGGGACCTCACTCACCTGCTTGCAGGTAACCAGGCGGGTCGGTGCCGGGGACAGGGCACCGGTGAAGGCGCCAGGTCCAGCGGCTCCAGCGGCACAGGGCGGACGGGTCACTGCTCATCGCCTCGACCCGAACCCCGGCCGCGCCGAGCACGGTCAGATGCTCGCGCGCCGTCAGGCTCGGCGCCTCCTACAGCAGCACCCGCAACCGTTTCGCCGGCACGCCCCTCATGGTTTCAGGGTGTCTGGCGGGTCCGCGAGTTCGGCGCGGTCAGCGCGGGCAGTGTTGTCAGCGCTGGTCCTCGCCGGTAGGGGTGAGTTCGAATACCGGATGGCGGTGCGCCTCGGCAATGAAGTCCGCTGCCGGTGAGTCCTTGCCCGCCTGGAAGTAGGGCCGCGTGGCAGGGGCGACACGGATGTAACGCTTGAGGATCGGTCCTGACTCTGCTGGCGAGAGCTCCCGGATGGCGTAGTCCTGCCTGTTACGCCCGCGGCGGAGGGTGACCCGCCCCCCGGCGCGCGCGTTGAGTACCCACGACACGGCGCCGTAAGGGGCGACCAGCCATCGCTGCTTGTCCTGCTTGACCAGAACCACCGGGTTAGTGCGCGGTCGGCCAGTCTTACGGCCGCGCGTGGTCAGCAAGTGGGCCGGCCCGATACCAGCTCGGGCGAGAACGCTGAAGATCGCGTTGCCCACACGATCGCCGCGACTCATATGGAACTCCCGCACCGGCCGGACACTGCCGTGCCCGCCTGACTGCGTCAGTCCCGCGGGATCGGCACGATCTTCGGGCCGGCCCAGGTCACCGTCCTCAGCATGGTTGCGTTCCGGCGTCATGTGCTTCCCCTCCTAGCGTGGACACATCGCCTTAAGGAGGACGGCGATGGCAGAGACGCTTTCCCCCAGCAAATTCCGCTCATGCCGTACCATCGGCGCTCCCAGGCGAGCGGTTCGGAACCGAGTGGCCGGAGGTTCAAATCCTCTCGCCCCGACCAGTCCTTTGCGGGATTTGCGCGGTGACGTCGACCGGCACATACGGATACTTCCGCTGGATCAAGGCGTTCAAGCGGTCCCGGTCCGGGGCGAGCAGTGCCTTGACGCCCTCCGCGCTCACATCCGCGACGATGACGTCGCCAACCTCGTCGTGGACGTCGCTGAAGAGGCCGTGCGTCCTCATCTTCTGGGCCTGGTAACGATTGTCGTCGGTCGGGCTGACGTAGTGGACCGACCAGATCTTGTAGCGGTGGACCAGGAACAGGTGGTTCAGCGTCATCAGGCGCTTCTTGCGCAGGGCGCTGTCGAAGGTGTTCTGGTCCCGAACCGAGAGGATGTTGCGCCCCCGGCGATCCACGATCACGTCGAAGATGATGTTGGCGACCTTTTCCCCGCTTGTCTTGGACAGGGTGAGCTCCAGCAACTCCGAGCCCGCCGTGTGCGGCCGCAGTCCGACACGCAGCGAGCCCGGGACCTGGTGGTGCTTCGTCCACATCGCGAGCCATTCCTCGAGCAGCTTGTTCGGCACCTCGGTCTGGGCCAGGTGCTGGTGCTGAGTCGAGCCCTTGCCCATCGCTTTGGTGGCCGCCGTGCCGCCCGAAGAAGCCATGAGCGCCGCATCCAACCGCGGCCCGCCCACGAGCGTCTGGGGCGTCCGGTACGGCGATTCGACCAGGCGGAACTTTCGCTGCAGCCGGACCAGGGAGAGCATGCCGTCCTGCTTGAGCGCGGTGGCGAACTCCTCCGCCGCCAGGCCGTCGATCTGATGTCCGCCGTAGGTAATGAAGTTGAAGACGAACCCCAGCTTGCCGAGGTCCTCCGGGAATCGCCTCATCTCCTCGCCGCTCATACCGGTCGTGTCCCAGTTGAACGATGGTGACAGGTTGTACGCGAGCATCTTGGAGGGGAAATCGGCGTGGATGGCCTCGGCGAAGCGCCGGGCGTCCGCCAGGTTCGCGGTCTTGGTCTCCATCCACAGGAGGTCGGCGAACGGGGCGGCAGCCAGCGACCTGGTGACCGCGTACTCGATTCCGCCCTGTACCTGGTAGTAGCCCTCGACTGTCTTGGAGACCTCGCAATCCCAGATGATGTCGATGCCCATCGATTTGGCCCTGGCCCGAGCGGCGTGGAACGACGTTCGGTTCGCGAAGGCCAGCCACTCGTCGGCGCTCACGTCGAAGCGCTCACCCTCGTTGGCACGGAACTCGATCACGTCCGCGACCGCCTTGGGATAGCTCTTCAGGTTGGCCTCGGACTGCCACGCCTCCAGGTACCGCGTCTCGACCATCTCCAGCAGTGCCTCGACCGACGATCCGTCGGCCTGCTGGAACGTCTTCGCGCTCTCTTCGAGCAGGCGCATCACCCCCGTCCGCGCGAGCCAGGCGCTGGCCTCGTCGTATTCCGCGGCGGAGATCTTGAACAGCAGATGACCGCGCGCGTCGTCGACGCCCAGCTCGCGGAGCTTCCTCAAGATGGCGAGGTAGCCGACCTTGTAGGTCGGCAGCTCAACATTGGTGGCGCCCAGGATGAACGGATGATCGCGCTCGTCCCCGCGCCCCTCCAGGAACGTGGCCGCTTCGGCGTCGGTTCGGGCCACGACGACACCGGGCACCTTCATGACGTCGAGCTGGAAGCGCGCGGCGCTCAGCCGCTTGATCTGCTCGTCCACGCCGACGAGCACCTTCCCCCCTGGTGCCCGCACTTCTTGGCGCCGGGCTTCTGGTCCTCGATGTGGTAGCCCGGGACCCCGACCTCGACGAAACGACGGACCAGATTCCGGACGTGCGCGTCGCCGCCGTGTCCCGTGTCGGCGTCGGCGATGATGAATGGCCGATAGTCGATCTCGGGGGAGGCAGCACGCTGCGACTCGCTCAGGCGCGAGCGGGCGAAGCGCTGGTTCCGGTCCGCCGTGAGCAGGGCGCGCACGATCGGCGCAGCCTCGTCGGGCACCTGGGAGAGCGGATAGCTGGCCAGGTCGGGTCCCGGGTCCTCCGTCGCGGATCCCCTGGCCGACGTGGCCCAGCCGCCCAGGTAGATGCCCTCGATACCCATCCGTTTCAGGGCCACCGCCTGACCGGGTGAATAGGGACCGAAAGTGGTGATCTGCTTGCGCTCGGCGAAGAGCTGCCGGAGCCGATCGTAGAACTGCTCGGCCGCCATTCTCGCCACGATGTAGTCGGTGGGTATGGTGCCCCGTTGCTCCACCACCTGACGCGCAGAATACAAACGCGTGATGCCCTCGAATCGAGGACTGGCAAACCATCTTGCGGTCTCGCCGATTTCCGACTCGAACGAGCTCATGGATGGCTTCTCGGCGACTTCCGAATCGAATGACCTCATGACTGGCTCCTGCCGCTCCTGCACTGCGGCGTTTCTCGCGACCTCGAAATCCAGGTTCCGTGTGATGCGGGTGCCGTCCCGGCCGAATGCATCCATCTACTGGCCGATCCGCTGCCTCGCCTCCACCAGGTCTTCGTTGTTGAGGTTGATGTTGAGCAGATCGATGTACCACGGCGCCTTGAAAGGAGCGGCGACGTAGGTCTCGACGATCTCTCGCGCGACGGGCAGTGTGGTGTTCTTCGAGTCGTCGTGGACATCCCGGTTGCTTGCGGCTGCATCGTCGTGGTGGAGGCGAACAGCGCCGGCCTGTCATAGCCGGTGCACTCGATCAGCAACTCGGCCGTGCGCCCCATTGACGCCACAGCCGAGCGGAACTGGGTTCCGTTCCCCACGGGCCTCGCGGTGATCTTCTCCGCCCGCACCATGCGCAGGTTGGACTGCGGCTCGTTGCTCTGGTCAGCGACGTAGGCAAACACCACATCCACGGGGCGGCCGATGACGGTCTCGCCTTCAATCCTGGCCATGCCATCTCCTGCGCTCCGGATCTGTTCCCATCAGATCCGGCCGTGGGCACACGAGGTAGAGACAAAGGTCCCAGGCCCACCTCGCCCAGACACGCCAGAGCCAGAACGGGCACCGGCGTTCAGGGCTGCACGATAGCCGTCAGGCACGCCCGTTTCCGGCATCCAGCAGCCCAACCAACGGCTCCGATCTCGCGGCGGCTACACGCGCAGAGCGGGGCGTGTGGTCATTCGGCTGTCAGCGCTGAGTATCGGATGGGCCGGCCGTCGATGGTTCCCTGCCTCCGCTGTCCTTCCCACCGCCCTCACGGTCGAGGAGTGCGTCCTGGACGGTGGCTAGTACTCCAGCAGTAGATCGTGATCTGTGTCGGCTTGCCAGGTAACTGGCTGGCTGCCCGCTATTCGTGGTCTATGCCATCGCCGCAGACGTCGAGCCAGAGGTCGCCGGGCAGGCCCAGGAGTCGTTGCAGGGTTGGCCGGTCGAACTCGGCTGCGTGCTCGGCGGCGTGTGAGGCGATGTAGCAGAACCAGTTCGCCTCGTAGCCTTCGTGCACCAGTTCCCATAGCGGGACGGTGACTGGCTCGAGGATGGCTAGCAGCCTGTGCAGGTGCTCGGTGAGCTCGGTGCCGGCTTCGATGCCGGGGCTGGAGCTGAGCAGCCATGCCGAGGAGTCACGGGTGCGGGCTGACCGGCTGCTGATGAGGTCGCCTGCCTCGAGGGCGCGGGTGGGCTGGATGGCGAGCCGGCGGGTGACTGCTGCGGCTGTCAGGGCGGCGTGGCCGAAGAGCCGGAAGGTGGCCGTGGTTTGCACACCTGTCAGTGTCTGTCGTCCTGGCCGGCGGGCGCCTGCTATTTTGCGGTGGCCGCGGCCAGGGCTGGCCCGGGTTACGGGTCAGATTCTGATTGCCGCCGGTAGTGGCAGGTCTGGGCGGTGTACTGGTGGCGGCGGCGCCAGGCGGACCAGCGCAGCCGGTGCCGCGCGTCGTGCCCGGGCCCGATGATCAGGCTGGCGAGCAGGGAGGCGATCTCGTTGCGGGTCAGCGGGATCATGCCGGGTGGCGGTGGCTGGGCGTGCTCGGCAAGCGCGGCGACGGTGAGGAAGGCCAGCGCGAGCATGGCCAGGGTGACCCACCGGTACCAGGAGGCCCAGCGCCTTACCTGGTGCTCGTCGAGGGCGGCCAGGCCCTTGCCGGCCTGGAAATCCTCCTCCACGGTCCACCTGCGGCCGGCTGCCCTGACCAGGACGGCCAGGGACACGTGGCGGGGTGAGTAGCAGCGGTAATAGGCCAGCTCACTAGTGCGCCGGTGGCGGCGGATCAGCAGCCAGTGGTGCCCAGGACGGCCTGGATCGATGCTGACCCAGGCCCAGTCATACCAGCGGTGGCCTTTGCTGCCCGGCCCGGCCGACAGCCGCTGCCACGCCCGCGGCGGCAGCTTGCGGGCGAGCGCGTCCGCGCGCACCGCTCCGGCCGGGGTGGCCACGGGGTGGCTTTTGGCCACGGCCAGCACATAGCACACGTCGCGCTCTTCCAGGCCGGCCCGTAACCCCGGGTCGGCGCCGTAGACCTCATCACCGGTCACCCAGCGGGCGGGTGTCCCCGCATCCAGCGCCCGGCTGATCATCGCCAGCGCCAGTTCCGGCTTGGTCGCAAACGCCGTGCCCTCGGGGATGCCCGCGGCGGCGCACCGGCCCGGGTCGGCTACCCAGGACCCGGGCAGGTACAGCTCCCGGTCGATCAGCGCGTGCCCGCCCTGCCCGGCATAGGTGAGGTACACCGCGACCTGGCAGTTTTCAACCCTGCCCGCCGTGCCGGAGTACTGCCTTTGCACGCCGGCACTGGCACTGCCCTTCTTAAGATCGCCAGTCTCGTCAACGACCAGCATCCCGTCCGGATCACGCAGGTGCCCGGTCACATAGCCGCGCACGTCATCGCGGACACCGTCAGCGTCCCAGCAGGCCCGCGACAGCAGGTGCTGCATCCCGGCCGGGCTGGCATCCCCCGCGTACTCGGCAATACTCCAGCAGTTCACCCGCGGCAGCCCGGCCAGCAGCCCCAGCGCGAACGCCCGCGCCCGCCGCCGCGGCTCCACCCTGCGGAAACGATCCCCGACCCGGAGCATCAGCTCATCAAGAATGCCCAGCCACCGGCCGGGGTCTACGCTGTGGCCAGCGGCCACCGCCAGATTGTCATGTTTCGTCACAAACCATGATCATCAAACGGTGGCCGTCCCGTGTCCAGCCGCTCCACGCCCGAGATCACGATCTACTGCTGGAGTACTAGCGACGCCCCAGCGCGCAGGATCCCAGTAGCCAGCGAACGCCGTCGGCAGAGAGTAATCGGGTTGGCTGGACACCGACAGGGCTGCCCAGGATGAGCAGCCAAATCGAAGGTGCCACGCTAGTGCAGGCCCGCGTAAGTTTTTGAGGGGTTCGCGCGCCGGGTTTCATAGTGGTCACGCGGCTGCGGGGAGGGCGCTGGACGTGGCGGGCCCGGCGGCCACGCAATCGTCGTGGCGGGCAAGATAGGCGGCGTGG
>WNFG01008498.1_pt1 | contig 10012 bp, 8 predicted proteins | sample 5400431 | NCBI WGS metagenome assembly WNFG01 (sample SAMN13153346, study PRJNA577476) | soil metagenome | isolation source: 120 cm saprolite under Douglas fir tree site 2 hole 3 replicate 2 | place: USA:California | collected 2015-04-18
GGGCCCTACCGGGATCGCCCGGGCGTCGATCAGATCGCGCAAGGCCTGGGCGGGCTGATGTCGATCACCGGCGAGCCCGGCCGGGGGCCGATGCGCGTCGGCATCCCCATCGCCGACCTCACCGCCGGCCTCTTCTGCGCGCTCGGCATCCTGGTGGCGCTGCTCGAGCGCGAGCAGTCGGGCAAGGGCCAGGAGGTGGCCACCTCGCTGCTGGAGTCGCAGATCTTCATGCTCGATTTCCAGGCCTCGCGCTGGCTGAACGCCGGCGAGGTGCCGCGCCAGGCGGGCAACAACCATCCGACCAGCATCCCCACCGGCGTCTTCAAGACCCGCGACGGCCACATCAACGTCGCGGCCGTGGGCGGGACGATGTGGGAGCGCCTCTGCCGCGCCATCGGAGCGGACGCGTTACTGGAGAGGCCCGAGTACGCCACTGCCGCGGCGCGCCTGAAGAACCGCGACGCGCTCAACGCCGAGCTCGAGACTTACCTGGCCGGCCGGTCCAGCGCCGAATGGGTCGATCGGCTGAACGAAGCCGGCGTGCCCTGCGGCCCCATCCACTCCATCGACAAGGTCTTTGCCGACCCTCAGGTCCAGCACCTGGGGATGGTGCGGGAGATCGCGACGGGCGGCGGCGCGCTGCGCGTCGTCGGCCAGCCGGTGAGCCTGGGCCGCACTCCCAGCCGGATGGTGGCTGCGCCGCCCGGTCGCGGTGAGCACACAGGCGAGGTGCTGCGCGAGTTCGGTTTCTCGGATGCGGAGATCGACAGGCTGCGCCGGGACAAGGTGATCTGAGGGAGAGCCGCATGGATCAAAGCGACAAGATGCTCGCCCGCAAGGAGGGGCGCGTCGGCACGATGATCTTCAACAACCCCGAGCGCCACAACGCAGTGTCGCTCGAGATGTGGCAAGCCGCCGCGAGGATCCTCGACGACTTCGCCAAAGACGACCAGGTCCGCGTCGTCGTCCTGACCGGGGCGGGCGGCAAGTCGTTCGTCTCGGGCGCCGACATCTCCAAGTTCGAGGACGAGCGCGCCACGCGCGAGGCGGTGGAGCGCTACAACGCCGCCACCGAGAAGGTGTACTCGGGGGTCGCCGCCTACCCCAAGCCGACCATCGCGATGATCCAGGGCTACTGCATCGGGGGCGGGCTCAACCTCGCCGTCTGCTGCGATCTGCGCTTCTGCTCGGAAGGCTCGCGCTTCGGCCTGCCCGCCGCGAAGCTCGGCCTGGGTTACGGCTACCCAGGCCTCAAGCGCTTCATCGACACCATCGGGCCGGCGCACACGAAGGACATCTTCTTCAGCGCCCGCCAGTTCGGCGCCGCCGAGGCCCTGGCCATGGGGCTCGTCAACCGCGTGCTCCCCGATTCCGAGCTGGCCTCCTCCGTCCGGGAATACGCCGACGGCGTCGCAGCCAACGCGCCGCTCACCGTCGACGCCATCAAGCAGATCTCCCTGGAGGTGCTGAAGCCGGAGAGCGAGCGCGACCTGAAGCGCGCCGCCGATCTCGTCGCCCGCTGCTTCGCCAGCCAGGACTACGTCGAAGGCCGCAACTCACCAAGCGCTTCGGCGACCAGACCGCGCTCGACGGCGTGTCGCTCGACATCCAGCACGGCCAGCTCGTGTGCCTGCTCGGGCCCTCGGGTTGCGGGAAGACGACGGCGCTGCGCCTGGTCGCCGGCTTCATCGAGCCCACCGCGGGCGAGATCGTCCTCGGCGACCGGGTGGTGTCCTCGCCCGGGCGCACGCTGCCGCCCGAGCAGCGCAACGTCTCGATGGTGTTCCAGAGCCATGCGCTGTGGCCGCACATGACGGTGGCCGAGAACGTCGCCTACGGCCTGGGGGTGAGGAAGCTCGATCGCGCCACCATCGCCAGGAAGGTCTCCGCCATCCTGGCGACCACGCGGCTCGCCCCGTTCGCGGAGCGGTACCCGGGCGAGCTGTCCGGCGGGCAGCAGCAGCGCGTCTCGCTGGCCCGCGCGCTGATCGTCGAGCCCGAGACGCTGCTGCTCGACGAGCCGCTCTCGAGCCTCGACGCCAACCTGCGCGAGGAGATGCGCTTCGAGGTGCGCCGGCTGCACGACGCTTACCGCTACACCAGCATCTACGTCACGCACGACCAGGGCGAAGCCATGACGACCGCCGACCGGATCGCCGTCATGAACGCCGGGCGCATCGAGCAGCTCGGCACTCCCGAGGACGTGTACGACCGGCCGCGCTCCGAGTTCGTCGCGCGCTTCCTCGGCGGCAGCAACATCCTCCGCGGCAAGGCGCTCGATGCGACGCACGTCTCGTTTGCTGGAACGTCGATCGAGTGCCGCGGCGCGGCGCTCGCCCCCGGCGCGGAGGTCGCCGTGTCCATCCGCCAGCACGACATCGGCATCTCGAACCACGCGACCCGCCCGGCGGCCGCGAATACCGTCCAGTGCACGGTCGTCCGCAACGTCTTCCTCGGCGGCGCCCGGGATTACGTCGTCGATGCCCCGGACGGCACGCAGCTGAGGATCACGGCCGCGCCGGCGGACAGCTTCGCGCCCGGCGCTTCCGTCTGGCTGACCCTGCCGCCCGAGCGGTGCAGGGCGCTGGTATCCTGAAGGCAGGGGAGACTTCCATGCAGCCACGCAAGGTCGGCAGGCGGCAGGTCCTCGCGGCTCTCGCGGCGGTACCGCTCGCGCTGCTGCTGCCGGGCAGGACGGCCGGGGCAGCGGGACCGGCGCCGAGCAAGGTCACGCCCGAGCTGACCCTTGCGGCGAAGAAGGAAGGCAAGGTCATCTGGTACACCGCCGTCGACCTTCCGGTGGCCGAGCGCATCGGCAAGGCGTTCGAGGCGAAATACCCGGGCATCGACCTGCGCGTGGAGCGCTCGGGCGGCGAGCGGATCTTCCAGCGCATCGGTCAGGAGTACGCGAGCAACATCCACGCGGTCGACGTGGTCAATAGCTCGGACGCCGCGCACTTCATCGTGTGGAAACGCGACGGCATCCTCGCGCCGTACGTCCCCGAGGACGTCGCGCTCCACTACCCGGCGGAGCACAAGGATCCCGACGGCCTCTTCGCCAGCTGGCGCGTCTGGCTGAGCGTCATCGGCTACAACACCAAGCTGGTGAAGCCGGAGGACGCGCCGAGGAGCTTCGCCGATCTGCTCGATCCGAAGTGGTCCGGCAAGATCGTGAAGGGCCATCCCGGGTATAGCGGAACCATCATGACCGCCACCTTCCAGATCTCGCGCGACCTGGGCTGGGAATACTTCGAGAAGCTGGCCAGGCAGAAGGTCATGCAGGTGCAATCCTCGGCCGACCCGCCCAAGAAGCTGGCGCTGGGCGAACGCGCGGTCATGGCCGACGGCAACGAGTACAACCTCTTCCAGCTCAAGGAGAAGGGCGAGCCGGTCGAGATCGTCTACCCGACCGAGGGAACGCCGCTGATCGTCGGCCCGTCCGGCGTCCTGAAGGACGCGCCCCACCCGAATGCGGCGCGGCTGCTGCAGAGCTTCCTCTTCTCCGTCGAGGGCCAGCAGCTGATGGTCGATTTCGGCGGCCTGCGCTCCTTCCACGCGCTGGTCAAGGAGAAGGCGGGACGCAAGCCGTTGCGGGAGATCAAGCTGATGAAGGACGATCCAGCTGCGGTCGAGAAGCAGGCCGACGAGATCAAGGCGCGGTACAGCAAGTACTTCAAGGTGTGACGGGTGGGATCTCGGGCACTGCCATCGCGTGTGCGCCCCGACCTCTCGGGCGCGGTCCTGGCGCTGTGCGCGGCGGCGCTCTGCCTCCTGGTGGTCCTGCCGATCGGCTGGCTGGTGGTCTTCGCCTTCACCGGACGGGGAGGGCGCTTCACGCTCGCCAACTTCCGGCTGCTCTTCACCGACCCGGCCTTCCTCGAGCCTCTCGTCACCACGCTCATCCTCGCCGTGTCGGTGAGCCTGATCTGCTGCCTGGTCGCCGCGCCGATGGGCTGGATCGTGGCGCGAACCGACATGCCGCTGCGGCGGACCGTCCGCTTCCTCGTCCTGGCTTCATTCGTCACGCCGCCGTTCCTCGGCGCCATCGCCTGGGAGCTCTTGGCGGCGCCCAACAGCGGCCTGCTCAACCAGCTCTACCGCGTCGCGACCGGCGCCGGTCCGGAGGTCGTGCTGTTCAACGTGTACACGCTGCACGGGCTCGTCTTCGTCATCTGCTGCTACACGTTCCCGTACGTCTTCGTGCTGGTCGCGAACGCGCTCGATCGCATCCCGGGCGAGCTCGAAGATGCGTCGGCGATCCTCGGTGGAAGCGCCTGGCGCACGGCGCGGAGGGTGACCATCCCGCTGGCGCTCCCTGCGCTCGCGGCCGGAGCGCTGGTCGCGTTCCTGCAAGCCATGACGCTCTTCGGCGCGCCGGGCATCCTGGCCTTGCCGGCGGGCTTCCACACGATCACCACCAAGATCTGGAGCCTGTTCCAGTACCCGCCCAAGCCGGAGCTCGCGGCCGCCGCCTCGCTGCCGCTGCTGGTGGTGACCGTCGTGCTGCTCAGGGCGCAGTCCGCGGTCCTGGGCCGGCGCGGGTACACCGTCATCGGCGGAAGGAGCGGCCCGCCCCGCCCGGTGCGCCTGGGCCCGCTGCGCTGGCCCGCGCTCAGCCTGTGCCTCGCGATGCTGTCGCTGCCGGTGTTCTTGCCCTACGCCGCGCTGGTGAACGCGGCTTTCTCGCGCATCCCTTCGCAGCCGCTGACCTTCGAGAGGTTCACTCTCGACCACGTCCGATTCGTCTTCCTCGAGCTCTCCGCCACCAGGCTCGCCCTCAAGAACACCTTCCTGCTCGGGCTCCTGTCCGCGACGTTGGGAGCGCTGCTGGCGCTCGTGATCTCCTACCTGACCGCGCGCGCCGCGATCAGGGGCCACCGCGTGCTGGGCTTCCTCGCCACCGCGCCGATCGCCATTCCCGGCATCGCGCTGGGCGTCGGCCTGTTCCTCGCCTACACGCGCGGACCGATCGTGTTGTACGGGACGCTCTGGATCCTCCTCCTCGCGTACGTCACCATCGAGCTGCCCGCGGCCTACCAGCAGTTGCAGGCCTCCTTGCGGGCGGTGTCGCCGGAACTGGAGGAAGCGAGCCGCGTCCTCGGCGCCTCGCGCCTGAGGACCTTGCGCGACGTCACCGCCCCGCTGCTCGGACCCTCCTTGATCGCCACCTGGTGCTTCGTCTTCGTCGCGGTGGTGCGCGAGCTGTCCGCCGCCGCCATCCTCTTCACCTCCGAGACCAAGGTGCTCTCCGTCCTGATCTTCGACCTCAACGAGAGCGGCGATCTCGCCGCCATCGCCGTGCTCGGCCTGACCATGCTGATCCTCACTTCCGCCGTCATCGCCGCGGCGAACCGCGTTCCGGGCTTCCGGGGCGGCCCGCTCGTCCGGAACACCTGATGGGGGACAAGCCGCCGGTCGCGGTCGCTCTCGCCGAGCGCATCGCCTCGCTGGATGCAGCCCGCTTGCCCCCCGCGGTGCGCGAGACCTGCGAGCGGCTGCTGATCGACGTCGTCGGCCTTTGCCTGGTCGCGCGCCGCACGGATTACGTTCGTGCGGCGCTCTCCGCATGGGGCTCCGACCCAGGCCGGGCCACGGCGATCGGACACCCCGGGCAGCTCGGGGCCCCGGCGGCTGCCTTCGTCAACGGCACCGCCGCGCACGGAGAGGACTTCGACGACACCTTCGAGGGCGGTCCCGTCCACGCGGGCGCGGTCGTCGTTCCCGCGGTCCTCGCGGCGGCGGAGCAGGAGGGGCTCGACGGCGCGTCCGCGCTCCTCGGCATCGCCGCCGGCGTCGAGACGATCTGCCGCTTGAGCCTGGTGGTGCCCAAGGCAGTGCACAAGGCGGGCTTCCACCCGACCGCGGTGTTCGGCGCGGTGGCGGCTGCCGCCGGCGCGGGCGCGACCCTGGGGCTGGGGCCTCGACAGCTCGTCGATGCGCTTGGCGTCGCGGGCTCGATGGCCAGCGGCATCATCGAGTACCTCGCCGAAGGCACCTGGACGAAGCGCATGCACCCGGGCTGGGCGGCCCAGTCCGGCCTGCGGGCGGCGCTGCTCGGGCGGGCCGGTTTCAGCGGTCCGCGCACGGTGTTCGAGGGTGTCCATGGCCTGTTCGCCGGCTTCGCGCGCACGAACGAGGGCAACTACGCCGCATTGCTCGACGGCTTCGGCGAGCGCTGGCTCATGACTGCGCTCGCCTTCAAGCCCTATCCCTGCGGGACGATGATCCAGCCCTACGTCGACTGCGCCCGCCGGCTCGGAAAACGCGTCGGTCCCGAGGGCGTCGTCGAGCTGGTCGCCCAGGTTGCCGAGGGCACCGTGCACCGGCTGTGGGAGCCGCTCGCGGAAAAGCAGCGGCCGCCGAACGGATACGCCGCGAAGTTCTCCGCGCCGTACTGCATCGCCGCGGGTCTCCTCCGCGGCAACCTCGGACTCGACGCCTTCACCGACGATGCGGTGGCCGACCCGGCGGTCCGCGCGCTCGCGGCCAAGGTCCGCTACGAGATCGACGCCGCCAATCCGTATCCGTTCGAGTACACCGGCCACCTGCGCGCGCGCCTCGCCGACGGACGGCTGGTCGAGGAGCGCCAGCCGCACCTGCGCGGCGGCGCCCGCGAGCCGCTGACCCGCGCGGACCTCGAGGAGAAGCTCCGGAGCAACGCCCGCGCCGGCAGCTGGCCCGACGACCGCGTCCCGCCGGCCCTCGCCCTCGCGCGCACTTTGTGGGACGGTGCTCTCGACCTGACGGTCCTGCGAGGCTGAGGCTTCCCTCATGACCAACGAGCTTGCCGGCCGGGTGGCCATCGTCACGGGGGCAGGGCGCAACATCGGCCGGGCCATCGCGCTGGCCCTGGCCGACGCCGGCGCAGGCGTGGCCGTCAACGGCCGAACCAACCGGGCCGACGTGGATGCCGTCGTCGCCGAGATCGAGTCTCGCGGCGGCAAGGCGCTGGCGGTCATGGCCGACGTGTCCGACGAAGCGGCGGTCCAGCGCATGGCTGCGGCCGCCGTCGAGCGCTTCGGCCACATCGACATCCTGGTGAACAACGCCGCGGTCCGGCCGGAGAGACCCTTCGAGTCCTTGTCCCTGTCCGACTGGCGCGCCGTCCACTCCGTCATCCTCGAGGGCGCCTTCCTGATGGTGAAGGCCACGCTCCCGTACCTCAAGGCGAGCGGCTCCGGCGCGATCGTCAACATCGGCGGCATGAGCGCGCACACCGGAGCGAAGCACCGTGCACACGTGCTCGCGGCCAAATCCGGCCTGATCGGCTTCACCAAGGCCCTGGCCAACGACCTGGCCGACGACGGCATCACGGCCAACTGCGTGGTCCCCGGCCTGATCGACACCGTGCGCGCGCCGGGGACCAGACCCCCGCAGCACCACCAGACCAGCAAGACGCTCGTGGGCCGCTTCGGCACGCCGCAGGAGATCGCCGCCGCCGTCCGCTTCCTCGCCGGGCCGGGGGCGCGCTACATCACCGGCCAGTCCCTGCACGTGAACGGCGGCGCGTATCTCGCCTAACGTAAGTTGACGGTTATGAAAGCATGCGCTACAGATGCGGGCGATCGGGTGAGACCGCCCCGATCCGAGAGGTGAGCACATGACGACCCACCGCAACGTCGGAATCGAGAAGCACCCGGTGGTCTCGCGCGAAGAGTGGCTCTCCGCGCGGACGGCGTTCCTGGCCAGGGAGAAGGAATTCACCCGCCTCCGGGACGAGCTGAGCCGCCAGCGGCGCGGGCTTCCCTGGTTGAAGGTCGAGAAGGCGTACGTGTTCGACGGCCCGCGCGGCCAGGAGACGCTCGCCGATCTCTTCGACGGCCGCAGCCAGCTGGCCGTCTATCACTTCATGTTCAGCCCTGACTGGGACGAGGGGTGCAGGCACTGCTCGTTCTGGGCGGACAACTTCGACGGCATCGACGTCCACCTCGAGCACCGCGACGTGACGCTGGTCGCCGCGTCCCGCGCGCCGCTGGCCAAGATCGAGGCCTTCGCCTACTACAACTTCTCCAAGACCGACCCCGGCGAGACGGACCGCGAGGGAGCCAGCGTGTTCTACAAGGACGCGAGCGGCGCCGTCTTCCACAGGTATTCGTGCTACGCGCGCGGAATCGACATGCTCAACGGCGCCTATCACTTCCTCGATCTGATCCCCAAAGGGCGCGACGAAGAGGGTCTGGACTCCCCGCAGGCCTGGGTCCGGCATCACGACAGGTACTAGCCCTCGGCGGCGGTCTTCAGTCGCGCCGCGTAGTGACTCCAACCTTGTGCATGCTTGGTGCGGTCGTCGCCGCGCAGGCCCGTGTGTCGAAGCTGGAGCTTCGTGCCCCCGTTCTGGGGGTGGAGATCGATCGCGACGGTGGTCGCGCCGGGCGACCGAGGCCGCGATCCCGATCCAGCGGACGAGGCGGCCTGGATCGGTCAGGAAAGGGAACACCGCCTCGGGCGAAGCGGCGATGCAGATCTCAAGCTCGACGGCGTCGTCGTCCGCGCCCATCGCGTCTCCCGGTCTTGCTCCCGGACCGCTCCCGGCCGGCGGATTCCTTCTCTGCCGCGGTCTTCAGCCGCTCGAGGCCCCGCGCCCAGAACTGCTCGAGAAAGGCCCTCAGCTCGCCGAATCCCTCCTCGCGCAACCGGTAGAGCCGCCGCGTGCCGTCCGGCCGCATCGCCACGAGCCGCGCCTGCTCGAGCACGCCCAGGTGCTGCGAGACCGCCGGAGGCGTGAGGCGGAAGTGCGTCGCGATCTCACCGGACGACAGCTCGTCCGATTCGACGAGGAGCTCGAGGATGCGCCGCCGGTTGGGCTCGGCGATGGCCTGAAAGGCGGCTCCCACGCCCCAATCTTAAGCAATGGCTTAACAAAGCACAACCGCAGGATGGATGTTGCGAGGCTGCCCGGGCTTCGCGGTATCTGCGCTAGGGCTGTGCTTCCCCGCAGACGGCGACCGCGCACGAACCGGAGAGGCAACTCCAGCGCGCGCATTCGGTCCCGCCATCCCCGCAGGCCCGGCAGAGGTGGGGCAGCATGCCGGTGCAGTCGGCTGCCGTCGCGCAGGGCTGGGCGCCGGGGTCCGCAGGCCGCGGCGTCGGCTCCGGTCGCGGGCAGGAGGCGCAAAGCGCGAGGGCGGCGAGGAGGAAGATGCGCACTGAGGGCCTCCGGCGGCGACGCCCCGCCCGCGGAACCACGGGCGGAGCGTGGGGAAAGCCTGGTTCGGCGCTAGAACGCGCCCGTGCCGTTCGGCGTGCCGTTGCCGGTGGGGCCGTCGTAGCCTGCGACGCCGGTGCAGAGATACGACCCGCCGCAGGCCCCGTTGCTGCCCGAGGTCACGTCGAAGAGCGACGCGCCGTTGGTGTAGACGGACTGCGCGTGGTTCAGTGCGCCGGCGTTGCCCGCGAGCGCGTACACCGCCGCGATGACGGGAGCAGCGACGCTGGTTCCGCCGAAGACCAGCCAGCCGCCGCCGCCCGGCACGCGGAACGTGTCGTACACGGACACGCCCGTGTTCGGGTCGGCGACCGCCGCCACGTCAGCCACGGTCCGCCGCGCGCAGCCGGCGTCCGTCTGCCAGGCCGGCTTGGAGATGAACGCGCTGCAGCCGCTCCCCGCGCCGCTCCACACCGTCTCGGTGAATCCGCGCGCATTGGCGGCACGCACCAGCGAGGTGCCCCCCACCGCGGTCACGTACTGGGACGCCGCGGGGAATTCGACGCCGAAGCCGCTGTCGCCGGAGCTGACGGTGACGGCGATCCCCGGATGATTGAAGTGGGCCTCGTCAGTGACCTCGCCCGAGTATTCGGCGCCGCCGTAGGAGTTGGAGATCGCGTTGGCGCCCAGGCGGGCCGCCGTGTCCACTGCGGCGGCGAGGTTGGCGAAGGAGTTGGAGGTCGCCTCGACGAGGAGGATCTTGCAATTGGGGCAGATGGCGCTCGCCATGTCGAGATCGAGCGAGATCTCCTGCGCCCAGCCCGAGTTGGCGCGCGGGAACTTGGTGCCGCCGTTCTGGTCCACCTT
>WNFG01009319.1_pt1 | contig 10012 bp, 8 predicted proteins | sample 5400431 | NCBI WGS metagenome assembly WNFG01 (sample SAMN13153346, study PRJNA577476) | soil metagenome | isolation source: 120 cm saprolite under Douglas fir tree site 2 hole 3 replicate 2 | place: USA:California | collected 2015-04-18
GTCACGGAAGCGACGGCAAGACCTACCTCGTCTCGGGCAACGGAGGGACCGAGGACGTCTCGATCATCGACCTGGACAAGGCCCTGGCGGGCGGCAAGGTCGTCGAGGTCGCGCCGCGCATTCCGGTGCAGTCCGGCCCATTCGGCATCAAGGCCAGTCCCAACGGCAAGTTCGTCGCGGTGACGGCCCGGGAGAGCAACCGGGTCGACTTCGAAGGGAACACGATCTCGATCATCGACGTCGACCGGGCCCGCCAGGGACTCTCCGGAGCAGAGGCCGCCCGCGTGCAAGTCGGCACCGACGACGCCAGCGCCGGGGCGAGGCCGTTCACCGTGTCCTGGACGCCCGACGGCCGGAGCATCGTCGTCGCAAATTTCCGGACCAACAACGTCTCGGTCGTGGACCTCGCCCTGGCGCTGGCTCACAAGCCGGGCGCGGAGGTGGCGCGGATCCCGCTCGTCCGGCCCGATGGTCGGCCGGCCCGCCCGAAGGGAACGGCAGTGACGGCCGATGGCCGCTACGCGATTGTGTCCGGCGGCGCCCGGCAGCCGCCGACCGCTCCGGCCAGCGGCACCGTCTTCGTCATCGATCTCCGCTCGCGCAAGCAAATCGCGACGGTGACCGGAGTTGGCAACGATCCGTACGGCCTGACCATCGTCGACCACGTCGACGACGATTGAGAAGGAGGATCCTACCATGAGGCGCAAGTGCTGGTTGACGGGTTCACTGTTGGTCGTCGCCCTGGCCGTGGCCGGCGCGGGAGTTGCGCGCGCCGAGGAGGGAGGGCGGCATCGAGGGGCCGTGAAGCTCCTCACGACGGTCCCGGTGCCGTCCGGTAACCATCTGGTCGTCTTCGATATCAGCTGGGTCGATCCGGCGACGCAGCTCTATTATCTGGCGGACCGTTCCGACAAGGCCGTGGACGTCGTCGACGCGAAGAGAAACGTCTTCGTCAGGCAGATCAAAGCCAATTTCAAGGGCTTCACCGGAAGCAACGACACCTCCGGCCCCAACGGTGTCGTGGTCGCCGGGCACTGGCTGTTCGTCACCGACGCCAACAGCCGCATCGTCTCCATCGATCTGCGGACGGACAAGGTGGTGTCCGAAGTTTCCACCGGCGGAGCCCCCGATCTGCGCGCCGACGAGCTCGCCTTCGATCCAGAGGACGGGCTCCTTCTCCCGGTGAACAACGCCGACGACCCGCCTTTTGCCACGCTGATCAAGGTGGACAAGCAGACCGGCAAGTTGACGGTGGGCAAGAGAATCACCTTCGACAATGCGACCAACGGGGCGGAGCAGCCGGTCTGGGACGCGGGGACGGGAAGGTTCTACATCTCGATACCGGAATTGAACGGCAACGTGTCCGAAGGGGCCGTCGGCAGGATCAATCCGAACGGTACGCTCGAGACCCTATTCCCGGTGCGGAACTGCCAGCCGGCCGGGCTCAGCCTCGGCCCGCGCCAGGACCTGCTCCTCGGCTGCAGCGCGGTCTTCGACACTGCCGGCAAGCCGTGGAGCGCTTCGGATAAGAACACGGCCGTCCCTACGCAGATCATCATGGACGCCAGGACCGGCAAGCTTGACTCGACGATCAAGGGCGTCGGTGGCTCCGACGAAGTGTGGTTCAACGAAGGCGACGGACGGTATTACACCGCCTCGCGCGCCAATCCGGGCGGTCCCGTGCTCGGCGTCATCGATGCGGAAGACCAGGAGCTGGTCCAGGTCGTCCCGACGTTCAACACTCCGGCGAGCTCGCCTCCTCCGCGCGGTACGGCGCACTCGGTGGCCGCCAACCCGCACAACAACCACGTGTTCGTCCCCCTGCCGGCCAACAACGTCTTCCCCGGTTGCCTGGACGGCTGCATCGCGGTCTTCGGGACGCCCCGCGACGACGACTGACGCACCCGGCGGCGGGTCTGCCGCAACCAAACGTCGAACGCAATCGACGCGTCCTTGGGCAAAGCGACAGCCCAAGGACGCGTCGTGGCTCGCCGTCGGCCTTCCGACCAGGCAGCTCTGGTCCCGGCGGCGACGAATCAATCCAGCTCGACGGTCACGGACGCGTTCATTCCAGGCCGAAGGGCCGTGCGGTGCCTTCCCACCAGGTCCAGCAGCACGGGGTCGCGCGGGCCGATCATGCCCCCGACCCGGCCGGCGAGGACATGCGCATCGGTATGCACCCGCGCGTGCTGGCCGAGCCGCAGTCGAGCGAATTGCTCCGGCCCGAAGCGCGCCAGCACCCACAGATCGTTCGAGTACAGGATGGAAGCGAGGGGGCGCGAACGGTCGACGAGCTGGCCCGGCAGCACATCCAGTCCGATCAACCGGCCTGCGGCGGGCGCGCGCACCTCCACGCGGCGATCCAGCTGAAGGAGCAGGTCGCCTCTCTCCACCAGCTGGTCCTTCGCGGCCACGACGCGCTCCACCACGCCTCGGGGCGGCGCCATGACTTCGACGATCTGACCGTCGATCCACGCTTCCAGCGCCCCGACGCGTTCGGGCCGTGTCGGTAGCAGCCGGACAACTGCGTGCGCATTCATGTCTTCATCTCCCTCTTGCGAGACGCGTCCCTTCACGGATCGTGCCGGAAGCCGGTCCGGTGAGCCGCACCGCGATTTCGTCGGGTCGCGCGACAGGCGCTGTACGGCGATCCGACAGCCAGGGGGCCCCTCAGAGAGAGAGGGGTCCGGCACGATCCGTGAAAGGAACCCCTTGAGGAGGCTCCGTGAAAGGAGGCCCCGAACAAGGGAGGCCGTCATGCGGTCCACTTCGAGCTGCCGGGAGAGGGGACCTTCGAGGGGACGATCGCGGGGGACTCGATGGCGGGATCCATCTCCGGCCCCGCGGCCGGGTCGTTCGCGTTGAGCCGCAAGCCGGCCGATCCCTGGACGGTCGAGTTCATGATGGGGATCTGATCGGCGGTCGCGGCGGCTACGGCGCAACGGCCGCCCGGCTGCTCGATTGCGCCCGGGCCCGGACGGGGTGCTGCTTCGCGTCGCGGAGGCGGGGCGCGGGCGGGGAGGCCGAGCGCAGCGACGGAACCACCGTGGTCAGCTCCGACAAGGTGAACGACGTCGCGGCGATCCAGAGCCCAGCGATGACTGCGGGACGGGCCCAGAATTTGAGCGTTTCCACGGGACATCCCTTCGGTTCGGACGCGACCAGCTCGCGAGTCCGGGAAGGCGATCGTTACCTCCCGCTTTCCGGTCGCAACGCGAAGGAGGGGGGATCGGCCGCTTGAGATCCGCAGAGGATCGGACGATCCTTCGCGGATCATGGCGGATTCCGAGCTGGGAAGGCTCAGTTCCATCGAACGGACGGCCAAGCTGATCGCCGCCTTGCTCTCGGGCCGCGATCTCACCCGCGCGGAGATCACCGCGCTCCTGGGCGTGCGCGTGGCGGCCGCCGATCGCCAGCTCGCGGCCATCGGGCGGCACGTTCCGCTGATCCGGGAAAAACGGCGCGGGCGCGTTCACGTCCGCATCGACCGCTCCAAGGTGGCCGGCGGCGCGGAGCGGACGCCGATCGCGACGATGATCGCCGCCTGCGTGGGCGCGAGCCTCTCCAAGCTGTTCGAGGGCACGAGCTACGAGAGAGGCATGAGCGACCTGGTCCATTACGTCGCCCGGGAAGCGCTCCATCCCGAGAGGTTCCAGGACTTCCGCCGCCAGTTCGTCTTCCTCGTCCGGGGCGGCGAGAAGGCGCTTCCCGAGAAGGAAGAGCTGCTCGAGGAGGTCGTCGACGCGCTCCAGCGCCGTCGCGGCCTGCAGATCAGGTACCGGGGCTTCGACGGAAAGCGGCAGTCGCTGCGCATCGAGCCGCTCTCGCTCGCGGTCTACGATCACCAGCTGTACGTGATCGGTCGGTCGCGCGGCCGTCCCACGCATCCCTACCGCTTCTCCCGGCTGGAGGCCGCCGAGGCCGCGGGGGGCACGTTCCGGTACCCGGACAAGGACAGCTACGATCCGGAGCGCGTCTTCGCCCAGAGCTTCGGCATCTTCGTCGACGAGAAATACCCGGTCGAGGACATCGAGGTGAGCCTCGCGCCGCGGTGGTCGACGTTCGTGCGCAGCCATCGCTGGCATCGCTCGCAGGAATCCTTCGAGCGCGCCGGCCGGGTCCACGTGCGCCTCCAGGTTCGGGTCTGCCCGGAGATCGTCAGCTGGCTGCTCGGATTCGGCACCGACGTTCGCATCGTCGCGCCGCGGTCGCTGGCACGGCGCATCGCGCGCCTGGCGCAGCAGATGGCCACCTCCCATCGCAGGAAAGTCGGCTGACGATGGTCAGGCGCTGAAGACGGTACCGCTGCCCGCCGGCTCGGGCGCCAGACTCACGCGCACCACGCGGCCCCCGATGTCGAGCTTGCCTGCTTCGTCCTCGCGGAGGAACAGGTCGGACGGTTCCCCCATTGCGCTGCCTTGGCGGATCCGGATCGGCGCGTCTCGCAAGGAAGGGAGCGGGTAGACGCTTCCGGTGGCGCTCCCCAACGCGATCGCGGCGGCAGCGGTAGCGGCATCCTCGATCACCCCAGAGTCCGCGGGAAAGTGGCGCGCTTGCACCTCCCGCGGTCCGGTCACCGCGAACGGGCACAGCCCGGTCGAGCCGAGGGCTTCGCACGCGCGCCTCACGCGCGATTTGGAGGTCAGGATGGGATGCAGCGCCGCTGGCGAGGCGAGCGGCAGGATCGTCGTCCGGCGTTCCGCCCCAGCGGTCAACACAGGCCATCCATGGAGCGCGTCGGTCCCGAGCCCGAGCGCCGACAGCGCGAGCCGCCGGGCGGAATCTCCCACCGTCTCGACGGGCTCGCGCCGGGCGCTCAGGCTGGCGAAGGCGCCCCGGTCCTTGCGGACCTCGACTCTCACTTGTCGATCGCCCACGTCGAAGCGCACTTCCCGGTCGGACGCGCCGTTCGACAGGACCGTGGCTGCCGCCAGCATGCCGTGGGCGGAAACGGCGATCTCCCCGGCGGGCACGAAGAAGCGCAGTCGAGGGACCCCGGACGTGCGGTAGACGCACGTGCTCTCTCCGGAAAAGTGACGGGCGATCATCGCCAGCGCGTCCTCGGCGAGCCCGTCGGCGGGGTCGACCACCAGGGCCGGATTGCCGCCGGCGCCCGTCTCGTCGGCGAAGACACGGAACACGTTCTGTCGCTTGGATACCGGGGGCACGAGCCGCCGGTGGGGCTCGGTCAGCCTCCAGAACGGGGCCGGAAGTCCCAGGGCAGCGAAGATCTCGTTCGCCTCGAAGGCAGTCCAGCCGCGCCAACACGGGTCGCGCCGGTCCGTCCCGTACCAGACGGCGGCGAGGCGCCAGGTCTGCCCGAGGGAGAGCAGCTGACCTTCGGGTTGTCGATACCGCTCGCGCCAGGCCGCCGCGTGCCCGGCGCTGCAGTACAGCAGGTCCGTCGAGCAGGCATGCACGACATCGTCCACGGCATGGTCGGCTGGGACCACGAACTGCGCCACCGCTCCATCCGCTCCACTGCACCTGCCGTCTTCGACGCGGATCTCGAGGCGGCGGAAGCAGTGCCCGCAGTGGGTGGTCACTCGCGCGTCGCGCCCGGCCATCGCCCCGATCCCGAGAGAACAGCAGATGCCGAAGCCCCACGCCGGCCAGGCGGCGCCGATGTCGACCACGAAAGGGGTCGGCACGGCGGAAAACGGCTCGGCGGCGAGCAGCTCGCCGTCGGCCTGCAAGACGACCTGTTGGTTCCAGGCCAGGATCGCCAGCGCTTCGCGAACCTCGTCCTGCGTGGCCTCCGACGCGTGCGCCAGCTGCGCCAAGGTCGGTGCGCGGCCGGAAGCGAGGAGTTGCGAGTAGATGCTGGCGCGGACTCGCCAGGGCGCCAGACTGGAATGGACGGCGTGAGTCATCCCCGACCTCTGTAGGCGGAGGCGAGCTTGCCGGGGTGCTGGTCCAGCCGCAAGGTCCAACTCGCCGCGACCGGATTGGTCCAAGTTCGCGACTCAATCCGGACGGCCCTGCTCGATGGCCGAGCGTAGCGCGGGGATGGCGCGGAGGCTGCGCGCGGCCGGGACGGCGGCGAACCTGAGGACGAGACCGCCGCGACGCTCGGGGCGGATCGCGTAGCGCGACAGCGGGATCGTCTCCACCTCGAGCCCCAGCGCAATCCTGGCCACCGCCCGGTCGCTGACTCCGGGGGGGAGCCGCGCCACCACGTCCAGCCCCGCGCTCGAGCCGACAATCTCGATACCGTCTCCGAGCCGCGACTCCAGCGCTCCGAGCAGGCTCTCGCGCCGCTCCGCGTAGAGCATTCGCATGCGCCGCAGGTGGCGCGCGAAGTGGCCGCCGGAGATGAAATCGGCAAGGGCGAGCTGCGGGAGCAGCGGGACATAGCGGGACAGCAGGGACAGCGCCGAGGCGAAGGGAGCGACCAGGCAGTCGGGAAGGACGGCGTACGCCAGGCGGATGCCAGGGAACATCGTCTTCGCGAAGGTCCCCGAGTAGATCACCACGCCATTCCGGTCGATGCCTTGCAGCGCCGGCAGCGGGCGGCCGTCGTATCGGAACTCGCTGTCGTAGTCGTCCTCGAACACCCAGGCGGAGTTCCGGCGCGCCCACTCCAGGAGCTTCACGCGCCGCTGAAGCGAGAGCGTCGCGCCCAGGGGGGATTGACGCGCCGGGGTGACGAAGGCCAGCCGCGCATCGGGAGCCGCGGCGATGCCCGCATCGACGTCGATTCCTTCTCCGTCGACCGGGACGGGCACCAGGTGCGCGCCCGCGGCACGGAGGATCTCGCGGGCGCCGAAGTGTCCCGGCTCCTCCATCCACGCGGCGTCGCCCTCATCGAGGAGCAATCTGGTCGTGACGTCGAGGAGCTGCTGGGTGCCGCCCGCGATCACCACGTGGTCCGCGGCGCAGGCGACGCCGCGGTAGACGCGCAGGTGCTCGGCAAGGGCCTCGCGGAGCGGAGCGTATCCCTTCGCATCGACTTCGCGGAGCCGATCCGGCCTGGGGTTGCGGGCGTGCCGGGCGACGAGGCCCGCCCAAAGCTGCGCAGGGAAGGCATCGACGGCGGGCATGTGGGGGCGGAACGGCCGTGGCGGGGGAAGCGGCCCGATGGGGAAGGGTGAATGCGCCAGCCGTTCGCCTCGCTTCGAGAGCGCCACGCTCCGCTCGGCCCGGCTCGCCGGGGCCGGCGTGCGTCGGGGCGCCAGCCAATGCTCAGGCAAGCTCTCCACCACCACCGTCCCCCCGCCGCGCGCGCCGCGGAGATATCCCTCGCGTGCCAACCGCTCGTAGGCCAGCACCACGGTTCCACGTGCGACGCGAAGCTGCCGGGCGAGGTCCCTCGAGGAGGGCACGCGGGCCCCCGGCCTGAGCCTGCCTTCCTGGATGGCGGATCGGAGCGCATCGGAGATGGCGTCCTGAAGGGAGCCTTCCCCGTTGCTCTTCAGCGCGAGTGGAAGCTCCCGTAGCGCGAAGGAGATCGCCATCGGGCACGAACGATAGCGCCGGTGCCTGCCTGCCGGCCAGCTGTAACGAAAGACCGGGCCGGCCGGACTCAGCGGGTCAAAGGAGAATCCCATGAGTCTGGCCACCAGCTCCCATCCCGTCGCAAACGTTTCCGGTCCCTTGTCCGGGGCGGGCCCCATCGCGCGACTCGCCGCTTCTTCCGCGACCGAGCGCCTCGACGCCGCGGCGGGGCTGGTCCTGCGCTACGGCCTCGTCGTGCTGGTCCTCTTCTTCGGCGCGTTCAAGTTCACCGCGGCCGAGGCGAACGGCATCCAGCCGCTCGTCTCGAACAGCCCGTTCCTGTCCTGGCTGTACTCCGTCGCGAGCGTGCGCGGGGTCTCGAACGTCATCGGCACCATCGAGATCGCGCTCGCCCTGCTCATCGCGGCGCGCCGCTTCTCCCCGGCGCTCTCGGCGGCCGGCAGCCTCGGGGCGGTGGGCATGTTCGCCACCACGCTCAGCTTCCTGATCACCACACCGGGCGTCTGGGTGTCGGTGCCCGCGTTCCCGCTGCCGGTTCCGAACGAGATCGGCGCGTTCCTGGTCAAGGACCTGTTCCTCCTCGGCGCGGCCCTCTGGAGCTCCGCCGAGGCGCTGCGCGCCGTCCGGTCGCGGTAGCGAGCAGCGGCGGCAGGACCTTCCGGAGCCGAGCAAAGTGCCCCTGACCCAGCTCCGCCTGCGCTACCGCCTGCGCTTCCTCCCACGCGGGGCGTACGCCGATCAGCAGCCGTGCGCCGGCAGGCGTGAGCGTCACCCGGCGGCCGCCGCGCGGAAGGACGGGATCCGAGCGCACCCAGCCGAGCTGCTCCATCCGCTTCAAGTCCCGGCTGAGGGTCGACTTCTCCACCTCGAGCGCTTCAAGTCCCGGCTGAGGGTCGACTTCTCCACCTCGAGCAGCCGGGTCAGGTCGGCCGGGCGGGCGCCGTCGCACACCGCGATCGCGGCGAGGAGGTTGAGCTGGGCGGTGCTGACGCCGTGGGGAGCCAGGGCCGCGTCGTAGATGCGGGTGATCACGCGGCCCAGACGGCGAACGCGCACGGAAAGGCACTCCGACGCGATCAGCCGTCCGACCTCCTTCGAGTCCGCCTGCTTCACCGCGCCTCTCGTGGCGCATCGCCGATCGGTCGCAAGGGTGCCCCCGCCCATTGCGAGTAGATGATGAACCGGAACGGGTCGACCGGGTTGTATCGCTCGATGAGCATGGAGAGCGCCTTCGTCCGCGCGAGCTTCAGTCTTTCGCTGGCCGGGTGCCGGAGCAACCCCATCTCGGCCACTTTCAACGCAAGCGGCCCGTCGCCTCTCGCCAGGAGATCCTCGGCGACGCGGACGAACGGACCGTCGCTGCCGTCGCCCACCTGATCGAGCAGGGCGGCCCATTCGGCGCGGGTGAGGGGCTCCATGCCGTCGCCGTCCGCCTGCCAGTAGCCGGCGTTCTGCCGTTGCAGCCGCTGGAGGAAGTGGTCCCGCACGATCAGGTAGGGGAGGACGGCCTTCGGGCTCTCGCGCAACGACGCGGGCAGGTAGTTCTCGTGCAGCATGTCCGCCAGCGGCCTGCTGCGCAGGATGTCCGGGAGGTAGCGGTCGTACAGGCTCCGAAGCGCGGTCTCGAGGCCCGGCACGGCATCCACGTTGAAGAACCGGGTCAGCGGTGGGTGGCCGTGGATCAGCCTGCGCGGCGCGATCGACCGCACGGCGGCGAGCGCCTCGAGATAGCCCTCCGGCGAGCCTTCGGAGAGGAACGGAGGCCCGACATAGGGCATGAACGCGTCGCCCACGAAGAGGAGCCCCTGCTTGGGAAGATGGACGAACAGCGCATCCTCGGTCTCCCCGCCGCTGACGGGGATCAGCCGGATTTCCAGGCCGCCGTGGTGGAGGGACTCGGTGGACTGGACCATCCGATCCACCCGCACGTCCAGGCCGACCGGCTGACTGCCGAAGAACCAGCTGAAGGTCCGCTGCGAGCTGCGCATGCGCGAAAGCTCCCGGGCGAAGTTCGCTCGCGCGATGACGACCGTGCCGGGCTCGCGGACTGCGGCCAGGCCGCCGACGTGGTCCCAGTGGGAGTGGGTGAGGATCACGTAGCGGACGGGCAGATCCGTGACCCTGCGCAGCGCCTTCATCGCCGCCCGGGCGCTCTCTTCGGTGGTACCGGCGTCGATGGCGATCACCCCCGCCGGATCGACGAGAAACGCGATGTTCCCGAAGTCGAACCCTTCGGCGACGTAGAGCCCGTCTCCCTCGCGCACGAGCCTCGGATTGGTGAATCGGAAACCCTGGTCGGGTCCGACCGAGAGATTGCCCGCGACGGCGGGCGCCTCGAGAGAGTCGGTGCCAGCGCGCCGCAGCATCTCCCGCGATCGAGCTTCGTCGCCCAGCGTCCGGAACGCCTGCGCCAGTCCCCGGTAGATTCCTCGATCGAGGTCGGCCGGGAAGCTCTCGCGGCTCTCGAGCGACGCTTCCAGATCGGCGACGGCCTGCCTCGCCTTGCCGAACCGATCCGGCAGCTCGGCGAACACCAGGCCGCGCAGGAGGCGCC
>WNFG01033197.1_pt1 | contig 10011 bp, 8 predicted proteins | sample 5400431 | NCBI WGS metagenome assembly WNFG01 (sample SAMN13153346, study PRJNA577476) | soil metagenome | isolation source: 120 cm saprolite under Douglas fir tree site 2 hole 3 replicate 2 | place: USA:California | collected 2015-04-18
ACCGCGATCGCTATGAGGACGTCATGTCCCGGCAGATTCAAGACGTTATCGCCAAGCGAGGTCCGGGCGATCTTTCGAAGCTTCTCAACTCCGGCGACACTTGGGAAGTGCGATAGTTCGAACCTGAATCTTTTCACTCGTGTTTCGAAGGCGGCCAGAAGTCTTGGCCGCTTTCCTGTTTTTGCGGGGATCGTGCCGGCTGGACTCGAAAATGTAGAGGCGTAACGTCGCACGACTCGGAAAAAATGAAAATTCAAATCGCAGAAATTCGAGTGTGGTGAGCTACTGGCGCGTACCGGAAGACATCGCGGATGTGGGGACAACGTCATTCCGCTCGGCAAAATAATTTACATCGTTCAGTTTGCGATAAATTCGTCCGGCCACCCCGGCTGCCATGGGGCCCTTCACGGTGCTGCTGTGGCCGCGCATCAGAACGACGAGCACAATCTTGGGGTGCGCCTGATTCGCGTAGGAAACAAACCAGCCGAGTCGCGAGGCGGAATCCGAGCATGTCCCGGTCTTGCCCAGAGCCTGCTCGTCATCGGAGATGTAGCTGAGGCGCCCGGTTCCGTAGAGCACGGCGGCGAGCATGCCGTCACGCACTTCCGGCAACAAGGATTCGATGTTGAGCGACCGCTTGATGCGTGGCGCAAAATTCTCGCGTTCCTCGGCGGTCCGCGGATATTGCAGGTAGTAGAGCGTGCCGCCGTTGGCGAAACTAGAAACCAGCGCGCCCAGTTGCAGCGGGGTCATCTGAATGCCTTCGCCAAAGCTGGACATCCGCGCCACTCCGCCGTTCTTTGGCGGCTCGGAGGGAAACCCGCCCGGATGCTCCTCAGAAATTTGGTAACCGGCGAGTTCACCGAGACCGAGCAGCCGGCCGTAGTGTGAAACGGTGTCGAATCCCATGCGCCGGCCAAGTTCCTCAAAAAAGGCGTTATTGGAATGCGCCAGCGCTTCGGTGAGATTCAGATATTTGCGCGGGGCGACGCGAATCATGGTGTCTCGTGTGACCACGCCCTCCTGCAAAGCGGCCACTGCAATCACCGGCTTAATGGTCGAGCACGGAATGAAGCCTGCTGAAAACGCGAGGTTCTGATTGACGACGGAAAGAAGGCGGCCGTTCGTGGGATCGATCGCGACGACAGAACCATTGTAGCGGCCCAGGGCCTCGACCGCCGCTTTGCGAACAACTGGATCGTCGTACTGTGTCACATCATCCTTCGAGGAATCCGCAAACGTAGGGACGCCGTAGCGCGAGATGGCGCTGTGCCTGATGGCGGCATGTGAGTGGCGCACGGCTCGCGTGGCCCGAGGGCTCGCCGCTCCTGGAACTGGGAAGTTCCCTATAATCAGGGCACAGAGAACTATTGCAAAAATTCGATAGTAGCTGGGACGGTGTGTCATATTAAGATATTCCCGTTCTGGGCCGTTTCCGCGCTCCCTTAGCGCACTCTAAGCTAGGGTATTTAGTGTAGAAGACTTGGCCCATGAGCGCAATAGCAAATCCGACCCATACGTACGCGTGAGACGACTGAGTGGGGGACTGTACCGCAAGGAGGTCTATGTTTCAAGATGAAACAGCAAGCGTGTCAGGCCCATTCCAAGAGACAATTCCTCGGTCCGGCAGTCTGCCCCAAGCCGTGGATGATCGTTGCAGGCTCTCCACGCCGTCGCCAGCCTCCTCCGCCAGAGCGCTTCGGCGGCGGATAGAGCTGGCTTCCCACTCGCCGTCCTCCTAGCAAGCTGGCGGACTTTGGCGGATGAGTGGCGCGACGGCGATTTGGAGCCTGTCTGAAATTGTTCTAACTTCTGTACGCGCAACTATTTAGTGGGGCGAGGCTTGTTCGCGGAGGCTCCGGCAGCAGCGGCCTGAGCGGCAGGCTTTTCCCCCTGCGCCGCGGGAACCGGTGCGCCGTTGGCCGCGCCGGGCGAAGGAATGCCCATTTTCTTGCGCAACGCGCTCTCGATCTTGTTCCGGATGTCGGTATGTTCCTTCAAGAACAGGCGCGCATTGTCACGCCCCTGGCCCAACCGTTCGCCACCGAAAGAAATCCATGTGCCGGATTTTTCGAGGAGGCCATGATCCACGCCAAGGTCGATCAGATCGCCTTCGCGCGAAACGCCTTCGCCATAGAGGATGTCAAATTCGGCCTCCCGGAACGGTGAGGCGACCTTGTTCTTCACGACTTTTGCGCGCGTGCGCGAGCCGATGACGCGGTCGCCTTCCTTGATGGACTGAATGCGTCGAATATCAAGGCGAATCGAAGAGTAAAACTTGAGCGCGCGCCCGCCCGTGGTGGTTTCCGGATTGCCGAACATCACGCCGATTTTTTCGCGAATCTGGTTGATGAAGATCAGGCAGGTGTGCGACTTCGACACGATGGCCGTGAGTTTTCTTAGCGCTTGTGACATCAAACGCGCCTGCAGGCCCATCTGCGGATCGCCCATATCGCCTTCGAGCTCCGCACGCGGCACCAGCGCCGCCACCGAGTCCACCACAATGATATCGACACTGTTTGAGCGGATCAGCGTCTCGGCAATTTCGAGCGCCTGCTCGCCGTTGTCCGGCTGCGACACCAGCAAATTATCGACGTCCACGCCGAGTTTGCGCGCGTAAATCGGGTCGAGCGCGTGCTCGGCGTCGATAAACGCCGCCTGCCCGCCCATCTTCTGCGCCTCGGCGATGATGTGCAGCGTCAGCGTCGTCTTGCCGCCCGATTCCGGTCCATAGATTTCAATCACGCGGCCGCGCGGCACGCCGCCTACACCCAGCGCCGCGTCGATCGAAAGCGCCCCCGTGGGGATCACGCTGACCGGCACCAGCACGTCGCGGTTGCCCAGGCGCATGATCGCGCCCTTGCCATGCTGCTTCTCGATCTGCGCGATAGCCGCGTCCAACATTTTAATTTTTTCATCCGTCATTGTGCACCTCGAAAGGAAGAATGTCTGTCTTTTGCGATAAGGACGCAGACCTGACGCCGGAGTTTACTACAGAGTGCTATGTCCAGCGCAAATTCATCGCGGAGGGCAAGATACCACAAGGCGAAGAAAAAGCAAACACTATTCTTTGCAGAACCGCTTCTGCCTCTTCACGAGCGCCAGTAGCACAGCGACGCTTGGCTGTGCAGTCTTTACCTAACCGCGAGTGCATCAGAATCCCACAAGCCCGCCGCCGCAGGTGCTACTTGTGCGCGCTCGACCATCGCCAATCTTCAGGTCTCCTTGCCAAACCCGCCTTCACGGGATTGTGTTCGATGTATTTCCGAATTCGCTCAAATTGCGCGATGTTCCGAATCCAATGGTCAAACGATTCGTCTTGCCAGAATGCTCTTCCCGTGCGCCCTAACGTTCTGTTTGCCTCTTTGGCGGAAACTCCCTTGATCCCTCCAGTGATCCGACGCAACGGCACTAGAGGAGTGAGCAGTACATGCACGTGGTTAGGCACGACAACATACGCATGCAGGAAATAGTGACCAAGTTCGCTGCCCCTCTTGATCGCATCCTCGACGTACCCTGCGATTTCGGGATCACTCAACCATCGCGGACCTGTAACTGCTGCGTCCAACCTCAAATCAGCCGTCAAGAACTGTTTTCCTGGGTTATCCTTCAGTCTTTCTATCTCACGCACAAAGCCCTTCGGCAGCGACCCATACAAACGCCATGTCAGGAACACGGTGCGCCCTTCCGGCTGCCAATGCGGCAAATTCCGTTGGTAGTAGCTTATGGGCATAGAAAACACATGAAATGAAATGAGATCAGATCAAGATCTGCGCGGGCAAGTCTGTTGCTTGCTCGCACGCAACCATCGGAATCACTGGTAGCACAGCCACTCTTGGCTGTGCGATTTTCTACGACCGCAAGTGTGGTGGCGAAAACCCGCACAGGCAAGAGTGCCTGTGCTACCTGAAAAACTTAGCCTCCTCCCTCCTAGCTTCGAGAATCAATTTAGAAACATTGTCAACGCGGTTAGCGCTCATACTTGTAAAAACCGCGCCCGGACTTTTGTCCGAGCCAGCCAGCCGCGACCATCTTTCGCAGCAGCGGGCATGCACGGTATTTCGAATCGCCAAATCCGGTGTACAACACGTCGAGAATATCCACGCACACATCGAGGCCAATGAAATCGGCAAGTTCAAGCGGACCCATCGGATGATTCATTCCCAGTCTCATGACGGTGTCCACGGCTTCGGCTGTGGCGACGCCTTCCATCACGGCGAAGGCCGCTTCGTTGATCATGGGCATCAATACGCGGTTCGACACGAAGCCGGGAGCGTCGTTCACCGCGACGGGATTCTTTTCGAGTCTCTCGCACAGGGCCATCGTCGTCTGAAATGTTGCGTCACTTGTCTGCAATGCGCGGATCACTTCGATCAAGAGCATCACCGGAACAGGATTCATGAAGTGCATGCCCACGAAACGGTCGGGGCGGCCGGTCGCGGCGGCCAGTGTGGTTATAGAAATTGAGGATGTATTCGACGCGAGAATCACTTCGGGGCGCAACAATTTGTCCGCCTCGCGCAAAACGGAAAGTTTCAGGTCCAGGCGCTCTGGAACGGCTTCAACGGCGAAATCGGCACGCGCAATTTCAGACATGTCGGTGGTCGTATAAATCCGGCCGAGCGCTTTCGATTTGTCTCCCTCGGCAATCTTGCCTTTCTTCACTTCGCGGTCGAGATTCTTCGCAATCGTGTCGCGAGCCCCGTCAAGAAACCGCGTCTCGACGTCGCGCAGAATCACGTTGAAGCCGCTGCGCGCAAAGACATGCGCAATCCCGTTGCCCATCGTTCCCGCGCCCAGCACGGCTACCGTGCGAATTGCGTCGAGCGTCATTGCGCCTCCCGAATTTCAGTCAGGATGTGGAGGAAGTATAGGAAGTCAGGGAAGCAAAGGAAACACAGAAAGACGTAGCGACGTAACTTGGAGCCACAAGGCCTTTCGAATTGACCGCCAACGGGCCGGGAGGTGTTCCGTGCCAACGCGGCAGCGTTCTGAGGTAGCGCCGGCATCTTGCTCGTCCTGACGCAGGAAGGGCCGGCGGGGTTGGAGTTCCAGGAGGGAGCGAAGAGGCGGCGCTACCGAAACCATCGCATCGACGGATTGGAATTTCCGAGAAATTGAGCGACTCTTCAGAAAAAGGTGCCGGGGGGCCCGGAGCGAAGTCCTACCGAGGGTCCGACGTTTACTCGGGCGGAGCCGCTTCGACGACTTCGCGCACAATCTCTTTTGCCCGTGCTTCTTGTTCGGGACGAACTACAAGGCGCCAGCGGTCCTGTTCAGTGAGCTTGTGGGATGGGATGCCGTTTTCACGGAGACACGCCGTCAACGTGTCGGCAAGATATTCCGCCGCACCATTCCAGATTTCGCTCGTGGGCTCGTCGTTGTCCCAATCCTCCGTAGGATCGGTCATAGGACTCACGCTTTCGTCCTGGCCAGCGTCATCCTTTTCGGGGAGGGCGAGCGATTCGATTTCCTCATCCGTCAAATCTTCAGGGTCGGTCAGGCCTTGAAAATCAAAGAGAGCTTTCTTTGCCCGGTCCTTGTCTACACTCGAAACGCAAATTTCCATTTTCGGACGCAGCGATGGAAACATGAGGTAGCGAGTCGAGGTTTGGTCGACAAAAGGAATGTCGGCTTTTTGCAACGCTTCTTTCGCCGATTCGTATTCAGCAGGATCGTTGCAGTACCAAATGGGCACGACGCTGCCGTGATCCCGCGGAGTTGCGGCCGGCGCTTCGAGCGCGTGCACGAGCGGAACCCCACAATCGGAGCATTGCGTTACTCCGACGCGGTATTCGCATTTGCAACTGGGACAGATCACTTGTGGTGAATTCTACATGAAAACATCCCGGCTCATCCGGGATCCGGCTGGGGATGCCGTTTTCGCGGAGGGCGCTCGCAAGATACTCCGCCATCGGCTCGTCTTCGCCGGCCCAGGCTTCGGAGGTCGCTTCGTTCGAGTCCCAATCGCAAGGCAGCGTTTGTTTCGGTGCGAAACGGTTGTCATCGAACCTTGAATGATCGCCGGGAGCCGTTGGAACATTCTCTTTACTCTCGACCCACTCCAGCGCGTCATTCGCCCGCTGCAAATCAGAAGCATGGACACGGATTTCGAAGCCAGGCGTCGCCTCCAGATAATACGGCCGTGAAGAAAGAAAACCGCCCGCGGGATCATAGACTTGTGTGTGCCAGAATTGGATGCCGTCATCCCGCAAAGCCGCTTGCAGAGCGGTAAATTTCGCAGGATCGGCGCCACGCCAGAGAATTTCGAGAGAGTCGTCAGTCATGGTGAATTGTAGGGGCACGGCATGCCGTGCCCCTACGATCTCAAACTGCTTCGATAAGTTCTGGGGCGTTACCGCTCGACGGCAAGCGCGACAGCATTGCCGCCGCCGAGGCACAACGCGGCGATTCCGCGATGCACGTTGCGCCGCTGCATTTCGTAGAGCAGCGTCGTCAGAATCCTCGCGCCTGACGCGCCTATCGGATGTCCGAGCGCGACCGCTCCGCCGTTCACATTCACCTTCGCGGGGTCGAGGCGCAACTGGCGCGTCACGGCGATCGCGGCCACGGCAAATGCTTCGTTCAGCTCGACCAGGTCGAGATCGCGGTCGCGGTCCCAGCCCGTCTTTTCGAGCAGCTTTTCCACCGCGTAGATAGGCGCCTCCATGATCCACTTCGGATCGACGCCACTTACGGCCTGCGCGACGATCCGGGCCATCGGCGTCTTTCCCAGCCGCGCCGCGTTGCGTTCGGTTGTGACGACAAGCGCCGCGGCGCCGTCATTGGTTCCGGGAGCGTTGCCCGCCGTCACAGTGCCATCCTTCTTGAACGCGGGCCGCAATTTCCCGAGCGCCTCGAGCGAGGCATCCTCGCGCGGCGATTCGTCATACTTGATAGCCACCGGATCGCCCTTCTTCTGCGGGATTTCGATCGGAACAATCTGTGATTCGATGAAGCAGGATTTTCGGGCACGCACGGCGCGCTGGTGGCTTTCGAGTGCGAACTGGTCCTGCTCCTGCCGCGTGATGCCGTACTTTTCGGCCACCAGCTCGGCCGTGATGCCCATGTGAAAATCGTTGTACACATCCCACAGGCCGTCATGCACCATCGAGTCCACGATTTCCGCGTTGCCGAACCGGTAACCCGCCCGCGCGCCGGGCAGCAGGTACGGGCAGTTCGACATCGACTCCATCCCGCCCGCGACCACAATTTCCGCTTCGCCCAGGATGACGCTTTGCGCTGCAAGCCCGACTGCCTTCAACCCCGAACCGCAGACCTTGTTGATGGTCATGGCCGCGACGCGCACGTCGAGCCCGCCCCCCAAGCCCGCCTGCCGCGCCGGATTTTGCCCGAGCCCCGCCTGCACGACATTTCCCATGATGATTTCGTCCACCGATTTCGGCTCAACGCCCGCGCGGCGCACCGCTTCGGCGACGACTTTGGCGCCCAATTGCGGCGCGGAAAGCGGCGCGAGCCCTCCCTGAAATTTCCCAATGGGTGTGCGGACAGCGCTGAGAATAACAGCCTGGTCCATGACGATTCTCCTTGCGACTACATTCGGCGGGCGCCGGTCAGAAAAATGGCTCGTGAGTGACTTAGTATAGGAGAGTGCTGGAAATGGGTCAATTTCACCCTTGCGGGAGAGGCCCTAGAGCGGCTTTCGCTTGGCTGGTTTCACCGCGGCCTTTAGGTGGAAAGAGATCCTTTCCGGTTCCGTCATCTTTCTTCCGATGATTTTTCGGAAGATGCGCTCCAGAGGAGTTTCTTTAGGCACATCATTTTGCTGCTGGTGGTGCATTTTACCTCTCCACCTGAATGGTCTCAGATATTGCTACCTTTCCAGTTAACATGTTCACTCTTGTTAACGGTCTGGTTCGCTTGGACTGTATCATAATCCAACGCATCGTAGTGGGGTAAGGCGTCCACTACACCTGCGCGAACTTTTCTGAGCGCATACGGCTGGCGATGGGCCTGCCAGGCGACGCCTGTGCTACTGTTCTCGACAGGATGGTTTACGATGGCCGACCTGTTTGAACACGCCAGCGCTCCGGCTCCTGGAATTCAGCTCAACCCGGAGCAGCATGCGGCGGTACATCACGGCGAAGGCCCGCTCGTCGTGGTGGCCGGCGCGGGCACGGGGAAAACGCGCGTCATCACCGAACGTATCCGCTATCTGCTTGAGACTCAGCCGGAACTCACCGGAAGAGAAATCCTTGGCCTGACGTTCACCGACAAGGCCGCCGCGGAGATGAAACATCGCGTGATCGCGGCGGCGCGCGAGCGCGGCGAAACGGCGGTGGAGCGCGCCGAGGCGGTCACACTCAGCACGTTTCACGCGTTTTGCGCGGATTTGCTAAAGGAAATCCATCCTGACGCAAAAGTCCTCGATACCGTTGACCATTGGATCCTTCTCCGGCGCAACTTGCCGCTGCTGCAACTCGATCAGTTCCGCCGCCTCGCCGACCCGGGACAATTTCTTGGCGATTTCGTGGATTTTTTCTCACGCTGCCAGGACGAACTCGTCACGCCAGACGATTATCAGCGTTACGCCGACGAACAGGCGGAGAACTTCCGCCGCGTCCGCGGCGCGATGCCCGAGGACGAACGTTCCATTCGCGATGCGGAAATCGACAAGCTCCAGGAAGTCGCGCGCGCATATCGTGCGAGCGATCTTCTGATCCGCGAGCGCAAGCTGCTCACCTTCGGCTCGCTGCTAATGAACGCTGTCATGCGGCTCCGCCAGGACGACGCACTGCGGGAAACGCTCCGGGCGCGCTATCGCCACATCCTGGTCGACGAATTCCAGGACACGAACGTCGCCCAGCTGGAGTTACTGTGGATGCTGGGGGGCGACCGCCCCAACCTGTTTGTCGTCGGCGATCATCGCCAGGCGATTTACCGGTTCCGCGGCGCGTCGTTCGGCAGCTTCACGATTTTTCTGAACCGCTTTGCCGGTGGCTCACACACAGGCCGTGACGGCCTGCTGCGGTCTCTCACGCTCAACTACCGCTCGGCCGGACGTATTCTGCGCGTCGCCGGGCAAACCATTCGCCACAATGAAAAACCCAGCAATATTCCCGAGTACCCTCTGACGGCTGTCCGCGAAGACGGCGACAAGGTGCGAATTGTCACGCACGCATCCAGCGACGCCGAAGCGCGGTGGGTCGCCAGTGAAATTGAACGGCTGCATCGCGCCGGGGCAAAGTGGCGCACTTTTGCCGTGCTCTACCGCAGCCATGCGCATCGCGACAAAATGGTGGAAGTCCTCAAGGCGCGCAAGGTTCCGTTCGTCATCAGGAATCTCTCAATCCTTTCGCATGGCCTGGTCCGGGACGTCATCGCCTATCTTCGCCTGATCGATCAGCCCTCGGACAATGTCGCTTGCGCGCGGGTGCTGGCCATGCCGGCGTGGGGACTCGAAGCTTCCGACCTCGTGCGTCTCGCGGAACGCACGGCGAAGAGCAAGGGCGCGTCGCTCTGGGACACGCTGCAATCGGCGCAAGGCGAGCTTCCCTTCTCTGGCAGCGACAGCCGTGTAGGAGAGCTTGTCGACCTTGTTACCGGGCTGCGAAAGAAAGGTCACCGCTTGATCGCAGCTGAACTATTCGACGAGTTAGTTAAAGCTTTGGATATCGAATCCACCGTGGCGGAAGAGGACCGGAAATACTTCGACCGGCTGGCCCAATTTGTGCGCGAGTGGCAGCCGAAAAGCGAAACGCAATGCCTCAGGGAATTTGTCGAATACCTGGATTATTTCGAGCAGGCTGGCGGCTCGATCAATCTGGAACAGGAACCGGGCGACGCCGTGCAATTGATGACCGTTCATGCCGCGAAAGGACTCGAATTCGACCACATCTACGTTTTGCGATTGGTGCAGCGCGGATTCCCGGCAGGAGAAAGGCCGCGCGTGCTGGAATTTCCCCCCGAATTGATGAAGGAAGAGCAGCCTCAGGGGAGCTTCCACATCCAGGAAGAGCGCCGCCTGTTTTATGTAGCCGTGACCCGCGC
>WNFG01006262.1_pt1 | contig 10009 bp, 9 predicted proteins | sample 5400431 | NCBI WGS metagenome assembly WNFG01 (sample SAMN13153346, study PRJNA577476) | soil metagenome | isolation source: 120 cm saprolite under Douglas fir tree site 2 hole 3 replicate 2 | place: USA:California | collected 2015-04-18
ACCCAGATGTTGTTGGTCATGATCAGCCCCGCCGCCTCTACGCGGGCTTCGGGCGGGATATTGGTCCACAGCTGGTGGTGGTGGACCGAATCGATGAGCCGGGGCGGCGCGATGGCGTAAGCCGCATCGGGATTGGCGAGGACTACGAAATAGCTGACGATCGCCGGGACGAACAGCATTGCCCCGGCCGCCAGCAGGAAGGGCGCTGACTCCCGATACGTGCGCGGTAGCGTCTCCGCGTAGAACGCGCGTATCCGTTTGCGGACCTCTCCGCCGCGCCGGTAGACGATCCCGTGACCGCGGGCGACGAGGCCGTTGAGGTAGCGATGGACCGGCTCGCCCGGCCAGTCGCGCTGGGCGCGAGCAAGATCCGCTGTGGCGCGCCGGTAGAGGGCGGCCATCGTCAGCACCTGGGCCGGTGCGAGGCCGTTGAGGTTCCCGCCACCGGCACGCGTGAGAAGGTCCTCCAGCCTGTTCCAGTCGTCACGGCGCAAGGCGACGAAGTCTTCAGCTCTCACGACAAGGCCAAAATTACCTGACATGCAGCCGCTGCCGGACAGCGACCTGATCGTTGCCACCCCCGAGCGCGTTTCCTTCGACTACCAGGTCGCGGGTCTTGGAACGCGTGCCGTCGCGCAGGTCCTGGACATCCTCATCATCGGGGGCATCCTGACGGCGGTCTACTTCGTCGCGCTCGCGATTGCTGTCGTCGGCTCCGCGACGGCCACTCTGGTCGCCGTGATCGGAAGCTTCGTCGTGATCTTTGGATATTTCTGGGTGAGCGAATCGCTGTGGTCTGGGCAGACGGTCGGCAAGAAGGCTTTCCGCCTGCGCGCGGTCGGCGATCGCGGCGAGCCGCTCACCTTCGCGCAGGCGGGGATTCGCAACATCGTGCGGATCGTGGATTTTCTTCCGTACGCATATGGAGTTGGCTTGATCGTGCTCTTCGTCAACGGCAAGGGCAAACGGCTGGGAGACCTCGCCGCCGGAACGATCGTGGTCAAGGACTCGGATCACGTCTGGCTCTGGTCGCTTCCGGCCGCGAGGTTGCCGGCCGGGGCGCCGCCGCCGGCATACGCAGCAGCTTCGGCGGCTGAGCTCACCCTGCGACGGCTCGACCCCGAGCTCCGCCGGTTTGTCTCGTCGTATGCCAGGCGCCGGCCGCAGCTTTCGCTCGAGGTGAGGGTGCAGCTCGCGACGCAGGTCCAGTCGAGCCTGCGCACCGCGCTCCCCGATGTTTTCGCGCAGAACGGGCCCCTGGCCACGCTCGATCGTCTCGCCGACCTGGAGGGCCAGTAACACCGCGCTGACAAAGCGACGCCGCCCCGGGGGTAGTCAGGGCGGCGCCTTCACGCCTCAAGAAGACGGGGGACTCTTTCCGTTCCTCTCAAGAAATAGAACGCATGAGCTAGTAAAAGGTTACCGGCCCACTTGTAAATCCTTACTGTGGGTGGGAGAGTAGTCCCCCCCATGGCCAAGTCTACGATCACCTTTGTCTGTACCGAATGTGGCGGCGAGAGCCTCCGCTGGGCGGGCCAGTGCCCGCACTGCCAGGCCTGGAACACGCTCCAGGAGTTCCAGGTTCGGAAAGCGGTCGCCGGCAGGCAAGGGCCTCGGGCCAAGGGGGCTGGGGTTTCCAAACCCCTTGCCTTGATCGACATCTCGAGCGAGGACGCCCCGCGCCGGGCCCTCGCCTGGGATGAGCTGAACCGCGTGCTTGGCGGCGGGATCGTGCCGGGCAGCCTGGTCCTGGTCGGCGGCGAGCCGGGAGTTGGCAAATCGACAGTGCTGATGCACGCCGCGGCCCAAGTAGCGCAGCGTGGCTCTCGCGTGCTCTACGTCTCGGGGGAGGAGTCTGCGCAGCAGATCCGGATGCGGGCCTCGAGACTGGGCGCGCTCGAGGCGGGCATCTTCCTCCTGGCGGAAAACGATCTCGACGTGATCTGCGATGCCATCTCGGCAGAGCCGCCCGCCCTGGTGATCATCGACTCGATCCAGACCGTGACGGACGCGGGTTTCGAAGGCAGCGCCGGAAGCGTGACCCAGGTTCGCGAGTCAGCCGCGCGCCTGATGCGCCTGGCCAAGGAGATCGGGGTTCCGATCTTCCTGGTCGGTCACGTCACTAAAGACGGCTCGATCGCCGGGCCCAGGGTCCTGGAGCATATCGTTGACACCGTGCTGTACCTGGAAGGCGACCGCAGACAGGAGCTGCGCATCCTGCGGGCGATGAAGAACCGCTTCGGCTCGGCCGAAGAGATCGGCGTCTTCGCGATGGGGGAGGCGGGCCTGGAAGAGGTGCCGGACCCGTCCGCCGCACTGCTTGGGTCGGCCGCCATCTCGTCGCCTGGCACTGCGATCGTGGCTGCGCTCGAAGGCACCAGGCCACTGCTGGTCGAGATCCAGAGCCTGGTGAACAAGACGGAAAACAGCATCGTGCGGCGCATCGCCAACGGCATCGACGTCAACCGCCTTCACATGATCCTGGCCGTGCTGGAAAAGCGCCTCTCCTACAAGTTCGGAAAATCGGACATCTTCGTCAGCGTCGCGGGCGGCATCCGGGTGACGGAGCCGGCCGCGGATCTCGGTCTTGCCCTTTCGATCGTCAGCAACCACAACAACGGGCCCCTGCCGGACGGCCTGGTTGTGATCGGTGAGCTGGGGTTGACGGGTGAGGTGCGTCGCGTCGGCCAGCTCGAGCGCCGCCTCCAGGAGGCGGCTCGGCACGGGCTCTCGCGCGCATTGATTCCGGCCGGCGCGAAAGCCGGCCGGCATTCCGGCCTCGAAATCATCGAGGTCCGGACACTGGCGGAGGCAGCCTCCGCCGCGTTTTCTACACCCATGAGGTCCGGCGCATTGATCAGGGAGGCCGGGGTATCGGTCTCCTGAGGAGGTAACCCGTGAAGCGTTCCGAGTTTCTCGCCCGGTGGTTGGGGGCGGGGCTCGGAGTGATCGGTGGTTTCGTGCTCGGTTATTTCTTGGTCCGCGGCGTGGGGAACCCACACCCCGGATACGTCATCATCGGGCTGACCACGCTGGAAGGATTGATCTTTGCCTACCTGGGCACGCCTTACGTGCTCGGTGGCTGGCGAACGTTCAACTTCCGGTTGACGAGCACTCCGTTGCCCGACCTTCTGAGCGGCCTTCTTGGCATGGTCGTCGGCCTCGTCATAGCGGTTCTCATCGGCTACTTCGTGCGCGACCTGCCCTATGGTTACGCGCTTTCGTTTGTGCTCGCCTTGCTGCTGGCGGCGCAGGGCGCCTCGGTCGGGCTCACCCGCCGTGCCGAGCTGACGTCGCTCCTGTTCGGCGGCGGCCGCGAGCCGGACGAGCATCGGCTGCAAGCGGTTCTGCTCGACACCTCCGTCATCATCGACGGCCGCATCCAGGACATCGCCAAGACCGGCTTCCTCGACATGCCGCTCGTGATCCTCAGCTCGGTGCTGCGCGAGCTGCAGATGGTGGCGGATTCGGCTGACGCCACGCGGCGGCGCCGCGGACGGCGCGGCCTCGACGTCCTGACCGAGATGCAGAAGGACGCCTCGATCAACCTCCAGGTGACCGAAGACGAAACGCCGCCCGGTAACGAGATCGACGCGCACCTCGTGCGCACGGCCAAGGCGAAAGGCTGGGCGATCATGACCAACGACTTCAACCTGAACCGCATCGCACGCCTGGAAGGGGTTTCCGTGCTGAATCTCAACGAGCTGGCGCAGGCGATGAGGCCGGTGGCGATCCCCGGAGAGGAGATCGTGGTGACGGTCGCGCGCGAAGGCAAGGAGCAAGGGCAGGGCGTCGGCAGCCTGGACGACGGCACGATGGTCGTAATCCAAAACGGGCGTCGCCTGCTGAACCAGACCATCACGGCTGTCGTCACGTCGGTCATCCAGACCTCGGCGGGCCGGATGATCTTCGCCGAGCCCGCCGGGAACGAAGGGCGGCGCACCAACAATCGCCCCAAGCGCGAGGAATCCGCGTGATCGTCGGAGCCATCGTCGCGGCCGCGGGTTCGGGGTCTCGGCTGGGCCGCGGCAGCAAGGCGCTGGTGCAGCTCAACGGCCGGACCACGCTGGCCCGCGTGCTGGAGCTCTTCCTGGCCCTCGATGAGGTGGACCGGATCGTCGTCGTGGGTCCTCCGAGCCGGCTCGAGAATGCCGAGCGCGAGGTGCAATCGCTTCATCCGCGCAAGCCGGTGATCGTCAAAGGCGGTGGCGAAAGCCGCCAGGAATCGGTCCGAGCGGGGCTGGCCGCGCTCGGTGAGTGCGACTTCGTCCTGGTGCACGATGCCGCTCGGCCGCTGGCGACCGCCACCCTGGTGCGCCGGGTGCTTGCGGCGGCTATGGAGTCGGGGGCGGCGTTCCCTGCCATTTCTCCTCGCGACGCGGTAAAGCGCGTCGAAGGCAATCGCCTCGTCGAGAGTCTCGATCGATCGCGCATCGTCCTCGCGCAGACGCCGCAGGCGTTCGCGTATGAGCTGCTCGCACGCGCTCATCGGGAGGCGGCCGACGCTGGGCTCGTCGGCGACGACGACGCGCAGCTCGTGGCCGCCACCGGCCACGCGGTAACCGTGGTCGAGGGCGAGCCGGCCAACATCAAGCTCACGACGCCCGAAGACCTCGGCGTCGTGGAGGCGCTGATCAAGGAGCAGGAAGCCGCCGCCCATGCCGCAGCCGAATGAGGGTCGGCATCGGCTATGACGTCCATCCTCTGAGGGCCGGCCGCGATCTCATCCTCGGCGGCGTGCCGATCGGTCATCCCGTGGGACTCGATGGTCACTCGGACGCGGACGTGCTGACGCACGCCGTGATCGACGCCCTGCTCGGCGCGGCAGGGCTCGGAGACATTGGAAAACTGTTCCCAGCCACCGACCCGAGGCACAAGGGCGCATCCAGCATTGCCCTGCTGTCGACTGCAGCCGAGGCGGTGCGCGCGGCCGGCTACCGAATCGTCAACGTCGACACCACGGTGATGGCTGAGGAACCACGCCTCCACCCGCACTTGAATCAGATGCGCGGGAACATCGCGTCCTCAATGAAAGTCGGTGTCGGATACGTGAGTGTGAAGGCCACCTCACCCGAAGGGCTTGGTGCGCTGGGCCGCAAGGACGGCATCGCGGCACAGGCCGTCGCCCTCATCGAAGAAACGTGACGCTGAAGCTTCACAACACGCTGACGGGCACGAAGGATGTGTTCGAGCCCCTCAAACCAGGCCAAGCCGGCATGTACACGTGCGGGCCGACAGTTTGGAACTATGCGCACGTCGGGAACCTTCGGGCTTTTCTCGTCTATGACCTCACCCGCCGCCATCTTCAGGTCAGCGGCTACGAGGTGAGACACGTGATGAACCTCACCGACATCGACGACCGCATCCTCGACCAGGCGATGCACGCCGGGGTCACGATCGGCGAGTACGTCAAACCCTACGTCGCCGCTTTTTTCGAGGACATGGGCGCACTTCGCGCCCAGCCGGCCACGCACTACCCGCGGGCGACCGAGCACATTCCCGAGATGATCGAGATGATCAGCGAGCTCATCGAAAGCCAGAACGCGTACGTCGCGGACGGCGACGTGTACTTCCGGATCGCGAGCTTTCCCTCCTACGGCGCGTTGTCGCATCTCGACCGCAGCGGCCTCAAGCCCGGCGTGCGCGTGGCGACGGACAAATATGACAAGGAGTCGGTGAGCGACTTCGCACTCTGGAAGAAAGCGCAGGCGCAGGACGACAAGCTCGGTGCGGCATGGGACGCACCGTTCGGACCCGGCCGGCCCGGCTGGCACATCGAGTGCTCGGCGATGAGCAAGCGCTACCTCGGCGAGACTCTCGACATCCACGCCGGCGGAGTCGACCTGATGTTCCCGCATCACGAGAACGAGATCGCGCAATCGGAGGCTGCCAACCACAAGCAGTTCACGCGCTACTGGCTGCACTCGGAGCACCTCGCGGACGCGACCGGCGAGAAGATGTCGAAGAGCGCCGGAGGGTTCACGACGCTGGGAGACCTCAGCGGCGCGGGCCACGACCCGGTCGCCGTGCGCTTCTTCCTGCTCGCGAACGCGCACTACCGGGCGCGCATCCGCTTGAGCACCGAGGCGCTGCACGCCGCCGCGGAGCAGGTGCGGCGCTTGCGGGAGTTTGCCGATCGCGTCCGGCGCTCCGCTCCCGCCGGAATCCGGGACGACTCGAATTTCGTGCGCCGGATCGATGAGGTCCGGGCCGGCTATCGCGAGGCGCTGGACGACGACCTCAACCTTCCGCAGGGAATCGGGCTGGTGTTTGAGCTCGTCCGCGAGGCCAATGCCGCATTGGATGCCGGCACGGTCGGCGAACAGGGCCTACAGGGCCTACTCGGCTTGATCGACGATTTCGACGCGCACCTCGACGTGGTCCGCTCGGAGGAGCCGGGCCTGGCCCAAGAGGTCGAACGGCTCATCGCGGAGCGAGAGGCAGCGCGCAAGGGTCGTGACTTTTCTCGCGCCGACCAGATTCGCGAAGAGCTCCGCGAGAAAGGGATCGCCCTCGAGGATTCGAAGGAGGGTGTGCGATGGCGTCGCGTCCGGTAAAGCGACGACCGCCGTACGGCGCCCGACCTGTGGGTGATTCCTTGCGCGCTTCCGCTACACCACTCATTCACGGGCGCAATGCGGTGCTGGAGGCCGCGCGAGCCGGGCGGGTCGTCAAGGTCTACCAGGCAACGGGCCTGGGGCACGATCCAAGACTGGACGAGCTGGCGCGACTGGTCCGGGTCGAAGCCGTCCCCGCCGAGCGGCTGGACGCGATGGCTCCCGGCGTGCACCAGGGCGTCGCGGCGGAGCTCAAGCCTCGCAAGGCGTGGACCTTGAAGGAGCTTCTCGCCACGGACCCAACTCTCCTCGTGGGGCTGGATTCGATCATGGACCCGCAAAACCTCGGAGCGATACTGCGCAGCGCCGAGGTCCTGGGCTCCGACGGCGCGATCATCCCGGAGCATCGCAGCGCACCCCTTTCTCCGGCGGCGGTCAAGGCGAGCTCGGGCGCAAGCGAGCTGCTTCGCATCTGCCACGTGTCGGGCATGCCGTCCGCGATCGCGGAGGTCAAGAGGGCCGGGCTCTGGTGCGTCGCGCTCGACCCCAGAGGCGAGATGTACGCGTGGGAGTTCGATTTCACTCAGCGCGTCTGCATCGTGGTCGGCAGCGAGGGGGAAGGCGTCCACCGGCTGGTCAAGGAAAGGTGCGACGCGCGTGTCCGGCTGCCGGTCGTGGGCCACATCGCGAGCCTCAACGCGTCGGCCGCCGCGGCGGCACTCCTGTATGAAGTCAACAGGCAGCGGACCACCGGGCGTTCCTAGACTGGTTCGCTGTGCCTGACGCCACCGCCGAGCTCGATCGCGCCGCCGCGGACATACCGCTGACACGCTCCGCTCGCGAGATCCTCGACCGCGCCGCGTCGGCGGCCAAGGGGCGCAATGCGAGCGCGAGCCCGAATGACGTGCTGCAGGCAATCCTCTCGAGCCGCGGCAGCCTTGCTTACGAGGCGATAAGCGCGCTGGGCGTCGATCCTTCGACGATCGTCGCTCAACTGCCCGCCGCTGACGGCGCGCAGCCCATCCCGATCCGGCAGGTGCTGGTGAACGCGAACCGCGAAGCCCAGGTGCTGGGCCACTACCAGGTCGACTCGATTCACCTTTTGCTGGCGATGCTCTACAGCGATTCGCCCGAAACGTCGGCGCCCCTTCAGAAGGCCGGCCTGACGCTCTACGACCTGCGGCGCCACCTGCAGGAGGGGACCAAGGTGGACTTCCAGCCCGGGGAATCGGACCGGCTGTCGGGCAACCGGTCGCAACCGCAGGCCGCGAGGTCGAATCAGCCGGCCGCGGCGCCAAGGTCGCGGCCCGACGCCGCGCTGCGGCGCAAACCGCTGCCGTCGATGAGCGGCGTGATCCGGGTCAGCCCTGTTTTTATCGGGCTCGTCGCCATCACCGCCGCGGCGGGTGTGCTGCTGTGGTTTGGAATTCTCCCGGCGTTGGCCGGGGCGCTGACCATTCTGTTCGTCACCGCGGGCTGGATCACCTCGGTATGCGTGCACGAGTTCGGGCATGCCTTCGTCGCCTACCTCGGCGGCGATCGGAGCGTGCGGGCGTCCGGCTACCTGGACCTGAACCCGCTCCGCTACGCCAATGTCCTGCTCAGCCTCGTCATGCCAGTGCTCTTCCTGCTGCTCGGCGGGATCGGCCTGCCGGGCGGAGCGGTGTACGTCGACCGCGGCGCGCTGCGCAGCCAGGCTTGGGATTCGGCCGTGTCGGTCGCGGGTCCGCTCGGCACGCTGGTCTGCGGCCTGATCGTGGCGAGCCCCTTCATGATCCCGGGCAGCGCCGGTTGGCTCAACGAGACGAACGCCGGCTTCTTCGGAGCGCTCGCCTTCCTGGGATTCATCGAGGCGATCGCGCTGGTTTTGAACCTTCTGCCGGTGCCGGGGCTTGACGGGTACGGCATCATCCGGCCCTGGCTGCCCTACACGCTGCAAGGGCTCGCGAATCAATACGGACAGCTCGGAATACTTGCCGTGTTCGGCGTGCTCTGGTTCGTCGCGCCCGTCAGCCACGCGTTCTTCCAGTCGGTGCTGCAGATCACGAACCTCGCCGGCATCCCGCCGATCCTGATCGGCTACGGCCAGGCAAACTTTCGCTTCCACTGATGGAACGAGTCATCGTCGACGGGTACAACGTGATCCATGCTTGGCCTCAGCTCAAACGGCTGATGGGCGATGCGTCACTTGAAGCCGCGCGTGACAAGCTGATCGATCGGCTGTCGGTGTTCGGCATGGTGGTCGGTGCGGACGTGACGGTCGTTTTCGACGCCCACCATTCGACAGCGCGGACCAACAGCGAGGAGGAAGTTGAAGGCGTGCACGTCCTGTTCACGCGCAAAGGTCATTCGGCCGACCACGCGATCGAGCGGATCGCGTATGCGGCCTCCCAGGTCGGAGACGTGATCACGGTCGCTACCTCTGACCGCTTCCAGCGCGACCTGGTGCGCGGCATGGGTGGTGCGGTGATCAGCGCAGTGGAGCTCGAGCGCCGCGTCGTGGACGCAGAAGCGGAGATGGGCCGCCGGGTCCAGAAATACCAATGACGCAGGTGCGCCGCACGCGCATCGTGTGCACGATCGGGCCCGCGAGCGCCTCGCCCGCGGTGCTGCGCACGATGATCCACGCCGGCATGGACGTCGCACGTCTGAACTTCTCGCACGGCGACCACGCGACTCACCGGCAGGCGGCAGCTGATGTGCGAGAAGCGGCCGAGGCGGCCGGCCGTCCCATCGCTTTGCTGGGCGACCTGCAGGGTCCCAAGATTCGCACGGGACCGCTCGAGTCCGCGTTCATCAGGCTCGTGCGCGGTCGCACCGTGATCCTCACAGCCGAATCCCGCAACAGGCGCGCGCAAGATGCACCTTCAAGCGATAGCGCTGCACCCGCGGACAACCACATCGAGATCAGCCACCCCGAGCTGGTGGAAGCGCTCCAGCGCGGCGATCACGTGCTGCTCGATGACGGGCGCATCGAGCTCGTCGTGCGCAGCGTCGAGGGCGGGCAGGCCGAATGCTCGGTGTTGCGCGGAGGTCTGCTGGGCGAGCGGAAGGGGGTCAGCGTGCCGGGCCGCCCGCTGCCGATGCCGGCGCTCACAGAGAAAGACCTCGAGGACCTGAAACTCGCGGTCGAGCTCCAGGTCGACTGGATCGCGCTTTCGTTCGTGCGCCGGCCGGAAGACCTCCTGCTGTGCCAGAAGCACCTCGGAGACCTTGCGTGCAAAGTACCGGTGATCGCCAAGCTCGAGAAGCTGGAGGCGATCCGCAACCTGAGCAAGATCCTCGAGGTCGCCGACGCGGTGATGGTCGCGCGTGGCGACCTCGGCGTGGAGCTGAAGCTGGGCGACCTACCGGCCGTGCAGAAGGACGTGATCGACCGCGCGAATCGCGCGGGCGTTCCAGTCATCACCGCCACCGAGATGCTGGAATCGATGGTGACCTCCAACCGCCCC
>WNFG01006267.1_pt1 | contig 10007 bp, 8 predicted proteins | sample 5400431 | NCBI WGS metagenome assembly WNFG01 (sample SAMN13153346, study PRJNA577476) | soil metagenome | isolation source: 120 cm saprolite under Douglas fir tree site 2 hole 3 replicate 2 | place: USA:California | collected 2015-04-18
GACTATGACAAGAAGTTCCTCATCAAGAGTTGGGACAACCTCACCTTCGATGGGTCTTCTATCCGGGGATTTACGGCGCAGCGCGAAAGTGATTTGCGGCTGGGCATTGACTGGGGCGCCTTCTATTGGGCTCCAGCGGATGTTTTTGGCTCGGGCAAAGTCCTGGTCTTTGGCGAAGTCATCGACAAGGGCGGCACCCCTTACACCGCCGACATTCGCGGCGCATTGAAGGGTTACGCCAACGACCTGCATAAGAAGAAACGTTACACGCTGAATGCAGCTAACGAAATCGAGGGCTTTCTTTTCAAGGGCGCCGATGCCGAGCGCCGCTACCACGAAACGCTGAAGTTCGAATACGTCAACACTGGCGGATATTATCATTCCCTGCCCGGCGATCCGCTGCGCACGTTTATCGATACCACGGCGGAAGTACAGCGGTCGATGGGGTTCCAGAACGAGAAGGACCATCCTGAAGTGGCTCCCTCACAGTTCGAAATCAACTACGGATACGGCGAAGTCGTGACCGCTGCCGACCAGATTCAGCTTTACAAGCTGATCTGCCGCCAGGTGGCGACCAACATGGGGCTGACGGCATCGTTCCTGCCAAAACCAGTCGTGGGGGTGAACGGCAGCGGCATGCACACGAACGTTTCCATCAGCGAGAACGGCAAGAACCTTTTCTGGGACGCCAAGGGCGAAGAGAAGCTCAGCAAGGTGGGCTGGGCTTTCCTGGACCGCATCCTCACCCATGGGAACGACATTTGCTTGCTGCTGAATGCCAGCGTGAATGCCTACCGCCGTCTGGATCCGCACTTCGAGGCGCCCAACCAGCTTAAGGCCTCGCCAGTGGACCGCGGCTCCATGATTCGCATTCCCATCGGCAACGAGAAGAGCATGCGGGTGGAGGTTCGCTCCGTGGCTCCGGACGCGAATCCTTACCTGGTGATGCTCTCGATCTTTAAGACTGGGATCGACGGCGACACGTCGAAGATCAAAAACCTGCGCCAAGCCGAGCGCTATTTGCCGGACAACATTTATGACGCGCTGGCGAACTTCCGCAAAACCGACTGGACGACGACGCTTCTCGGAGAAGACGTGAAAGATCGCTACGCGGACCTGAAACAGGCCGCCGCCGATCGCTGCCCGCGATCCCTCGGATCGTTCGTGAAAGCTCCCGAAGTGCAGTTCCATCACGAGGTCTACAACCAGTTCCTGTGGAATCTGTTCTAGAACGAGACAATCTGAGAAGGAAGAAAGAGGCGGCGCCTCCTGAGAGCAATGAGAGCAAGAGGTAGGCAGCGCTGAATCTTGCACCTGTGCTAGATTCAGAAGTTTCATGGACGCCGCCCCCACCATCTCTACCCAAGGCTTGACCCGCCGCTTTGGAGAACTGGTTGCTGTCGACAATGTCAACCTGCGGGTCGCAGCGGGACAGTTTTTCGGATTCCTGGGTGCCAACGGCGCTGGCAAGTCCACCACCATCAAAATGCTGACCGGCCTGTTGGCTCCCACCGCTGGCCGCATCGAGATTCTCGGAGTGGATCTAGCGAACAACCCCGTCGAAGTGAAGCGGCAAATCGGAGTTGTCCCGGAAGGCATGGCGCTATTCGGACGGCTGACCGGAGCCGAATTCCTCAATTTTGTCGGTCGCATGTACGGCCTCGAGCGCGAGACTGCTGCCCAGCGTAGCGCTGAATTGCTCGACTTTACCCAGCTCGCAGATCAGCCCAACAAACTGGTCGCCGATTATTCCCACGGCATGCAGAAGAAGCTGGCGCTGGCGGGGGCCGTCATCCACGGGCCGAAAGTTCTGTTTCTCGATGAGCCCTTCGAGGGTGTGGACGCAATCGCCTCCGGCACCTTGAAGTCCATGTTGCAGCGTATGATCGCGCGCGGAGCCACGATTTTTCTGACCTCGCATGTGCTTGAGATCGTGGAGAGGCTTTGCAGCCACGTCGCCATCATTCATCAAGGACGGCTGGTGGCACAGGGATCTCTGGAAGAACTTCGCGCCGGCGTGGAGGCGCAGACGTCGGACGGCCAGTCGCCGCCATCATCCGGCGAAAAGCTCACGCTGGAACAGATTTTCCTGCGCACGGTGGGCGGTTCGTCCCGCTCGGAGCAGGAACTGTCGTGGCTGGGATGAACCGGGCGTGGTCGCCTGAGACACCGTTGAATGTAACGTCTGCCCCAAACCAAGGAGCACAGCTTCTCTGCAGCAACGTCTCTACCTGAGTGTCGCGCATGAGTGAGCTCAATCTCAGGGTACATGCGCGCAGCCAACTTGCAGCCATCGCGGAGCTGCGCTGGCGACTGTTCATCAACTCCCTGCGCACGACGCGCGGCAAGCTGGAATTGCTGTCGCGCGGACTGGTATCGTTGGCCTTCCTGCTGGGCGGTCTGGGTGGGGGTTTGGTTATGGCCGCGGTAGCATTTTATTTCCTCTCCGCAGGCAAGCCTGAGTGGCTCTCACTTTTGTTGTGGCCGGTGTTGTTCTTTTGGCAAGTCTTCCCGGTGATGGCGACGGCTTTCACCAATAATCCTGACTCTTCCGACCTCCTTCGCTTCCCTCTGAGTTATCGCTCGTACTTTCTGGTTCGGCTGGCGTACGGCTCGTTCGACATAGCGCCCGCACTCGGCAGCATGTGGCTGGCAGGGATTTTCCTGGGCATCGGATTTGCCCGCCCGGCCTTATTGCCCTGGGCCGGATTGGTGTTGCTGGCATTTGCGTTGGTTAATTTGCTGATCATGCAGATGGTCTTCGCCTGGGTGGAGCGCTGGCTGGCGCGGCGGCGGACGCGAGAAATCCTCGGGGTGCTTTTCATTCTCCTGATGCTAAGCCTTCAGCTGATCGGGCCGCTGATGGAGCACTTTGGCGGGCGCTCGCGGCCCGAGATGACTCGCTGGATCGAGCTGCTCAGGGCCACCCAGGCGCTGTTCCCTCCAGGCTTGGCGGCGGACGCTATCGCCCAGGCAGCGCGCAGCCATTTTATGGTCAGCTTCAGCTCTTTGCTGCTGTTGTGCGCCTGGGGAACCACAATTGGCTACTTTCTGCATCTGCGCCTCGGGGCGCAATACCGTGGCGAGAACCTCAGCGAAGTTGCCGCGCGATCCGCCTCAATCGAGCGCCAGACGCTGCGCCGGGGCTGGAATCTGCCGGGACTCCCGCCATCGGTTGCCGCCGTCTTTGAAAAAGAGATTCGGTACCTTACACGCAGCGGCCCCATGCTGCTCACTCTGATCATGCCCATCTTTATGCTAGTGATCTTCCGTCTGGGACCGATGAGCCGCCAAGGGAGCTTTTTCGCGCGGGCACCGAACATGGCGTTACCCGCGGCTGCCGGATACGCGCTACTGATACTGACCAATCTGGTCTACAACAATTTTGGTGGCGACGCCGCTGGCATACAATTTTTCTACGCATCTCCGGTTCGTTTCTCACAAATTATTCTGGCGAAAAATCTTACCCACGCGACAATCCTGGTCCTTGAAATGGCCCTCGCATGGGTGGCCGTAACTTACCTTTACGGCCCCCCTGCCCCCGGCATCGCGCTGGCCACACTCGCCGCACTGTTGTTTGCCGCTCCGGTGAACCTGGCCGTAGGAAATTTGCTCTCGATCTATTCTCCGAAAAAGCTGGATTACTCCACTTTCGGACGGCAGCGCGCTTCCCAGACGACCGTGCTCGTGAGTCTGCTGGTTCAAATCGTTGTGGTTGGTCTGGGTGCAACCGCTTTCCGGGTGGCGCGAAGCTACGGACGACCCTGGATTGCTTCAGCGATTTTTCTGGCCCTAGGTGCGATCTCGGTGACCGCCTACGTTATTATCTTGAAGAAAACCGACCGCATTGCGGAGCAACGCAGGGAGACGCTGATTTCTGAACTCTGTCGTAGTTAGCCGCCGCCCTACTCCTTATCCGGCTGGGCCAGAAAGCGGTAGCCCACTCCGCGGACGGTAAGCAGATGGCGCGGCTCAGCCGGATCCGGTTCGATGTAGCGCCGCAGGCGCACGATGAAATTATCGATCGCGCGCGTATCCGTGTCTTCGTGCAGCCCCCAAACGTCCTCCAGAATCGATTTCCGCGAAACAATTCGTCCCTCATTACGGATCAGATGACGCAGCAGCTCCGCCTCCATCACTGTCAGGTGAATCACATTGGTGCCGGTGCGCAACTCCAGCGTGCCGAAATCGATGCTCTTGCCGTCAAAGGAAAATGTTCCGAATTCATCCGCCGAGGCCGCATCATCAAAAGCACCGAGCTTCAACCCCGTTTGTCCCGGCGTTTTTTTCTCTCCGGTCTCCTGCCCGGACTTTTGCCACTGGCTCCTGCGCATCAATCCCTGCAACCTGGCCAACAGAATCGACAGGTCGAAAGGCTTGGGCAGGTAGTCGTCCGCGCCTGAAGCAAACCCCTGCAACACATCCTCAGGACGGCCCCGGGCAGTCAGCATCAGCACCGGCACATAGTTGCGCGCTGCTCTCAACTCGGAAACCACGCTGAATCCATCCTTGCCCGGAAGCATAATGTCGAGTACGACCGCGTCGAAATCCTCTTTTTTGGTGAGCAGGCGCTCGGTGGCCGCCTCGCCATCTCCCACCACTTCGGCGGAGTAGCCTTCGGCTTCGAGGTTAAAACGAAGCCCTTCGGCCAAATGAGCTTCATCTTCGACGACCAGCACGCGGCTCATGCCATTCTCCTCGGTAGCTCGATGGTCACCGTAGAGCCGCGCCCCTCGCCTTCGCTCTCCGCGAAAACCTTGCCGCCATGTTTTTTCGCGATGGCTCGGACGATGAACAACCCCAGCCCTGTGCCCTTCACATGCGCGACCGACCGTTGCGAGACGCGATAGAAACGTTTGAAAATAGATTTGAGATCTTCCGTTGGAATCCCCACCCCGCGATCCTGCACGCTGAGCACAATCCGCTTCTCGTCCGGCGCCGCCAGCCGTACGTTTACGTCGACCTGCTGGCCCGAATACTTGATGGCGTTGTCCAGCACGTTGGAGACGGCTGTCCGCAAGTCCTCGGCATTTCCCCGCACGCTGGCTCCGCTTCCGTTCATTCCGGCGTCTTCAAAGCGCAGCGCGTCCGGCTGCAGATGGTGCCGGGTGCGCGCCAGTTCCATGCAGTCGCGCACCAGTTGCCGGAAATCGATCTCCTTTTTCTCGCGTCCCGCCTTCTTGTCTCCGGCTTGGCCCGCGCGAAGCACTTGCTCGACCGTGCCCAGCAGGCGGTCGGTGTCGTGAAGCATGATCCGATAGAACTCCTGACGCTGCGGTTCCGCCAGTTCGCGGCGTTGCAATGTCTCCAGATGCAGCCGGATCGATGCCACGGGCGTTTTCAATTCGTGGGTCACCGCATTGATGAAGCTGTCGTGCTGCTCGTTGCGGCGGATTTCGTGCACCAGGAAGCTGGTATTGACAATCATCCCGGCAATGATCAGGAGGAAGAAAATCACGCCGAAGAAAAGCAGCACTCCTTCGCGCCAGTTGAGGATGATCCAGCCCACGTTCAGGGCTACCGCCAGCGCCACCAGGCATATGCCTAGAATGACGAAGAACGCGATCGTTTTCCTCCGGCTGGTAATGCGCATCGAAATCGGCCAAGCTGATTTTAACGCTTTCCCGAGCGGCGTCTATCCGCGATGGCGCCCAAAAGGAAACCCCCGACCACTAACGAATCGGGGGAGTCATCGAATGCCGATATTTAAGCAAGCCTCAGACGCTCAGTCGCCTGCTGCCGAGGCTTCTTGCAGTGCGGCGGAGATCAAGCGTCCATTCGGTGCCGGCACCAGGCCGCGCTCTACGTCGGCCAATTTCACGCGTTTGATGTCCCAAGCCAGGCCCAGCGTCTTCAGCGCCCAGATGCCGTACCAGTTTACATCCACTTCGTACCAGGCGAGGCCATGCTGTGCAGCCGTCGGATGCGCGTGATGATTGTTGTGCCAGCCTTCGCCAAACGTGAGCAGCGCCACCCACCAGCTGTTGGTGGACAGATCGCGGGTCACGAAGCGTCGCGAACCCCAGCTATGGGTCGCTGAGTTCACCAGCCAGGTGGCATGCAAGCCAACCACGGTGCGCATGAAGACGCCCCACATCAGAAAGGGAAGCCCGCCCACAGCGAGCAGCACGACACCCAGCACAATCATGGGAACGTAATGATATTTCGTGATCCAGACATGAAACTTATCTTTGGCCAGATCGGGGACATAGCGGGCCAGCGTGGTGGTGTCATGGTGCATGGATTTGCCCATAAGGATCCAGCCCATATGAGCCCACCATTTACCGTCGATGGGCGAATGCGGGTCGCCGTCCACATCAGAAAACTGATGATGAATGCGGTGCGTAGCCACCCAGAAAATCGGTCCGCCTTCGAGAGCGAGGGTGGCGCAAACTGTGAGGAAATATTCTACCCACTTCGACGTCTTGTAGCCGCGGTGCGTCAGCAGGCGGTGATAGGCCATTCCGATGCCCAAACTACCCGAGACCCACCACAGGAACATGGCGACGAACAGCGCCTTCCAGGTAAAGAAAAACAGTGCCGCGATCGCCCCAATGTGAAACAAGGACATAAAAATCGTGGTCACCCAATTAATTTCGCCGTTGGCTGCTTGCCGTTTTTCGAGGTCTTCTAGTTGCATATCCAAGTGATGTCCCCAGTGGTCTGGATTGATAAAGTTAGAGTATCAAGGCCAGTCGCAGCGGTTTGTAATACTTGTGTAATAGCGGAACCAGAGCTCATTACCAGAGTAATCAGACACTGGTGCGCGAACTGCCGCATGTGCTTGCAGCTAAAGCTGAAGTCAGTTTTTCCTGAAATTGCTCCGGTTCGGTCTTGGTGGTATGAGGACTACGCGGCGGTTCGTTTCACTTGCACTCCTGCCCACTTTTCCAGCAGCGTCAGGGTGGCGGCGTAATCGAGGTCCCCGGAACCCTCTTCGGTGGCCATCTCGTAGATTTCTCCCACGGTCTCGAGTGCCGGGAGTTTCACGCGCGCTTCTTTGGCGGCTTCCAAAGTGAGGCGAATATCCTTGTACATCAACCGCAAAGGAAAGTTCGGGGTGAAATCGCGCCGCAGCACGAAAGGCGCCTTGTAATCCACCACGCCGGAGCGCACCATGGTGGCTTCAATCAGCGCCACGATCTGCTCGGCGTCGACGCCAAGTTTCGCGGCCAGGGTGAGCGCCTCGGCGAATCCTTCAAAAATGAGCGCGATTTGCAGATTCATGGCCAGCTTGGTCGCCTGGCCTTTACTGGTCTCGCCCATGCGAAAGATCTTCTTTCCCATGGCAGCAAAAAGCGGTTTGAGCCGTTCGATGCTTGCTTGGTCTCCGCCCACGATAAAAACCAGGGTTCCATTCTGCGCTCCCACTTTCGACCCGGTCATCGGAGCATCCACGTAAGACACTCCCTTGGCCTGCACCCGTTCTGCAAATTTGGCCGTCGCTGCCGGGGAGATCGTGCTTGAGTCGGCGATGATCATTCCTTCTCTGAGGGAAGGCTCCGCACCTTCAGCCCCGAAGAGCACGCTCTCCACCGCGTCAGTATCGGAGACGCACATCCACACTACTTCTGCGCCATTCGCAGCTTCTCGAGGATTCGCGGCGCCGCGCGCACCCTCCACCTGTTTGCCCGGAGTGCGGTTCCACACGGTAACCTCATGGCCTGCCTTGACCAAATTCGTGGCCATGGCCTGCCCCATTATTCCCAAACCTAGAAAAGCCACTCGCATATGGAACCTTTCTCGTCGATGAGAAGCAATTTTGGATTAGATATGAGGGATGTAAGAAGGTCAAGCAATCCGCACACCTCTGCACACCTCTGCCGGGCGAAAATCACAGCGAGATGGGCAACTTTTCCCCACCAGCATTCTTCCTCCTGCTGCGATTGTGCAGGTGGACGCATTGAACATTCATTCCAACTGAGTGTGCCGTCCGCGGACGGTTTCAGACAGTCCTCGCGCCACGGCGATCAAGATTTGGAGTACAAAAGCGGTGAGATGTAGGGGCGGTGGGGGCTGGCGGCTTGGTTTTCTGATCGCAACTCAAGTGAAGTGACTACGCCCCATAGCTAAAGCTAGGGGCTTCAAGAGCCGCGCCCGCTATCGTAGGCGTTTCGGTTCTCAGGCGCAGTCCGCGCCTTAAAATCTCCAATGCCGATGCCTGGTCGCGGGTTGTTTTCAAACCGCAAGCCGCGCATTGGTGCCACCGGTCCCAAAGTTTCTTGGGCACAGGCGCACCACAAGGGCATGGTTGCGAGGTTCCACGGGCATTCACTTTCACCAGCAGCCTATCGGCACTTTCAGCCTTATAGGACAACTTTGCGATGAAGCTTGACCACGCGGCATCCTGTACTGACTTGGCCAGCATTCCCCCAGCCAAGCCTTTCACATTCAAATCTTCCACGGCAATGAAGCCATGATTGTTTACCAGTTCGCGAGATCGCTTGTGCTGGAAATCGTTGCGTTGGTGGAATACGTGGCGATGCAGTTGAGCAACCAACCTACTCGCCTTACGCCAGCCTCCAGACCGCTTGCTGCAGCGGGATACGTGGCGCTGCGCAACCCGCAGTTTCTTTTGGGCAGTACGAAACCAACGTGGGTTGTCCACGATTTCCCCATCGCTGGTGACAGCGAAGGATTCCAAGCCAACATCGATGCCCACAACAGAATCATTGGCAGGCCGCCAACCGTGGATACGAAATAGCGATTCGTCCCAAGTGTGGGTAGCCGTGATTTCCATGTGCGAAACTCTTGCCGCAATGGGTGCCAGGAAACTCCCTTGAGATTCTTGACCAATCTGTGGATGCCGAACTGCGGGTCCACTTCAACGAGCACAGGCACGTGCTCGGGCATGATTTCCCAGGCGATGATTTCAGCCCGATATTTTTCAGCGGTCTAATCACCGGTTCACAGCGTTTTGCAATCGGACCAACCAACACACTGCGCCGATACTTGGGCGTCCACACGCAATGATATTTGCTGGAATACACCACAGTATTGTTCGATTTGGACCCTTCTAGTGCCATCCTTGAACAGGCATCGATCTAATACAAGCGAAATCGATTTTGCTTCGCAAAATACGACTTATATCCCCAGCCCGAAAGGGCCGGGGGCTTTACGGCGCCTTTTCGGTAAAATTGAAGGGGCAGAATCGACCGAAAGAAATTCGCCGCTAACGAGTGCTGGCGATTTCGCCACCCGCGGAACGTTTTCCGGTCGCGCGAAGTGATCGGCGCATTGGTTGGCATTGAGGCGGGCGGAAGAGCCCGCCCGACACAGGATAAGGATGGACATGACGTGGCTCACTGACCGCATTGCGGTTGGGGGCGGGATTTGGACGGCTGACAACATGGTGGCGGTGGCGCGGGCAGGAGTGACGCACATCATCGACATGCAGGTTGAGTTCGACGACACACCGCTGGCGGCGCCGCACGGCATCGATGTGCTTTGGAATCCGACGGATGATGACTTTGAGCCCAAACCTGCAGAGTTGTTTGAGCGGGGCGTGAAATTCGCCCTGGCAGCCCTGGACGAACCCGGGACGAAACTGTTCATCCACTGCGCAGCCGGCGTGCATAGGGCGCCGATGATGGCGCTGGCGCTTTTGGGCGCGATGGGTTGGAAGCCGGACGAAGCTGCAGAAATGATTGGGAAGCGGCGTCCCGTGGCGGATTTTGCGGATGTGTATCTGGAAAGCGTTGTAGAGTTTTTGGAATCGTACCGGGAGTAGCATTCTCAGTTTCGGCCGCTAGCTTTTCGTCGCAGCGGAGGAGGAATCAATGTCCGACCGGCGCCGCCCGAAAGTGAGTGCTGAAATGCATCGGCTTGGGCTATAGGAAAATAGCTCCACCAATGTTTTTACGGTCTCCGCCACGGGCTAACGCAACATCTTGCGACAATTATCCGACTTCTTCACTCCAATTCTCCAACGTCTTTTTCACCAGCGCCATGAACTGATCGGCGACGGCGCCGTCGATCAGGCGGTGGTCGTAGCCCAGCGTGAGATG
>WNFG01006268.1_pt1 | contig 10007 bp, 5 predicted proteins | sample 5400431 | NCBI WGS metagenome assembly WNFG01 (sample SAMN13153346, study PRJNA577476) | soil metagenome | isolation source: 120 cm saprolite under Douglas fir tree site 2 hole 3 replicate 2 | place: USA:California | collected 2015-04-18
GCTGATACGCCGCAGGACGCGCGGAAGGCTCGCGAAATGGGAGCCGAAGGCATCGGCCTCTGCCGCACCGAACATATGTTCTTCAAGGATTTCGAACAGCCCGAACGTAGCCACGAGCGACAGCTTGCCATCCAGGAAATGATCGTTGCCGAAAGCAGGGAAGCACGCCGCAAGGCGCTCGAGAAGCTCCTGCCGTTTCAGCGGCGCGATTTTGTTGGCCTCTTCAAAGCTATGGATGGTTGCCCGGTCACTATCCGGCTAATCGACCCGCCGCTGCACGAGTTCGTGCCGCACGATCGCGCCCAACAGGAAGAAGTGGCGCGCAAGATCGGCGTCGACGCCAAGGTGGTGATACGACGGGTCGAGCAGTTGCGCGAGGCGAACCCCATGCTCGGGCATCGCGGCTGCCGCCTGGCGATCACCTACCCGGAGATTTTGGAGATGCAGGTCCGGGCGATCATCGAGGCGGCCGTAGATTGCCAGTCACAGGGAATTAAAGTATTACCTGAGATCATGCATCCCCTTACGTTGGATAAAAAGGAGTTGCAGATTCTTACGGATGCGACTCGCCGTGTGGCCGACCAGATCATCAAGAAAGCAGGCGTGAAGCTGGAATATTCAGTGGGCACCATGATCGAATTGCCGCGGGCGGCACTGTTAGCCGACCAGATAGCCGAGGTGGCCGAGTTCTTCTCCTTCGGCACAAATGACCTGACGCAGACGGTCATGGGTCTTTCGCGCGATGATGCGGGGCGTTTCCTGCCAGATTACGTGGACGAGAAGAAGGCCGGCATTTTCCCGGCCGACCCCTTCCAGACGCTCGATCTGCCTGGGGTGGGCATGCTGATCAAATGGGCGATTGACCGGGGGCGGAAGACGAAGCCCAAACTGAAGATTGGAATCTGCGGGGAGCACGCTGGAGACGCGGCGAGCGTGAAATTCTGCCATCAGGTGGGGATGGACTACGTCAGCCCCTCGCCCTTCGGAGTACCCATTGCGCGGCTGGCCGCGGCGCAGGCTGTAATTGAAGAGCGCGCGGCGGGCCGGAGCAAGGCAAAGGGCAAGAGGAAGAAGTAAAACGGCGCAAGAAAAAGATTGGCAGCGAACTGGAGGAAAGCTGGTTGGCAACGGCTGAATGCTGCCTGTTCAGATTGAGCACTACCCCTCAGAACAGTCGACTTGGAACTGAGAACTGAACTTTTCGGCCGGAGGCCTGGTGGCCACTCGACGACTGGTGATCGGCATCTGCGGGGGAACCGGGTCAGGGAAGACCACCATCACCGACCGCATCATCGCTTCGCTTCCCGGGGAAAGCGTTCTGGTTCTTCAGCAGGACCACTACTACAAGGACCTGCCGCACCTGCCGCTTGATGAGCGCGCCAAGCAAAACTTCGACCATCCGGACTCGATCGACACCCCTCTGCTGACCGAACACGTGCGCCGAATGCGCGAGGGCCAGGCGATCGACCGTCCCGTCTATGATTTCACGCAACACCGGCGGCTGGGCAAGACGGTGCGGCTCGAGCCCCGGCTGGCATTGATTATCGAAGGCATTCTGATCTTCGAGAACAAAGCGCTGCGGGAGCTGATGGACATCAAGATTTTCGTCGACACCGACGCCGATCTGCGATTCATCCGGCGGCTGGAGCGCGACATTCGCGAGCGCGGGCGCACCGTCGAGTCCGTGGTACAGCAATACCTGGCGACGGTGCGGCCGATGCACATGGAATTCATCGAGCCGTCGAAGCGCTACGCCGATGTGATCATCCCTGAGGGCGGCTACAACGAAGTTGGAATCGACCTGGTGATCCAGAAGATCCGCTCGCTGGTGCCCAAGGAAGCCACCGCGCTCTAGATTTCGCGGAAAGCCCAGCCATTCACTGGCAGCTTTTCGTCCCTGCCATCAGAACCTAAAGTGAAACTTGAGAATTCCTCCGAGACAGAGTCGTTCCAGTCGTACTTCGCGCTGGTCCGAATATAAGCCTCGGCAGAGCTTTCCACCGTTTCGAGAGTGGTTCTGTCAATATTGAATGTGGCTTGGATAAGGAAGTTGGGATAGTTGGTTAGAGTTGTCGTAGCTCGTTGGGGCAGAGGTCGGGGCACAATCCCTAAGGAACTGGTGGAAAATAACGAGGGATACACCAGCCCCCGTCGCGAGGAAAAGCAAAGGGAGAACCTTCAGATTCTCATCTTCCACTCCCCCCTCTCCCGGAGTCGGACATTGAAGTCCAATCCTGCTCGCTTCTTCGCTCCTCGGCCACTCTCCCAAGTGTCACGGGGTACCACGGGCCAGTGGTGGGACCCAAATTGCAGCTTGCCGGCTTCAGTGATTGCCACACTTTTCACAACGGAGCACAAGAACGACTTACCTCAGTCAGGGTGTCTCAGCTGGCTGTGAGTCTTGACGTGCGCGCGAAGGAAGGGAAGGGGGGTAGCCTTGGGGCATGCTCCGCCGTAGTGCGACACTCGAAGGTCGACCACTGACAACGGATAACTGTTAACCAAGAACGGCCTGAGTACTGGTTTCGCGAGCGCGCGCGACCCGGGCTAGCGTTGTACGGTCCAGGGTTTCACGTAGGATCATCAGCGTAAGAAAAGTGTTCAGCACGCGCTTTTTTTTGTCGTCCGGCAGGCTAATGCTGCTGGCGACTCGTGCCAACATGACGCTCAGGCCGACAACGTAGCCGCCGATCTCTGCCCGACGCTCAGGGCTGGCCGTGCCTTGGTTGATCTCGTTGCGCAGGCGGGCGCAAGCCTGCTCCATGTTGAAGGTTAGGTGCATGACGCAAAGACCCTCTGAAGCCAAATCCGGCGGGACAGGGGCCTTGCATCCAGGTGCACCGCAATAGTTCTGCAGAGAGCCGGTGGAAACCGGCAAGGTGATTACATTTGGGCTGGGTTCGAGCATGGTAGTAGTTACTACCTCCTTGGTAGGCCTTGTGCGTACTTCCCTGGTGGGGCCCACCGAGCCATCGGACAAATAGCAATCTATGTTCCACATCAGTGCAAAGATTTGCAAGCTTCCCAAAATGTGCACTGCCGCTTGCCATCCGGGCCAGAAATGAAGTCTGATGATTCATTTTGACACTGCCGATGACGCCCTCCACGGACTTTGGTGCCATCAAATGCACTTAAACAGCTCCAGCTTGGTAATGGATGCTCGGCTAAAAGTGCCTAAAGACCCGTCCCGGGGCCTCTCATACCATAAAATGCCCCAAAACTGTGCAAACTTTTTCCAAAGTGAGAAAGCCGTTTCGCATCCTACCTAACTCATTGGAATCGTTTGACTTAGTGAGAGGGGACTGCTCGAACAGTTCCCCGTAGCCTGAAAAATGCACTTGACAAGATCTTGCAGGTGGTGGGAAGAGCAAGTGCTATTCTACTCCGATAAATTAACTGATCAGAGAATTATAGTGTTAGCGGCGCGCTGCATTTTCCTCCAAGGCACTGCACTCGCATTGGCTGCGGACATGGAAGCGGAAACTGAAATGGGCAAAAGGCTCAGACCTGTTCGCCGCCGCGCTGCAGCGGGCCGTGTCCTTCTGCAGGACCCTTGCCACCGTGAAGAGTGTGAGAATCCAAAAAATGATTTCAACAGGGCTGACCACCGGCAGCTATCTTCGCATTGCTTGCAGCGCAGACAGGCCCAGCAACGCCACGGCAATGCCCAGCGCCACCCAGATCACCCCCGGGTGCCGCTCGGTCCACGGTCGCGGGTCAGCGTAAGCGGCGTTGACTTCCTCAGTTCCGAGCCGGCCAGGGACGGCACTTTCTATGGCTTTGCGGTCAGTCAGACGAGCCATCTCGTATTGTGGCGCCTTCGCTTGGCTTTGGCCGTAAAGCAGACGGTAGCTGCGCCCAGGCTTCTGCCAGAAGATGACGCGCTGCGGCGTGGTGTAAAGCGCCGGGCGCGCGCCCTCAAGTGGGAGATCGCTGCCGTTGAGCACTTCGACGCGCCAGTAGGGCCGCTCCCGTGTTTGCGGGAAATCTATGCGGAGCCACTCCTGCAGTTTGTCGCCCTGGCGAAAGCGATAGATCTCTCCCGACGCGTTGAGCCCCCATTCCTGGCCGTCCTTGCTGGAGTGGACACGCACAGCGCGATGAAACTCCGCCTGCTCGACTTCAAGGCGCACTTCTGAAATGGGAGGCGTCGCTGCACCCAAGTCGGCGCGCCATACGCTTGTCTGCGGTCCAACCTGAGCGTCGCGCGCCATTGGCACGGGCACAGGCGCGCGCTCGGCCTCCTCGGTGACATGATAAGAAGCCTCTGCGCTCGTCACTGGAAACCGCTTGGCGGCGTCGAGGATCCGCAAGCGGATGTAGCGCGCATTGCTCTCTGAGTAAGGAACTGTTTGGTTGCCCTCGCGCTGTTCTTTTCGGAAACGAAAGATCGGCGCGCGGTCACGCACGATTCGCCAGCTCTTGGCGTTGTCGCTGACGGCCACTTCCACCCAGGCGATGAAGTCCTGCTCGGGCGTCACCACTTGAACGGCGTTGTGAAAGGGCGCTTTCTCGCCGATGTCCAGAACCACCTGGGTGAACCGTCCGGGAGTAAAACTGGATTCCAGCAAGCGGGTGCCGCGCTGCTCGCTGCGGCTGGAGCCCGTGCGCGCGTGGAGCAGGTAGGGCACCTGATTGCCGTGGTCGTCAATCAGGCGGAGGTCCTGGAGGTCGGTTTGCGCGTGAGCGTAGACCTCGGGTGTGACCGCGAAGCTCACCAGACGGGGCTGATTGGTGGGGTCCAGCTCTATCGCGCGCGAATACCGCCAGTTCCGCCAAGCCTCCGGCAGCGAATTCGCCAGGGCCCAGTTGAGAACTAAGAATAGCGCCGCAGCCGTACCGGAAGCGTAGATGGCCTTTCTCAATTCTCCTTCTCCACCTCTTCCGCCGCCACCTTGTGCTGATAGAGAAACGACACCACCAGCAAAACCAGTCCCAGCAACAGAAACGACAGGATGCGGTAGAACCGCTCGAGAAACGACAGGTCAAATAGAAAGACCTTTCCTGCCACCAGGCCGAATAGCGCCAACGCCTGCCACCGCAATGCCGCGACCCTGCGCTTCACGCCTGCTAGGATCAGCACGGTGGCATAAACCGTCCAAACTACGGAAAGCGCGAGTTGCTGTGCCAGACCGCGCTCGATACCCAGTGTTCCCATCCGGCCGAACAGGTCCCAGGCTTCGAGTGACAGTGCGGCAAGCGCATAAATGTTGACAGCGACGCCCAATACGGCGAAAAGCGTCTTCTCGGTATCTTGCAACTCGGCGGGCGCGCGCCCGACGAAGTAAACCGCAGCCGCAAACGAGGCCACCACCACGGCAAAAGCGGCGAAGCGAGCGTTCAGCAGGAACTGTTGGGCCGGGATCGGAAGCACGGCCAGGCGCACCGCGACAATCGCAAACAGCAACAGGCCGGATGCGCGCAGGGCCCACTGTCGAGCCTGCTGGCCGCTCCAGACTAGGATGGTTCCCTCGACCGCCCAGGCCATCGTGATCCATTTGCCGTCGAGACGAATGGGGATGGCCAGGGTCGCAAAGGTCAGCGCGAGCCCGGCAAACAGCAAACTAACCAGCGGCCCTTCGCGGGGGATGGGCTGTGCTCCGGGCGCCCCGCCGATTGCCGAATGTGCTACTGGCGTCGTGCTTGCTTGGGCCGGGCGAGGCAAACCCCGCGCCACGACTAGGTGCGCCGCCGCGAGGCCGAGCACGACCAGTGTGAGAGTCCACCGATGCTCTGGCCACAGTGTCGCCCGCAACGCCAGCAAGTAGGCCAAAGCGTTGAGCAGCACGACGGCCATTTCGCTGATTGCGAGTCTGCCCTCGCGCCGGCTGCGAATCACCGGTTGCGCAGCGAAGATCAGGAAGAAGAGCGTTGCGAACAGCGAGGTGCGTAGAAGCTTCTCTGGCCGGTAGAAGGTCTCGTACCAGCCCCAGAAAAAGACCTGCGTCGCAAAGAAGGAAACTGGCGCAAGCAGGTACCAGTCACGGGCTCGGGCCAGCAGTAGCAAGCCCGCGGCGAGGACAGCCAAGTAGCTGAACAGGACCAACTGCTCGTCCTTGCCGGTGCTCACCAGCAGCGGGGTCAGAAAGCCACCCGCTAGGGCCAGGAGCGCAACACGCTGCGAGTCGCGTCCCACCGCCACTGCGATCATCGCTGCCGTCACCACAATCATCCCGGCGAACGCGGTGGAGTGTTCGAACAGGCGGTAATAATGCCAGCCCGCCCATATCGAAAGATAAAGCACCGCAGCGCCTAGGCCGGCGATGCCCTCGGAGAAATACCGGTAGCCGCGGCGTAAGAGCCACCCGCTCCACGGAAGCAGTGCACTGCCGAGGAGCAGGCCGATCGCCACCCGCCCGCGCGGCCCCACCCAATTATTGTCAAAGGCGTACTTGATGAAGAACGAGACGGCAAATAGCAGCGCCAGAATGCCCAGTCGGTTCAGCCACTTGCCCGCAATCAGCGTCTCCAGATCGAGCCGCGGGGCGGCGTGTCTTGCCGCCGCGAGAGGCTGCGAACTCGGCCTGGGTGTGGGAACGGAGGGAGGTCCCGGCGGCGTAGTGGCAGAGGGAACTGAAGGCCGCGCGGGCTGAGGACCCGGCGTGGGGACCGCAGTTGGCGCCGGCGGCCCCGCCAACTCGCGCTCGGCTTGCACCAGCCGGCGGGCCAGGCCTGCGAGTTGTTGTTCGACCGCGGCGAGCTTCTGCTCAAGGGCGTAGAGCCGCTGCAGAAGACCAGGCTCGGTTCCGGCGCGCGTCTCAAGCCGTCGCACGCGAGTGAACGCGCTGATTGCCAGGATGGGCGCTACAATCAAGGCGAAGACTGCGAGAGCGAGCAAGAGGAATTCCATCTCATGCATGAGTTCTACCACGCGCCCCAGAGTGAGAGCATTAGAGCACAGTAAGGGTAGCGCGGCAATCGTGCGGCGGTCAGGCCTGTGGCCCGACGCTCGGTCACGAGCAGTCGGCAAAGCCGAATTGCTTGAGAGGACGAGAGGAAATTAAACCAATCATGAGATTCGAACGGAAAAAAGGTCGGAGCTCTAGAAGGGAAGTGGGGAGTTCGAGAAACACAAATTTGGAAATTGACTGACGTGGAGAAAAATTCGGGAAACATTGGAGCTGAAAGCTGACCGCTAGGTCGGCATTTTGAGGAAGAAATAGACTCCGAGAAAGGCAAAGATTAGGTCTGGTGACCAGGCCGCCAGCGTCGGCGGCAGTTGGCCGACCGCCCCCATGGCCTCGAAGAGCGCAGAAGTCTCCCAATAGACGATGCCAAGAGCGACGCCCAGTGCCAGGCCGCCAACCGCGCCACGCGTGCCTACCAGAAAAGCAAAGGGAATCCCCAGCAGAACGATGATTGGCGCGATGAGTGGGAAGGCCAGCTTCTTGTGCCACTGCACAGAGAGCCGGGCCACGTCAAAGCCGGCCTGCTGGAGGTCATGGATGTACTGGCGCAGCTCGCGCCAGTTCATCTGATAGTACTGGCGCACCTCCCGGTTGAAATAGCTTGGGGGTTCACTCAGCTCCTTCAGAGAGTAGTGCTGAAAGGGAATGTAGCGGGTGATCGTCGCGCCGTCAAAGTCGCGCACCCAGCCGGATTCGAGCAGCCAGGTGTTGCTTTCCGGTTCCCACTGGGCGCGGTTGGCGAAGACGCGGCGGCGCATCTGAAAATTAGCGGGGTCGAGCTGAAACACGTTGAGTCCGCCGAAGAGGTTGAAGTAAGGATCGAATAGCTCGTAGTTGTAGACTTTGAAGTTTTCGCCGAAGATCCATTGGCGTCGAGGCTGATAGAAGGTCTGAGCTGGGCGGCCCTTGATTTTGTTGCGCAGGGCGTCCTGCCGCTGGTTGGCATACGGTAGGTAGGTCTCGTCGAGCAGAAGCATGGATACGGCCAGGAACAGCCCCGCCACCAGCAGCGGCAGCGCAAGCCGGTACAGACTAATGCCGCTGGCTTTGAAAGCAACGATCTCGTTGTATTTGGACATCGTCCCCAGGGTGGCTAGAGCGGCTACCAGTGCGGCTAACGGCGCAAGTAGATAGCTCAGGTAGGCAGCAAAATAGCGGAAATAATTGACCACGACCAGAAATGGGGTGTGGTTGCGGGCGATGTCGTCGAGCAGTTCGAAGAACGTGAAAGCCTCAAACATCAGGACGAACCCGACCAGGAATAGAAAGAAATAGAGACAGAAATTGCGGAGCACGTAGAGATCTATCAAATGCAGAAAGCCACTGCTGTACCCCATGCGGACGGGCGCCGCCAGGCCACGCCGCACCCCCGGTCCATTCTGTATCCCCGCGCGCGCTGCTCCTTTCGGAGCGGCCACTGGATTCACGGCGGGCCGGCGTATGCGGCGCCTCCGCCAGTCGATCAGTGTGTCCGCCAGGCGCGTTAGAAATCCTTCGCCGTGAATTTGTTCCATGCGCGGCAGCAAGGCAACTCCTAACAACCCGGTGAGCAGGTTCGCTGCCCAGATGCCCAGCCATGGGGGCAGGTCGCCCTTTCGCGCCAGACCGGCGCCGATGATAAATAGCAAGTAATAGCCGCAAATCAGCACCAGCGTGAGCAGGAAACCTCCGGCGCGGCCGCCGCGGCGCGGGCGGGCGCCCAACGGCACGGCCAAAAGCGCGAACACGATGCAGGCAACGGGAAATGCCAGGCGGCGGTGCACCTCCACCCGCGCCTCGCGCCAGCCGGGGCCGCGCTGGGCGAGCAGCCAGGCCAGCGAGCGCTCCTGGATAGTGGGCTGAGGGTTGCGAATGACCGAAGGGTCGGTCAGGTCCACGGGCCAATCGCTTTCGCCGAAGGTGATGACGGAGTACCGATTGGGTTCACGGCGCGAGTACTGATGCGTGCTGCCTTCTCGGAGATGGAACTGCAACTTGCCCTGCTTGCGGTCGGCAATTACAATGGCTTCCGCTGCCAGCGTCAGGCGAGAACCGTTCTCCGCTCCGGACTCCGCCAGAAAAACGCCACGCCAGCGCGTGGCGGCGGCCTCGACATCCTCGACGTAGAGCACCAGGTGGGGAAAACGCTCGTCAAAGACGCGCGGCTGCACCTGAAAGGAGGCCTGGGCGGAGCGCAGGCGCTCTTCGAGAGAGCGATAGGTATGGAGCGCGGCGGGACCGAGCCACAGGGTCATGGCCAGCGTCAGAAGCGCAGTGCCGAAGGCGAGTAAGCCGACAGGAATCAGTAGCCGGCGGGGCCGGATGCCCAACGTAGCCAAGGCAATTAGTTCGCCGTCGGCCGAGAGGCGTCCAAGACCGATCAGTACGCCAACCAGCACGGCCATGGGCAGGGTGAAAGTGAGCACCGGAGGAAAGGCGCTCAAGAAGAGCAAGGCAATGCTTCCCCAGTCGGCCGAGTGGCGGACTATTAGCTCCATCAGGCGCACCAGTTGGGGTACGAAGAAAACGAAGGTGAACACCCCCAGCCCCAGCAAAGCGGGGGAGAATACTTCGCGGCAGATATAGCGATCGATGAGGCGCATCGCTCGGGAAAGGCATTCTAGCATGATGCGAAATGGCACAGGGGAGGTTGCGGCCGGATGAATCGCGTCCATCTGGTTTTGTTTTGGCACATGCACCAGCCGCAATATCGCGACCCGTCCACCGGGCAATACGTCCTGCCGTGGACGCGGTTGCACGCGCTGAAGGATTATTGGGGCATGGTTCGAGTGCTCAAGGAGTTCCCGAGTGTGCATGCCACGTTCAATGCGGTGCCAGCGCTGGGTGCGCAGCTCGAGGAGTATGCCAGCGGATTGTTCCGCGAGCCCTGGTTCGACATTGCTTTTCGGCCAACGGTAAACTTATCCGCCGAGGACAAAGCCGAGATATTGGTCCGGGCCTTTCAGGTGAACCGCGAGAACCTGATGTCACGCTGGCCCCGCTTCGTCGAATTGTTTGAGCGCTCACAGTCGGGGGGCGGCAGGTCCGCCTTGGCGACCTTCACCGAGCGCGACTGGCGCGACCTGCAGGTTCTTTCGCAATTGGCTTGGATGGACGAGG
>WNFG01006270.1_pt1 | contig 10004 bp, 13 predicted proteins | sample 5400431 | NCBI WGS metagenome assembly WNFG01 (sample SAMN13153346, study PRJNA577476) | soil metagenome | isolation source: 120 cm saprolite under Douglas fir tree site 2 hole 3 replicate 2 | place: USA:California | collected 2015-04-18
GCATCGTGGTGCCGATCATCGCGATCGACAAGCATACCGGCAAAATGGAATCGCATCCGGAAATCGTGAGCCGCGGATTGATGAGCGACAACGGGCAGGAATTGATCGCCGGGGCGCGGATGGTGATCATGAAAACGGTGGAGGAATCCAACGCCGAGGAGAAATCCGACTGGGGCGTGATCAAGGAAAAGATTCGCGTCGATCTCAAGCGCTACATTAGCAAGCAAACCTCCAAACGGCCGCTGATCCTTCCTGTGATTCTCGAGGTCTAACAGGCGGCGATGGCTGAGCCCACCACTACCACCACGCCGAGCGCCGGCCGGGCTGCATTCACGTTCATCCTCATTCTGGTGGCTTTCGATTTTCTGGCCTTCGGCATCATCGCGCCGGTTCTCCCCGATCTCATCCGGCAATTCGAGGGCGGAGACTTTGCCCGCGCATCCAGCATCACCGGTTATTTCGGATTCGCTTGGGCCACCATGCAATTTATTTTCTCGCCGCTTCTTGGCGGGTGGTCGGATCGCTTCGGCCGCCGGCCGGTGATCCTTATTTCGTGCTTTGGGCTGGCCATCGATTACGCGATCATGGCACTGGCCCCATCGCTTCGATGGTTATTTCTTGGGCGCATTATTTCGGGCATCACCACGTCGAATGTCGCCACGGCGTTCGCCTACGTTACCGACGTCACGGCGCCTGAAAAACGCGCCAAGCCTTTCGGCCTGATCAGCGCGGCCTTCGGGCTCGGCTTTGTGATTGGCCCCGCCGTTGGCGGTTATCTGGGCAATATCAACCTTCGATTTCCTTTCTGGGCCGCCGCCGTGCTCAGTCTGGGAAATGCCCTGTACGGCTATTTCGTTTTGCCTGAATCGCTGCCGCCGGAGCGGCGCGCCAAGTCCGCCTGGCACATGGCCAACCCCTTGGGGGCCCTCACTCTCTTGCGCTCCCATCCGGAACTTGCAGGACTTTCGGTGGTGGCCACCCTCTACTATCTGGCGCACAACTCGCTTCCCTCGATGTGGGCTCTTTACACGGAGTATCGCTACGCTTGGAGCCGGCGCGACGTCGGTCTCTCGTTGGCCGTTGTCGGCGTGTGCGCCTCGGTGGTTTCCGGCGCGCTGGTCGGGCCGATTGTGAAGCGATTTGGGGAGCGCCGCAGCGTCATCTCTGGATTGCTTTTTGGCACCATTGGCTTTGCGGGCTTTGCCCTCGCGACGCGGGGATGGATGCTGATGGCGGTCATTCCTTTTATTGCGCTGTGGGGCATCGCTGCTCCGGCCATGCAATCGCTGATGTCGCGGCACGTCGATCCTGGTTCCCAAGGAAAATTGCAGGGAGCGATCAATTCGCTTCGCGCCGTCACCGGCATGGCCGGTCCGGTTCTGTTTACGCAAATCTTCGCCGTTACCATCTCACCCCGCTATAGCTTTCATCTGCCAGGAGCGCCTTACTATCTGGCGGCGCTACTCCTGGGGGCCAGCTTGTTGCTCGCGGCGTACGTGACGCGGCCGAGCGAAGCCGGGCAGTCTGCTCCGCAACCGGCTGACCCAGCCAACCCCTCCGCAACGCTATAACCTCCACTCACGGCCCGCTTTCTTAGGTCTTGTATTACACAATGTAATACACTAAACTCTTTGATGAGGTGACGTCATGGCTTCTCCTCTGACCCTCCGGCTAGACGAAAAAACACGGAAGCGCATCATGCGCATCGCGCGGCGCAAGCAGCTGTCTACTTCGGAAGTAGTGCGCCAGGCGATCGAAGCTTGGGCAGAGCGGCATGAGCCCGTGACTTCCCCCTATGAGGCCGTGAAAGACTTGATCGGAGTGGTCCATGGAGGGAATCCGAAGGGGTCCGTGCAGACGGGCCGACGCTTTACTAAACTCCTTAGGCAGCGCAGGAGCCGCCGTTGATCCTCGTCGATGCCGGGCCGCTGGTGGCGGTAGTCAACGCCGATGACCAATACCATTCCCGGTGCGTCGCGGCGTTGGAGACTTTTCGCGAGCCAATGGCTACGGTATGGCCAGCAGTCACTGAAGCCATGTACTTTCTGGCCGAACAGCCGCGCGCACAAGAGGCTCTTTGGGAAATGCTGGAACGTGGAGCCTTGCAACTTTTGGCGCTGGATGTCGGTGACGCTCCGCGGATGCGGGAGCTGATGCGCAAGTACGCCAACCGGCCGATGGATCTGGCAGACGCAGCCCTCCTGCGGGTGGCGGAACGCGAAGGGATCCGGAAGATTTTCACGGTGGATCGGCGGGATTTTTCGGTGTATCGGCTTCACGGGCGCGTGCGACCAACGCTCCTGCCTTGAATAAATCTCAGCGGGAAGTCTCTATTTAGCAGTAAATAGCCTCTCCCCCTTGCTTTTCATTAGGCGTGGATTCTAAAGATAAACGCGGTTACCGGAGCAGTAGAGTTCGATGGTGTAAGCTATGGCAGATGTTGTGAAATGGCGCCATGGAGGTTTCTTTGCAGAAAAACGCGAACGCTATGGTTGCGCTGCTAGGGCCGGCTTTGCGTGCGGCTTCCTGGACATCACTGCCGCGCTGGTGGTCTATGGCTTCTTCGGTCTCAAGCCCATGCGCCTACTGCAAGGGATTGCCAGCGGACTGCTGGGGCCGAAGGCGTTCTCCGGCGGGCTGGCAACGGCGCTGCTGGGCTACTTTGTCATTTCCTCATTGCCTTTGGAGCGGCTGCCGTCTACCTTATGGCGAGCCGGGCAGTTGGCTTCTTGATAGGGAACGCCGTCGTTTCAGGCGTTCTGTATGGCGTGGCCGTCTATTTCTTTATGAATCGCATTGTGTTACCGCTCTCCGCTGCCGCCAAGCGGCCGTTTTCCGTTCAAATGATGATTGTCGGGGTGGTCATACACATCTTCTGCGTTGGGCTTCCCATATCTCTCAGCGTGCGCCGATTTTCGAGATGATCAAGGCAGGGTGCCAGGCGGCGGATTGCTCTCGTCTGTTGAAGTGACCCAGTACCCTTTGATGGCCGTGGTTGAGGCCAATGAGATGCTACGTCGCCCGCCACGGCAGGCTCCTCCTCTTCGAGGCTCAGGGGAAGCGGAGGGAGTTGGGATGAAAACTCGTGTTACGGTTAGCCGCTCGTGCGATAATGCGGGCAGAGATGGAGAAGATACGGTGAACACGTTGCTTTCGAGAATTTCGATCACTCCCGGACTGCGTTCCGGAGAGCCGTGCATACGTGGCTTGCGGATCACCGTATGGGACATCCTGAGGTGGCTCGGGACGGGCGCATCACACTCGCAGATCATCAGCGACTATCCTGAGCTTACCGAAGAAGACATTCTCGCCGCTTTGCAGTGGGCGGCGGCGCTGAAGGATCAGCATGCCATTCGTTAGCGCGAATGAAACTCCTCTTTGATGAAAACCTTTCCCGAAAATTAGTGCCATTCGTTGAAGATCTTTTTCCGGGCTCGGCGCACGTTACGCGGGTTGGGATGAGCAGCGGGACATCCGATCGACAGGTCTGGGATTATGCGGGGCAGAATGGCTTCGTGATTGTCACCGCGGACAATGACTTTCTATCCTTGGCTGATACACTGGGGCATCCGCCGAAAGTGATCTTGCTGGACAATTGTGACTATCCGACGAATGTCGCTGCGCGCATCATCCGCGAAGAGGCAAGCCTGGAGTCTACGGCCGCCACTGAGTGGTATCTCGAACGTAGCGAGATGGCCGCTTCGAGATTCGTGGCCGAACTCAAGCGAGCCATCGCCCTAATTGCCGAGGCACCACAGCGCTGGCCAACAGGGGTTCATGGAACCCGAAAATTCCTACTGCAGCGATTCCCTTTTTAAGTGGTGTACCGTGAATTCCCTTCCAAAATCCAAGTGGTGTCCGTGGCCCACGGCCATCGCCGGCCAGGATACTGGAAAAGTAGATTCTAACTGGCCGTGCTCCATTCCCGAATGTTGGGCGACGCAGACATTGGCTGCCGATTCAATATTGCGCCGCTGCTACGCGACGCACTTCATGGTGAGTTTCTTGCGCTTCTTGGCGCAGTCGAGAAGATAGAGAAAATTGGCGTTGCTTCTATGGCACTCCAATCCCACGCAGTGACACTCCAATCCCACGCGGCGCTGGCCGAGATTCGCGATGCGCTGCTCGAAACCTACGCGAGCAACGACGCCATGAACCAGCTCATCCTGTCCTATCTCGACCGGCGCGTGTGGCGCGCGCAGCCGCCGGGTCAAAAAGGCAATGGCCGGACAATCGCGGCGATCTTCGCGCATCTGCACAACAGCCGTCTTACGTGGCTGAGGAATTCCGCGCCGCATCTGAAGTGTCCGCTGCCACTCGATCCGCGCCGCTGCACCATGAAGCAGGCTGCTGCCGCGCACCGGAGAAGCGCCGCGCAGTGCCTGCGCATGTTGTCCGATGCTCTCTCAGCCGCTCCGAATCGGCGCGTTGCAAAATTCTGTCGCGACAGCGGTTATGTGCCAACGTGGCCCGCCGGAGGGACCATGTTCGCTTACATGTTCTCGCACGAGGCGCATCATCGCGGTCAGATTTTGATGCTGGCGCACCAGCTTGGCTACCGCACCCACAAAGCCATGTACGGGATCTGGCAATGGGAGAAGCTCTGGAAACAAGCCGGCCTTACCACGCGGCCGCGCTGAGTGGAACCCGCCCTTGTGGCTCTTCGCAGCGAGGGCGAGCCGCCGCACTCCAAAAAAATCAGGGGCGGTTTTTGCGGACCATTTGGGAGGTCATGTGGAGGATGAGCTTGCGGTCGGACTCGGAGAGGCGGCCGAGAAGCTGGCGGAGGCCCTCGAAGAAACGGGCGGACTCGCCGGAGTTGCCCCAATCGCCGTTCTCGGTGGAAGCGCCGGTGGGAATGGGCTGAAGTTCGGGGGGCGCATCGCCGTCGTAAAAGAATTGGTAGAGAGGGACTTCGAGGGCGCGGGCCAATTTTTCAAGGGTCTCGATGCTCGGGACGGTATGGCCGTTCTCGACGCGCGAGACGTAACAACGCTTGAGGCCGGTGCGCTCCTCGATGTCACCTTGGGAAAGGTCTTTTTTTTCGCGGATGGTTTTCAAGCGGTCAGAGATAACCATAATAGTCTATTTATAACACGATATCTGCTAATGTTAAATAGTAATTTTTAGTTTGATGATGGAGAGGCCGGCTGGCGGGGGCGGGGAAAAAGCTTTTCACCGGAATGGTGACGGAGCCGACGAAGCCGGAGCGCAGGTCGCGCACGACGACGCGAATCTCCTCGGCGTCCGGCAGCGCGGTGACATGGCGCTGCAGAATCATTCCGGCTTTGCAGAGAAATTCGTACTGCTTCTGCTCGAAATTGATTTCGAGATGCTGTTTATCGCCTGCGAGGATATTGCCGGTAACAGCGCGCTGAACGAAGGCCATATCGAGGGCGCCGTTCTGGCGGCCGCCAGATTCCTTGAGGAGAAATTGCCTTGGGTCGAGGGCGATTTGCAATTGCAAATTGCGAGCAGAAGGCGGGGCGACAACTTTGCCGTTGACGACCATGCCGAGGCTGGTGGTTTCAAGCGGGCTCATGGCGGCCTGGTGTAGAGAGGATATGACTACGTCGGCAGCGCTGGAGCCTTCCACGGAAGCGTAGTAACCCTGGCGATAGCGGAGATGCGCGCCGTCAGCTTTCACTTTTGCCTTGAGCTCGCGGAATTTACCGTCCCATTTTCCGTGGTCCGGATAGAAACCGAGGTTGCAAGCATAGCGGGCGTCGTCAAAGGCGCGGCGGATGGCGTCGCTGATGTCATTGGTGCCGTAGAAAGCTTTGCCACCGGTGCGGTCGGCGAGGAGCGTGGCGGTGTCATGGACATCCTGGCGCTCGAAAAAACCGCCGGTGGAAAGCGAAGGCAGGAGGCTGGCAGTGCGATCCGTGGGCGCCATGCCGGAATTTAGCATCACGCCCCGGGCATCCACCGGATAGATTGACATGTCGACACGATTGAGCGCATTGGTAGCCTTCCTGATGGTGGCTGTTTGGTCGCTGTTTTCGCGTTCGATGCGCGTGAGCTGGTTGGCGGGATCGCCACCTCCGGCGGGCTGCGGACGCCCCTGCCCTGCTGCGGTTCCTGGATCGGCACCAGTGCCTGAGGAGGCCGCCGGCTGCACCTGGATTTGGGGGTTGCCCAGCTTCGGCATGCCGATCTGGATGGGGAAACCGCCGGAGACCCAGATGAGACTTTTGCGGCCGGAGATATTGGCGACGTGGGCGGCGATGATTTCCATCGCGGCAGCGGTCATGCCGATGCGATTGAGCATGTTGCGATCGGCGATCTGGCCTTGGGCATTATTGAGACGGTTTTGAAAGCTCTGCCACTGCGGATCTCCAGTCACGGCTTGAAAATCGATGACTTCGGGGTTGGAGGCATCAAAAGCGGCAAGCTCTTTGGGCGTGGCGCGGTTAATGGCGGCGACGAGCGCGGAAACGTCGCGCGTGAAATCATGGAGAACGATGAGATTGGTGGAGAGAGCGTAGAGAGCAACGTGATCTTGAGGCTTGACGGTCTGGAGAAAACGGAGAATCTGTTTGCGCACGAAGGACTGATCCTGCGAGGAGGTGTTGAGCGAATCAAAAAGGATGACGGTGACGGCGCCGGGGTCTTCGCCTTTGAGGTCGAAGCGATTGGTAAAGTAATTTGACGGAAGCGCTGGAGGGGGTGAAGCGGGTGGCGACGCGCCGCATGAAAAAAAGGCGATGTTTTGGGGCTTGCCTTCGTCGAGGACCGTGAAATCTTCTTTTTTTAAGCCGGTGATGGGCTCGCCCTTGCCGTCCTGGGCGATCACGCTGAGTTGCACAAGTCGCGTGGAAGAGCGAATGACTTCGGGCTGCTGATTTGCCGGAGTTGCGTTGGTGTCGACGGGCGATTGCTGGGCGGCGGGGGAGCCGTACGGCAGAAGTAGCAAGAGTGAAAGTTCCAAAGCAATTGGACGGGCAAGCATTGCGGCTCCCATGTCGGCGGGGTCAGACAACGCGTAATTTACACTAGTTTGCCGTATTTGTGGCTGCGGAGTGGAACGTATGGGAGGCAGTCAGGGTGCGACAAACTTTTGGGAGTTGGCGGGTGAGGCGAATTCACTCGAATTCGCGGCGGGGGGCGGCTTGCTCGGGGCCGACGCGGCCGGCGGTGATGTCAGACTTGTAATAGTTTTCACCTTTGACGGGGGAGCCGGCGAGTCGGCGGAGCATGGCGATCTGGCCGATATGGGTGAGGGCGTCGGCGATGGGAGCTTGAAGGAGGCCTTCGGCGGGGGCGTGTACCGGTTCTGAGGAGGCCAGGTAGTCGTCAAACTTCTTGAGTGCGCCAAAGAAACGGTCTACCTCGGAGTTCCAGGGGAGCGGAGTGGAGTCGTGCCAGGCCGGCTGGCCCTGGGCGAAGGAGAAGGCCCAGTCGAAGAGGTCGCCCATGTGAGCGACGATTTGCGCGGGGGTGCGGGTTTTGTCGCCGATGTGGAAGGTGCCGAAGTGCGCCGGAGAGTCGCGCAAGGATTTGGCGCCGCGGTAGGCGACGGTGGCTACGGAGTGGCGAAGAAGCTGTCTTGCGGGATCGGTTGACGGAGTCATGTGATGATTCCCTTCTCCAAAAAAGTGGCGATAAAGAGTTTAAACGCAGAGACACAGAGTGCGCAGAGAAAAAACAGGAACGGAATGCGCTGACCTGATGCTGGGAGTTGTGCGAGATGGCGCGGGGGGCGGGACAAGGTAGTGTAGGGATACGAAATTTATTGCTTGGTGTAGACGCGGACGTAGTCGACGAGCATTTGCTGGGGGAAGATGGTGGAGTTGTCCGGCGCGCCGGGCCAATCGCCGCCTACAGCGAGGTTGAGGAGAAGGAAGAAAGGGTGATCGAAGACCCAGGTGCCGCCGGAGGGCCACTGGGATTTCGCGAAAGTGGCATAGAGATTGGAATCGACGTAGAAACGGATGGTGGCGGGCTCCCATTCGACGGCGTAGAGATGGAAGTCATCGGCGAAATGCTGGCTGGCGGGGAGGCTGAAGGCGGCGGTGGCGTCGCTCGTTCGGGCGGTGGTGCTGGGGCCGTGGAGTGAACCATGAAGGATGCCCGGCTCTTTGCCAATATTCTCCATGATGTCGATTTCGCCACAGGTGGGCCAGCGGACGGAGGTGATGTTATTGCCAAGCAGCCAGAAGGCGGGCCACATGCCCTGACCCTTGGGAATTTTGATGCGGGCTTCGAAGCGGCCGTAGGCCTGGCTGAGGAGGCCCTGGGTTTTTAGGCGGGCGGAGGTGTAATTGCGGGTCACGCCATCGGTGCCGGCGTAGGTTTCCTTTCGCGCGGTGATGACGAGATTGCCGGATTTGATATGCGCGTTTTGCGTGCGATTGGTGTAGGTTTCGAGTTCGTTGTTGCCCCAGCCCTTGCCGCCCACGCCGGTGTCGTAGGTCCATTTGGAAGCATCGGGAGAGGAGCCATCGGCGCCGTTGAACTCGTCGCTCCAGACGAGCGTGAGACCCGGTGCCGGAGCAGGTTGGAGGGTGGCGCCTACGCCGCGAGTGAGGGAGAGCAGTGCCGCGGCAAGTAGAACCAGGACAAGCGATGGCGTCAATCTGACTTTGCTCATGGTTGGGGAGCACAGGCTAAAGCCTGTGCCACTAAGCAAGATTGAGGGCGCGCTTGAAGGAACCCTTCTCATTGTCTATTTTCTTCTGGAGCTGGAGAATGGCAAAGAGAAGAGCTTCGGGGCGCGGCGGGCAGCCAGGGACGTAGACGTCGATGGGAATGACCTGATTGCAGCCCTGGACGATGGCGTAATTGTTGAAGACGCCGCCGGAAGTGGCGCAAGCACCCATGGAGATCACCCACTTGGGTTCCGGCATTTGATCGTAAAGCAGGCGGATGACCGGAGCCATTTTTTGCGAGAGGCGTCCGGCGACAATCATCAGATCGGCCTGGCGCGGCGAGGGGCGGAAAACTTCCGAGCCGAACCGCGCAACATCGAAGCGCGCGGCAGACATGGACATCATCTCGATGGCGCAGCAGGCAAGGCCGAAACTAAGCGGCCAGATGGAGCTCTTGCGCGCCCAATTCACGGCCTTGTCGAGCGTCGTGAAGATGATGCCTTCATCTTCCAGTAGACTCCCGAAATCGTCGGGTTTGGTGAGTGTGACGTGTTTGCCGAGTGATGTGCTCATGGTGTCCCGTCTGAGCTATTTTCGCACAGGGGAGGGTTGGAGACAAATTGCAACCGGTATCTGGTGACGGGTAAGGCTAGCGGTTGGGATTCTCCAAAGACTTATCGAGCCGGTCCAACTGATCTTGAAGTTCGCCGAGTTTGGCTTGGCCTAGACGCAGTTGCTCCTCTGCTTCTATTTTTCTCGATTGCCTCTGTTGCTCTTCATCCCCCAGCCTTTCGAGTTCCGGTTTGACTCTGGAAATGACGTCTTCCGCCTCTTTCCGCGCGGCCGGAGAATTCTCGCTGTTGCTTGCGAAATCTTCGTTCTGCTTCAAGAAGGTCGCTTGCCTCCTGCGGTTGGCTTGGGTCTCCGCAAGTTTCGCCCGCGTGTCATCCAGGCGTTGCGAGGCGCGAGCGACCGCCGCTTCCTGGCCTTGGACGCGCTGGAGGAGAATCTGAACTCTCTGCGAGGTGGCAGTGGCAGTTCGCAAATCCTGCCGAAGTTGTCGGACCTCTGCCAGCAAGGCTTGCAGAGTCGGTGCTTCGGTTGAGGATGTTTGACCGAAACCCGCCGGCGACGTCAGCAAAAAGCACAGCAGAAGAAACCAAGTGCGACGCATATGAACCTCCTCGTCAATCCTACCGCCAAGCCGAGCGACTGTCGCCTGACCAGAATCTCAGGATGATAGTTCGTAGTCGGAGGCGGAAACAGAGCGCATCCGGCGGAGGTAGGAGACGACGGAGCCGGGCCAGAGGGTGGTGATTTCGCCGGTAATTTGATCTTGATACCAACTGTGGCAGCCGCCGGATTGCCAGACGGTGCGGGACATGCGGCGGTAAATTTCCTCGACGAAGGACT
>WNFG01012090.1_pt1 | contig 10004 bp, 6 predicted proteins | sample 5400431 | NCBI WGS metagenome assembly WNFG01 (sample SAMN13153346, study PRJNA577476) | soil metagenome | isolation source: 120 cm saprolite under Douglas fir tree site 2 hole 3 replicate 2 | place: USA:California | collected 2015-04-18
CGATGGCACCGAAGCCGCTTTCCGCTTGATCTGTTTCCTGTTCAACCTCATCGCCGACTTCAAACGCGAGGTTACTCAGAATGAGGCGCCGCGGCTGATGACGCTGCGTACCAGGCTGCTGGTCATCGGCGCCATCCGCAGCGCCGACGGCCGCCAGCAGCTTCTGCGCCTGGGTCTGCGCGGTCACTGGCGCCAACGCTTTGCCGCCCTGCTCCAGCGCATTGCCGCGCTCGCCGTTTCAACTGTGGCGCAGTTTACCAACCACCCAAAAAATCCTCCGCCCAAGCCCTGGAAACCGCCTCAGTCCCGCTTCCAACCAAACTTGCTTCCAGCGTTCAAATGATGTTTTTGGGCTCAGCAGAAGACCGCGCGGGAGAACCATTGGAAACTCACCGCTCCATGTTTTCCCAAGCTCCGTTCATGTGGAGTTTGTCGCGCTGGAATGGCCAGCTGAACAGCCACGGCTTTCATCTCGTCAACTGTTTTCGGCGCAGGCTTGCGGCAATTCGGTTCTCTGCCGGCGCTCCGATCACTTTCCGTAAACGGTGTCGGAAAGAGGATGCTCTGACCTGGTGGATCGACACGGAGACGAGTACGAGCGGAAAATCACGACCAAATGGATCGGGAACGTAATCCGCAGCAAGTTGCAGCTGCGGGCCGTGAGGGCAAGCTCGGGCTACGTCATCCAGCCAGAGGAGCTTCCGAAGATCGACCGTCTGTAGGAGCGCTACGGCATCCGGATCGGCGCGAGCGAGGATGAACCGGACGCCGGCCATCCGGAGCCGGACTTTCCATGAACATTGTGTACACCGTGTACGTTGCTCCGACAGGCTTCTTGTGGGCACGCTAGGGAATGAAGGGCCTGAAACCGGTCGGAAATCCTCAAATTCTTCTCCCGTGTTTGTCCTGCCCTACCAACGTGCACAATGTACATAATGTTCATGTCACTAACGAGATGCGGCTGTGGCCGGGGCGTGACGGCCTTACCTAGAACTTAAGTCGAACGCAGAGTGCATCGCTACCGACGATCGGCGTCTGGCAAAATAGAACCTTATGGCGATTTGTGTAACATGCAAGGGTTTAGGAAAGATCCCCTGTTCTGCATGGGGATAAGACTCGCATCGAATGCGGAATATGTGGAGGATCGGGATGGCTGGCCTGCCCGTTTTGCCGAGGCAGCAAGAATGCCCCGACAGAAAGCGCGCGTAAGAAAGAGCGCTTTTAGAACCGTGATTTTATAGAAAATGGGGGTTTTCACCTCCGCCGTCCGCCGCTTCATCTCCGGCTCGCCGATTGTGTCGCACGTTCATATACCGGCAAACCTAACGTCCCCGCAGCCGAATTATTAGCCTCGGCCGAAGCCTCGGTAATCTCCAGACCACCAAAAGCGCCTAATCTGTCGCACGTCGCTCCCGCTGTGAGCCGCCCCGCTAACGCCGCGTAAACTTCGCACCGCGCCAGGCCCTACCCAATCCCCTTCCTCCTGCGGCTCCGCTTGGCGCCGCTTTGAGTGGTGGCGTTCGCTTCGCTAGCACGTCGTGCCAGCCCATTCGGCCGCTTCGCTTGTATCTTCTTCACGTCCTTGTTTCGGTGAACCACAAGATTTCCGGAGGGAGTCGCCGCACGCTTCGTCGAGGCCAAAGTCCTCGAGCAACGGTATCCCGAGGCGCACCTGCGTCCTCGCATGCACAAGCACGAGCGTGAGCAACGGTTCCGAGGTCTCCGGCGATCACAATTAGAAGGTAAAAGGGCGGATGAGATTTGCACGCATTGACATCCCGTCGGCGGGAAACGTTATCGCACTTGGTCGAGCAGCGCGGACCTTTCTGAGAAAACCGTCGATACTGCTAGCCAACCCGCGAATGAATCAGGCGAAGCGGAACGGGATCGCTTTTCACTTCGCGCGTTCGCACAATTGGCCCCTGACGACGCCAGCCATCCAGCTCGATGACTATGGTGCGCCCGTTCTCACCACTTGGCCTCAGTTTACGCGCGAGTAGATTGCCGAAACGCGCATCATGGGTAGAAACGCACAGCTGACGCCTGACCATGGCTCGACGCAGCAGGTCCACCAACCCCAAGAGGTTTACGTCGTCGAGACTCTGCAATGGGTCGTCAAGCATAGCAACCGAAAGAGGTGCCTTACCAATGCCCATGTTCAGTGCAAGGAAAACAGACACAGCGAGAGCGTTGATCTGGGAGCTCGATAGAACTGCTGTAGGAACGTCGCTCTCTTTCTCGTCAATCGGATCGCTCACGACCGTTGCCAACCGCCCTCGCCCTCTCACAACTCGCGACAAGAACGTAACCAAACGAAACGTAGGGTGCGGGTCGATTCGCGCGTAAATGTTCTGAAGCAACGGTCCCATCTCGCGAAGCCGCTCCTCGACAACTCCTGAGGCTGCCTCGCGCAGCGCCTCGATGACACGTTGCGCCAGTTCACCTGTGCGATTTCGTTCGGCAACGTCCTTGTCTCGACTAGCGATTTCACGTCGCAAGTTGTTCGCTTCACGGCTGAGCTCGTCGATCGCCGCAGCCGCTGAAGACTGAGTCAGACGCAAGGCCAGTGATTCCCCAAGCTCTTGCAACTCGCCGACCCTCCGGATGACCTCTTCCGCCTGCCCAACGGCCTTCCCCACCGCCGCTTCGCGACCCTCCTGGTCAACGGCATCGATTTTCGAATCGCTCAACCGCTTTCTCAGGCTTTGCTCAGCGACCTGTCTCTCGTTTACCGCTCGCTCTGCAGATCTGAGATCGACCTCGCTACGCCCGACCTCTTTCTCCTTCGCCTCCAAGGCTGCGAGCAGTTGTGGGAGTCTCTCCGGCACCGATGCTATTTTCGAATCGCTCGGCACACCCTTGACAATCTCCTCTAGGCGCTTTCTTGTAGCTTCCCGATCGTACTCTTGGCCACATACCGGACAACGCTCGTCGAGATGTTTGAGTGCAAGAGTAGCGAGGGTCTTCAGCTGCTCCGTCTTCTCCTTCAAGGCTGCTTGTAGACGCCGCGCTTCAGCCAACCGCGATTGCTCCTCGGCGACCGAACGCTTCTGGTCCTCTACCTCCTTCCGTAACGCCGCCACCTTGGCTCGAAGCGGCGGGACTTCCGGTATCGACCACTTTGCCAACCGCGCGATTTCGGCATGCAACGACCGGAGACTCTCAAGACGTCGCTCGGTGGAACGGCGCAGGGCCTCAAGTTGCTTCATCGCGCCGTCAATCACACTAGGCGCGCCACGCGATCCTGCGTCAACTCGACCGCCGGTCAGACCGATCTCGGCCAAGCTGTTCCACCACTGCGCCCAGCTTTCACTAGTGATCGCCTCGCCCCCTCGCGACGCTTGATCTGCCGATTCTGCTAGCCGACCCTCGATCACCGCCAAACGTTCACGCAGCGGATTCACTTCATCGTCGCGCTGATTAGCGGCCGTCGACCACGCCTTCTTCGCTCGCTCAAGGCTAGCTTGTAGTTCCGTGACCCGCCCAGCACCGACCAACTCGCTTACAGCCGTAAAGCGTTCCTGATCCGTCGCGGCTTCCACGAAATGCCGTATGAGGTCCTGCTGCAGATAGACCCCTCGGGCAAGCACCGAAGCCAAAGCTTCGCGAGGGTCCGATGCAAGCGCCGCGTCAGGCCAGATCCGATCTATGAGGTGTCCTTCAGCCGCTGGGCCCTGATACTTATCGTGGGACGTTTCGAGTGCAACCCGTCCCTCGGTACCGTCGAAACTACGAGTTACCGTGAACTCTTCACCTGAGCCGGAATCCTTCAGGCGAACCTCCACTCTCGCTTGACCTTCCTCCGAATACATCGAAACGATGCGGGAATCATCACTCCCAAGCCTCGGGATGCGGCCACACAAAGCCCACAGAACCCCATCGAACAAGGACGTTTTACCTTGGCCATTCGCGCCTACGACGATCACTGCATCGCCGTCAAAGTTGAACGTCCGTGGCTCCGCGAAACCGCGAAATCCACTGAGTTTGAGCGAAAGCAGTCTCATCGCTGACCCTTCTGAGCGTGCAGCCGTTCCAGCATCGGCGCCTGTTCGCGGAACGCGTCGAGAAGCAGCTGCGTCGTCTCCGTAGGAATGCCCTGCTGGGCAAGCAGCCCTGGCAACAGATCGAGGGCCGACTCTTGGCTCAGCTTAGCCCCGTCCTGAATCAGAGGCAGCAGCGGACTCAACACTCGCTGTAGGTCCGTCGCGCCTTGAAAATCGTCACCTGTCGCAACAAGTTTGCGCAGTCGCGTCGTGTTGTAGCGAACCGCTTCGATCTCGGCTGCCTCCGAAGGAGCAAGGCCGGCTGTCAAAAGCACTAAGTACCCGTCCCAGGACTTCGCCTCGGCTTTACCGACGTGCCGCGAAATCACATCCACCAGCGAACCCTGGAGATCAGGCCACGCTCGGAGAAGCTCGCCGCAAGTGTTGAAAACAACGACGCCGACAACCGTATACGGATCCTCAAAAAGTCGCGACGTCGGCGTATCCCACTCCTTATATAGGTCCGTTATTTGTCGGTACCCCCCACCGATCAGTGCTTGAGCCGCTGACGCAATTAACTCCGTCGAAGTGAATCCGGCGCTGGTATTGCTCATGGTACCATTTCGGATATGCGACTAGTGTCGGCCCGCAATTCCGCGACGTGGACCAACGGGAAATCAGAGAGTTCGTCCACGATGTTCTCGGACACATCGCCCCGAACGACATCCTTAGGAGGGGTCGGCATCCAAGAGTCGGATGTACCGGCAATGATAGCTCCATTAAGGGCGGAGGGACGACTCCGGTAGTGAAGACGCTCACGATCCACGGCGGCTTCCACTGCCGACTTGCCCCGGTGGCCGCATCCAGACGCCACTAAGTATGCAGCAACCGTTTGTCGACCACGGTGAAACTCTATGAGGCCGTCTTCGACTATAACGGCTGTCGCTCCAGAAATCCGCGCCATCAACGCCAGCACTAAGAGCAGGTCTGCGATCAAACCAAGACCTCCCAAGTCCTCCGGGCAGTAAGGCCTATCCTGAAGGAGCCAATGAGCCCGAAGTTTTCCAAGCTTTACCAATCCCAGGGCTTCAAGGCGCCTCAGAAGACTGCTCAGATCTTCGCTCGTCAATGCGTCGTCGTGCACCTTGCGTTGGGCCGCTTGCTCAAGGCGCACAACTTGTTCCTTGAGCAAACGTTCTGAAAGTTCTTCCATGAATTGGCACCATCCGTTTCGGATGTAGGCGGATGGGTCAATTCCCAGCTCTTTAAAAAACCCTGACTTCGCGCTGTCCTGAGGGTCGACCTGAAAGACCTTTACGCCGGGCAGCGCGTCTCGGATCAGCTTCGCGCTCTCCAACAGCACCGCCACCGGGGTACCGAGTCCCGCAAAGACAATAATGGGCGCCGCCAGGACCTTGGCAGCAATGATCGCCTCCCAATGCATTTTCCACTCGTGCTGAAGTGTCACCGTCCGCAGAACCCATGACTCCGGGTCCTGAGCGTTCGCATTCCGGTGCAAATAATATACGTTGACGCTCTTCTGTCTTGGCAGGTCGTCAGGGCACTCGATCACACCGACGATGCGTCCGGCACCAAGCTCGCTGAGCGCACTTGACAGTGCGAGGTCAAAGTTCAGGGTCACGACAGAGGCGATTGCACCCTCGCAAAGCATCGCCGCAGCGAGAAGATATCCTCTGTTCGCAGGGGCGAGCTTCAGGTCGTATTGTCCTAGGAGACGCTCCACGACGTCCCGTTGCGAGTTCTTCTTCGTGAACACCGCGTCGGCGACCACAGACAGATCCTCAGGATCCGCACAGTCTCCCGCCTGCAGCACCCCGTCGGCGACGAGCCGGCGATGGACCTCTCGCGAGCAGATGCTCGCTACCGGAACGTTCGTCGGAGGCTCAACTGAACAACCGGCGCCCACGACCAAGGCAACCTTCCCACCGCCAATGGTTGATATGCCTTCAAGCAACTCTGATGACAAAACCACCCCGATTTCATAGCACAAGACCCTCGCTGATGTGACCGGCGCCAACCAGAGCTCTATTCCTTGGGTCCCTTCAGCCGGCGGCCTGCGCTCATGTGCGGTTGTCTGGCGACCTCTCCGCACTACGAAAACCAGCCGCCAGAAATCGGCTTTCGCAACGGCAAGATCGAATTGGGATATTCAATCCACTTTTGCGCGCCAGTAGCGCCGATCGGGCCGATACCTCGCTGGCGTCGTTGCAGGGGAAGGCTTCAGTTGCTTGTCCCGCGATCCTCAATGGAGAACTGACGCTCCGGCGCGGTAGCGCGAGAGGCCTGCCGAAAGCACTTCTCGGCCTCCTCTTCGGAGACAAGCGCCAGCGTAGTCTCCGCACGGAATCGCGAGGGTTACCGGATTGGTTGTGCTGCTCGCGCTCTCGCCGTCAGTTGCACCCAGCCCGTCGGCCTGATTCTAACTGGCCCTAGGGCATTGCTTCGCGGCATCGCCAAAGATTCGCCTAACGTCAGCTGATAAGGACGGCAGTCAGGGAGCACGGGACTGGCTGCGCGGCGCGAAACGAGCAATGTGTGTGTCACCCGGAGAAGGAGCGGGGGCACCATGCGAGGCTCGTTATCACATCACGATTCGGAGAAATTAGTCACGGAAATCGAAAGTCTCCGGAGACTCAGCCCGGAGGAGTTAGATCAACGCTGGCGGCGGCTGTTCGAGTCCGAGCGGCCGAACAGAATGTGCGGGTCGCTGCTGAGGCAGGGGTTGGCGTATCGGCTACAGGAAAAAGTTCTCGGTGGTTTGAAAGCCTCGACGCGCCGGCTGCTTCAGCAGATCGCCACCACCGGCACCACGCGAAGCCCGGCGGTCGAGCCGCCCATCGCTCGGCTCAAAACCGGCACCGTGCTCATCCGCGAATGGCACGGGACGACGCATCGGATCACGGTCGCGGAGAAGGGCTTCCTGTTCGGCGGTAAGCGCTACCGCTCGTTATCAGAGATAGCCCGCGCGATCACCGGCACACGCTGGTCGGGGCCGCTCTTCTTTGGCCTTAAATCTTCAGCAAAGGAGCAGAGCCATGGAGCGGAGTAAGCTGCGCCGCTGCGCCATCTACACCCGTAAGTCCTCGGAAGAGGGCCTCGAGCAGGACTTCAACTCGCTGCACGCGCAACGCGAAGCGTGCGAAGCCTTCATCAAAAGTCAGGCCGGTGAAGGCTGGAGGTTAATCAAGACGGCATACGACGACGGCGGTCTCTCGGGCGCGACAATGGCGCGTCCCGCACTGCAACGGCTGATGGCCGACATCGACCAGGGCCTGGTCGATGCGGTGGTGGTCTACAAGGTCGACCGGCTGACCCGCTCGCTTACGGACTTCGCCAAGATGGTCGAGAGCTTCGATGCGCATGGGGTTTCATTCGTCGCCGTCACCCAGCAGTTCAATACCACCACTTCGATGGGACGCCTGACGCTCAACGTGCTGCTCTCGTTCGCCCAGTTCGAACGCGAGGTCACCGGCGAGCGCATTCGCGACAAGATCGCGGCCTCCAAGCGCAAGGGCATCTGGATGGGCGGGTTGGTGCCGCTCGGCTACGACGTGCGCGAGCGACAACTGGTGGTGAACGAAACGGAGGCGGCCACGGTCAGAAGGATCTTCGACCGCTATCTGGAACTCGGCAGTGTGCGTCTGTTGAAAGAAGAACTCGACCGCGACGGCATCCGCTCGAAACGGCGGGTTGCCGGGAACGGGCTCAAATCCGGCGGCCAGTCATTCTCGCGTGGCGCGCTCTACACGCTGCTGAGCAACCCGATCTATATCGGCGAGATTCGCCACAAAGGGGTCTGCCACCCAGGTTCACACGCGCCCGTCGTAGAGCGCGCGACCTGGGACAAGACTGCCGGACTCTTGCGCGAGCATCGGTCGCAATTCCAGGTGCGCACGTCCGGGGCGGCGCCGAGCCCGCTTATCGGCAAGTTGTTCGACGAGCGCGGTGAAGGTCTGACCCCGTCTCACGCGGTCAAGGGCAAGCGGCGCTATCGGTACTATGTTTCGCGCAGCCTCATTAAGGGATGTGCGGGCCAAGCGACTAACGGTTGGAGAGTTCCGGCGGCGGAGCTGGAACGAATCGTCGCCACTGCGACCAAGACAATCCTTGACGATAGGCAACTGATCATTGCCGCGATCGAACAGGCCGCCATCGACTCACGTCAGACCGCTTCGCTCCTCGAGACTGCTGCCGCCCTGAGCGCCCAGCTCTCAGCTGAAGCAGAAGCAAGTTCGGCGGTGGCGGCCTTGGTCGACCGCGTCGAGCTGAGGCCCGATGGCATCCGCCTCGCGCTCAAGCTCCCGGCCTCAACTGACCGCGCCGCTACCGATCGCCCGGCTCTGACGATCACGGGTGAGATACCTCTGCAGATCAGGCGACGCGGGGTCGAAAAAAAGTTCGTCATTCGGGGCGACCGCAGCGCCTCGCCCAAGGTTGATGAGGCTCTCCTCAAAGCGGTGGCGCGCGCACATTGCTGGTTTGCAGATCTTCTGGCCCGGCGGGCCACCTCGATGGTCGAGCTCGCCAGGCGTGATGGCGTCGCCAAGCAATATGTCAGCCGACTGCTGCGGCTTGCCTTTCTCGCCCCTGAGATCGTCGAGCGGATCGTCGACGGTTGCCAACCTCCCGAGCTCACCGCGCAGTCGTTGCTGACCAGCCGCGTCGCTCTCCCGCTTGATTGGGCGGCGCAAAAGCAGGCGCTCGGCTTGGCCCCACGAGTCTGAGGACGACAACCTCCGACCGAATTCAGGGTTTCCGCTCGCGGCTCGATGAGGCGCGCCGCGGCTTCGGCACCCATCGCGGTTGAAATCGCCGCAGCCCCGAACTCATCATGGCCGGGCTCGAACGCACCTTGGTCGAAAGCCGCTAAGTCCACCGCCGGGCTGGCGCCCGGAGAGGAATCCGGGAAAATCCATTCGTAACGCTGCTGAGAGTACCTCTCCGGTGGACCCAAATGCGAAGATTTCGACCAAATGCGGGGATTTTGTCGCTGACTGCTTGCTGGAGCGAGCTGGATTCGAACTCTCAGGCGACTTCGTAAACCGTCAGTAAGCCATTTGAAAGCGTCAGGTAGTTCCAAAAAAGTGGAAGTGCCGAGTTCGTCGGTATGATGGTGGCGGTCGAGAACGCGTGGGTCGCATACTTAAGCCTGCGGAACCGTGGAAGCGGTGGCCGAAAGGCGAGTGCCGGCACGACGGCCACGGCACTGCCATGGCGAAAAAGATCAGATCCGAGGTGATTCAGGTGCGGTTGTGGCAATTCGACAAACTCGCCGGTGTCGCAGGCACCGGGTCCAGCCGGCTAGATCATCGCCGCGCACATCTACAATCGCGTGGAGTACATCGCCCGTCGCTGTGGACTTGAACCACTGATGATCTGTCTTTTCGGTGACCGCAGGATTGACGAAGTTTCGGGAGGAATCGCGCCGGCGATTGCAAGGTGTGCGAGCGGACAGGTTCCCTGCTCGACCCTGAAAGTTCCCTGATCGGCCGAAAGAGTTTCCCTGTTCGCCCTTTGAAATTCCCTGTTTCGTTGCGTAGGGAATTTGCTGAAAAAGCCCTTGTAGAGCCAGCAACTATGGCTCCTCCGCATTTTCGACAGAAGTTAGCGTCAGCGGGATTTACCGTGTTACACGAAGAGCAACGATTGCCGGTTGCGGCACTCTTCCGGAACATAGCGCGAGATGGCTGTCCATCCGAATTTTTTGCGGAGGACAAGGCGGGGTAGTCGAAACCCGGACTTTTCCCAGGGGCGCGTGAGCGATAAACTAGGTCCCAATGCGCCTTATAGCGCAGGGGGGAAGCCAATGTTCAAAGTGGGAGGAACCCTGGTTCTCGCGGCTGGATTCACCGCGTTCGCGTTTATACCTGCGGCAATGATGTTGGCCCCGACGGCGCTCGCTCAGACTATGGGAGAATACGGCACCGTGGGCAGCAACGGCTCGTCGTCCGGCACCTTGGGTAGCTCTATTGGTCCCGAAAATAGCGTTGGCAGCTCTAT
>WNFG01006276.1_pt1 | contig 10001 bp, 9 predicted proteins | sample 5400431 | NCBI WGS metagenome assembly WNFG01 (sample SAMN13153346, study PRJNA577476) | soil metagenome | isolation source: 120 cm saprolite under Douglas fir tree site 2 hole 3 replicate 2 | place: USA:California | collected 2015-04-18
ACCCAACACGTGCCTGTAACGGACATTGAGAAAACTGCAGACGCGCTGAGGGCCGGACCACAGTTCATAACCGACGACGCGACGATCTTGGACTGCCGGCCAAAAAGGGCGGCGAATTTCGAGTTCTCCGTAGAGGGAGGAGTGAATGGACTTGCCTGCCGGGTCCACCACCCGGCGCCACGCATGACGAGCCCGGATGCTTCGATAAATTTTTCTTTCAGTGGGCGACGGACGGCCTTTCTGGACGGCCTCAGCACATCGATAGACTTGGCGTTGTCTACATGTACACGGGTGCCTGGGTTCCGAACTGGCCCGGCGAGACGAAAAAGGAATTTCACGTGGCCCTCACATTATGGTCGTCACTCCGCATCCGGAGGAATTGCAGGGTTTTAGCCGCGATGGGCAGAACGGCACGTACGTGACGCATTTGCCCGGCGACAATCAAACCGATCTATTGTTCTTGGTCATGTCGGTTCAAGCTGATAACCGGCGAGCGTGAGTGCAATGCTAGAGTCTCTCGACAACCCGATCTGGTTCGCGTTGACGACGGAACACCAGCTCCTTGCCCGCTCGAACGGCCTTGCGCGACGATATCCACCGGATGTTGCACCGCTGGCGGCTTTGCTTCATCCCACCAATGCGGCATTCGCCGATTTACAACGTCTGGTCAGTCCCGGCGAGCACGTCGCGTTGTTTACTGCCAGTTCCCTCGACGTGCCCGGCGGCTGGCAAGTCGACCGCTCTCGGTGGATCGACCAGATGATTTGTGAGGCCTCACTGGCCCCGCCGCCTGTCGCGCCGCTTCCACTCGGGACGGCGGACATTCCCGAAATGCTGGAGCTCACCGCTGCCACCGAGCCCGGCCCGTTCTTGCCGCAAGCAATCCAGATGGGAAGATATTTCGGGGTACGCGCGAGCGATGGGCGGTTGGTGGCAATGGCCGGCGAGCGATTACAATCCGCTGCGTTTGCTGAAATCAGCGCAGTATGCACTCATCCCGAATTTCGCGGCCGCGGATTTGCGCGGGCACTCACGACCTTCCTCGCAGCTCAGATTCTGGCATCGGGAAAGACTCCTTTTCTTCACGTCAAGTCTGAGAATGGCGCAAAAGTGGTTTATCAAAAAATTGGATTCCGCTTGCGTGCCGCAATACGCCTAACCGTGATTTCCCTCCGCTGAAGGCGGAGGATTGGAGTTTCCTCCGTAATCGTTCACTTGGGACAGATCCGTGGGGATACAATCAAATACATCCCCTTCGGGGGAGATGGCTGGTAACAGGGATGAATACGTGTGACAAAACGTGTGCCACCCAATGCGTTCTGTGATACCAAGTTTCACTGTCGCGGGACGGAATAGGTTACTCATGATGCATGTCTCGCCACTTCAAAGCAAACAGTTCGCTGATTCGCAAACCAGTGCCGACATCGAGCAGCACAAGGGTTTGTTCTCGGAAGGGAAGTGCGGAAATAATTTCTGGATGTCCACGACACTCAGTACACCGGAATCGTCCTTCGCTTTGCATTCTGAGGTACTACTCCGTAAACTTGCCTGATTTAGAGCTCGCGGTTGGGCCTCGCTGCTCGCCCGTTCACCTTTTGGCGACACGGCCGGCCAGTCTTCTCTCCGTGCATCGGGTTCCTTGCGGTTAGGTACCTGATGCGTACCGGCATGGCCGCAAACAAGCAGGAGATAAGTATGTCACCAAAACCAGAGGGAGATCTGTTAATCCCTATGCCTGATACGACGACGCCGCTTCCACTGAGCAGGTCTCGCACGGAACAGATATTTCCGGTTCTAACGGCGGCGCAGATCAGTCGGATCGCCGCTATCGGTCGGATGCGTGCGATCCAGAGCGGGGAAGTTCTGGTCGAGCAGGGTGACGGCGCCATTCCAATCTTTGTTGTGGTTTCCGGTGAATTAGAGGCTGTGCTTCCCACATCCACAACGGAAACACTTATTACGGTTTTTCGTGCTGGTCAGTTCACGGGTGAGGTCAACACCCTGTCTGGACGCCGCGCGCTCGCGCGACTTCGCGCACTACAGCCGGGCGAGATGATCGAACTCAGCCGCGAAAACGTCCTCGCCCTGGTGCAGACAGACGCGGAGTTGAGCGAGATTCTGATGCGCGCTTTTATTCTTCGCCGTGTTGAGTTGCTGAGGCAAGGCGTGGGCGACGTCACCCTCGTGGGCTCCAGCCACTCCGCCGACACGCTCCGGATTAAAGAATTCCTAACTGGCAACGGCCACCCTTACACTTACATAGATCTTGACCGAGATGCGGACGTCCAGGCTCTGCTTGATCACTTCCGAATTTCTACCAGCGACACACCCGTGCTGATCTGTCGCGGTGAGACCATTCTTCGCAATCCGACGAATCAGCAAATCGCAGAATGCTTGGGCTTCAATCAGGCCGTCGATGAAACCCAGGTGCGCGACTTGATAGTTATCGGTGCCGGTCCTTCAGGTCTGGCGGCGGCGGTTTATGGTGCCTCAGAAGGTCTCGACGTCTTGTTTCTGGAGACGCATTCACCTGGCGGTCAGGCGGGTTCCACTTCGAGAATTGAGAACTACCTTGGATTCCCCGCTGGCATCTCGGGTAATGAGCTTGCGGGTCGGGCCTACGCACAAGCGCAGAAGTTCGGCGCGCAAATGTTGCTCGCCAACGCAACGCGCCTCATTTGTACCCAGATACCCTACGTCGTCGAATTAGAGAATGGCACCAGAATCCCCACACGAGCGATTGTTATCGCCACAGGAGCCAGATACCGGAAATTAGCGCTGGAAAACCTGTCGCGCTTTGAAGGAGTCGGCGTATATTATGGCGCTACCTTCGTTGAAGCGCAGCTATGCAGCGGCGAAGAAGTCGTTGTCGTCGGCGGGGGAAACGCCGCAGGTCAAGCGGCCGTGTTTCTGGGGGAGAGCACGAAGCATGTATACGTGCTGATCAGATCGACGGGTCTGGCCGACACTATGTCTCGCTACCTAATCCGCCGCATCGAAGAGACCCCTGCAATTACCCTGCTGCCGCACACGGAAATCATCGCTCTCGAGGGCAGGGATCATCTCGAGCGTCTGACCTGGCGAAACAATCAAACCGGGGAGACCGAAGAAAAAGACATTCCTCATGTGTTTGTGATGACGGGGGCGATTCCTAACACAGACTGGCTCGCTGGTTGTGTCGCGCTCGACAATAAAGGCTTCGTTAAGACTGGTCCCGACCTATCGCCAGAAGACCTGAGCATTGCGCACTGGCCTCTGGCTCGTCGGCCATACCTGCTCGAAACCAGCCTCCCAGGAGTTTTCGCGGCGGGTGATGTGCGAGGCGGCAACGTCAAGCGCGTTGCGTCTGCAGTGGGGGAAGGCTCGATCGCGATTTCTTTCGTGCATCAAGTACTCCGAGACTAAAGCTGATATCAGCATCTAGGTGCCAGAAAATAGAAATCACTCATCATGTTACCAAATCAATTTGACAATCATACGCTGATACGTAGGATCCACATCTGTACGCTATTAGCGTATAAAAGTCCCCATGGAGTTCATTGAAGCGCCGGCTTTTACCCGCCATCTGTCGAAGTACTTGGATGACGATCAATATCGGACTCTACAGGCAGAGCTGGCAACGAATCCGGAACTCGGAGACTTAATGCCCGGCACCGGCGGCTCTCGAGATGCGCTGGGCGGACGCCCGGCGGGGCAAGGGGCGAAGAGGTGGGTTGCGGATTATCGATTACCAGTTCAAGTCCGATTGCCAGATATGGCTGATGACCGCCTACGATAAAGACGAAGCGCCAGACTTAACTGCAAAAGAGAAAAAAGGCTCTCAGAGCGGCTATTGAAAGCGAATTGGCGGCACGTGCGGCTAGGCGGGTCCGACCAAGCGGAATACGGACGATATGGTGATGGCAAAGAGGGACATTTTTGGGGAGTTGGTGGAAGGTGTGGCTGCGATGAAGAGCCATCGAGAGGGAAGCTCACGCTCCGCAGCTACAAAGTAGATGTGGCACCACTCCCGAAGGTAGATGCCAAGCTCATCCGAGATACTCGAAAGAGGCTGCGCTGTTCAAGAGCGGTGTTCGCACGCAAACTGCGGATTAACGAACGAACGCTAGAAAAGTGGGAACAAGGGCGCGCTAAACCGAACCCTCAGGCAGCTGCTCTGGTTCTCCTCGTGCGGAAATACCCGGATACCCTCGCGCGTCTGGAGGAAGTGGCCGCGGGCTAAATCACAGCTACCTTAGCTGCTAAAGATGCCTTCGAAGCGCGGTTGATATTCTTCGGTGAACAAATCGCAAGGATGATTTAGAGCCACACTGGCGAGACGAGCTGCAAATCCGGGTTTGACTCCCGGCCCGCCGACCAGATTGTTAGTCCAGTTTGTATCGCACGTTCTTTGGAGGGGCCGCGGCTTCGGCATTTCCGGGTGCGCATTTATTCGCCCGGCGCCACGCTGGCTGTTTCCTTGTCAATCGCGTTCGCCAACAGCAGAATGGCTCCGCAGAAAAGCAGCGTGTCGAAGAAATAGTTCAGCGCAACCACGTCGGTGGGCGATGCGAGGAGCATCGACAGGTAAATCCACAACACCGTCAGCAGAATCGTAAGCCCTAAAGACGTGGCTGCCATGCGCGTTTTCTTATTCACGAGCAAGCAGACCCCTGCGAGAATCAGAATTACGCCAACAAAATAACTCAAGAAAAGTCGCCCGGGAATCCACTCGGGAGTGAGCTTTTGCAGCGGAATTCCCGGCACGTATGCCGGGTGCAGCAGATGCTCCACCCCATAGAATAGCGAAGGAATGCCCACGAAGAATCGCGGAATGGCGGCCCATGCCGCGGTCGGCGGTGAGGGCGACGGCTGTCTCGGCCGAGTGCTCCACGGCCACATCGCGAAAGCGAAAGCGCCGCCGCTGAAGGCAAGTTCTCTCAGGGCCAGCGCCCAAAAAAATCTGTTGCGTGGGTTGGCAACGACGGCTGGTATGTCCATTACGAATACGAAGATCAGCAGCGTCATTCCGACCAGAGCCGCTGCCAGCCGTGCCTGGACCAGAACGGCAATACTGAGCGCCGCGCAAAGAAAAGCGAGGCCCACCAGATAGACCCAAAACATATGCGCGGGAATCCAGCGTGGAACGAGGGTGGCAATATTCGACGTGGCGGTGAAATGCTCGGAACCAAAAACGGCCATGGGAATCGCAAAAAACAGTCGGCCAAACGGCATGATCTTGTCCATGCCATGTTCCTGCGTCAGTTCCCCGAAAATTTTGATGAGGCCGACGATGAAAAGCAGCGACGCACAAACATAGATCCAGAATGCCATCGCCGGCATGCCAAACGGCGGGGAAGCCAGAGCAGGCACGACGACAACGAACTGTTGGAAACAGCACATGAGGATTTGCAACGCTGGGCGCTCCCCGGAGACTTCGAGTGGCGGCATTCTAAAGCTGCAAACCAAGGGAAGCAACCAGCCTGTGACCAGTGCACAAGATTCGCGCACGAGATGCTGGCTACAAATATCAATCCGGCCGGAGTACTCTCTCAGCGGATGTGATGTCGTGCACCAGCGTGTTGTAAATGAGCCACGACTGCGTCAGTCTTCGTCGTTCTCGCGGCAACCACGTTCATGGCTTTCGGGGATAGGGGAAAAGCGGGCCGGGCTCTCTGCCGTGTCGTCATGGATCAAAATCCGACTGAGGAAGGCATCGAATGGGCCGCCTGCATAAGCAGGTTGAAAGGATTGTGCCAGTGGAAAATTCTTCGACGAAGTGCTGCCGCCGACCCAGACACTATTGCGACAGCCGGTGCTGATGGCATACCCGTACTCATCGCCCGTGCCGCCCAGATAGGTCGAGAAGCGAGGTTGTTTCCCGCTCCTGTCAAGCAGAACCACGAACGCGTCGGTTACGCCACCGCCATAGGTGGGATTTAGGGCCTGGTAAGTTGGGAAATCAGTGGAACCGGTGAAGCCGATGAGCGCAGCCTCTCCCTGACGGTTCACGGCGATACGGAAAGGGTAGTCGAAACCGGAACCTCCGTAGTAGGTCGAATACATGAGCTGCGAAGCTCGGGGGTTGAATTTGGTGACAAAGCCGTCGCTAAAACCGCCTTTGTTGGCTAGTTGGAAGGCTTGTGCAATCGGAAAGTCGGTGGAACCGGTGATGCCGGTCACATAGATGTTGCCACGTCCATCGAGTGCGATGTCGCTAGCGGCGTCGAATCCGGTTCCACCCAGAAAAGTGGAAGAGATTAGACCTGATCCCGCTGTATTCAGCCTGGTGACGAAAGCATCGCTTGGACCTGAGAGCGAACTCTGGTAGGGGTTCTTGGTTGGGAAATCGATTGACCCCATCTGACCCGCGACGTAAGCTTCGCCGCGCTCGTTCACGGCAATGCCCGCCGCGGCGTCATAACCCGCGCCGCCTAGATAAGTCGAATAGACCAACTTTCGGCCTTGGGAATCTAACTTTGCGACAAAAGCATCTCCGATGCAGAAGCCTGTATGGACCCCCCCATCGCACTGGGTCTGGAAGGCGCTGGAGGTCACCGGGAAATCGAGCGAATTGGTACTTCCGGCGATGTAGATCGCATTGTCACGGTCGATAGCCAGTGCAGAGACCTGGTCGAATCCGTGGCCACCGAAGTAAGTTGAAAACACCAACTCGGAACCGGTCGCACTGAGCTTAGTCACAAAGCCGTTCATTGTTCCTGCGAGAGCGCTCTGGAGTGCCTTCCTGACGGGAAAGTCAGACGACCGAGTTTCGCCCGCGAGATAGACGCCGCCGTGCCCGTCCACCTGCAGGCCTATTGCGTGGTCATAGTTGGTGCCGCCGAGATACGTGGAATAGATAAGATTGGCGCCCTGCGCATCGAACTTCGACACGAAGGCGTCATAATTTCCTCCGAGGTGATTCTGAACCGCGTCCCTCTGGGGGAAATCGAGTGATGACGTCTCCCCGGCAACGTAGATGTTGCCCTCCTGATCGAAGCCGATCCCAAAGATGCCCTCATCGTCCGAACCTCCAAGATACGTGGAATAGGCGAGCACCGGATCGATGATCAGCGGAGAGTTGCGGTCGTAACGAGCCACGTCTATGCCGAATCGGTTCCTGCCAAGAGGCCGAAAGCTCGCGGCGACGTCGCGCCTTTGGCCATGGACGATCTGATAAGCGAGAGGTCGATGCAGAATAGCCCGCGCACCACCAGCTTTAAGGATAAGGTCGCCGCTCAGCTCGATTCTTGCGCAGCTCGCTCCTGATACGGAGAAGCGTATCGATTGCGGCTCACCGCCGGCGCGAATCACGAAGTCGTATTCCAGTTGCTGCTGGTTGCCGTAGTACACCAAGTCGACGTCCTTGTAGACCGACGGGAAACGGACTTTGCCGAAAAGGGGAACATCGGTGCGCCATCTTGTGGGATCGTTGCCAATGAAATAGTTCATCTTCGCGAGTTGTGGTTCTTCGGGCACGGGAGCACTGGAAGCATTTGACTGCAGGAGCCGCATGCGCACGAATGGCCTGGTCGCGGGGGACTGGCGCAAGGCCATGGTCACCTGGCGCGGTTCAACGAAGACCCGTGTAACCAGGCGTGCGGGAAACGAACTGAACTCCGCCAGCATACTGACCTTCGTAGCGCTCGAATGCCAGCGGCTGGGCGTGGAAAAGGTTGGAAAGGCGCGAACCTAGGTGGAAAGGTGCGGGCGAATCCAAAGCAACACCGATTCCTGGCCGTACCACAGCAGCAACAATCGCGAGAAGGAACACGTGTCCCGGCCGGGGAACCATTCGAGTGGCGCGAAATCTCATCACGGATCTCCTGGTTGACATCGAAAACAGACCGATTGTACACCCATCTCGCCGCTTGCGATCGTGCGCACTAACCCCGCCTCGGGGCAGCACGGGGCCCGTTCCTGACGGCGTTTGTTCAATTCGAGAATCAGGCGTCGAATCGCAAGGCCGTTCAGCACTGGGATGGCAGCTGCAAGGAATCGATATTCTCACCGACGTACGATCAGGGTCATATCGAGGGTTGGCGGAAATACTGCGACAGGACAAAAAACGCCGAGTATGGGGTTCGCCGATCACGGTGCACGGGGAAAGGTACCCGGAATGCCTGGAGAGACCGGTTTGTAAGCGGCCCGTGCGCAGAGGAGCGAACTGCTTCAGAACCTGTAGAACGTTTACAAGAACGTAGAAGAAATTGGAAACTAGTTATGAACATATCTTTTGAAAACCGGTTCATAGCAAGCGGGATCGGCCTTAGAACCGGTTTTTGGAGAACGGTGGGGATGAAGCCGAGAAGAACGCTGCCTACGAATTATTGTTTTAACTCTCGCACCGGAATTTCCAGCTTTTGCAGTTCATCGCTAGGGCTTCTTTGCTATTTTGGTTTGTAGGTGCTTGATTCGTTCGGACAAGACTTCCGCTTGTCGAGCGGTTTTCTTGGCTCTGTCGGTCAGAGCGGCGGCTTCTTCCTTTAGTTCTTGGATCTCGTCTCGTAGCGCCGAACTGTCATCTTTGGCCATAACCGGTAATCCTACTCCCTAGAACAATACCGGAAGGACCTCTTTGTGATGTGATACCTTAACGCTGTATAGGAAACCGCCTCTAGCCTGTAGCAGTCTGGCTAATGCCCTCCTCCTCGCATGATGGAAGATAAAATTCGCCAACTGTGCGCCAGAGCCATAGCAGCAGGCGATGACGATCTCAAAGATGCCATTTCAGAACTCCAAACCGCTCTCCGCGAACACACCCAAGACCTGCGCAAAACATTGATTGAGCACTTAAGTCGGGCCGGGACAATACAGACAGATTGCGGGAACTCGCGGCTAGAGTCGCAGCCGACGTCAAAGAATTCAACGAACTTCTAGACGGCGCACAAGCCTCTAAAGAGTCGCCGAGTCCAGTCGGAGCAGAGCTAATATCTTCGTTTTCTCGGCCTATAAAGTTAACTTCAGCGCGACCTGTCCGATGCGTTGTGGCGCTGCTTTCAGCACCTGTCCGAATGTCGGACTGTTGATGTTTCCGTCCACCGAGCCGTTCGGATAGAACTGCGGATGGTTGAACGTGTTGAAGGTTTCGAAGCGGAATTCGAGCGACTTGGTTTCGGTAAGTCTTGTGATTTTACGGAGAGCCACGTCGAAATTGTTAATGCCCGGCCCGTAGAAGAAGCGCCGTTTGGCGTTCCCTTGAGTCCCCAAAGCATTCGGGGCGAACAATGAAGTGTTGAAGTAGGGAAGTCCGTTGCGCGGGTTGTGATTGATCTGCAGGTTGCCGGGAGTGTAATTCGGCAGATCGATGCTGACCGAGTTCACCCCGTTGTTCTGGACGTAGACCAGAGCGTTGTCACCGAATGTGAACTGGAGCCGGTACACGCCGATTAGCGGAGCAGGGAGTGTCTGGTACCAGAATAAGACGCCATACACCATGTCATTAAATTTCAGCCTCATGGCTGAGGTTCTCGAAGACCACATTCGTCTGCACATGTTGAGCGACGAAAAGAACTCAATGCCCGCCGCAGAGCTGGCGGAGGATCTTATTGGCCTGGTGCGAGCGTACCTGAAGTAGGGCGATGATAGACGTGGGGCCATTCTCGGCCGGATCCTGGTGGTGGGTGGCTTGCCGCTGGTCGAGAAACTTCTAATCAGACGATCTCTGCTCTTCTCGATTAACTCCAAGATTGCCTGGAGCGTCAGCGCTGGATTTTGAAATGCGGCAAAGACGCGATCAAGCACGGGATGCACACTCATTGCGGAGCGGCATATCGTTCAACGAGCTCCGCCACGGCCTCAGGCTGCTCCTCAGCCACGTAGTGTGCGCTACCTTTGATGATTTCCGTCTTTACGTTCCCACACCCGTGCGCTCGCATTGCTTCCGCGATCCTTGGTACGAATGTTGCAAAAGCGTCCGACTCTCCAGCGCCCAGCACAAATGGCAAATTAATCGCGCTGCGTTGCTCTGCATTGAATTTTTCATCGTCGGGGAAGGCGCGGTAGAGCTCGAACGCTGTTCG
>WNFG01011443.1_pt1 | contig 10000 bp, 13 predicted proteins | sample 5400431 | NCBI WGS metagenome assembly WNFG01 (sample SAMN13153346, study PRJNA577476) | soil metagenome | isolation source: 120 cm saprolite under Douglas fir tree site 2 hole 3 replicate 2 | place: USA:California | collected 2015-04-18
GACGGTGTCTTGAATGCGCCGCGGTCTTCTTCTTTCTTTGTGATCTCAAAGCGACCCAGGTCCTCAGGATTTCCCTTCACCGCCGTGGTTCCCAGGTTGTGATAAAGATTGTCAGTAAAGTTTGCGCCCTTATGGCACTCAGAGCATGCACCGCGCCCGAAGAAGACAACCAACCCGCGCTTCTCCTGGTCAGTCAACGCCTTTTTGTTCCCCTGCATGTATTGGTCAAAACGGGCGTTGGGCGTGATTAGCGTGCGTTCAAAGGCCGCGACCGCGCGGGCCACATTGTCCAGTGAAGGTCCGGCATTAAATACCGTTTGAAAGTCACGCCGGTACTCAGGAACGGCATTCAGCCGGGCGATGAGATGGGTTTCATCCACCATGTTCATCTCATCGGGCGAGAGCAGCGGGCCTTTGCATTGCTCGTCCAGCGTGGCGGCGCGCCCGTCCCAGAATTGCGCGGTATTAAAAGCGGCATTGAGAACGGTAGGCGAGTTCCGTCTCAGCAACACGCCCTTAAATCCTTTGGAGCGCGGCAGCCAGTCAGTGAACCCTTTATCCGGACTATGGCAGGTGGAACAACTGCTGCTGGAATCTCCCGAAAGGCGCGTATCAAAAAACAGTCGTTTGCCTAGTTCGATCTTGGCCGGTGACTGTGGATTGTCCGCGGGGACCGGCACTTCGGGCAAAGCAGCCAAACCGCCCGGCAGCACTTTCATCGCGTCCACAATCTCGGGACAATCACAGGGACTGCGCGTGGATCGTCTGTGGCCGATATGGTTCTGGCCACAAGAACGATCATGATGTACAGCGCAGCAAAGGCGATACTCAGCGGAAAGCGAAAACTTTTGCGAGCCATCCTTGTAGACTCCTCTTTCTGGTCTGGGGTGCTCATTTTGCCGCGGTGGCGGTTGTGGGGGCATTTTCCAGTACAACGTTTTCAGTGACTGCGCCGTTCTTAGGCACAACCACCGTACGTTCCAGCATGCGTGACCGCTCATGCCATGCTTTCAATACATATCTTCCCGGAGGAACATCATTGATGGAGAAGGTCTGGCCCGGCACGCTGCTCACAAAATACCGGGTCGGCACCACGAAAATGCGCGCATGCATCTGGCGATGGATGGAGCAGAAGACATCAACGATTCCGGTCTTGTCAAAGGAAACTGAACGGAATTCTCCCTTGGCATAAACACCCAGGTTGAACTGGCTCATGCCGGTGAAGGAGAAAACGTTGTGCGCAACGTCGTCATCATTCGGCATGTCCACCTTCTGGCCTTTTACCGCCACCAGAAAGTCCGGTGAGAATTGCAGGTTTTTTTGAGAAATCTTCAAAGCTGTCTCAGGCGGCTTTCCCTGGTCCTGGCCTTCCAGCCAGATCACCACGTTTTCTTTTTCTCCGGCAGCCTGGCTGGTTCCGGTTCCGGTTGAAGCCACATTACCCAGCCGGATCTTGCCGGAAACTGTGCCTGCATTCGCCGGAAGAGTGGCAAACACACAAAGTATCGACGCTGCAACTATCAAACGTCTGATCACAAATTTCTCTCCAGGTCGTGATTTCTGAATTTTTCGCGCCGGATGAAGCAAGTGATTAGGGACTGCACTTCAACCTTAGTAAAGCGCCGTCCGGCCGCGCCGGAAGTGACAACCAGTGGAGAATACTTTCGTCTGCTAAGTACAACAACTTACGAAGGTAACCAGGTTTAAGAGTTGGCAGAGCTGAACTTTGGGGGCTTTAATACCAAGGGCTTAACTGCTACGGGATTAACTACTATGGATTGATCGCGGCGCCAGCCACAATGCCGCTTCGCCTTCGGGTCGGGTCATTCTGGACCACGTTTTGCTCTACCTGATGGTAACTAAGATCGCGGGCCACCATTTCAAACTTTCCTTTGAACCGTACGTTGGCGACGGCATGTGTGAAGGTACGCAGCCACATTCCATCCACTTCTGAAAAACTCATCAGAATATGCAGGTCACGTATCCACCAGGACGGGCTCTTGGAAGGATTGCCTTCGATCCGGCGAATGTTGAAGTTTTCCGCATCAATCCAGACGCGTCCGCGCAGAAGGTCTTTGTCACTACGCCGGGGATTCATAGCCAGCACAAAACAATTCCGCCCGTCCAGGTCTTCGGAACCTGCCAGAGAAAAGGCGTAATTGTCCGGCGAAAACTCGTCGCGAGCTGTTTCTTTGGCGTCCTTCTTTTCGGTTTCGTGGTCCAGCACGTCACGCAGGACTTTTTCCCCCATCCCTCCGTGGCTGCTCTCAACTTCATAACGCTTGTGGTCAGGAGGAAGGTAAGTCACATTGGCGATGACGCGGGCCTTCTGCGAGGATGCTTTGTCCAGGAGTTGGTAATCGCGTTTAACGGTGATTGCACGGGAGCTGACCTTATTCTGTTCCTGCGCCCGCATCATGCGGGAGACAATGGTTTGCAGATCCGGGTTCGCCGGCGTTGTAGCGCCCGACGACTGGGCAATCGCCAGCGATGCCCCAAGACAGAGCAAACATGCAACGTGTACGAACTTGAATACCATTCTCAGGCTCCCAAAATGCCGCGGTATTCACTTGGAAGCAGTTCGGCGGCAAAAGGAGGCTAAGTAAAAGTGTTAAGGCAAGAAAATTCGAATCCTTTGGCCCAGTCACCCTGGTAACGATGGCATCTCACTTAGCCTCTGCCAAGAAAGTTGACTATGAAGTATTCCGGCCCTGGTTTTCTGTTTTTGTCTTTGCCTTTCTTGTGTTTCCTGATCGGATGTGGGAGCGGAAGTGTCTCTTCATCGCCCAGTCCCACGGCTAACCCCGGCACCGCTATTGCTCTCCAGAACATCTCTACAAACCTTCAGTCTCCTCTCGATCTGGAGCAGCCTAACGATGGCTCCGGGCGGTTATTCGTGGTGAGTCAGACAGGCACCATTCAGATTATTCAGAATGGCGCAGTTCTGCCCACACCTTTTCTAGATATTCGCAATCTGGTCATTGACAACAATGAAAGTGGACTGCTGGGCCTTACTTTTCACCCCGGGTTCCCACAGAATCCCCGTTTTTATGTGAACTACGTTCGCTCGAATGCCGGGCAAATTCAGTCAGTCATTTCGGAGTTCCAGGTTTCCGCGACGAATCCCAACCAGGCAGACCCGGCCACACAGCGAATGCTGCTCGTGGTGAATCAGGTACACAACTTTCTCAACCACAAAGCCGGACAGCTCGCCTTTGGGCCTGATGGATTTCTTTACTTCGGTCTGGGCGACGGCGGAAGTGAAGGCGACCCCTTCGGCAATGGTCAAAACACTCAAACGCTACTGGGCAAGATGATGCGCATTAATGTTGATTCAACCAGTCCCGGTCTGCAATACAGCATCCCGCCGGACAATCCTTTTGTTGCCGGCGGCGGCCTGCCAGAGATTTTTGCTGTCGGCTTTCGCAATCCCTGGCGTTTCTCTTTCGATCAGCCCACGGGCAGGCTTTTCGCCGCTGATGTGGGCCAGGATTCGTTTGAAGAAATTGATATCGTCCAAAAGGGCGGCAATTACGGATGGAACATCATGGAAGCGACCCACTGTTTCAATCCACCCTCAGGGTGCAATATGGCGGGCCTGATCCTGCCGATAGCCGAAATTCCGCATCCTGAAGGCGAGGCGGTGATTGGCGGCTTTGTCTATCACGGGTCTGCCATTCCTGGCCTGCAGGGCGTTTATATTTTCGGCGACCTCAACGGTAAGATCTGGAGTCTCCAGCAGCAACCATCAGGATCATTAACCCGCAACTTACTGCTGACCACCCAGCTTTCGATCACCTCATTCGGACAAGACCAGTCCGGTGAACTGTACGTGGTTGATCTGGGCGGGCAAGTGCAAAAAATCGTACCTAAATAGCGTTCGCCGCAATCTTCTGGAGCAATACTACTTTTTTTGTCGATCCCGCTAGGGAACGGTGACCGGAGCCCTCAGCTCGGGATAGAGGGGGAAGACATCCGCCAGTTCCCTTACCTGACGTCGAATACGCCCCAAAGCGGTTGCGTCCTTATGATTGTTCAAGGCGTCCGCAATGAACGACCCCACCTGAAGCATCTCTTTCTCTTCCATGCCGCGGGTAGTCAGCGCCGGAGTTCCAATGCGTATTCCACTCGGCTTAAGCGGCGGGTTCGTATCAAACGGAATGGCATTTTTGTTGACCGTGATCCCGGCCTGACCCAACGCGTTTTCGGCTTCGCTGCCCAGCATGCCCTTGACGAAAACGTCCATCAGGAAGAGGTGGGTATCAGTCCCGCCGGAAATTACGCGGAAGCCTTCATCCATCATCTTCTTGGCCAGAGTTCTGGCATTGGCGACCACCTGATTTGCATAATCCTTAAATTCCGGCTGTAACGCTTCGCGGAAGCAGACCGCCTTGGCGGCAATCACATGCACCAGCGGGCCGCCCTGTATTCCGGGGAAAACCGTCTTATCAACACCGGCCGCGAATTCCTGCTGGCAAAGCACCATGCCGGAACGCGGACCACGCAATGTCTTATGCGTGGTGGTGGTCACGATGTGGCAGTGCGGGACCGGTGAGGGATGCGCGCCGCCTGCAACCAGACCGGCAAAGTGGGCCATGTCAACCATGTACCTGGCACCGACCTTGTCCGCGATCTTCCGCATGCGGGCGAAATCGATGATCCTGGCATAAGCGCTGCCGCCACCCACAATCAGCGTAGGATGCTCTCTCTCAGCAATCTGTTCCAGTTCATCATAATCAATGGTTTCCGTGTCTTTGCGCACACCGTACGGAATGATCTTGTACATCTTGCCGGAAAAGTTGAGCGGATGTCCGTGGGTAAGGTGCCCACCATGCGCCAGATTCAAGCCCAGGATGGAATCACCGGGCTTCAGGATCGACATGTAGGCCGCCATGTTGGCCTGCGATCCTGAGTGTGGCTGCACGTTGGCGTGCTCAGCGCCGAAAAGCTGCCTGGCGCGATCGCGCGCCAGGTTCTCCACTACATCAGCGTATTCGCAGCCGCCGTAATAGCGCTTCCCCGGATAGCCTTCCGCGTACTTGTTGGTGAAGACCGACCCGGCCGCCTGCAGCACTGCCTGGCTGACAAAGTTTTCTGAAGCAATCAGTTCCAGCCCGTCATGCTGGCGTTCGGCTTCATGGGCTATAGCTTGGGCAATCTCAGGGTCAGCTTCCGTCAGTGAACGGGACATCCAGGCATTTTTCATACAAGAATCTTACTAGCACGGCGGTCGATTGGGGAGGTCTTAAACTTTCTATTCCCCGCCCATGAACGTAATCATCTCAGGCAGAGTGCGAAAAACTCTGGTCATCTTTTTTATGGGCGAGCCCGGCGGAGGACCCGCTGTCCCGATCACAAACTTGCAAGCATACTGCCCTTGTGAGCTTTCGGTACCTTGGTCGGCCGTGACCAGAAACCTCATCACCGTTTCAGAGGCAAGATTGCGAACCGCTGTCGTAGTCACACAGGCGTAAGTTCCCTTTTTCAGCGACTCCGTATTAGCGGAACCATCGCAGGCTTCAATCATGTAACGAACTTCAGCGCCCTTTGTATGCTGGTCAAACCAGGCGCCAAACGGCTCGTTCGGAAGACCTGACTCCATCTCGGACAGGGGCGTGGATTTCAGTTGGGCAATCCACTTCGAATCGTCGTTTTGAAGTGCGTTCAAGGAACCACCCGTCATGACCATCGTCGCGCACGCGACCAGAGCACTGATTAATCGGCTTCGCATCGGAAAGCTCCTATCGTCTCCCAACGCCTTCGCTGGAAATGTTTGTATAGACGTTCGGCTCGTGCCGCTCCATCCACCGTTGCGGTGAGCGGATTTCTTCGAAGCCGAAGTTTTTGTACAAATCATGCGCGTCGCGAGTCACCAGTGCCCAGCGACGCAGTCCCTGCAGTTCCGGATGGCCGACAACACACTCCATCAGCCACTTGGAGAGTCCCTGACCACGATGTTCTTCCAATACAAAAACATCGGCCAGATAGGCGTAAGTCGCATAGTCGGTGATCACGCGCGCAAAGCCCATCTGTTTGCCGTTCCTATAAACCCCGAAACACAATGAGTGTTGTATTGATCGCCGGACCGTTTCCAGCGGGATACCATTGGCCCAGTAAGAATTGGCCAGAAAGGCGTGCACCACTTGGATATCGATTTTGCCGGGGTCTGTGCTGATCTCACAGTCATCTCGCTTCCAGCACATGGGCGGAAATTCATTCATGCGCTCTTGCCCGTCGTTTCGAGTGCAGCCTGCCGCGCTTCTGCTTTTTCAATCTCGCTGATCTTCGCTATGCGCCGTTCATGGCGTCCGCCGGCAAACTGTGTATTCAGCCATTTGTCCACAATAGCAACAGCCTGCTCCGGGCTCAGTGTTCTGGCGCCCAGAGTCAAAACGTTTGCGTTGTTATGCTCCCGGCACATCTGCGCTTCATATTCGGTGGAGACGTTCGCCGCCCTAACTCCAGCCACCTTGTTGGCTGCGATGGCCATGCCTATCCCGCTTCCGCAGACCAGAATTCCCAGGTCCGCGCGGGCCTCATGTACGTTATGGGCCACGAGCTGGGCAAAATCAGGGTAATCCACTGACTCACCCGAATTGGTCCCCTCATCGCGCACCTCTATCCCGCTCTGCTGAAGGTGCTCCTTGATTCGGTTTTTGAGTTCGTAGCCGGCGTGGTCCGCGCCCAGGGCGATTTTCATGGAAGACATTCTACATCTCAGGATTCGCCGCGCGCAGAATGCCAGACACGCCTCTAAAACGGGCCACAAACAACAAGGCCGGCACACGGCCGGCCCTGGGAAAGTCCTTTGTCCAATTTACTTCTTGTCGTGGTCGTGATCGTGGTCGTGGTCTTTGTCTTTGTGATTGTCAGCGAACTTCACGCCCATCTCAGTGTGCTTTATGGCCTCATCGGTGGCTTTGATTGCGGCCGCGCGGTGCCCGCCTTTGTCGGCCTCTGCCTTTTGCAGGTGTTCGCGAGCTTGTTTCAGGGACTCAAGGGCAGCCTGCATATGCGGCTGGTCTTCTACTGCTGCGGCTGCTGTTGGAGTCGGGTTGGACGCGGCCGTCTTGGCCGTTGCCGCTGTCAAGCTGATAGCGCCTAAAACCAAAGTCAGTGCAAGAATCTGGAAAATCGCTTTCGTGAAACTCCTTCCGGTCAGAGACCAGCGAGAAAAGTAGCTTCCCTTGCAGTCGAAAGTCAATCGCCTCGCGTCCCTGTAGAACCCAGAAGGTCACCGCCTAACCCCATCTGTACTACCCTATCCTTATTACCCCAGGGGTATGGCACTTGCGAGTAACCCATAAGGCGTTTGTTCTCTTGTGCGCGGCTTTACTTTCGCGGGATAATCACGCCGCAGTACTCTGTAATTTCAACCTGATTGAGGTGAATGATGGCCACACGGCCGGCGATGCCCGAACCCGATATGTCCGGGGACACACGCGTACCCGCGCAACCCCTGAAATACATTCAGTTCGAGATCTCGAACTTCATCGCCCGGCTCACCATGAGCCATGCGCCACATAATGTGCTGACCGTGCCCATGATGAAGGATTCACCCGCGTCTTTCAGGCGATGGTAGACATTTGTAAGCCCGTGGTGGTTGTGGTCAACGGCCCCGCCATTGGCGCGGGATCAGAGCTGGTCGGCTTTGGCGACGTGGTAATTGTCACCCCCAAGGCAAAATTCGCGCAGCCGGAAGTAAAACTCGGCGTGTTTCCGCCCTTCGCCGCCGTGATGTTGCCGCAGATTATCGGGCAGAAGAAAACCTATGAACTGATTCTCACCGGCGAAGCGCTCAGCGCTGAAGAGGCCCTGCACTTCGGGTTCGTCAATAAAGTTGTACCCGAAGCCGAGCTGACTAAACACGTGGAGCAGTTGATGGTGCGCATCTCCGAATTCAGCGGGCCCGTTCTGGAAGTGACCAAGCGCGTGATCGGGAATTCCATCGGCCTTCCGCTCAAGCAGGCCATGAAGACCTCACAGGACCTTTACCTCAACGAACTCATGAACCTGGAAGACGTTCAAGAAGGTCTGCGCGCCGTCATCGAGAAACGCAAGCCAATCTGGAAGAACAAATAGGTCGCACTGGTCAGTGTGTTTACCCTCAAGACACCCGGTAAACGATCTTGTCTTTGATGGTCACATAGACATCATTCGGGATCACCATGCGTCCCAGAAGATCGATGCGGCAGGGATAAGGCCGATGCTCAACAATGCGCTCCGCTGTTTCCGCGTCCAGACCCAGCACCCGCATAATCTCGTGCTGGCTGGCTTCATTAATATTCAACGCAGGATTATTCCACCGGCTTCGCGTACCTTGAACAGAAATGCCACGCCGTTGCAAAGATGCCAGCCACGATGCGGCAAAGATCCCGACTCCAATTGCTCCCAGAAATGACAACAGCTTCATCAAAACTCCCTCCAGCAATTTTGAACAGTCAAATTTCGAATGATGTGCAAGAGTTTGATGCGGAAAAATTGGGCTGTGTTTTTTGGGCTGTCTTTTTAAAGATTCGTGGCCAGGAACCTGACCATGTGGTAAGCGTCCATGTACTTGAAAGGCATTTCGCCCGTAGTGTAATGTCCGCAAGGCAGAATCACCGTCTTTAGGTCAATGCCGTGACCACGGAATGCTGCAATCGCCTGCCGCGAGAGTTCCGGAATGAATGTGAGATCGTACTTGGCATAGATCATCAAGGTCTTGCGCGGAAAACGGGCAAACTTGTCAAAGTACGCCATGGGACTGATGCACAGCCATGCCTGACGCAGCCGCTCCAGCGTGAGACCGTCACGCTCCAGGCCTTCACGAACATGCCGCGTGGATTGACCGGTCCAGGTCACATCAGCAACATACGTTGACGCATGGTTAAAGGCGCAGGCCTTGAGCCGCGAGTCATGGGCCGCCGCCAGAAATGCATAACAGGATCCCAGGCTGGTGCCAAGCACGCCAACTTTGGTTTTTCCCTGCGCGTATAGCCAATCAATGCAGGAGCGCAGATCAACAATTGCCTGGCGCGCCGCATCAATCGTGCGGCAGATATTCGGAGACACTGCGTAATCGGAGCGGGCTGTCTCCACCGGCCGGCGAATATCGTGATAAGGCTTGCTCATCCTTAATACCGAAATTCCGAAGCGATTGAGCAGCGGACCCAGTGCGTTATACGCAATGCCATTCGCGTTCCAGTGTGGAAGAATGATGACCGCGCGGTCGCCTTCGGTTTCAAACCAGCGCGCATTCACCAGATCGTTTTCCGGATACGGCGTGCTCACCGGCGAGGTAAACCGCAGAAACGTGCCTTCACCCTTGGGAAGTTTGTCGGAAGCATTGCTGCCTGTGGGAAAAAGCTCAACCTTGCGGCGCTCCAGACGGAAGTCCGTAGGCGTCACGTAAGAGAAGAAGTGATCACTGTCGGCCACAATGCGATCATTCAGTTCATGCAGGTAGCGCTCATGATGAGCTTCAGAACTGGGGGCGTCGCCGTTGATCTGCGGCCAGCGCTTGGCCCAGTCCAGCCCCCATTCCAGCGGACGCACCAGTCGATTGGTATCACGCATGGTGAGCCGCGTCTCCCACGCGTACATCAGTTTTTCAACGGCCATGTCAATGCAGTGAACCTGCTCAATGCTGGACTGACGGGCTCTGTTTGCATATTGAATGGAAGTGGTAGATCATAGCTGGTTCTCACCCCTATCAGGTCCGGCGGATTACGTATGTTTTCAGCGGCTCGCATTCGGCAATCAATCGATTCCCTGGACTTGCGCCAGCATGGAGTTACCGCCGATTGATCCCCACTCAGCTTGATCGGCTCGCAAGGATCACGGGTGGAGAGTTGCATGGCGGCTCACCTAGATTGGTCATCGACCGCGTATGCACCGATTCCCGCGGCGCGTCTCCCGGAGCAATCTTTGTGGCGGTTCGCGGCGAGCAGAGTGATGGTCATCGCTTTGTGGATGACGCGTTCCGGAATGGCGCCAGCGCGGCCCTTGTTTCCCGGCA
>WNFG01025329.1_pt1 | contig 10000 bp, 12 predicted proteins | sample 5400431 | NCBI WGS metagenome assembly WNFG01 (sample SAMN13153346, study PRJNA577476) | soil metagenome | isolation source: 120 cm saprolite under Douglas fir tree site 2 hole 3 replicate 2 | place: USA:California | collected 2015-04-18
AGCGACGGAAGTAGCCTCATGCAGCTAACCCACTTCAACCCTTCTGTGACTGGAACTCCACGTTGGTCGCCCGACGGACAGCAGATTGTCTTCGATTCTCGCCCTGCTGGGAATTCAGACGTTTTTGTCATCGATGTTCAGGGCGGCCCGCCTCGTAAGCTTACCAGTGAGCCTTCGAACGAAGGCGTGCCAAGTTGGTCGCGAGACGGGCGTTGGATATATTTTGCATCAGATCGCACCGGTGGTTGGGAAGTATGGAAGATGCCTTCGACGGGTGGGCCCGCTGTGCAAGTGACACATCACGGTGGATTTGCAGGACTCGAATCGCCCGACGGAAGATTCTTATATTATGCAAAAGGCCTGACTGTTCCTGGATTATGGCGTATTCCGACCAACGGCGGGGAAGAGGTCGAGGTCATAGGCTCTCTAGAAGCAGGTTACTGGGGCTATTGGGCAGCAGTCGAGAACGGCATTTATTACCTCGATACGACTACGAAACCCGGGACCGCTTTCTTCGACATCACGACCCATCGCATTACTAGACTGTTCGATCTGGAGAACCGTCCGGCCAGGCAAGCACCGGGATTGGCCGTCTCTCCGGACAAAAGGACAATCCTTTACACACAATGGGATGCAACAGATAGTGACATTATTCTTGTAGAGAACTTCCGATAAACATTCCTGGTAAGCCGCGCAATCGGACACTGGCCACAAACGGGCTTGTGGGAAGCGTAAGTGGGATTTGGGTGAATCGTCCCCGTCACCGACCTCGAAGCTGAGCCGCAATCCATAACACGGTGCTGCCGCAATGGGTTTCAGACGACTGGAGAACGATTTGGTGCCCGCCGAATCGAGGTCAAGCTTTGGGGCGTTAGAAACCGAGAAGGTGACTTATCTGAATTGCCTGATTGGTGTCCAATCGTGCTTGTGAGATGCACCAAACTCAAACATTTGTTCATCTCATAATTCTTCTGCTCCCAGCGCACACCGCGAACCCCGGCCTTTGAAATCAATGGGAATCACAATACTCTCGAAGATTTGAATCGCTGTTCTGCAACCTGCAGGTTTCGCGACGCGGTTCTGAAAACAGTTTCCGAGCGGCCATCCTGATTTGCCCGAAATCTGAAATGCCCATATGTTCTCGCCTGCAACGCGGAAATCAAACTCAAGCGCGATTCCAACGCGAATCGCAGAAGAGGAGCATATGAGATTGTCAGATTGGAAAAACACTCGCCGTCGCCTTACTCTCGTCTATGTCCTGGCGATTTGTTCATTCCAGTTGTCTCCGTTGATGTCTTATGCACAGAACCTGGGAACGCAGCCTGCCACAGGGCAGGCTGTTCAGGGTCAAACTGCGGCCCAACCTGAAGGGACGGTTCTCAACTTGGTGAACTGGGTCGGCAATGTGATCTCTCCTGTCGGAGCGGCGCTGGCGGTGGTCATGGCAGTTGTCGCCTATTCCCAGGGGCGCGGTGTCATGCGGTGGGCGGTGACCGCTGCCGGACTGCTGGTGGTCTCTGGTCTTACTCGCTTGATCGAGTTCTGGATTCAGAACGGCACGGCAGGCGTTCAGTAGGAGCGGTTACTGCGGAGTGCTCAGGCCATGACGCTGCCTCAAACTATCGTCGATCTCCTGAAACTGCTATTCGACATGGCAGTTCCGGCTGCCATCTGCACGATGGTGCTGGCTGGAATCGCATTGCGGCAGGAAGGCGGCGTGAACTTCCAAGCAGGCGGCAGGTTCCAGAGATGGGCGCTCTGGTCGGTGATTCTTTTGACCCTTCCGCAGTTCCTCTCCTGGTTTGAGGCGCAAGGTATCGTCATGCCTCCACAAGGCGGAAACATCAGCAGTCCGTGGGTCGTGAGCCTGGAGACGAGCTTCAGCGGTTTTGTTTCGAACGTCGTGGTCGCCCGGTTGACTCCCGTGCTCGCCGCTTTTTGCGTGCTGAAGGCGGCGCTCGATGCCGCCGAGGGGTACAGCCCGCTTGCCTCCATCGTCGCCGCCTTTTTTCTGCTGTCGGCGTCAGGCACAGTGCAGCTTTTGCAGAGTTGGAATAGCGGGTCACAGTTCGCGACCACGGACATGTTGACGTCAGCTTGGAATTTTCTTGCGGGGACGATCCTGCCGGAAGCAGCAGGATTGGCGATTGTGGGAGCGATCTTTAACTACGCGCGCCATCGGCCATTCATGCCGCTGGTTGGATCGGGTCTTGCGTTCTTGAGCGTTTCGGCCATTTGGAAGCTGGTCCAGGCCATGGCCGGCTGATGAGGATTGGAGGTGATCCTGTGAATCTTTCAAACGGGTTGCTCAACCTGACGAACTGGTTGGGCAACGTCATCATGCCGACCATGGCCGGTTTGTTCGCCGCCGCCGCGATTTACCGCTTCAGCAAGGCGCAACCGTACCAGCACGTCGGTTACGCGGCACTGGCCTCTCTGATGTGCTCTGGGTTGTTGCGCGCCATGGAGTCCTTCAGCAACCAAGCAGCTTGGAACAACCCAGACCGCTACTGGATCTCCGTCCTGACCCTTGTGAACTGGGTTGGAAACGTTCTCCTGCCACTGTACGGGGCTGGCCAGGTTGTGCTCGCGGCCGTGCACTTCGCAGGATTGTTGGAGCGCATGACGATTGGCGAGGCCTGGGTGCGCAACCTGGTCGCAGCGATGTGCTGTTTCGGACTGTCGGGATTGTTGCGCTTAGGAGAATTCTGGATTCAACACGGAACGGCCGGAGTGCGCTAGGAAGGAGTTACGAGATGCCATTGCAGGTGACACCCGTGAATCGCAATTTACAGACGCGAGTGACATTCATGCTTCTGGAGCTGGAGGACCTGTTCGTCGTGCTTGGCGCGGCAGCCATCATGAACGTGGTTGGTCATTTCATGGGAGGTGAGATCGCGGGAATGCCAACCAGCATTGTCCTCCAGTACGGAGTGCCACTGTTGTTAGTACCGCTGCTGATGGCGTTCAAGTATGGCAAACCGCGCGGCTACGTCCGTGATCTCGCTTTCTGGTACACGAAGCCGCATGCCTACTGCGCGTTAGCGCGCGACCGCGAAATCCGGTCTGCGTATCTGAGGGAGGAATAGCGGTGCCGATTACGCTTGAACAACACGAGCGAAAACTCCACGATTCGGCATTGTGTGAGCAACTTCCGGTCCGCGACTACCTGGACAACGTTGTCGTTCGCACCAATGGCGCCTTTGTTGCGGGATACGAGTTGAAGGGTTTGGCATCGTACTTTGCGAGCGACGAAGGCCGGGACCGGGGGAAGTTGATGCTAGAGGCGCTCCTGCGCTCTCTGCCGGAACAGAGCATGCGAGTGCAGTTCCGCTACGAAGTAGTGGAGGACCTCGGAGATCTGCTTGAGCACTATGCCGAACCCCAGCAATCAGAGCGGGCAGAGGTAATTGCACTCGACGAACTGCGCGTCGAACGGTGGCGAGTAAAAGAGGCGAACGGCCACTACATGCGGCCTCTCTTGCACGTGTACTTCATCTGGGACCCGATCGTTCATCGCCGTATCGCCGGTAAACCACTCAAGCCGACGGGGAATCCCTTCAGCTTGTCGGCCCGGAAGTGCATTGAGCGCAGTTGTCAGGAGCATAGGCAACTGCTGGCAGAATTCGAGAGTCTGCTGCGCGGACTGGAAACAACACTCGAAGCAGCGGAACTCGGCGCCCGCCGGCTGACCGATGATGATTTGTTTCTTGAGGCAAAGCGAGCTCTCAATCCTTTGTCTCCGGATCAGCGGCCGTACAGGCGCGGTGAAGAGCAACTGGAATACAGGAGCGCCCGCGAGCAGATCGTTGGCACAAGCATCACCGATGAGACCGACTCCTATCTGAATGTCGGCGGAATCCTCTATTCCTTTGTAAGTCTGAAAGAACTTCCGGATGCTACTTTCCCCGGGATCCTGAGAGGGTTGGTCGGTCTTGATTTCCCACTCATTATTAATGCGCAGATCACAATTCCTGATCAAGCGAAAGTGCTCAAAGGCTATAAGGGCCGCTTGCGCAAGATGCAGGCTGTACAACGAGACTCCACAGGCGGATTTCGGATCAACGTGGAAGCGCAAGTCGCTGAGGCCCAGTTGGTCAGGGTGCAACAGGACATTATTTCGAGTTCCGTTAAGACGGCCAAGCTGAGCCTGGTAATCGGAACGCGCACTTCCAGCCCAGCAATAACGACCGCGGAACTTGAACAATCAGAGCGCACCATTGACAACCGGCGCCAACAGCTTCTTTACGCGATTTCTCGCATGAACGGCGCCAAGGCTGTTGCTGAGTCGTTGGCTAAGAAGCGCTTCTTCTTTAGTTCACTTCCGGCACTGGCGGAACCCGACAAGCGAGATCAAGACCTGCTCACCTCGAATGCGGCGGACCTTGTGCCAGTAGAGACCCCTTGGCGTGGCACGCCCCGGTCACCGCTGTTCCTACTTGAAACTCCCTACCGCCAGCTCATTCCTTTCTCGCCGTTTGATCCAGGCTTGAGCGACGCCAATCTGCTGGTGATGGCCAAGACAGGCGGCGGAAAGACCGTCATGGTGCAGCAATTTCTTCTGATGGCCGCCAGAAGCAACCCGTTGATTTCGATCCTTGAGCGTGGGGATTCGTATCGCCCACTGGTTGAGTTGATGGGTGGACGGATGATCACCATGTCACTCGACACTGACCAAACGATTAACCCGTGGGATCTGCCGGAAGGAGAGAAAGAGCCAAGCAAGGATCAAGTCGCGTTTCTGAAGAACCTGACACGCCACATGCTCGGCGAGGGCGGAGCCGAAGACACGCAACTTCTTGACAACCTCGTCACCGAGGCCATTCTACGGACTTATAAGAGGGCGGCAATCCGGCCCTCGACTCCCATTCCAACATTCTCCGACCTTCGCGACGAACTCTCACAGTGGCGTGACGAGGAAAAGAACCAGCGCGTGATGGACGAAGCCCACCTGGCGAAGCCCACCTGGCAGCCATCAAGCTGCGCAGTTGGACCGGTGAAAAGGGAGTGTATTCGAAGTTGTTCGACCGGCCCACAACGATCTCACTCGACAATCCGTGGTTGTTCTTCAACGTAGAGCAATTGAGCGATGACCGGCGGCTGGAGACGGCAATGAGTCTTCTCATTGCTCACGCCACCGCGCAACGGGCAGCAGGCAAGGCGGGCAGAAGGAGCATCACGGTTCTTGATGAGTGCTGGTTCCTGCTTGATTCTCCAGTGCTGGCGCCCGAAGTGGTCCAACTGTTTCGTACGGCGCGCAAACGTAACGCCAGCGTCTGGGGAATGAGCCAAACAGCGGAAGATTTTGTGGGGACGGAATCGAAACCCAGGCCGCACGGGGCGGGCATCGTAAAGAATTCCACAACTAAGATCATCGGCCAGCAGCCGGGAGACATGACCGCCCTGCGGGAGCACCTGCACCTGAACGAGACCGCTTTGAACCAGATCAAACATTTCAGCGCTCCCATCAAGGGCAAGAGCGCCGATGCGCTTATGGTGATTGGGGAGAAAGCCGAAACCACGCACACGATCCGCATGTCACCGACAACGGTCGATTACTGGATCATGACGACCTATTCGCGGGAACGTGTGTATCGGTCGTGGTGGCTAAATCGGTGGCTGGAGCAGCGGAAAACCGCACCTTTGATCGAAGCCTATCGCGAACTCGCTGAAAGATTCCCGGCAGGACTGGCCGATGTCGATCCACTTCCTGAAGAAGTCTCAGGAGAAGTCGTTAGAGGTACAGGCATATGAAGATGAAAACTTTGGAACTCCTTCGCAATCTTCAATACAGGTTGAACCGCAGCAGGCGATGGCTATTCGTGGTTGTGATCGCCTGGTGTTTGATTCCGTTGAGTGCCAGGGCTACCGGAATAGGAGCCATTCTGTCTCTCTTTCAGACCATCACCAGCACTCTACAGGGTTCAATCGGCGGAGCGCTGAGCGAAATGCGGAACCTGAGTGCGGCGACGAACAATTTTCGCCAGCAGATCATCTGGCCGCTGGCGTTGATCAACCAGACGAGAGCATTTGTCAGCGCAACACGGGCGCGCTACACCGGCCTAATGTCGCAGATTCACAGTATCAAGAACAACAGCGCCACCCTTGCTTTCCCCATGCAGTTGGAGTCGATGTTCCGAGGCGCCCAGTCGGGGTCCATCGGCCAGATCCCTTCGATATACACCCGGGTCTACCAGCCAGTTGCGCAGGTTGGGATTGCTCAGCCGGTGCAGCGCAACCTGATGGACATTGACGACGCGATGGCCATGGATTCGCTGAAGACCGCCATGGTCTCCGATCAAACTACCCAGGGCATGCTGAGTCTTGCGGATTCTCTCGAACAGCAAGCGATGACTGCAGCGCCCGGATCGGCGTCCATGGTCACCGCCCAGGCTCGCGTTGCCGATTTTGAAACTCAGGCCCAGCTCACGAAAATGCTTGCCGCTCAACTTCGCCAGGAAGCAACGAAGCTGGCGCACAAGAATGCCGTGCTCAAGCAGAGTGCCACGGCGACACGAAATCTTCAGAACCAGATCCAGCAGGTACTAGCTCATCCATAAGGAGTTCGAAAAATGAATCGACCTACGCTGTCTCGTCTTTGGAAGTTTCTCCGGAACACAGTAGCCGCGGTATGCGGTCTGGCTATTGTGGTTGCGCTGCTGCCCACCAAGGCTCGCAGCCAGCTTGGGCTTGATCCGTGCTGCGCCATCATGTCCGCGGGACTCAACTCGATCTCCGGCCTGCTGCGGAGCGTCGTGGCCAAACCTCTCGGGTCCATCCAGCAGAACGAGCAAGAATCGGCAAACTTTGAGCAGCAGGTAGTGTTTCCCGTGGCTGCGATTAGTCAAGCCAGAAACATGGCTGTCCAATTCGAGGGCCAATTCGTCCAGATGCGCCAACTATTCCAGCTGCCGATATCGAGCGCGACCCTGCGCACACCGCAACTGCTCGAACAGAGCCTTCTCTCAGGGAATCCGGGCGCACTGCCGCAAATCACAAGCAACTACTCCGCCCTGTACGGCACCGTGATGCCGCCGGCAAACGCTCCGCAACCGGTCCGGAATTTGGTCGATATGACCGACGCGGAAGCACAGGCCGCTATGAAGAAGGCGGTTGAAATCGACGCACTGGCCGACCTTGAGCTTCAGGCGGCCGAGCAGATCAACCAGCAATTGCAGAGTGCCGCGCCGGGTAGTGCGACCATTTTGGAAGCTGAGACCGCGGCGTGGCTAGTAAGGGCCAACGCATACACGCAGTCCGCGATGGCGGAGCTGGTGCGAGTGCGCTCAATCGAGTTGGCCAACTCGGGCGGTCAGCTCAAGTTCAGCGCTTCTCATGCGGCGACCCTTCACACTACGGGCAACCACGTCTTGCAACAGGGGGTCCGGTAGCCGTGTTTTATTTCCAGCAACTTCTGAACACCGCGCTAGCTGGGATTGACGGCACTGCCATTATTCCGACGGTCACGAACTTCGCATTCGCCATGCTGCTGATTGGCTTCCTGATCGGCCTCTATCAAGCGGCGTTTCGTGGCGGCGACCTGCAAGGGCTTGCAGGAACGGCCATCAAGTATCTGGTCGTTGCCATGATCGTGTCCAACTGGGCAACCGTGTTTCGCGGCGTCAACGGCTCTTTCAACACGGTTGCGAATTTCATCGGCAGCAGTTCTGGCGCGGGAGACATGTTCCAGAGCTGGATGGCACAGCTCCAGCAACAGTTTGCAAACAATCCTTCGTTGACCCTTACGGACATCATCACAGGCGATGCAGCCGCCACGATTACGGTGGTCCTGCTCGTGGTTGCTTATCTTCTTTATGCTCTGGCGATGATCGTGTTCTGCTTTTTCTATACTTTGTTTGGCGCGGTGCTCTACGTGGTCGGCCCTCTTGTGCTTGCGCTCATTCCTATCTCGGGGGTCGGCCAGTTGGGGAAGTCGTATGCCGTCAATGTGACGATCTGGAACGCCTGGGGCATTCTCTATGCGGTGTTCGGCGCGCTTATCACCGCCATCCAGGTCAACCAAGTCAACAACATCCTGGGCAATGGATTCCTTGGCTTTCTGAAGGGGGCTGGGGACTCGGTCATGCTCGGGCTGGTGAGCATCTTTTATGCCCTGGCCATAGCGCTAATTCCCTTCATTGCCAAAAGGATTATCTCGGGCGATGTAGGGTCAACAGCCTTTGCGCTGGTGAGAGCAGGCGGGGTTGCGGCCGGCGCCGCCCTGGCCGGAGTCAGCGGCTTTACGGCAGGAGCGAGTTCGGGTTCGACGGGCGCTACGGCATCGGGCGGTGTGGGCGCTTCGTCCACGTCTATTACCCTGGCGTCGTCAACAGCGCCGCCTGCTCCCTCGATGCCCGATTTCATTCGCTCGGGAGTTGCGAGTGCGATGAACAGCAACAGCAGCCCCGTAGTGCCTGCAGCTAGCGCAAGCGGCAACGAAAGTTCTGGTAGAGGAGACGTCGCTGCTGCCATGTCGGGCAGCGGTGGCCGACATGGGTCCAGTTATCGACCCCATTCGGTAACCCAAGTCGTCAGTTTTAACGTGGGGAGGGCGCTCGGAAGAGCCGCGGGAAGGAACAATGCCGAGAACAATTAGCTCTGGAAGAGGAGGTTTCTATGTGGATGCAGCCACCGATCTGGGAGCCGCAAGGGACGAAGTTCCGGCCGTACAGCATCACGACCTTGATCTTCTTTTATATCGGAAGATTCTTCGGCCGTTTGTTCGGCCGGCGTCATTGATTGTCGTTGAACACTGAGAAGGTACGCGAACATGTGGTTGAAAAAGAAAAACCCGTCTAAAGAAGCCGATGCACCGGAAAAGCTCCGCTACAGCCGCTATTACGAGCATGATGGGATCCTGCGTGCGTACGCCAACCGGGCGATGGTGCTGGCGTTCTTGTGCGTGCCTACGACGATGGTCGCGCTCGCCTTCGCCGTCTATGTCCGCTTACAGCCTCCCACAGTCATTCGTGTAGATCAGAACGGCTTGGCAACGATCTTGGGCGTAAACAAACCCACCATTTCCGTGACGCAAGGCCCGGGATCGGAGCCGACCGAGTTTGAGAAGCGGGCATTCGTCCGCTTGTTCCTGGAACGTTATTTGAACTTCTCGCCGACGAATGTAAGCCGCAACTGGGCTGACAGTTTGAACATGATGACTGCCAACCTGCGGCGCACCGCCTACGCCGGGATGCAGAAAGATGACTTTATTGGAAAGATTGAAGACGATCAGACGACCTCGGAATTTCAGATGCGCTCGCTTGAAGCTGCCAAGGACGACCCACTCACCTATACGGCGTTCGGGGTTAAAGAAGTCCATCACATTCACGAACACAACGAAACCATCGACAAGGTCGTCAGCGAATTCCATGTGAGGCTGCTCGTAGAGAGGCGGTCGGAGCAGAACCCGAGCGGTCTGCTGGTGGGAGAGTATTGGGAACGCGCGATCGAAGGTGAGAAACGCGACTGGGTGCTGCAGCAGGCCGGTCTCAACAGCCCGCAATAGGCGGACGGAAAGAGTTACGAACATGGAAACCAAAACACCAGATAGCTCTGCGGCACCGGTGACCACAAGCGTCGGTGGTACAAATACACGCCGCAGACACCGTAATGGCAGTGACCCGAATCTTCGTTACTTTCTCCCCAAACCAGGGTCTTCCCCGGCCAAGCCGGAGTTGGGCCAGGAGATGGCGAGTGAGGGTGAGGCATTGATCGAAGCTTTCAAAAGTGGTCAAACGTTTTTCACGTTAGCTGTGTGGAAATCTGTGCCGGACGTGAACGGCGGTGGCAATCCTGTGATCGTGAAACAGGCTGTCGTCCAGAAACCGACTCAGAGTTAGTTCGAAAAGATCAGCACGAAGAGTTCTCAGATGGCCAAACGATGAGTTGGTCCTTTGAGCGCCCTGCGGCTTTATGCGGGGAAATGTGCTGACCGGGGCTTTTTCACTTGAAGGCCTGGCCAAGCGAACCAGAAATGGGGGCCAGGCAAGAGAGGGAAGGC
>WNFG01006278.1_pt1 | contig 9999 bp, 9 predicted proteins | sample 5400431 | NCBI WGS metagenome assembly WNFG01 (sample SAMN13153346, study PRJNA577476) | soil metagenome | isolation source: 120 cm saprolite under Douglas fir tree site 2 hole 3 replicate 2 | place: USA:California | collected 2015-04-18
TCCTCGTGTGATTGCCGGAGAAAACCACAACTTCCGGGGCCCGGAGGACTACTTGCGGAGCAATGGCGTCTCGGTCGAGGTAATGCAGGATCCGGAATGCATGGAGCTCATGGCAGACTTCATCCAGGCCAACCCTCAACTGTGGAACGAGGATATCGGAGTGTGAGGTTGGCCGAGTCAAGAGATGATGATTCAGTCGTCAGTTGGGCCGCTGCCCATCGACATAGCCGATCAGGCCATTGAGCTTGTCGGTGATCTCCGCCAAGTTGGTTTCGATACGGACCTGATTTTTTTCGCTGAGGATGCGGAATTCGTTGAGGTCCTTAAGCACCTCAGACTGCCGCTTTTCGATGTGAGCCATCACTATGACGGCGTCCTGTAGTTCCTTGATCGCCGCCTGCATTTGCTCATTGTTCACGATTCCATCTTACCCCTAACCGCGATAATCATACATATGGATGCCATCGAATTCCTGCAGTCCTGGTATCGCGCGCAGACCAACGGTGAATGGGAGCATGCGCGCGGCGTCACTATCGAGACGCTTGATAATCCTGGCTGGAGGGTGACGATCGATCTCATGGAAACATCGCTGGAAGGGGCTTCCATGAAGGCGGTCCGCCGCGAGAAATCGGCGCATGACTGGTTGGTGTGCGAAGTTGAACGCGACCAGTTTTGCGGCGACGGCGATCCGCGGAAACTGGTTGCGATTCTGCAAGTGTTTCAGAGTTGGGCGGAAGAGGTTGCCAAGGTAAAATAGCGGTTTGGGATCATTTTATACTCGAGAACAACTGATCGCAGCGCGAGCTGAGTGGAAGCATGCCGGCAAGGTCGTCGTCTTCACTAACGGCTGTTACGATATTCTTCACCCTGGCCACATACGCCTGCTGGAGAGCGCCCGGTCTCTTGGTGACATTTTGATTCTGGCTCTGAATACAGACGCGAGTGTGCAGCGGCTCAAAGGTCCGACACGGCCGCTGATTTCTGAAAAAGAACGAGCCGAGCTTGGCTGTGCGCTGGCGGCTGTGGACGCAGTCACGTTCTTCGACGAAGACACGCCGCGAGACTTGATCGCCGCGGTACTGCCGGACATTTTGATCAAGGGCGCCGATTGGGCGCACTTTATCGCGGGCCGGGAGGAAGTGGAGGCAGCCGGCGGAAAGGTGCTTGCTCTGCCGCTGGAGCCGGGGTATTCGACCACCGGCATTCTGGAAGAAGTGTTGGCGCGTCATCTAAGCCGGCTTTAGTGACCCATCCCGCCATTCGCGATCTGCTGCAAACGCTTAGCCGCGATGCCGGCTTCCAGGAGGTAGCGCGGGGGCTTACTCGCGATCCGTCCGCGCACCTTTCGCTTTCTGGTCTTACTACAACCGCCAAAGCGCTGTACCTGGTGCTCCTGTGGCAGGCTACGGAGCGCAATCTGATCGTGGTGGTGGATGGCAACAAAGAAGCGGAAACACTAGGTGATCTGGTCGAAACATTTTTCGACCTTCTTGTCACTTCCGATATTCCGCGGCCGCAAAGTATTCCCGCATTGGATGTGCTGCCTTCGCAGCGCTTGTCTCCACACAGCGAAATCAGCGAGCAGCGGGCGGTGGGGCTCTGGCGCTTGGCCTCGCACAAGACCACCATCACTATCACACCGGTTGCTTCCGCCTTGCTTCGCACCGAGCCGGCTGAATTCTATCGGCAGCTTACTCTAACCCTGCGCAGCGGCGAAGAAATTCCGCTGGATGACCTGCTGGCACACTTGGTGAAGATTGGCTACGAGAAACGCGATCCGGTGGAAATGGTGGGAGAGTACTCGCTGCGCGGTGGAATTCTGGATATCTTTCCGGCCGAAGCTTCCAAGCCGATTCGCATCGAGCTGTTTGGCGACCTGATTGAATCCATCCGACGGTTCGATGTTGAAACGCAGCGCTCCGTGATGAAGATCGCGGAGACGACGCTGTTGCCGCTGGTGGAGTATCCACGGTCGCGTGAATTGTTCGCTCAACTGGCGGAGCAAGTGGATGTGGCGAGTCCTGGCGATCCGTTTCCTGGATGGGAGTTTCTGACTCCGCTGGTTCGCCTGCGCAAGCATTCCCTGTTTTCGCTGGCACAGAATCCGTTAGTAGTTCTGGATGAGCCGGATCAGATTGCGACTGCAGCAGAGCGGCTTTGGAAACGCCTGGATGATACCGATCGGTCATTTCCCTGCCCTCCGGAGCTGAATTTTCTTGGCTGGCCCGAGCTGCGCGAATCGCTCCGACGCAATGCTGAATTGGCGCTGCGGGAGTTGGAAGTAATCACGAGTGAGGATCTTAGCAACAACCGCTCCCTTACGGTCGCGGCTCAGAAGAACGAAGGGTTGGTGCTGCGAGAGCTGCAAGGGGTCACTAGCGCGGATGCCGAATCGACGCACTTGGCGACTGCTTCGAGACCATCGCTCGCGTTTCACGGAAACATTCAAGCGGCTGTTGCCGAAGCCCGCAATCTGGTGGAGCAAGGCTATCGCGTAGTCTTCTTTGCGCGCTCGTTGGGTGAACTCGAACGCCTTGCGGACATTTTTCAGGAGTACTCGGTTCCATTTCAGCTTGGGCTCGACCCGGCGGATGCCACTCGCCCGTATCTCGCCGAACGATCGTATGTAGCGGGTTCGGCGGCCAGTACATATCTGGTGAAGGGCCTGGTTCGCCGTGGCGTAGTTTTTCCGGAAGCCCGTATAGCCCTGATTGGTTCTGAAGATCTTTTCGACACTTCCGATCTGGTCGCGCAACCTGGTCCCAGCAAGGCCCAGTTGGCGGCGTTCACGGCCGACCTGGCTGATCTCAAGCCGGGCGATTTCGTGGTTCACGTCACGCACGGCATCGGAAGGTTCTTGGGCATTCGCGAAATCCTGCAAGGCGAGAACAAGGGCGACTTCATGCTGCTTGAATATGCAGCCGAGGCCAAGCTCTACGTCCCGCTCACACGCATGGACCTGGTGCAGAAATACAGCAGCGGAGGCGAAGGGGCCACGCCTACACTGGACCGGCTAGGGGGTGTGACATGGGAGCGAACGAAGTCTCGTGTCAAAGCGAAAATGCGCGACATGGCGGACGAGCTGCTCAAGCTGTACGCGCAGCGCAAGATGTCGGAAGGATTTGGTTTCTCGCCGGATAGCAACTGGCAGCGCGAGTTCGAAGATGCGTTCGAATTCAAGGAGACGAAGGATCAGCTCGCGTCCATCAAGCAGATTAAGAAAGACATGGAAGCGACGCAGCCAATGGACCGCCTGCTGTGCGGAGACGTTGGGTACGGCAAGACTGAGGTTGCCATGCGCGCGGCGTTCAAGGCCCTGGGCGACGGCAAGCAGGTAGCGATTCTGGCTCCCACCACGGTCCTGGCTTTCCAGCATTACGAAACGTTCCGCAGACGATTTCAACCGTTTCCGGTGCAGGTTGAAATGCTGAGCCGGTTTCGCGACAAGAAAGAAATCGCGCAGGTGCTGACGGGCCTGGAAGAAGGCAAGGTGGATATTGTCATCGGCACGCACCGGCTGCTTTCGAAGGATGTGGTCTTCAAAGATTTGGGATTGCTTGTGGTGGATGAAGAGCAGCGTTTTGGCGTGCGGCACAAGGAGCGCATCAAACAGATCAAACACAACGTGGACGTGCTGACCATGAGCGCCACGCCGATTCCGCGAACGCTGCACATGTCCTTGCTGGGCCTGCGCGATATGTCGGTGATCGAGACTCCGCCGAAGGACCGGCTCTCGATACACACTGTGGTGGCGCATTTCGATCCGCAGTTGATTCGCACGGCGATTGAACAGGAACTGAGCCGTGGCGGGCAAGTGTATTTCATTCACAATCGCGTGGACAGCATCTGGATGCGCGCCGCCTCCATTCAAGAGATGTTGCCGAACTGCCGTATCGGGGTCGGGCATGGGCAGATGGGTGAAGCGGAGTTAGAGAAGGCACTGCTGGGTTTCATGCGGCACGACTACGATGTTTTCGTGTGCATGACCATCGCCGAAAATGGGTTGGACATCCCATTGGCAAACACGATGATTATCGAGAACGCCGAGCGCTATGGGCTTTCGGAGTTGTATCAACTGCGCGGGCGCGTAGGACGCTCGAACCGCCGCGCATACGCGTACTTGATGGTCCCGATGGATACCGAGTTGAGCGAAATTGCCCGCAAGCGTTTGGCGGCGCTCAAGGAATTTAGCGACTTGGGTGCGGGCTTCAAAATCGCGGCGCTGGATTTAGAGCTTCGCGGCGCGGGCAACATTCTGGGGGGCGAGCAGCACGGGCACATCGGCACAGTGGGCTTTGAGATGTACATCAAACTGCTCGAGGAAACGGTGCATGAGTTGAAGGGTGAGGAAGTACCCCTGGAAGTTCACTCGACGCTGAATTTGGGGCTCGACATCCGGATTCCGTCGGACTACATCGCCGACGAACACCAGCGCCTGCGCGCCTACAAACGAATTGCCGACGCCGCCACGGTGGAAGAATCGGGCGAGTTGCTGGCAGAACTGGAAGATCGTTACGGGCCTGCGCCGGAAGCGGTCCGGAGCCTGCTGAAGTTTTCAGTGTTGAAGAGTGCGGCGCAGAAGCTAGGCATAGAAGCGATCGACCGCCGGGCGGGCGCGTTGAACGTCAAGTTTCATCAGGCCGCGCGGATAGATCCCGCACGGTTGATGAGTTTGGTGACGAGTACTGAAGGCGCGCAATTCACACCGGCCGGTGTGCTGCGTCTGCCGTTGGACGGAGCGGCGAGTGCCGCGAAGGTGCTGGAGTCGCTTGAAGCAAGACTGGGCCAGTTGGGGTAAGCAGATTCCTCGTGTTCCTTCCGGTAGCCTTCATCCGCTACAATCAACCGAGTGCGTTCACCCATCCCCGTTCGCTGGATTGCAATTACAATTTTCGTTTTCTCGGCCGTCCTGAATTATCTCGACCGGCAGGTGCTCGCCACAATGGCCGAGATCTGGCGCAAGACGCCTGACTTCGCGTTCACGGCCTCCGACTATCCGCATTTACTTTCGGTGTTCTCCATCGCCTACGCGGTGAGCGCATTGTTCATCGGCTGGTTCATCGATCGCGTGGGGTTGAATCGCGGGGCTACGATCTCGGTGGCGGTCTGGGCTATCGCCAGCATCGGCAGCGGAATGTCGCACAGCGTTCATGAGCTTTTGTTCTGGCGCGCGCTGCTGGGTGTGGCCGAGGCAAGTGGCGTTTCCGCCGTGGGGAAAGCTGTCGGTCTTTATCTGCTGCCCAAAGAACGCGCCGTTGGTTCCGCCATGGGACAGTTGGGTCTCAGTCTGGGCGCGGGCCTGGCGCCCGGCGTCGCGGTCTTCTTCGCTTATCAATACAGTTGGCGCTGGACATTTTATGCAGTGGGCATCTTGAGCCTGCTTTGGATTCCAGTTTGGCTGGTGACCGCGCGTTTGATCCGTCCCACGGTAGAAGCTGTTGGCGGAAAATCCAAACACTCCTTCGGTCTCCTGGCCGATCCGAAGTTGTGGGCGCTGATCATTGCGAATTTCCTGAGCATGACGATTTACAGCTTGTGGACGAACTGGCCTCCCAGGTATCTGGTGCATGTGCATCATCTGGATCCGCAGCGGACCGCGCGATATACGTGGATCATTCCGATATGCGGCTACGTTGGGGCAATGTTGGGCGGCGGCATGTCCTGGGCGTTCATACGCGCGGGCATGACACCGGTAGCCGCCCGGAAGCGCGTGTGCTTGATTTCGGCGTTTTTTCTGCTGGGAACCATGGCGATTCCATTGCTTCCGAATCCGGCATTGGCTACTGCCGGAATGTCGTTGAGTTACTTTTGGATCTGCGCGTGGAGCGCCAATCACTACACGCTGCCGATTGACATTTATGGCGCGAGCAGGGCCGCCTTTGGCGTTTCTTCATTAATTTTCGCTTATGGGCTGATGCAGTTTGTGGTCTCCGGACCGCTCGGTGAAATCATTGAACGCTATGGTTTTCAACCAGTTTGCCTGATTGTCGCGTTTCTTCCGTTGGTCAGTTACCTGCTGGTTCACTTCCTTATTAAGAACGACTTCGAAGCCATCTCACACACCCCGCAACCTTTGTCCCGCTGAAGCATCTAACTTTGCAGAGGGGACTCGACGGCGCGGGATGTGCCGGGTATGAGGAGGACCAGAGCATGAAGGTTCGCTGCCCATACAAATGCGATTACTGCTTGAACCCGAAGGGTGAAACCAATCATTGGTGGTTGCGGCCACGCGACGTGAACCAGTTCATTTTGCTGGCGTGGAATGATTTGCGCGCGGATCAAGATGAGCACGAGCACATTTGTTCGGAGTCGTGCGCAGCTAAGGCGCTTTCGCGGTGGATGAACCGCACCAGCCCGGAGTTCACGACGGTGCCCGCGGCAATGGTTGGGCCGGCTGCGGAAGTTGCGAAGCGGCCGAATTGATTTACGGGCCGATTGCCAATCGGCCGCAGGTTAACAACCTGCCCCACATCATTAGTAGAATCGTCCGAGCCACTCCGCTACGATTGCAGGTTTTGCGGATCCTTCAACTTCCACAGTTACTAGCCAGGTGACGGTGTTTTCAGTGACCTCTTGCGCGGTGAACTTTGCGCGAATCTTCGATCCGGCCGGGACCGGCGACACAAAACGCAGTTTGTTGAAACCATAGTTGATGCGCATTTTGAAATCGGTGCGCACATCCACCGCCTCACGGGCCAATTGGGGAAGCAGCGATACCGTCAGGAATCCATGCGCGATAGTGCCGCCAAACGGGGTTTCTGTTTTGGCGCGTTCAACGTCGATGTGAATCCATTGTGGGTCGCCGGTCAGCTCGGCGAATTGGTCGATCATCTTTTGCGTTACCAGCAACCAATCACTGACACCCACTTCCTGGCCTGCTAATACACGGAGCTCGTCGAGGCCGTTAACGATTCGCGGACTTGGCATGCTCCATCATAGGCAGATCCGGATCGGCATTTTTCCATGCAGTTAGAAATTCCGCATAGGCGCGGGCGGCTGATTTCTTATCACCTTGACGTTCATAGCTCAGGGCGATGCCGTACAGCGCGTGACCACTGGCAGGCCGGGTGAGCATCTCATCTTGAAACGCCTTGCGCGCCTGGTCCCACTTCCCCGCCCTCAAGTGGGTGTAACCCAGGCTCTCCAGCTCGGGACGGCCATATTGTGGCGGCTCTCCATAGCCAACTTCTTTTTCTTTGTCGACCGCTTTCTGCAAAATGTCAATGGCCTGATCGTGCTTGCCTTGAGCGCCTAGCAGATTTCCACGCAAATCCAGCGAGACGGTTTCGAGCAAGCGCAAAACCTGGTCGGGTTTGTTGTCGTCATCCTGCGGGCCTTCGGCGTGCAGACGCCACGAGATTGCGTCTAAGGCGTCCGATTGGTGCGCGGCAGCTTCGAAATCCTTCTGCGACAAGGCAAGCATTCCTTTCGCATAGGCTAATACGCCATCGCGATAGGCAACCGCGGCCACGCCGGCAGCCGCGGGATCGAGACCAAGGTCTATGGGGTGGCTGATCACCGCTTGCCAGTTGCCGTAACGCATGTTGAGACGCGCAGCCGTGCCACCGATGGTCGTAACATGAATGGGCGAGCCCTTCGCCAGAAAAGGATTAGCGGGAAGTTTTTCCAGGCGCGCCGCCATCTCAAGTGCTTCCTTCAGGCGGCCAGACTCGGCATCACTTGCGATCAAATAGCTCAAGTTGTGCGCATAATTCCAATCGTCCAGAGCAGCCACCTTTTCGCGCTGCATGTAATCGGAATCTACTCTCATGGAATCGAGGAAAGACTGGCGCGCGCGGTCGTAATCGCCCAGCCGGTAATAAATATGGCCGGGCATGTGGACCATATGACCGGAGCTGGGCGCGAGTTTCGTGAGCACGTCGGCATCGGGCAACGCGTCCTGCGGGTGCGTGCTGGCTTCGAGCAAATGAATCCGGTAATGATGCGCTGCCGCGCTGTTCGGATGCGTTGTGAGCACATTTTGCACCAGCGCACGCGAGTAAATAGCGCTATCGCGAGGCGTGCCGTCGGTCTTGTCGTACCCGTAATCCATATGCAGCGCGAGCAGGAGTTGGGCGTCGGTGTCGTCCGGATATTTGTCGATCAGCGCCTCCATCTCACCGCGGTAGTTCTTTGGAGCATCGTCTTCGTCCTGCTGTGCTTGCTGGGCCCGAAGGTAGAATTGCTCGTGATCGGAAACTTTGTCCACCAGCGTTTTGGCCTTTTCGAGCGCGGACGTTTTGATTTCGTCCATGGCTTTATAGTCTGAGACGGCCTCGACCATGCCCCAGTACGCCATGGCTGCGTTTGGATCCAGGCGGGCAGCTTCCTTGAATGCGCGGTACGCTTCGAAATCCCAGAAGCAGTGGAGCAGGTTGAGTCCTTGATCGAAGTACGCTTGCGCCTTGGCGGACTTGGTGGTGATTTGCAGATGGCTGTCGCCGATGCCGGTGATGCGCGGCGGCGGGGGCATCTCCGTCATCTTGTAGTCGCGCGTTTTGTGGGCCTTGTGGCAGACTTGTCCGGTGGCGGGGATCAGGAACAGCGCGAGAATGGCGAAAAGACGCATCAACGTTTGTATCCGATCTTGCGTAGCAATCCGTACCGCCACTCGACATCCGCTTCGGCTTCGACGCCTTTGGGCGAGGACCCGTCGATGACGCCGAGCACTCCCCTGCCCTGCTCCGTTTGCGCGACGATCACTTCCACCGGGTTGGCGGTAGCGCAATAAATTGTGCAGACCTCAGGTGTTTCGAGAATGCGATTCTTCACGTTTATTGGAAAGCCGCCGCGCAGCGCGACGATGAACAGGTGCCCGGCGCCGACCGCAGTGGCATTGCGAGTGGCGATAGCTTTCAGCTCGTCGTCATTGCCATCCACTCGCGTGAGACAGGCGCCAGAGGCCTCGTTGAACGCGATGCCGAACTTCATTTGCGGCACGGTGTTGACGATGGCTTCGTATATGTCTTCGACGGTCTTGATGAAATGGCTATGGCCGGCGATGATGTTCCCGTCGGAGGGAATTTCGAGGCGGATCGCGTGGAGGTCCATGTAATTTAGGGTGCCACATGCATTCTTGCCTGTGTTGAGCTTAGGAGGAGGGTGGTTCGGATGTTGAGATTCTCTGGAGCAGCTCTTTCACACTCTCAATTTCACTTGACATTTTCAATTCAGTGAAAATCGCAAGTGCGGCTTGCGCTCGATTTAGTGCTTCGTCGCGATCCCTGCGAGCGCGCGCGAGATCTGCGAAGCTCCAGTAGCAGTAAGCAAGACTATCGCGCTTGCCGAGCTCCTTACAGATTCGTTCCTTAAGTTGCAATAGCACCAGCGCCTCGTCCAACCGCCCCCACGCCTTCAGGATCAACGCCTGATTCCCATAGCTTATCCCCAACCCACCGCGATTGCCCAGCTCCTCACAGATCGCCTCCTGTTTTCTATACAGCGCCAGCGCCTCGTCCAACCGCCCCCACGCCTGCAGGATCACCGCCTGATTCCCGTAGCTTTTCTGCAACCCATCGCGCTTGCCCAGCTCTTCACAAATCACCTCCTGTTCCTTATACAGCGCCAGGGCCTCGTCCGGCCGCCCCCATTGCCACAGGATCATCGCCTGATTCCCATAGCTTCTCTGCAATCCATCGCGATCACCCAGCTCCTCACAAATTGCCTCTTCCTTCTCATGCAACGCCAGGGCCTCGTCCAACCGCCCCCAATCCCTGAGGATCACCGCCTGATTCCCGTAACAACCCTGCGAAAAATATTTATCGCCTCTCGCCTCGGCCGCACTTGCTAATCGCTCGGATAATTCGTACGCTTCCGGCAAGCGTCCGATGCGACGTGCCAGCGCATACCCGTTGATACCAAGTGTCGTGCTAATGCTCCAACTTTTCTCGCCACTACCAGCTTCAAGAGTCCACTCAAACGCCTCGCGCAGATCTCCAAAGTCCTGCTGACGCTCGCGCCAGTTCGTCTCCCACGAATCGAACAGCTTCGAGACCGCTT
>WNFG01011774.1_pt1 | contig 9999 bp, 7 predicted proteins | sample 5400431 | NCBI WGS metagenome assembly WNFG01 (sample SAMN13153346, study PRJNA577476) | soil metagenome | isolation source: 120 cm saprolite under Douglas fir tree site 2 hole 3 replicate 2 | place: USA:California | collected 2015-04-18
CGCGATTGTCAGGACATGGAATTTACCGTCGAGCGCAATCGTCTCTTCATGCTGCAGACCCGCAACGGCAAGCGCACGGCTGAAGCGGCGGTGCGAATCGCGGTCGACATGGCGGACGAGAAGCTAATCGATCGGAAGACGGCGCTGAAGCGCGTCGAGCCGGAGCAACTCGAGCAGTTCTTGCATCCGCGGCTCGATCCCAGCACGAAGAAGCGAGTGATCGCGCGCGGCTTGCCGGCGTCGCCCGGCGCCGTGAACGGCGAAGTGGTTTTTTCCGCGGATGAAGCGGTCGCGGTGTCGGACGCCGGCCGCAAAGTGATCCTGGTGCGCGTCGAAACATCGCCCGAGGACATCCAGGGAATGCAGGTGGCGGAGGGGATTCTGACGGCGCGAGGCGGGATGACGAGTCACGCGGCGGTGGTCGCGCGCGGCATGGGCAAGTGCTGCGTCGCGGGGTGCTCGGCGCTCGAGATCGACTACGGCGCAGGCACGATGTCGGCGAACGGCATCGTGGTTCGGCGCGGCGAATACATCACGCTTGACGGATCGGCGGGCGAGGTGATCGAGGGGCGCGTGGCGACGGTCGATCCGGAGATACCGCCGTTCTTCAATACGCCGCACGATGCCAAGGTCGCGCGCGATTTCGGCGCTGAAGGAATTGGCCTCTGCCGGACCGAGCACATGTTCTTCAATCCGGAGCGAATCGAAGCGGTGCGCGAAATGATCATGGCGGAGAACGCGAAGCAGCGGGGCAGGGCGCTGGCGAAAATTCTGCCAATGCAGCGCGGCGACTTCGTCGGGATTCTGAAGGAGATGGCGGGGCTGCCGGTCACGATTCGATTACTCGATCCGCCGCTGCATGAATTTCTGCCGCGGGAAGAACACGAGATTCGCGACCTCGCAACGAAGATCGGCACGACGCCCGAGCGTTTGAAGCAGGTGCGAGAGAGTCTTTTCGAGTTCAATCCGATGCTGGGGCATCGCGGCTCACGGCTCGGCATCAGCTATCCGGAAATATACCAGGAGCAGGCGCGCGCGATTATCGAGGCGGCGTGCGAGTTGCGCAAACAGGGCGTCAAGGCGATGCCAGAAATCATGCTGCCGCTGATCGGCGAGAAGAAAGAGTTCGACCTGCTCGCGGCCGAGATTCGCGAAGTCGCAGCCAAGGTATTCAAGGAGCAGGGGGTCAAGGTGCCGTTCACGATCGGCACGATGATCGAAGTGCCACGCGCGTGCGTGACCGCCGATCAGATTGGCGCGGTCGCAGAGTTTTTCTCATTCGGCACTAACGACTTGACGCAGATGACCTATGGGATTTCGCGCGACGACTCTGGCAAATTCCTCGACGATTACCTCCGGCGCGGGATCTACAAAAAGGATCCGTTCCAGGAACTCGATCCGAATGGCGTCGGCGAGTTGATGCGAATCGCAATCGAGCGCGGACGCAAGGCGAACAAAACGCTGAAGATTGGCATTTGCGGCGAGCATGGCGGCGATCCCGCGAGCGTCAAGCTGTGTCATCGCTTGCGACTCGATTACGTATCGTGCTCGCCGTACCGGATTCCGGTCGCACGCCTGGCTGCGGCGCAGGCTGCGATCGAAGCGTCGCAGTCAAAGAAGGAATTCAAGGACGTGTAGGCGCGCCGTCTCGGCGACGTTACTCGACGTACTTTTTTTCGAGGGTTTGATATTCGTCCACGCCCATCAGCCGCACGAAGTCGCCGAACACGCCCGACGAAGTCCCGACGCTGAGTTTGCCACTGCGCTTCAGCTCATTCATCGCCGAGCGCATCGCGTCGAATGCCGCGAGCATGGTTCCGATGTGGATCGTGAGTTTGAACGGATATTTTTTCAGTTCGTCGAGCGGCAGCAGGTCTCCGTTATAGACGAGCGGCAGGTCGCCGAGCCTTTCCGCGTAGATGCGCAAGTCGTCGAGCGTCTTGATGCCATCGACGAAAATTAAATCCGCACCCTGTGCGCGATAGGTCCGTGCGCGACGCTCGACATCGTCCCATCCGTTGACTTGCAACGCGTCGGTGCGCGCGATGATCACCAGGTTCGGATCGCGGCGCGCGTCGCATGCGGCACGCACCTTCGGCGCCATCGTTTCCATCGGGATCACCTGCTTGCCCGCGAGGAAGCCGCATCGTTTCGGAAACACCTGATCTTCGATATGCAACGCCGACGCGCCCGCGTCCTCGTACTCGCGCACGGTACGCCACACGTTGAGTGGATTTCCGTAACCGGTGTCAGCGTCGCAGATGACCGGGACATTCACGGCCTGCGAAACGAACCCCGCATGCGCGGCGAGCTTCGCTTGCAGGCAATCAAACACGAAGGGCGCAACGATCATGTCGCCGCTCGCGAGCATCTCGCGAAGGCGCGCTCTGGGCTGATTCATCAGGCAGGCTCCTTGGACAAAAAATCGATCGAAAAATTATTGTGCGCGCGATCGCGGCGCGAGAGGAGACGCGCTTAGGCGAAGTAATCTTCGGCGCGAATCGACGGAATCTCAATCTGGAACACGCGGCTATTGCGCAGTACTTTCAGATTGATGTGCTCGCCGGGTTGATCGCGAGCAGCAAATCGCCCTGCTGCAGGCCGGCCTTCTCGCCCGGTCCGCCCGGCATCACGCCCGCAACGACGACATGCTCGCGCAAAGTGTAGGAGAGGACGCCCAGCCACGCGCGCGGCGCGGCGGTAACGCGGCGGCCGAATTTCGTGAGTTCGTCGCGCACGGTCAACACGTTGTCGCCGGGCACACCGAGAATGGCGCGGCTCAGATCGGCGAAGTTTAGATACGACACCGCGATCACTTGCGCCTTGGTGTTGCAAATCGGCCCGCCGCTCATTCCGATGTTGAGCGACGACGCCGTGACGCAGACGCATTTGTCGAGGACGAATTCCCACACCGCGTCGAAGGGTCCGAGATAAGTGATCACGCCGCAATCCGCGCATCGCTTGTCGCCGCCCATGCTGGAGACGGTGAACGCATCCTGTCCCACGACGCATCCATCGGTCGAGACGACCTCGACGAATGGCAGATTGCCGCGCTCGATTTTCAGCAGGCCGAGGCCGGTGGTGTAATCCTTGCCGACAATTTTTGCTTCGTGTTGTTCGCCACCGGGCAAGGTGACGATGACGTTCTGTGCGCCGAGCAACAGGTAGTGCACCGTCAGAATAAGTCCGTCACTACTAATGAGCGTGCCGGTGCCGCGTCGATCAGTGCCGAGCCCAATCGCGGTGGAGACGTGGGTCGCGGGGATATTCGAATGCACGCCGACCGTCGCGCGTACAACTTTATCGAATACAAATGGCGGAGCGTTCACGAGCTGACTTCCAGCGGTTTAGGCTAGGACCCCAGACCTGAGGTTTCAAGCGCCAACTCCTGAAAAAAAAGAGGCGGTCCCAATCGAGACCACCTCTGACGAGAATCGAGGTAAATTATTTCAGGCTCTTCGAGAGAGCATCGGGCACCGCGGTTTCATTCGCGCGGATCGTGAGCATCTGCAGCGCCTGCCCTAGATCGAGTTCGCTGTAATTTTGATTCGAGTACAACTCGTCGAGTTGTTTGATGGCTTTGTTCGGCGACACTCCACCCATCGAGAGCTGTCCGGATAATTGATGAATGATTTTTCGCGCACCCTTCCAGTGGAACAGGTCGGCGGCGATGTTGAGTCCGTCGAGCTTGCCGACACTCACGCGCATCGCGTCCGAGTATCCGTTGACGTAGCCGTCTTTCGCAGTATTGTTCAGCCGGTTCCAGAAGCTACCGTCGTGACTGACGCTTGATGACGCGAATGCTAGAGCCCAACTCGCGAGAAAACCGAGCAACACGCCCGAGGCAAATTTCTTCATTCCGCGATGTCCTCTCCCAGTGCGGATTTCTTTATCAAATCAATTGTACGCCGCTAGTACAAAATACGTTTCAGTCATCGGATGGGTGCTTCTAGCGGTTTTGGCTCTGAAATTTTTAAACAACGATACCGCCTACCCGGCCGCAAGCCGCTACGGCATCGATCCGCCACCCACCAACTTTGTTAACTTAGATTAAATCACGAGTTACGTAAAGCAGCAAAACCGATCTCTGTGGCATGTCGCGTGCTACAACCAGCGCGCTTTTTCGGGATTGAATGACTGCGCTGAGCGATGCCATGATCCTCACTTTGGCGACGAGATCGCAGGCCGATGTCGATCTACGAAAAGGTACTAAGGTTTATCCACAGCCCCGAGCGCGAAGCGTTCGAAGGCGTCGCGCTCGAAGTTTTTCGCCATCAGTTCGCTTCGGTAACTGCATATCGAAAGTATTGCCTTGAACTCGGCGTAAGTATGTCCGCAGTGCGATCCATCGACGATATTCCCGCCGTGAGCAACGCCGCATTCAAGCACGCAAGTCTAGCGGATGAATCAATCGATCTCCCGAAGGAGGCCCTGACATTTCTAACGAGCGGGACCACCCAGGGACGCGAGCGCCGCGGGCGTCATGTAGTGCCGCGGCCGGAGATCTATCGCGCATCAGCGATCGCGCATCTGCGGACGATGCTGTTTCCAGACTATCGTGAACTCTCGCGCAAACTCGCGATGCTCGCGTTGCATCCGACGTCCGACTCGATGCCGGAGTCTTCACTCGCGACGATGATCGGTTGGTGCATCACGGAATTCGGTTCGGGAACAAATCTGGTAGCTGCATCAAGTGAGGGCGTCGATACAGCGAGCGCGATCAACTTCCTCAGTGACGCTGAAGCGCGGCGCGAACCCGTGTGCATCATGGGAACCACCGCGGCCTTCGCGGCGATAGTTTCGGCGGCGTGCGAACGCGGCATTAAATTTCGACTGTCGAATGGAACGCGTCTGATGGATACCGGCGGCACGAAAGGCCAGGCGATGCCGATGCAGGCGACCGATGTAGTCCGGCACGCAGGCGAGACATTTGGGATTGCGCCCGCGATGGTCATCAACGAATACGGGATGACCGAATTGTGCTCGCAACTCTACGATGCGACCGCGTTCAATTGCGCCGATGCCTCCGATTCTGCGGAGCGATTCAAAATAGCGCCACCGTGGCTTTGTGTCAGCGTGCGCGATCCGGTCACGCAGAGGCGCGTCGCCGATGGCGAAGTCGGACTGCTGACATTTTTCGATCTCGCGAACGTTGGTTCCGTCTCGGCGGTGATGACCGAAGACTTAGGGATCGTCGAGGGTGGGCGGGTGCGCGTGATTGGCCGTTCCGCAATGGGCGCCGCGCGAGGATGCGCACTCGCAATCGGTCAATTCGCAGATACGAGTTCGCGCAACGTCGAGGAGAGTTCGAGGCTCGCGCGATGAAGGACGCATCGCTCGACGAGTATCGCGTCGCCGAATCATTCGACGCCGTGTCTGCGTCGATTGCGCCGACGGTCGTCGAGATCGCGACCGCGTGCGTTGACCTTCGCGCCGCCGCGAGCAAAGTAATCGCACCGTCTCTGATCGCGGATGCAATCGCGCGTGCGGTGGATCTCTGGCGCGATCGCCAATATCCGCGACGCGCCCGCGCAGTCGCGAGAATCGCGCGGAACGCGGGCTTTTCGGTTCCGTTGATGAACGATTCGATCGACGCGCTGTTGCGGCCTTTCACGCGAGCGGCATTCGAGGCGCTCGCGAATCGGGTGCCTCGACGCGCTCCAACGAATCCATCTCCGCTGCTCGGATTCATCATGGCGGGCAATGTCGCAGGCGCAGGGATGCATGAAGTCGCGATCGCGCTAATCGCCGGCGCCTCGTTGCTCATCAAGACTGCCTCGACTGAGCCAATTCTTTTCGCCGAGTTCGCACGCACGCTCGCTGAGATCGATCCGCAAGTGGGTTCGCGAACCAGCGTGTTAAATTGGAGCCGCCAGCGAACCGATCTGACCGGCATAGTCACGGCAAATTGCGACCGCATAATCGCGTACGGCGACGACGCGACGATCTCGGCGCTGGCCCGTACTGGGAACCTGATCGGTTTTGGCAGCCGCGTGAGTGGCGCGGTCATTGGTGCGGGCGCGCTCACACCATCGCAGATCGAGGCCGTAACTGACGCGCTCGCGCGCGACGTCACCCAATTCGAGCAACTCGGGTGTCTCTCGCCGCATCATATATTCGTGATGACCTCGCGTTCGGAAATCGCGCGAGATTTTGCGCATCGAATGTCGATGGCGTTCGATCGGCGCTCGCAATCGATGCCGCCCGCGAAGATTCCGCTGAGTGACGCCGCGAAAATCCTCAGCGTGCGCGAGAATGCGCGATGGCGGCGTATCGCCGGCGATGCAATCCAGGTTTGGGAGGCCGCGCGCCTTGAATGGACGGTGATTTTCGATCCCGCCGCATCGTTCTCGATCTCGCCGGGATTTCGCACGGTGTTCATCAGCGCGGCCCGTGATTGGACCGAACTCCGCGAGCGGCTTGTTCCTGCCAAGGGACTGCTCGAAGCTATCGCATTTGCCGGCGATCGGGCCGATAGAGCGGCCTTCGGCGAACTTGCAAATGAGCTAGGTGTTTCATACCTCGCTGCGCCCGGCGAGATGCAATCGCCGCCGCTCGATTGGGCGCATGGCAACGGCGCATTTCTGAAGACAATGATCGGGGCGCGATGAGCGAACTCGCCGATCTTTTTCTCAAACGGCAGGCCCAAACTTCGGACGCGCCGATCGCGCTCGAGGTTTCGCGCGCCGAAGGCTCGTGGCTAATCACCGCGGACGGCCGCCGCTATCTAGATTTCATAGCGGGAATCGGCGTGTCGGCCCTCGGTCACGGGCATCCCAAGGTGATCGCCGCGATCGAAGCGCAGTTGCGGCGCCATCTGCACGTGATGGTGTACGGCGAATACGTGATCGAGACGCAGGTGCAGTTGGCGCGACGCTTGACGGAGTTGCTGCCGCCCGGGTTGGACCGCGTTTACTTCACGAATAGCGGTGCCGAGGCGATCGAGGGTGCTCTGAAAGCGGCGCGGAAGTTCACCGGTCGCGAAGGATTCGTCGCGTTCGATGGCGGCTATCACGGCGACACGATGGGAGCGCTCGCGCTCGCGGGCAATTCTACTTTTCGCGCGCCGTTCGGCGCCTTGCCCGGTCCTGTGCGCCATCTTCCTTTTGCCGATTCACATGCGCTCGATCAAATCGATTCGACCGTTGCGGCCGTGGTGATCGAGCCGGTGCAGGCCGAGGGTGGCGTGCGCATTCCCGACGCCGCCTTCATGCGCTCATTGCGCGCGCGCTGCGACGACGTTCACGCGCTGCTGATCTTCGACGAAGTTCTCACCGGATTCGCGCGCACTGGAAAACTTTTTGCGCTTGAGCATTTCGGTGTCGTTCCGGACATCATCGTGCTGGCGAAGGCGCTCGGCGGCGGTCTGCCACTGGGCGCGTTTTGCGGAAGCGATGAGATCATCGGAACGCTTTCGCATGATCCCCCGCTCGGGCACATCACGACTTTCGGGGGTCATCCGTTGTCGTGCGCGGCCGCACTGGCATCGCTCGACGTGATCGTCAGTGAAGAGTTGAGCGATCGCGCGGTCGCGATTGGCGGAGAAATTGCGCGCCGCCTGCGAGAGCTCAGGGCGCGCGAGATTAAGGCAGTTCGCGCAATCGGCTTGCTGATTGGAATCGAATTTGAGGACGCGCAATTCGCTCATCGCTTTGTCGCCGAGACGATTGCGCGGCGCGTGATAATCAACTGGACGCTCAACGCCGACAACGTCGTGCGGCTGGCGCCTCCGCTGACGATCGAGATGGCGGAGGTCGACTTCGCATTTGAGGCCATGATCGAAGCTCTTGATGCCGCGCGGCGCTAAAGGCAAGTTGTCGGTTAGTAATTTGTGAATTTCAAATGGGGTGAATCTAATGCGGGCGGCTGGCCTCTGGTGAGCACCAGGGAAATCGAAGCCCAGGTCGGGCTGACCTACCCTGAAGATTCGCCGACACCTCGGCCACCGGAATGGACCGAGGATAACGAGGAATCGCTCCGGGTAATCAAGCTCGGCGGCGGGCTCGGCATTTTTATACTGCTCGCCTACGTCGAGTACGATCTGCGCGTCCGCGGAAATTCCGGCATCGGCGCGATCTTTCACTGGGCATTACTCGCCGGCGCTGCCGTATTCTTCGCGCTGCTGTGGACGCGCGCCTTCCGTCGCCATGCGAAATTGTGGGCGTTTTCGATCGGCGTATTCCTGATGTGGATGTTCATCGTCATCAGCGCAGCGACGCGCGATCCCGAGTCGCGGTTCATCGCGATGGCGCTATGCCCGGTGGCGACCGCGGCATTTGTGGGTTGGGGACCGCGCTGGCAAGTTGCGATGGCTGCGGTGTCGCTCGCGAGTTTTTGCGCGGCCGAGTATTTCGTCCCGATCGAAAGTCCATACCTGATCTACCGCTGGATGGGACTGGTCGCCGCCCTGGGCATCGCTCAATTCACCGCGCTCTACATCGATCGTTATCGCCGGCGACTCAGCAGGCAGGTCGAAGATCTCGAAGAGGCAGCGCGCTTTCGCCAGAACCAGATCGCGACTATGGCGCACGATATTCGTAGCCCAGTCGCGGCGCTGAGCGGCTTTGTCAGCCTGCTTGAAGACGATCGCACCGAGGCGAGGGAGCGCGCCGACGTTTTGGGGCGAATCGGCTCGACCGCGTGGAACATGGATCTGGTCGTGAGCAATGTGCTCGATTTCTACCAGGTGCAGGAGCACGACATTATCGCGGCGCCCGTGGAGCTCGACGCGAATCTCTTGCTCGCGGAAATCACCGAAGATTGTGCCTTGCAGGCGCAGCGGCGTCATCTCGGGCTGCGCGCGGAATTCTCCGAAATTCCGCTATGCCGTCTCGACCCGCGTCACTTCGAACGCATCGTGAGAAACCTGCTGGCATTCGCGATCGGCCGCACAATCAGCGGCGACGTAGTGTTCCGCACGGCAGTCCGCAGCCGCTGGATCGTGATCGACGTCACGGACAACGGCCCGTCGCTGACGCCGGAGGAACTGAACGCGCTCCTCGAGCGTCCGGTGCGCGACGGCAGAATGGGAGCGGCGCGCGGACTTGGATTGTACATCGCACGCGCGATGGCCGAGGCGGTTGGCGGCCGCGTCGAGGCGCGCTATGCAGGCGGCCGCGGGATCACGCTGATCGCGGAACTGCCGCTGGTAGCACAGGAACGCAAGCCGCTCACCGATTGAAGGACCACGCTTGCCCCCTGATCCTCAATAGTTTAGCGTCATCGCGTGGCCGGATAATGGATCATTCAGACGAATCTTGCTTTTGATTTCCGCCCTCCCGCACGATTGGCGTCACGCTCGCACAAGCCGCTCGGTGAATTCGAACTGATTGCGCGTTTGTGCGCGGGGATTCGCCTTGGGCCCCGCACCGTTCTTGGGCCGGGCGACGATTGCGCAATTATTTCCTCCGATCAAGCTAAGCTGCTTTTTACTGTGGATTCGATGGTCGAGGGCGTTCACTTCGATCTGCGTTGGGGCAATCTCGAGGGCGTCGGCGCGCGCTCTCTCGCGGTGAATTTGAGCGACATCGCCGCGATGGGTGGGCGGCCAATCGCATGCGTGGTCAATCTCGCTATTCGAGAGGGCATCAGCACCAGTGCGCTCGATCGCATCTACGCTGGACTCAGAACTGAGGCGCGAGAATCGAGTACCGATATCGTAGGCGGAAATGTTACGCGCGCGCGCGAATTGTCGATCACGATCGCGTTGCTCGGAGAGCTCGGCGGAGCGGCCATGCGTCGCGATATGGCGCGCCCGGACGATGAGATCTTCGTGACCGGCACACTCGGCGACGCCGCACTCGGATGGCGTTTGCTAGCCGGCGAAATAAAGGCTCGCGGCCGGGTGCGCACGCATCTGATCGACCGATTTTTTCGACCGCCGAACAGGCTGCTCGCGGGGCAGCGTCTCGCGGCGATTGAGCCCGCGCCTTCGGCGATCGATATCAGCGACGGGCTCCTGCAGGATCTTGGGCATATCCTCGAGCGAAGCCGGGTCGG
>WNFG01006279.1_pt1 | contig 9998 bp, 12 predicted proteins | sample 5400431 | NCBI WGS metagenome assembly WNFG01 (sample SAMN13153346, study PRJNA577476) | soil metagenome | isolation source: 120 cm saprolite under Douglas fir tree site 2 hole 3 replicate 2 | place: USA:California | collected 2015-04-18
GCCCTCTGTTAATATAGGACTAGTTTAGTCGTATTTCAAGACCGCGATGTGATTCGATTGGTGTTGGAACAGGAGAACACGCGATGCCTTATCCGGAATCCTTCATCGCCCCCATGCGGGAGGACCTGACGCGCCTGGGGGTGCAGGAGCTACGAACATATGGTGAGGTCGACGCGGTCGTGCGACAGAAGTCGGCCACCGTCATGGTGGTCGTGAACTCGATGTGCGGGTGCGCGGCGGGCAAAGCTCGACCCGGCGTGGCGCTCGCGCTTAGGCACCCCGTTAAGCCGGACGTCGTGGCGACCGTCTTCGCCGGTGCCGACATCGAAGCCACCGAGCGGGTGCGCAGCTACTGCGCCGCGCACCTGCCTTCGTCACCTTCCATCGCGATCCTCCGCGACGGCCAGCTGCTGTACATGCTGGAGCGGCATCAGATTGAGAACCAAACTGCCGAGACGATCGCGCGCATCCTCACGGAGGCGTTCGATAGGTTCTGCGCCCCTACCGCGCAGCCGTCGCAGGCGTAGTCCTTCAGTCCTTCGTTTTTGGTCCTTGGTCCGAAGTGGCGCGATGCCTTCGATGACGCGCGGTGTTGACTGAGCACATTCATATGTCAGTCATCGACGACCCGAAGACCCTTGGTCGCGCGCGTCTCTCGTTCGCCGACCAGCACGACATCGACGAGTTCATCGCGGAGGAGATGTATCAACGACTCGCCGCGGTCGGTCTGGCGTTGCCCGCTGCAGGGACCATCGCCGACGTCACGAGCTGCCCGGGTGCGGAGTCTTGCAAGCTCGCGGTGACGCAGTCGCGAGGGCTCGGAGATCTGCTGGGAAACTTCCTTCCGGAGCAGACCCGATCTGGTCGCGGCGGCTCCCGACCTTCAGATCAAGATCAGCGGGTGCCCTAACGGGTGCGGCCTGCACCACCGCGCTGGCATGGGCTTCCAGGGCGGCATGCGGAAGGTCGGAACGCAGGCGGTGCCGCACTACGTCGTGATGGTTGGCGGAGTGGTGAACGAGGGTGGAGCCAGCTTTGCGCGGACTGCCGCCAAGATCCCAGCTCGCCGCATTCCCGCGGCCCTCGAGCGTCTGATCGGGCTCTACCAAGCGGAGCACGTCGGAGGCAAGACCGCGACGGCGTTCTTCGGACGTATCGAGCTGCCCCGCGTCAAGCAACTGCTCGCGGACCTCGAGACGATGACCTCCGAGTCGGCGGAGCAACAGGACTACGTGGATCTGGCCGAGGAGACGGAGTTCCACCCCGAGATCCAGGAAGGCAGGTGCAGCGCCTGATTCGGATGCTCGGCTTTCTACGAACCGGTGACGCTGGGTTGCAGGCGGCGCATGTATAAGCTGCACGGAATCATGCGGCAAGGCACGATCGATTCGGCGTTGACGTCTGGGCGGTACGCCACCTTAGAGGAAGCGCGCGCCGGCGCGCGTGAACTCCTCCGTGATGACCGCGTACTGCGGGCGATGATCGTGTGGAACGAAGTCCCTCCCCGCTTTGCCGAGTGGGTCGAGCGGTGATCTGACCGGCACGCTCTCACGAAGCGCTGAGACGGTCTGTCGCGGCTCCTTCGCGGGCTGTCGATCCTTGGCTGACTTTGTGAAGGTAGCGAAGACAAACGAAATCGAGCCCGGTCAAGCGCGACTGGTCGATGTCCAGGGCAAGCGGATCGCCTTGTTCAATGTCGACGGCACGTTCTTCGCGCTCGACCACACGTACACGCATAGGGGCGGCCCCTTGGCCGAGGGAGAGATCTCGGGCCACGAAGTGACCTGCCCCTGGCACGGCGCGAGGTTCGACGTTCGGACAGGGGAGGTCGTTGGTCCGCCGGCATAGCAAGCCGTCGCGCGCGACGGCGTCCGCGTGACGGAAAGCGACATCGAGGTCGAGATGTAGGAACGACCGCATCGCGCGGCCAGAAGGAAAGGAAGCTTGAGGCATGCAGACCACCGGTCCCCACCACGACCATGACCACGCGCCAAACGCGTCGTCCCAGCAGCCTTCCGCCGGTCCTGAAAAGCTGCCAGGAATCAGGCACGTCATCGCGGTGGGCAGCGGCAAGGGCGGCGTGGGGAAGTCCACCGTCAGCGTGAATCTCGCGTTCGCGCTGCAGCAACTCGGCGGTCGCATCGGGCTCGTTGACGCGGACGTCCTAGGCCCGAGCATCCCCGTGATGCTGGGACTTTCCACCGGCCAGCCGCCCGCGCTGGCCGCGGACCAGAAGATCATCCCCGCGGACCGGCACGGCCTGAAGGCGATATCGATGGGCATGCTCACCGGGGACGACAACCCGGCCATCATGCGCGGGCCGATGGTGAGCAAGTACCTGAAAATGTTCATCGACTCCGTGCAGTGGGGACCCCTGGACTATTTGATTATCGACCTCCCGCCCGGGACCGGCGACACGCAACTGACGTTGGCCCAGAGCGTTCCTCTGTCCGGCGCGGTCATCGTGACGACGCCGCAGGATGTGAGCCTCAAGATCGCCCGCCGCGGGCTGCGAATGTTCCAGACCGTGCATGTCTCCATCCTGGGTATCATCGAGAATATGAGCACCTTCACGTGCCCTCACTGTGGAAAGGGCACAGACGTCTTCCGCCGCGGCGGCGGCGAGCGGATGAGTCGGCAGCTCGGCGTCCCGTTCCTGGGGACGATTCCTCTCGACGCCGACATCGTCACGGGCGGGGACGAAGGGCGTCCGATCGTGCTCGAGAAGCCGACCTCCTTCGCAGCCCAGGCCTACCTCGCTATCGCCACGGAACTCGCTGGCCGACTCCAGGGACTCCCAACAACGGTGCTGAAGCCGTTCGCGTGGACCTGGGAAACCAACGAGGGTGAGCCGGCCTGGGTAGAGAGCGCTGTCCGGCCGACGGGCTCCCAGACCACTCCCGTCGGTTTCCGCCGGCGAGATGCGCGCACGTTGTCTGTGCTCTGGGAGGACGGGCACCGTGACGACTTCGACGTTCGGGACCTTCGACTGGCATGCCCGTGCGCCCGCTGCGTCGAGGAAATGAGCGGACGGCCGCTCCTCGATCCAAAGAGCGTGCTTCCGGACGTGGCCCCACGCACGATCACCAGCGGAGGCAATTACGCCATCACGTTCGGCTGGAACGACGGCCACAGTACCGGGATCTACTCGTTCACGCACCTGCGGGCCCTCGCTGAGCGCGACGCGGCCAAGGTCGTGGAAGATGTCTGATGTCCTGCCTGTCGACGCGACGATCACGATCCGCGCCGAGATCTCCGTCGCTGATCCCGACACGTGCAAGTTCACCGTAAGTCGGACGGTGCATCCGGGTGGTCCCTCCTTCTTCCACGCCAAAGAATTGGCCGCTGGTTCGCCCCTCGTCGAGCGGTTGTTCACGCTTCCCGGCGTCGCCCATGTACTCGTTGCCGAGAACGTCGTGACGGTCGGGAAGGACTCAGGCGCCTCGTGGGCCGCACTGAAACCGGGGATCGGAACGGTCATCCGTGCGCAGCTCGTCACAGGGGTGCCGGCCATCCTCGAGGCCCCTCGCACCGCAGGTGCGTGGGGGCGCACCGACGCCGAGGTTCGTGCGGTTGTTCAGGAACTCTTGGACCGGCAAGTGAACCGTTCCATCGCGGCCCACGGCGGGCAGATTTCCATTGTCGACGTGAGGGACAGAAACCTGTTTGTCGCCATGAGTGGCGGGTGCCAGGGATGCGCGGCCTCTCAAGTGACTCTGCGACACGGGTTCGAGGTCATGGTGCGGAGGGTCGCACCGGAGATCGTGGACATCGTCGACACCACGGACCACGCGGCGGGGAAGAAGCCATTCTACGAGCGGACAGGGTAGAGCAGGAGGCTTCGATGGCTTCGATGACAACACCGGAGGAACGATGAAATTGTCGAAGACCGGCTCCGCTACGCGCGTAGTAGAAGGAAGATGACGACCCCGGTGACCGAGACGTAGAGCCAAATGGGCAGGAACACGCGATTCAAACGCCGGTGGCGTCCGAAGGCGTGGGTGAAGGCGAAGTAGAACGAGGTGAGCGCGAGCGGCACCACGGTGATGGACAGGACCACGTGGGTGATCAAGATGAAGAAGTACACCGCCCGGAGGGGCCCCGTGCCCGTGAACGTGGTGTCTCCGTGGACGAAGTGGTAAGCGAGGTAGCCCACCAGGAAGACGGCGGAGAGGATGAAGGCTGAGACCATGCACACGCGGTGCATATGGACCGCCCGCCGGCGTATGGCCACGTAGCCCACGACCAGGCACAGCGCAGAGAGCCCGTTGCAGACCGCATTGACGGCGGGCATGAAGGCCAGGTCGGGGTCGCCCGCCGCCGTCCTGTCCCGCAGCAAGATGAAGGCGATGAACGCCACGGCCGCGCTGGAGATGAGCGCGTTGAAGAGGAAGAAGGCTCGATCGGACCGGGGCGTTAGCGTGGCGGCGGCATCCAAGGTTGCGGACCTCGCGTACAAGCGTAATTCTGCGCGGTGGGCCCTGTCCAGCAGCGGCCAGTGACATGTCAAAGCGGCCCGTGACACCTTCTTCCCGTCGAGAAACGGCTTCTGTCCCTAGGCGACGCTGCACCTGACAGGAGCACCAGGCCTCGGTACGTCACGAACGCTGATCCTGTCTGGTCTCTCTAATATGCAGACCGTTCAGTAAACCGACAAGCCGCGCGCTACGCCACGGACGGACACTGCGGCGTTTGAGACGCCGTCAAGTGGGTATGCCCGAGGGTCACGCCACTTGGCGGGCACGTACAACGCGTAACAGAAGAGCGTCGCCTCTTCGGGCCAAGTACCCGACGGATTGGCGAGGCCGAAATCGATCGCGCTTAGCAACGGCCTGAGGAGCATAGACCGATGACCGTCAGCCGACTCCGGCGTTCGCGAGGTGACTCGGGTTGGTCGGACGACAGATCAGCCAGGATCTCTGTTGGCGTCATCGTGGGACCGGCGGAGTCACCGGCTCGTGTGCGTCGCGGATGGATCGCGCTGGCCCGGTCGATCGAGCACCGAGACGACAAGCTCGTGGCGAGCCTGCTATCAGGACGGTACGTGGCGATTGTTGCCACGGGATACTGCGCTGGGCGGCTGGAATGTGATCTCGAAGCGATCGTCGGATCGTGAGCGTTGCACGCAGCTCCGGATGCGCCCAAAGCATTCCCGGAAAGCCACGGCAGGATGCTCGCCAGCTATGATGGTCACATGGCTGGCTGGCACCTCGAGCACACCTACGCGGAGCTGCCGCAGCTCTTCTACTCGCATGAGGCACCGACTCCGGTTCGCGAGCCGCGCCTGGCCGCTTTCAACCGGCCGCTCGCGACGATGCTCGGACTCGAGCCGGAGGCGCTCGAGGGTCTCGAAGGCGCCGCGATTTTCGCGGGCAATGCCGTGCCCGAAGGCGGGCGACCCATCGCGCAGGCGTACGCCGGCCACCAGTTCGGCCACTTCACTGCTCTCGGCGATGGCCGTGCGATCCTGCTTGGCGAGCAGATCACGCCATCCGGCGATCGCGTGGACATTCAACTGAAAGGGGCAGGGCAGACGCGGTTCTCCCGCCGGGGTGACGGGCGCGCCGCGCTCGGGCCGATGCTGCGGGAACACATCATCAGCGAGGCGATGCACGCGCTCGGCATTCCGACCACCCGGAGCCTGGCAGTGGTGAAGACGGGCGAGTCTGTCTATCGCGAGACGGTGCTCGACGGCGCAGTGCTGACGCGCGTTGCCGCGAGCCATATCCGCGTCGGCACCATGCAGTGGGCAGCGGCACACGACGACCAGGAAGCCGTGCGGGCGCTTGCGGACTACACGCGTGCGCGACACTACCCGGAGCTCGCCGATTCGCCAGAGCGCCACATCGCGCTGTTTGACGCGATCCTCGGACGGCAGGCGTACCTGATCGCCCGCTGGCAGCTGGTCGGCTTCATCCATGGCGTGATGAACACCGACAACATGGCACTCTCTGGCGAAACGATCGACTACGGCCCGTGCGCGTTCATGGATAGGTACGATCCCGCCACAGTGTTCAGCTCCATCGACCATGGCGGGCGATACGCGTACGGTAACCAGCCGTCGGTCGCGCAGTGGAACCTCGCCCGACTTGCCGAAGCGATGTTGCCGCTGTTCGATCGGGACGTCGATCGCTCAGTGGAGCGTGCCACGGCGGCGCTCGACCGCTTCCCGGACCTGTTCGAGCAGCACTGGCTCGACGGCATGCGAGGGAAGCTTGGACTGTTCACGCAGGAAGAAGGAGACAAGGCGCTCGTCGACGACCTCCTCGCCTGGATGCAGCGGCGGTCGGCCGACTTCACGAACACCTTCCGGTCGCTGACCAGCGGGCGCCTGGTCGGGGACTCCACGAACGCCGATCCCGAACTCGAGGCGTGGCATCACCGGTTGGCGGCGCGCCGCGGGCGGCAGCCGCAGTCGCCCGCCGAGGCCGAGGACCTAATGCGACGGCACAACCCGGCGTTCATCCCGCGCAATCACAACGTGGAGGAGGCGCTCCAGGCGGCGACCAACGCGGACGACGATTCCGTGATAGAGCGACTGCTTGACGTGCTGGCGACACCCTACGACCATGGGCGCGACTTGCCGATGTTCAGCACGTCCAGTTCGGGCGAGCAGCCTTACCGCACGTTCTGCGGCACGTAGCCCGCCCACGCGCTCTGCGTATAGAGCCATGGTAGGAGACGCACTCGGTTCAACGGTGGCCGAGGTGACGCGGCCGGTGTAGCGATGTGCTCGGGCATCCAACTCGAAGCAGGTGCACCATGCAGATGGACTGAGATCGATGGCTTTTGGATCCAATTCCGAATGGACGTTGTACACGGCGAGCGGTGAGAGCAGTATCGACCGAGGGCGGCAAAGGGTGCTTACAGCTGTCGCTCGTACTTCGCGATCTCCGAGTCCGCACTGATCGAGAGCAAGTCCCTGATTATGGTCCCGCACTGACGCAACAGATAGGGACCACGCCGCTCGTGCACTCCTCGCCCAGCAGAAAACCCCGTTAGCGAGGTCAATGTCGTATTTTGAGGCGAGACCGAGGGCCGTGGGCGCCGCGACCGCGCGTGCAATAGCGTGCAAGGCGTCACGGCAACGCTGGCATTTACGGCAATCACGGCATTGCAGAATCTGTAACTTACAGAATGTAAAGCGTCCTGGCGGGTTCGAACCCGACCCTCACTGGGTCGCCAAGACAGGCCCCGCATCACGCTGCACGGATGAGCCAGTTGCGGAAATCGTCCAGTGTGGTGAGCCATTTTTCTTCGGAAAGTCCCCTACTTTCGCCGGCTTCGGATCGCGCCTCACGGCACGTTGCCCCTTTTTTTGCCCTTTCGCTGCTCGGCGGCGGCGCGGGCGCATCCAACAGGCCCACTTCGGCTGACAGGTAGGCGGGCGAGAGGTGCGCGTAGCGCATCACCATCCGCAGGCCGCGATGGCCCAGCAGCTCGGCGACCGAGCGGAGCGAAGCACCTTTCATGATGAGCCACGACGCGAAGGTGTGCCGCAGGTCATGCCAGGTGAAATCTTTGATCTCTGCAGCCTCAAGCGCCGTCTGAAAGGCGTTCTTGACGTCTTGAACCGGCTTGCCGGCCTTGCGACCCTTTGCGTGCGCGAACAGGTACGGACAGTCCGGAATGCGCTGTGTGTACAGAGTCTGCAGCGTCATGCGCACCGTTGCGTTGAGCGGCAGCGCGTGAGGCCGGCCACTCTTCGTCCGCGGAATGCGCACAACGAAGTTGAGAAAGTCCACTTGGTCCCACCGAAGGTGGAACAGGCTGCTCCTTCGTAACCCGGTGTGTACGGCCAGGATGATCTTCTCGGCCAGGAACGGCGATGTTTCGACCTTCTTTGCCGCTGGCAGGAGCCGGTTGTACTCGTCCTCGGCGAGGTACCGGAGCCGCGAATTGTCTTCGTTGAAGAATTTGACCCGACGCACCGGATTCGACGCGGCGAGGTTGCGCGCCACGCACCAGGTGAAGAACGCTTTCAGGACCGCGAGGTCCTTGTCGACGGTGCTGTGAGCAACTTTTTGGGCGCGTCGCAATTTCACGTCGTCGATGTGCGCGGGCGTAATCCTCGCCAACGTTGTGCGTGTGTCCAGCTGCGCCTCCCACATCGAGAGCGCTGGTTCGACGTACGAGCGGTGCGATCGGTTCTGGATGGTCGAATACTCGCGATACTGCCTGAGTGCTGTCGCAAACGTGACCGTCTTCGGAGCCTGATCGAGCCAGGTCCCGTTCTCGATCTTCGTCTGCGTTGTCGACCAAACACGCAGGGCCTCCCGCTCCCGACGGAAGCGTTGCGCAGACGTGAACCGTCAGGATACCGAATCTCAACGAGCCAACGACTCTTTGCCGGATCCCAAACCGGACCCCTTCGAGAAGTCGCGATTCCTTCGTGCCTCTGTTTCCATCGTCATGTTTTGCCTTAACCACACAGGTCATCGCTTGATTTCCAATAATATTGGAAATACAATATCGACATGGGAAAAGTTACCGCAGCGATCAGAGTCGCGGACGAGGTGTGGATCGCAACGGCGCTGTTGCACCGCGAACATCCTCGGGCGGCGGATTTCAGCTTGAAGGAAATTGAAGCTCGGCTCGTGCGCGAGGGCCTGACCGACGACAAGCGGCCGGGGGTCTACCCTCACCTGTCGGTGCACTGCGTCGCGAATCGGCCGCCAAACCCGGGCACTTACCGCATGCTGTTCGAGACGGCGCCATCTCGTCGGCGCCTGTTTCGTCCGGGCGACCCTTATGATCCGAAGCGCGAAGGGGGAAAGATGGTGCCGGACCGCACCGAGATTCCCGCGAAGTATCACCCGTTGCTGGACTGGTACGAGCATGACTGGGTGCCTGCCTCGCCCAAGGATCCGCTGCTTGCGCTGGCCGCGCGCCACCGCGATCTCTGGAAAGCAGTGGATCCGGACGATTACGTCCGACAACTCCGTGAAGGTTTTGAGTGACACGCGTCTTCTGGGATACCAACCTCTTCGTGTATCTGTTCGAAGGCGGGGAGTTTGCGGCTCGTGTGAAGCAGGTGCGGTCGAGGATGCTCGAGCGAGGCGATCAGTTGCTCACCTCGGCCTTGACTCTGGGCGAATTACTGGTCAAGCCCTGGGAGAAGGGCGAAGCGGCCGTTCGCGATCATGAAACGACGATTCGGCAGATCGCTACGGTTCTTCCCTTTGATGCGGCCAGCGCGCCGCGTTATGCAGCAATTCGGGCCGACCGCACCATTAAGGCGCCCGACGCGATCCAGCTTGCTTGTGCGGCGACCGCTGGGGTCGATCTGTTCATCACGAACGACGACCGTCTCTCGAGGAAGCACGTAGCGGATGTGAAGTTCATCACGTCGCTCGAACGCGCATATCTCTAGTGATGAGGTCCGGCTGTCCTCCGCAAGGCTCCTGTCGTTCGCCAAAATGTGCGTCGTTCGCCAGAATCCTGTAGGTCGCTAAAACTGGTCCGCCGCGACTCTCCGGTGCTGTCGAGTACTCCCGGGTGTAGTCCGCAAAAAAATTCTGTCCGGCCAGAATCCAGATTGAGGCCTTGCTCGTCACGCCGGTAATTGACCCAAACGCAGGACAGTGAACAATCAGTGAACAATTTTTTCCCGAACAAGAATCGCGGTCTTGAGCAACGTCGTCTTGACGCCGGGATCACCTGAGGCTTCGCCAGGCGTCGGCAACGGCTCGCCGTCGGTTTGTTCGACATCTTATCTCGGGATTCCGCAATCCGGCCGGGCCGCCGCTTCCCTTTGCCCCACGGGCCCGGTTTATCACGTAACGGAACGGTTACATGACAGACCAAGTCGGGCTCGCTCTGCACGCCGCATAACCGGCTGCGCATCACCAGCGGCGCCAGGCGGTAATGGCGATCGCAAGTGACGCGACGGCGATAAGGTAATCGAAGACGTCATTGAGTACGTACCCACTGAATTGGACAACACAAGTTCAGAACAGGAGACTCGCGACATCTCGGCGATTGGAAGGGCGCTGATT
>WNFG01007074.1_pt1 | contig 9998 bp, 3 predicted proteins | sample 5400431 | NCBI WGS metagenome assembly WNFG01 (sample SAMN13153346, study PRJNA577476) | soil metagenome | isolation source: 120 cm saprolite under Douglas fir tree site 2 hole 3 replicate 2 | place: USA:California | collected 2015-04-18
ATTATCCGCTTGTCAATTTAGCGGCCGCTGGAGGCTTCGAAAGTGGCTCAATCACAACATTGCTCACCGGCCCCAGTATTTTGTGGTCGGCTGGCCCGTCCGCGCTTCTCACCGTCTTCGACTTCGGAAGACGTCGGGCCGCCTCGGACCAGGCCATCGCTGCGTACGATCAAGCCGTCGCTAACTATCGCCAAACTGTGCTGACCGGTTTTCAACAAGTCGAGGACAACGTCGCGGCGCTTCGGATTCTGGAGCACGAAGCTCAGGTACAGAACGCGGCCGTCGACGCTGCCGAAAAATACCTCGCACTCGCCAACACCCGTTATACGGGCGGCGTCACCAGCTACCTGGAAGTAACAACTGCTCAGAGCGCCGCTCTCTCCGACGAAGTCACTGCGGTCAATATTCTCGGCCGCCGCATGGTGGACGCAGTGGGCCTCATCCAAGCCCTTGGCGGCGGCTGGGATCGCTCCTCCTTGCCGGCACGCCCTGAATGCTGCGGCAGGCTGGCCAGCAACTCAAAGTGATTCTCTCCTTATCTTCGGCAGTGATGAAATCAAGCAAGACTCCTTCGCATGAACATCCAGTTCTCGGTGCCTCTTCGAGTCGTGTGTCTTCTGTGAATTGAATTTGACGGGCTACCCGGTGTCCGCCCATCTCCAGTTAAATACAGCAAGACGTGAAGACGTGAGAGTCCGTCATTTTATTCGGTACTTGATTCAGAACGGAGAGGGGGGGATTCGAACCCCCGGTACACGTTTTAGCGCGTACAACGGTTTAGCAAACCGCCGCATTCAGCCGCTCTGCCACCTCTCCGCGGTTTGGTTTCAATACTTTACCACAGTCTCTTAGTTTACCTGCTGCGTTTTTGCTGAACTCTATCGCTAAGAAAGTGGCCCACCGAGAATTCAAAATCGCATAACCTCTTCAAAATCAATACGAATTTTGCCGCAAACTGGCTCGCGCGGTGTGGAAAACCGCCGCCTTCGGGCCAAATTCTGCTATTTGCGAGAACGAGATTTCTGGCCAGCGTCAAAGGCCGGGATCAAGTGTCGCATCTGCTGCGCCGTGACTCAGGAAGACAATCAGCAATCGCAATCGCCACTTTTCTCCATCGGTAAACACTAGCCGACTAATCGCGGTAAGACAGCATTAGATCACTTCCGGTTAACTAACCACCCAGGAGTTGATCGGTTCAGGCAACACTGCGACGTTTTCATTCTGCAATGGATTGGTTGGCTAGAAAGGGTGGTTGTGCGGTGGACCTGGCACAAAGCTGAAATCTCCAAACCGGTGACAGAGCTACTGCAGCTTCGCGTACTCCGCCTTGGCTTGCTTAAAGATAGGAATGTCCGGGTCGGCGTCCTTCCAGAGCGTGAGGAAAGCTTGGTAGGCGGCGCGGCTCTTGGCAGTGTTGCCCTGCATCGCGTAGGCGCGGCCCAGTTGGAGGTGAGCCAACGCGCCGATCGGTTCATTCAAGACGATGCCCCGATGGTCGAGGATTTTCTGAAACTCTGCTGCCGCTTCGCCACCCCGGTGCGCCGCAAGATAGGCTTCTCCCCGTACGTAGACAGGATACAAATTAGGCCAGTTGTAAAACCAAAGGGCGGGCAGACCAAGTTCATACGAGGCAGCGACCCCAAGAGTATCAAGCGCCTGCTGAGGGTTTGCATGGCTTAATGCCAGTCTTGCCCGTAGGGTAGGAAGGTAATTGAACTGTACGACCGTGTTTTCGGGGAACCTCTCATTGAAATTATCCGCTAATCCCTGCGATCCGTCCCCTGTATAGGCTAGGGCAAGCACTACTGCATAATACTTATCTGGTCCACCCGAACGTTCCTTTGCTAACGCTGTCCGTTGTCCAGCTTGGTTTGCATTGCCAAACAGGCCTTCTCGCAAAGCAGCCACGGCCTCGTAAGTCACGGAAGTTTCATTCTCCCTTGACCGCTTGGCAGAACTTGAAGCCTGCCGTGATAGCTCACGCGCTCTTCCAAGATGTCCGAAGTAAGCAGCCGTGTCGGCCTCTAATGCCAACAGCAAGTCTTCTTGCCCCGGTTTGCCAGCCCAGGCGGCTACTTGCCGCGACATTTCGGTGGTGTCATTCCGATAAAAGGCGAGCGAATAGAGCGTGGTCCCAAGACTAGAGTCCAGGCCCTTTCCATGCGCCTCTCTGGCCAAAGCTGCAGCGTCCTCGTCTCGGTTCAACGACAAATATGTGTATATAAGAAATCGATACGTAATGGAGGACGGAGCAAGACGAACGGCCTCTTGATCTTCTCTGAGACCCGTTTCATATTGCCCGAGAGCGTTATAGAGAACACCAAGGCTCTCTCGGAAGGTGACCTCGCGCGGGTAGATTTGTTCGCCAAGGATATAGCTCTGCTGTGCCTTCATGCGGTCGCCGGTCACAAAATGGTAATAATCTCCTTCGATGATCAACTTCTCCCGCTCACTCACACGTGTGCGCAGTTCGAAGGCCTTCCGGATGTTTTCCACGGCCAGTGCAGTACCTATCACCTCATTCTCGCTGCCCATCGCGTCGTAAGCCGCGGCGAAATTCGGGTCCAATTGGATTGCACTCTGAAAAAAAGCAACCGGCGCAACGTCGCCCGCGAACTGTGCCTTAACACCCAGACTGAAGGCCTGCAATGCTTCAAGAGATGGTGTTGTCGCTTGCTCGAGCGGTGTGTTGTATTTTTGTACGGTGCTCAAGGATTCCCCGAGTCTCCTTCGCATTTCCAAAGCGACTTTCCCAAGTGCATCGAGAACGTGGTTTTTGTCGCTCGCCTGCGCTTCCGTGCTCGCCAGCAACTCTCCATTAACACAGTTCACGGCTTTCAGAATCACGTTGTAGCGGGTGCCAATCAGAGCAATCGAACCGTCTAGTGCTGCCGTGCTGTTGGTCCTTTGGCAAACTTCACGCGCGATTTGCGGCGTGAGCCTGACGTTCGTCGGCTGTCCCATCATCCGCAACGTCTGCTGGATTCCCTCTTCGGACTCAAGGCTCAGGAACGGTGACTGCTCCAGTTCGACAGAAAGGCCTTCTCGAAGCGTCCCGTCGAATACGGGATCACCAGTGGTGTTAGTGAAATCGCCCAAAACGATCGTGTCTTTTTCAGTCAGTTTCGGGGACCGATGTGAGCGCCAGTACAGCCCACCGGCTGACACCGCTGCCGCAAGAACACCTGCCATGATTGCCGCGGTCTTCCAAGCCCGCTTGTCTGACACTGCAGCCGCTCCAGTGGCTGACGCTTTCCGGTCTTCACTCGTGACCGGTGTAATGAAGCGATAGCCCCGTCGCGGCAGCGTCTCGATGAAGCGAGGATTGTCGGCGGAATCTCCCAGCGCCTCCCGCAGCTTGTTGATCGCTGTGTTCAGGCTGTTGTCGAAGTCTACGAAGGTATCGGGTGGCCAATTCTGAGAGCGCAGCTCTTCGCGCGTCACTACTTCGCCGGGCCGTTGCAACAGGACGGCGAGTACTTGAAAGGGCTGCTCTTGCAGCTTGATTCGTACGCCCTGCTTTCGTAACTCCGCCGAGCGCACGTCCACCTCAAACACTCCGAACCGCAGAATGCCGGGTGATCGGGTCTGAACAGGCATGTCAGATTCTCACCTTTCGGGTCACGGTCGAGTGTAACACGCACCTAAAGGATGCCAAGTTGTGTTACGAGAGCTGGCAGCAAAGGATCGAACTGGGAGCAATGCAATCGCTTAAGGTTTATCGCTTCAAAAGACCAGCTTCAGAGCAAACTGTACGTTAAATGGCTCACCTGGGCCGATGCCGGGAGCACCTACGTAGTCGCCGATGGTAGTGATCGACTGTCCGAATCCATTTTGTGCATTGGGCCCCGCGAAATTAAACGTGTTCGGCGGAGCAAGATTCGCCCAGTTGAACAGGTTGAAAATTTCCGTGCGGAATTGTAAGTTGAACCGCTCGTTAATCCTGAAGTTTTTCAATACGGAAAAATCCACATCTTTGAAACCAGGGCCGTAAAGCTGGTTGCGCCCCATGGTGCCGAATGTACCTAGGGCTGGCAGGGCGAAGGCAGCCGGATTTACCCACTGCACGAACTTGGTGCCATTCGCGGTAACCATTTTGTGTGAGACGCCGGCGAATGGGTCGCCAACCTGATTCACGCGCTGAACAAGCTCGTTCGTACCGGAGTTGTCGGTTTCAGTGAAGACGGTGAAAGGCTGTCCGGTATGAAAGGAGAGCAGGCCACTGACTTGCCATCCCTGCAGGAGCCATTGCGGGCCTGTTGAGCGGCCCGGCAAATTGTAGGAAAGAAGGGCGGTAAAGTTGTGGCGCGTATCAAAATCACTATTTCCGTAATCGGCTTTCAGCTCGAAGCTGTTCTGTGGCAGGGCTCCCTGGTAGTTCGTCATATCGTCAAGCGAGTGCGCCCAAGCGTAGGCAAATTGCGAGGTCAGCCCGTGCCAATCTTTGATCTTTAGCGTGGTTTGCAGGGAATTGTAATTAGAGGTCCCCCTGCTCTCGATCTGGTTGATGATTCCAAAGTTCGGGAATTGCGAATACGGCCTCCGTTGCTGCGCTGTGTCCGGATCTCCCAGCGAAGGTTGATTAATCTCCGCCATCGTTAACAACCTGCGTCCCTGGCTCCCCACATACCCCAGCGTCAACAATATGGCGTTGCTCAAGCTCTTTTCGATGTTCAGGCTGTAATTGTAATTGTAAGGCGTCCGGAAATTCTGGCTGATCGAGAAAATGTTGTAGACAACGTTTCCACAGCCACTGCCTGTAGGGCAGGTAGGACCAGTCGCGGGAAAGATGTAGGTGTTCTGCGGAATCGTGTAATTGTCCACTTCAATTGCAGAGACAGGATTCGATCCTGCCGGATTGCTCTGCACGCCAGCGGGACCACCATTTACTGGATTGTTGGCCAGAAACGGATTTAGATTCGGTTCATCGTAGTAAATTCCGAATCCGGCGCGTACCACAAGATTGTCGTTTTCTCTCGGGCGGTAGGCGAACCCAAGACGTGGGGCAAAGTTTTTCCAATCTGCGGGATACAAAGAAGGGATGCCGGCTCCCTGAAAAAGTAGCCTTCCCTTGGCGGGAACGAAAATGGAGAGGTCTTTTTGGTGATTGTATAGCGGGCCAAAATAATCATAGCGAACGCCGTAATTCACGCTCAGCTTGCGCGTCAACTGCCATGCATCCTGAAAGAAGAGACTAAACGCATTCACATAGACCAAGCGCTCTTGTTGACCGATGGTAATGGACGAAAGATTTACGTCCCCGGCCATGAAATCCGCAAGGGTCAGAACATTGGAGTCGTAATTCGCCGTGTTGATATTCTGGAAAAAACCGGTGCCGTTCTGAAAATCCGTGAGCCAAGGCCCCTGCGACCCATCAAAGAGAAAGCCCCCCAGTGCCTGGCGATGGTAGAACTCGTTTGCCTGCGCCTTCCTGTACTCGCCCCCGAACCGGTACTGGTGCTTGCCCACGACGTAGGAGAGCGTGTCCGTCACGTGGCCGGTAATGTCGATGCGGCCTGCAGGAGGTGTCAAACCGGTTTCGTCGAAACCACGGATAACGAGATGCGGCGCTCCTCGAAAAGTTGCGCTGGGACTGAGGTAGAGACCAAGAGACTTTGTGTCAAAGCTGTTGTTGAAATCATGGAAGACCTGGTTGAACGCATTCACTCCCAGTAGCAGTTGGTTGCTGAATGCAGGAGAAAAGGCCGAGTTAAAAACAAGCGCGTAGTTCTGGACGTGGATTGGAGCAACCTCGTAGTAATACTTTAGATTGGAGCCAACCGGCGCGACCTGGTTGCCTTCTCCGGAGAACCACCGGAATGAAATGTTGTTCTTGTCGTTGATTTTGTGATCGATTTTGACGATGCCATTGTAGCTGTAGCCGTACTCCGGATCCGTGCTGAAGAAATTGCCGGGGGCCACGGCGCCCTGCAACGCGCTGCTCGGCCACAGTGTCTTGAGCATGGCGGCGGACACGGGATTTTCCGGCACACCGTAATACTGCATGACGCCCAAAGCCGCTTGCTGGTAGGCCAACGAAGGCTCAGTCGCCAGACCTTGGATTCCAATCGTAAAATTCTGTTTCTCAAAGGCGCCAAAGAAGAACGCCCTGTTCCTGATAATTGGGACGCTGAGTGAACCTCCCCAGTGCACGTTTCTCATTTCGTTTTTTGGTGTCCCAGCGGGCAGAAAGAACGGTGCGGCAGCGAACGTCTCGTTCCGGTTGTAATAGTAGGCCGAGCCGTGGACGTCGTTGCCCCCGGATTTGATCACAAGGTTCGCTACGCCGCCCGGATTGCGGCCCGCCTCGGGGCTGGACTGTGTCTGCACGGAGAATTCGTCGATAGCATCAATTGGCAGCACGATACCCGCGATGCTTGAAACGCCACCCTGATTAACAGCAGGAACGTTGTGCCACAAGTCGTTGTTGTCCACTCCATCGATCTGCCAATTCACTTGATTTCCGCGCGTCCCGTTCACCGAACCAAATCCCCCTGCCGAGTAGCCTCCAAATCCCGGCTGCAATTCAATGAGCTGCGTGAAATCGCGCCCATTCAACGGAGCTTCTTGAAGCGAAGCCCCCGCCACAGTCGTAGTCTGAGTTTCCGTGGTGGTATCGAGTGCCAGGGTAGCTGCCGAAACGTTGACTGTCGTGGACGTTTGAACCAAAATAAGCCTTACCGGCAGGGTATAAATCGCGCCTGCTCTAACCGTTACGCTGTTCGCTGTGAACACGGCAAATCCGCTGACGGTAACAGTGACCTTATACGTGCCCAGCGGAAGGTCTTGAAAAACAAATTCACCGTCGCTCGTTGTCAGCGTGGCGTGCTTTATTCCGGTGGCAACCGCCTCGGCAACTACCTGCGCCTTTGGTACGACGGCGTCGGAGGAATCTCTCACAGTGCCGTTGATCGCCCCGCGAAACGTTTGCGCTGATCCCAACGTCCCGAAGTTAAGGAGGAGCACCAGAACTGCAATCTGGTATCGCAAGGGTGTACCCCCAATTACTCATCTCTAGAGAGCTCGCCGTCCCTATCATCCGCCCAAAATAATTGCCGCAAGCATCGGCTTTACTTCAACTCCGCGTATTCAGCCTTTGCTTGAATAAGGATTGGAATGTCGGGATCGGCGTCTTTCCAGAGGGTGAGGAAATCCTGGTAGGCGGCGCGAGCTTTGGTCGTGTCGCCGTGCATCGCGTAGGCGCGTCCGAGCTGGAGATGAGCCAGTGCGCCGATGGGTTCGTTGAGAACGATGCCGCGATGGTCGAGGATTTTCTGAAACTCTGCAGCGGCTTCGCGGCCACGGTGAGCCGCAAGATAGGCTTCTCCTCGTACATATACCGGATAAAGGTTTGGCCAGTTGTAAAAGCTACCCGACGGCAAACCGAGTTCATACGGAGCAGCGATCTCGAGACTATCAATCGCCTGCCGCGGATTAGAATGGATAAGCGCCAGCCTGGCGCGAAGGGTCGGAAGATAATTGAACTGTACATCCGTGTCTTCAACGAACCCTTTTTCGAAACCCTCTACGAATCGTTGGGTCGCCTTTACGTTTTTCGCATACGCCGACGCCAGCCCGAATCCATAATAGACATCGCGTCCGCTCGATGGCGTCATTGCCATCCTAGTCTGTTCCAGTCCTTTGGTCGTATTGCCAAACAAGCCTTCGCGCAGCCAGGCCGTGGCCTCGTAGGCTGCCGAAGCTTCCTTCTCTCCCGCCCGCTTCGCAGAATTTGAAGCCTGCCGTGACAGCTGACGCGCTCTTCCAAGATGTCCGAAATAAGCAGCCGTGTCGGCTTCTAGTGCCAAAAGCAAGTCTTCTTCTCCGGTCTTACCCGCGGCAGCGGCCACCTTTCGCGCCATTTCGGACGTGTCATCCTGATAGAAGGCGATCAAATAGGCTGTAGGACCCAAAGCAGAGTCCAGCCCCTTTCCGCGCGCCTCACGGACTGTGGCTGCGGCGTCCTCGACGCGGTTCAGCAGCAAGTAGGTATACGCGACAAATCGTAATGCCACACTGTCATGAGGGCGAAGACGAAGAGTCTCCCGGTGCTCTCTAAGAGCCGATTCGTACTGTCCGAGAGACATATAGATCACACTAAGGCCTGCGCAGAAGCCAGGTTCACGCGGGTAGATTTGCTTCCCAAGGGCATAGCTCCGCTGTGCTTCGATTAGGTTGCCAGTCACACCATAGTAGTAATCTGCTTCGATGTTGAGCTTCTCCAGCTCACTCACACGTTCGCGCAGCTCGAACGCTTTCCGCGTATTCTCTACGGCCAAGGCCCTTTCTCCGATGGATCCATACGCGCCGCCCAACTCGTCGTAAGCTATAGCAAAATTCGGATCGAGCTGGATGGCTCTCTGAAGAGGCGGGATGGCTGCAGGAAAGTCGGCGCTCTCGCTACCGAGGGTGTAGGCCTGCAAAGCCTCAAGGGATGGTGTCGTCGCCTGTTCGAGAGGTGTGTTGTACTTTTGGAGGGTGCTCAAGGACTCTCCAAGTTTCCCCCGCATTTCGGATGCGGCCTTGCCAAGCGCATCGAGAACGTGGCTTTTGTCGTTCGCCTGCGCCTCTGTGCTTGCCAGCAGGTCCCCACTACCGCAGTTCACAGCTTTGAGAATTAGGCTGTATCGCGTGCCGATTAGGGCGATCGAGCCGTCCAGTGCTGCTGCGCTGCTCGTCCGTTGACAAACTTCGCGCGCGATTTCAGGCGTGAGTCGCGTATTGGCCGGGCGTTCCATCATCCGCAACGTTTGACGGATTCCTTCCTCTGACACGAGGCCCAGAAATGGCGACTGCCCCAGCTCTACCGAAAGGCCCTCTCGAAGTGTCCCGTCGAATACTGCATCCCCCGTCGAATTGGCGAAATCTCCGAGAACGATGGTGTCCTTCTCGGTCAGCAACGGTTTCCGCGAATGCCAGAGCAGGCCCCCAGCGATTCCCGCTGCGACCACAACAACGGCCATCGTTGCGACGATCTTCCGACTGCGTGGCCGCGCGGCCGCGCTCACACCGGCGGCGGTCCCTCTCGTTGCTCCATCTGCCTCGGTTACCGGTGCGATGAGCCGATACCCGCGCCTCGGAAGCGTCTCAATAAATCGAGGGTTATCGGCGGAATCCCCCAGCGCCTCGCGTAGCTTGTTGATCGCCGTGTTCAGACTGTTGTCGAAATCGACGAACGTATCGGCAGGCCAGTTCTGATTGCGCAGCTCTTCGCGAGTGACCACTTCACCGGGCCGCTCCAACAGGACGGCGAGTACGTGAAAGGGCTGTTCCTGCAGCTTGATTCGTACGCCCTGCTTTCGTAACTCCCCCGAGCTCACGTCCACCTCGAACACTCCGAAGCGCAGAATTGAGCGAGATCGGACTTCGAGGGCCATCTGAAGTTAGCCTTGACGTTAGGGCGAGTCTAACACCCCTCGGCAAGATGACAAGGATTAGATAAGACAACGCACTAAATCACTGAAATAACAGTCCTTAAGCGCAAAGACGTAATCAAGCCTCAATCAATCCGCAGTCCATTGAGCTTCCTCCAAACCAGCCCCAAGTTCGCCTCCAGCAAGCGACTGGAGGTGCCAGATGAAGCTCAGAATTGGGACAGTTCTATTCTTGGTGACAATAGCGCAGGTCGCCTGGGGACAAACAAGCACGAATCCAAAGTTGGTCAACGCGGAAGCGACCTCGCCTGAACCTTCCGTAAACAGCTACACCGTCCTGGGAGCCACGTCCGAACAAGAGACTTTGGTGCGAGCTCAGATTCGAATCATGCAACCCGACGTTTATCCTCTGCGAGTTCTCTTTGTGCCGCACTGGAAGTACGTTGACACGGCCAGAACCTTTCGCCTCCATGTGCCCGCTGGATATACCAGCGCTATGTTCACGCACCTACCCAGCCGAAGCGTGTTCATCGACAGCGACCGCTATGTGAGCGATGACTCTCTCGGATACTGGGTAGCGCATGAACTCGGACATTTGGCTGCCAACAGCGCCAGCGAGAATGC
>WNFG01006281.1_pt1 | contig 9997 bp, 9 predicted proteins | sample 5400431 | NCBI WGS metagenome assembly WNFG01 (sample SAMN13153346, study PRJNA577476) | soil metagenome | isolation source: 120 cm saprolite under Douglas fir tree site 2 hole 3 replicate 2 | place: USA:California | collected 2015-04-18
TCATCAGCCTGATGAGCCAAGGGCGCAAGCGCGGTTATGCCGGGATCATCGCCACGCAGCGTTTGTCGAAGCTCCACAAGGACGCCGCGGCTGAGGCCAACAACGTGATCATCGGGCGCACGTGGCTCGATGCCGACCAGGTGAGGGCAGGGGACGCGCTTGGCCTTTCCAAGGCAGATCGGCTCAAGTTGCGTGACGTGGGGCAGGGTGAGTTTTACGCCTTCGGACCGGCGTTGGGTCAGCCGGGAGTTGTGCGCTTCCGCTCGGACCAAGTCCGGACCACGCATCCGCGCCCCGGCCAGCGCCATCTTCTCACGGCGCCGGCGCCATCGCGGGCGATTCGCGGAGTGCTGGCCAAGTTTGGTGACCTGCCGCAGGAGGTGGAAGAGGAAATCCGAGGCCTCGATGAGGCGCGCCGGCGAATCGCCGAACTGGAGCGCCAAACCAAACACCTCAAGGGCGCGAGTGGAACGCAGCAGATTGATCAGGTGGCCGTCGAGCGCGTCGTTAAGTCTGCTGTTGAGCGAGAGCGCGCCACGTGGCAGCGGAAATTGGAGCAGGGCAGGGCGCGCTTTCGCCAGACGGTAGCAGCGCTGAATTCGACGGGGCAGTCCTTAGAGAAAGTTAAAGAGTTACTTGAAGAGACTGAGCGCGAATGGCCGCGCCAGTCTAGCGTGGTCACCGCAGTGCCTTTCTCGGTAAATCATCGGCCTGAACGAACAACGAAACCGGCGAACGAGTATCACGTTGCTTCAGCCGAGACCTTGGATGGGCCGCTCAAACTCGCTGCTGGAGAACGCAGAATTCTAACTGCCTTGGCCCAGTACCCGCAGGGCAGAAGCAAGGTGCAGGTGGCGGTGCTAACGGGTTACGCCGCCACCGGCGGGGGATTCAACAACTACCTCGGTGCCCTACGGTCGCGTGGGCTTATCAAGGGCGATGGGGACAGTCTCAGGATCACCGAGACCGGAATCCGAGAGCTGGGCTCATGGGAGCCGCTGCCCACGGGCGCGGCTCTCGTCGACTACTGGCGCGGCCGGTTGGGTAAGGCAGAGCGGCTAATTCTGGAGATGCTCACCCAGGTATATCCCGACCCGCTGACCAAAGCGGAAGTGGCGGTCAAGGCCGGGTACGAAGCGAACGGTGGCGGCTTCAACAACGCCTTGGGACGGCTGAGGACGCTTGAGTTGGTCCATGGTCGCGGCGAGCTCAGGGCCAGCGACAACCTGTTCGATTCCGAGACGATCTGAGCGGACGGAATTCCGTCTCGAACGGAGCGGTCGGATGATGCGCGATGATGACGAGTGAGCGGTCCTTCGCCATAGATAAAAGGATTGCGCGAATGCGCGATTGCCTTAATGGTTGGCGGTCAAGCCCGCGAATTAGCCGCGCGTGAGACGCATCCTTCTGGTACTGATGGGCGTTCGGACCTGTGCGGCGACCGATCTGACAAGACCGTCGATCTCTGACAAGACCGTCGATCAAAGAACACGCGTGGGGCGCTAGCGCAGATCGTTTCCGATGTCCCCGTAACCCCTGCGTGCCGAATCGTGGTAGAAGGGTTCGAAACAGCTGCTTGGGGTGGGGGAGAAATGCGCTGCCCAAGTTGCAATTCCGGGAATCCTGAGACCACTAAATTCTGCGGGAGCTGCGGTGCGCCGCTCGAGGCCGTCTGCGCCAACTGTGGCGCCGAGAACCCACTGCAATTCAAATTCTGCGGCGAATGCGGTACGCCCCTCCGAAAACCGCGACGATCGCCTGAGCCCGCGTCCGCGAGGATCGCCGCTCGCACAAAATATCTTCGACTTAAACTGACCATGCTCATTGATCCCGACAGCAGCGACCTCATCGATCTTGTCGAGGGACCGTTGGGATCAATATTTCTGATCTGGCGGAGAAACTCTTCGCAAAATCACATAAAGTCGTCTTTTCCTTTGACACGCTCAGGAAGTTGCAGTTCCTTTGCGAGATGGCCACTCGCTCGAAGTGCGAAGGGATCTCGATCAGCTGGAAGAGACAGCACGAACTGGAGTCAATTTGCCGTTGATTTGGTAGATTCTTACGCCTTATTGACGTATCAGTGGCCGAAAACATGGTTTGCGCCTTTCATTGTTTGGAAGTGCCAAGGCCGTGCAGGCGGACAAACGCGCTGGCATCCTCCGTACCGCGACTCCGGCGACACGCGACAACGGCGTCTGGGGTGTTGCCGTGACATGGACTTCACCGAGAGTGTGCGACGACTTCTTCTGATGTGCCTCGTACCCAGACTACTTGTCAACCGAACGCGTCGGTCGTCTTCCGCCCAAGAGCGCGTAGCTATTATTGTCTTCTTCCCGAATGCCATTTGGCCCCGATACCTGTCAGGATGGTTTTGTCTGGCGCGGAGCTACATTCAAACCAGTGTTCGGTTAGACTTGGAAACAGCCAAAAGCCGCTCATCGCGAAAGTCCCCATGCCTTTCGCAGACCTTACAGGTGCAGATCATGTCTGCGTTCGGCCGAGTGTGCCTGATCGAGCGCACGACGACAATTCCCATGCTGCCGAACGCAAGCCCAACAGACCACTCGTTCGGCAATGACGCCTGTGTGCAAGTGTTTCGTTTGGCGCGACGCGTTTAGCGGCGATCACGTCTGCGTGACGCCTGCTGTCCGCGACCTAACGAGACAAGAGAATAGTGAGGCAGGCTCTCATTATGCAGCAATTGTTTCTGAGACTCGGTCGAGAGACCATAAGCCACCCCGATGAACCCGAAAGGTAATTGCTCGCGCGCGAATCGAAATCGTCATCTCTATCTTTCCGTTTAGACGGTTAATGTAAATATTATCAACGGGGGGTCTGACACAGGATGATTGTTGACAGACTGCGTATCAAGGTCATTGTCGCAGCGCTAGCCTTGGCTATTCCGCTATTCCGCGCAACTCCGGCCTTGTCTCTTCACGATCCTAGCGACCCGAAATGGGGCTGCTATGACCCTGAACCGGGGCACCCTACTGCTGCGGAACGCTCCGCTTTCTTCGAGAAAGTGGCCGAACCCTCGCGGCTTGCCGAGGAACGCTACGGCGTTCCGGCAGCCGCCCTCGCAGCGATGTCAATGTTGGAGAGCGGCTATGGCTTCACGCGCACGGCGCAGTTCGCGAATAACCTGTTCGGCTGGAAGGCACCGCAGACAGATACGACCAGCTATGTCCTCACCTGCCAGCCGGCGTCCGATCCAGGCAATCACTACCGCCGCTTCGTTAGCTGGGCGGAGGCACTCGACCACGTCGGCAACCGGCTAGGAACAGCGGCGACGCGAGTGCAGTATGCGAACGCTACCCACATTTACTTACGGGAACGCGCGGCGGGAACACAGGTGGCGGAGGCGGTATTGCACTGGGTGCAGCACATCCAACAAGGTGGCTACAACCCTGATCCTCGATACGTCAACCACGTTATAAAGATCGCGAACAACTATCAGTCCCCCGGCGAAGTCGCGTCGCCGACGCTCAATCTGTACCAACTCTCACAAGCATCGATACCCGGGGATTCCGCGGCGGTAGCTTCTGATCCGATCACCACGCCCGTCCCTACCAAAGGACTGAACCCAGATCTCGGATCGCCACCTGCGTCCTTGCCGGAACGCCAAGTGGCCGAGCTGACCCAGTATTTCGCCGCAGCCAAGCGACGTCCCTACATGCATCAGGAGGACTGCAAGGAGATCGCACCGCCGGGTTACGAAGCTGTGCCGGCCGGACCGGAGAGACCGCTTCGTTGTGTATACCGGGTGAAGTCGACCAGTCTCGACGCAAAAATCCCGGGAGAGAAAGAGGCGACGGTTGACGTGATCTTTCCGACACCGGCACGGATGGCGCGCTGGATAGTCGACAGCTGCTTGTGGGCAGGCGGGGCCGATCTGGAAGGCTGCATCAAGTACCTACAAACTGGAGACAATGGAATCCTGCAGCAATCGAGTGCTCAGTTCCCGATCGCCGGAATCGTCTTCGAGGACATGAGCCGTGGTTTGATGAAGGGCTATGCCTTTCGTGACGGCCTAACCGTCCATGTGGAAGGCTGGGACAATAGTAGCGAGGCCTCGCCGACGCCCGAACAAACTAAGGCCGCGCTAGAACAGCGGCCGTCTTGGGTTAGTCAACATGCCCGAGTCGGGCGGGCCGACATCGGCGACGTTAAGTGTCTGGATCCCTCCGCAGCATTCGATCCGGAGCATCGCGACGACCGCTGGCGCAACTATGTCCGGGTGAGGTTTGTCGAGGCTCTCCAGGGAGATCACAACATGCTGCTACTTGCGCAGGTTTTCGCTCATTACCATCCCGAGGCGTGCAGGCATCGCTGAGGAGAATACCAACATGCGCGCCACTATCTCGTTCGTTACTCCTGCTGCTCAACGGCAGGGTCTTCTGCCGATCGATTTTCGGTGCTGTAGGTAAACGCGAGGTACAACTGGCCCGTTGCGGCTGGGTGGAAAGCCCTTTGGACGCGGTACCGGAGTGGATATTTCAGTTTGACAACCGCCTCGTGTCGGTGGTAAGCGCCACATAAACCGTTGAAAAAGGAAATTCTCTTTAAAAAGTGTAATTGCACAACTAATCTGAGGGAGGTTTCAGCCATGGGTGACCCTAAGAGCCCGACAGTGTTTGATCCAAATTCTCTGAGTGTTGGCGTTGATAATCCAAACGCAATAGCGATCTTTGGCATTAACACAGGTACTAAAGCGAAGGGCTTCTTTGCTGGGCCCAATACTATGAACGCTTCTCAACCTATCGGAGCATACGGTGAAAGCAACAGTATAGGCGTCCTTGGGATAGCAACAAGCGAGAAGGGCATAGGCGTCGCCGGCACTAGCCCCTCTGGGGTAGGAATTGGAGTGCAGGGACATACAAGCCATGCAATTGGGGTATTGGGCACCTGCGATGGACCGGGACTTGCTGGTAAGTTTGGTGGCAACGTCGAAGTGACTGGCGACATTGTATGCAGCGGTCCTAAAAGCACTATCGGCTGCTTTGACGTTAACCTGGGAGGAGGTGATTGTGCTGAGGATTTCGATATAGACGATATCGAGACAGTCGATCCAGGCACAGTAATGGTTATTAACGACCGAGGCGCTTTACAACAGAGTAGGGAATCCTACGACAAGCGCGTTGCCGGGGTTATTTCGGGAGCCGGAGATTACAAACCCGGCATCGTACTTGACAAACAGGGTTCGCGGAACGACAGAAGGCCGATTGCACTAATGGGTAAGGTCTTTTGCAAAGTGGATGCGCAGTATGGTGCCATTGAAGTCGGCGATCTGTTGACCACCTCGCCCACTCCGGGCTGCGCGATGAAAGCGACCAATCAGCTGGAGGCTTTCGGCGCGATAATCGGAAAGACCCTGCGTGCATTGCCCTCAGGTCAAGGCCTTATCCCTATCCTGGTTGCTCTGCAATAAGCGCACTGTGGGTGTCGCGCTGAATCCTGCGACAACAAGCAATGAGGCACTATTTATCTGTATCAGAGATCGGGCCGGTTCGGTTCGGTTCGCTAACACATTCTTATGCTCTGTTGACTGTTCGGTCTCAGTGCCGGGGCATTGTGGGAGATTGCGCGGAGGTCTTACACGGCGGTTGTCAGCGCTTGTGGCTTCCGGGTCGAGGATGCTGAACGGGCGTTCGACCGGGGGTAGCCACGAGGCGCGTGATATTCAGGTGATAGCGGGGATGGTCACTCCAAGCCAGACGTGTACTCTGGGCTGCTTTGTTACTATGATTGTCCCAGATCAGGATGTGGCTTAAATCAGGTTCGCGTTCCGGTCCCTCTGCAGGCAACTAATCAACTAGTCATAAACGAAGAGGACGGATTCAATGTATATTACATCTTTAACAGTGTCGCAGGTCGGTCAGGCAAGCGGTCACGTCGCGACCCTGCTGGTGCGATGGGTATATGGGAATCAAGCGGTTGATGTCATGCAAATCTCCGTGGGTGGCGTCTCGCAACCAGCTCCTTCTGTGACGAACGTGCCGGTTACAAACAAATCTCCTACGAAGCAACTGGTGCACGCGCCCGCTGGAGCGCAGTTAAGTGTAGGCTGCTTTCCGCGCCTCACAAAAGCCGGGACTTTTCTCGATCAGATGCCAGATGAAAGTGGTCAAGAAAAAGACTTTCAATCTTTCGCCTTAAGTCAGATAATAGTTACCGTAGACCAGTCGTCTCCGGCACCTCCACCTCGTATCACCAAGGCAGAGTCATTTTCTGCTAGGCTACAGGAGCCAAATCATATCAGCATCTCGTGGGAAGCTGGTAATTATTCTTCGTATCGCGTGCGGTCAGCTAAGAAAGGTACAAATGAACGTGAGGACAGTACAACGGACACTAATTTCACTCTTCCGCGTACGCAACCCAACCAGATTTACACCTTTAGGGTCAAGGGCATTGGCTTATCTACTAACCCGTCTTCGGAATTTTCGCCGATCACCGAGGTTGTCGCAAAAGGCAATAATGATAGGCTTAGGCAATTTCTCGCAGATAGCGGTATTGACCTACGTAATACCGTGAGCATCAAAACTGTGTTTCCTTCCGTCTTTAGCCTAAGACGCCTGATGGAGCTCGAGTGAATTGGTCTTACATTAATAAGTCTAGCAGGCGAACCGGGGAAATGGCCGCAAGGGCGGTTTGGTCAAAAGCCGCAAGAAGGCCATAGCGGCGCGCCGCAATGCACGTCGGCCGCGCCCTGCGGCGTCGGAAGAGCATACTCCGACGAGACAATTGAGCTTGCGAGAGAAGAAAGGGCTGGGGCTGGCCGGGGCAGGCGAACGCTGCGGGGGTCCGAGAGAAATCCGCATATGCTCCTTTTCGATGTAGACGAAGCTTAACCGTCACTTTAGATTGACGGGTGGCGTCTTGATTGGGAATGGAAGGCCTTACGGAGAAGGGCGGGGGGTTCCATGCCACAGAATCGCAGCCGAGTGGTGATGTGTCGGCACCAGGTGCGCCCTCGGCAAAGCAGGTCTGCGGGATCTGGTTCGTCCAGCGAACGGGAACCGTTAGCTGCTTTGGTCGAACGCGTCACGTTCCATAATGCATAACGCGGACAGGGGGCTTTTGCGTTCTTCGCATCAAAGCTCGTGGACATCGCGATCTGGTCGCGGTAATTGGGCGCGGCGCTGTCCATAGCTGCCGGCGAATACATTCAAGCCAGTGGCACGTCGGAGAACCATCGTGAGCACGGATTGCAATTTAGTGCCACATTTTTGCGTGTGACAGCGCCGACCTCGGCTGAAGGCATGGAGAAATACTTAGGCTCGGGTCTCTCCAAAGGTATCGGACCGACCTTTGCCCAGCGGTTGGTGGGTGCCTTCAGTGAGGCGGTGTTCGAGGTCATCGAGCACCCACCGCAAAGGCTACTTGAGGTCGAGGGTATAGGACCCAAGCGCGCGCGCCGGAACACTCAAGTTGGGCTGACCAGAAGATAATTCGCGAGATCATGGCATTTCTGCAAGGGCACGGGGTGAGCACCTCACGTGCGGTACGCATATTCAATGGGGAATATTCTCTAGACAGGCGTCGAGGCGCGCCTTGCCGCCCCACGCCTCGAAACGAGCCTTGACTTTTGCGGTGACGCGTTCAGGCGTCACGGGATAGTCGAGGCGGTTGGAGTTGCCCGGGAAAATTAGGATGAGCGATTTAGGTCCTTGGAAGCGCGTGACCGCATCTTTATAGTTCTTAGGGTTTTCTCCGGCGGGCAAGCCATTCAGGATTCGGTTCATTTCAACTGATGCTTCGCCGAGTTCATCTTTCGGTCCCGTGTCGCCGACAATGCCGTAAGCAAACCGCTCGGGCTGTTCGAGGGTCATGACGACCACGAAATTTCTCGTGAGCGCCTTCTTGGTCTGAAATTCGGAGTCGCCCGGAAGAACCAAGGTTGGAATAGTGAGGGCGTTAAGCCATTTGGACTGATCGCAATCACCTACACGTGTGAAGCCATCGGCGACGGCGACGTCGGCGGTCATTGAAACGAGAAAGTTATTGGCGCCGACACACGGCTTGCCCGTCTTTTTGTCTTTCTCGATGACATCCTTGGACAACACCTGCCAGGTCCTTGCCGGCGGCTGCCAATCATTCCTTGCCACGTCTTCAAATTCCGCGATTGTATGTCCTTTGTGCATCGCGTTGAGAATGTTATTTATGGCTCCGTTCTTTGCGCGCGGATCATCGACCTTATAAGAAATCCGGGTGCCGTCGGTATTGACCTTGAGATCGGAAATGAAGGCCAAAGGCTTGGCGCCTTCGAGGGACGGATCGGCATTGCCCTCGTAAACATTCACTTTCTGCTTTCCCTGCTCGTCCGGTTGCGCGAAGGACACTTTCAAGTCGCAGGGATCCGCCGATCTCGCGGCAATCGGAGCAGCACCCACAGCGACTACGAGGATGATGGCGAAAATCAAAGGTAGCCGCTTGTTCATTTGTCCTCCGAATGGCAATGACGAAACCTACACTTTATGCCATCGACGCTGGGTCAGCCGCGTATTTACACCTTTAGGGTCAAGGGAATTGGCCTTTCTAACTAACCCGTCTTCGGAATTTTCGCCGACTGTCGCAAAAGGCAATAATGATAGGCTCCGGTAGCCCAGACAGGTCGTCCATAATGGCGAGAGACTACGCCAAATGGCGGGGAAAATTCTACGCCAAATAATCGATGGCGGATCGACGACCGCGTGGCCGTGAGCGCGCGGCCGCTTCAGCGCTGCGCTCGAATGCACCCTGCCCTTTTTATCTGTCATAACCTCCTTTATGCTGTATAAAATGTTGGGTGGTTGAGGGCAGGTTGATGGCCAAAGAACCGATCCTTCTTAGCAACGAGATTGCGCCAACCCCGGCGCTGGTGCGCGCTGGTATGGACGCGCTGCCGGCGGCGATCCTCGCCCATGGCGAGCGCACGACCCGGCGCTTCATAGAGTTTTTTACCGCGACCATCCGGAATCGTAATACCCGGATGGCGTATGCGCGGGCGGTAAAGCAATTCTTCGATTGGTGCGAGGATCACCGCCTCGGCTTGGATGATATCGAGCCGATTGCGATCGCCACATACATCGAGCAACTCGGTACAAACGCTGCCAAACCGACGGTGAAACAAAACCTTGCTGCCATCCGGCAGTTGTTCGATTACCTGGTGACCGGAGGAATCCTGCTGTCGAATCCGGCCGGCTCGGTGCGCGGTCCCAAATATGTCGTGACGCGCGGCAAGACGTCGGTGCTGTCAGGCGACGAGATGCGCCAACTGTTGGATTCGATCGACACCAGCGAACTAATCGGTCTGCGTGACCGCGCGTTGATCGGGTTGATGGGCTACAGCTTCGCTCGCGTCAGCGCGGTCGCCACTCTGCGGGTGGAAGATTACTTTCAGCAGGGACGGCGCTCATGGCTCAGGCTCCACGAAAAAGGCGGCAAGCGCCACGAGGTGCCCTGCCATCATAGTCTCGATGAATATCTGGACGCCTGGATCGCAGCATCCGGCATCGGCGATGACAAAAAGGGACCACTGTTTCGAAGCTTCAAAAAGGGTGACAAGCAAACCGGCAACCCGATCACGCGCAGTGACGTTCTATACATGATCAAGCGGCGGGCCAAGGCGGCCGCCCTGCCCTACTCCACCTGCTGTCACACTTTTCGCGCGACCGGGATTACAGCCTATCTTCAAAACGGCGGCACGCTCGAGCATGCCCAGCAGATCGCAGCCCATCAGTCGCCGCGTACCACAAAACTCTACGACAGGACCAAGGATGAGATTTCGCTCGACGAAGTGGAACGCATCAAGTTCTAAATTTAGAGTAACACTTTAAGGGATAACGGCTTTGAAACTTCGCGCGTTCTCTTCGCGAGCGGTGGTGCGCATGACCCGCGTGCTTCCCAGACAAGGTCCACCCCAGCCTTTTCATCCGCAGGCGCCTAATCTTCAACGCCCGGCACTCACAGGCTTCACCAGCACAGGTTTGACGCAGTCGCCATCGACAGCCGTAGGCAT
>WNFG01006284.1_pt1 | contig 9996 bp, 8 predicted proteins | sample 5400431 | NCBI WGS metagenome assembly WNFG01 (sample SAMN13153346, study PRJNA577476) | soil metagenome | isolation source: 120 cm saprolite under Douglas fir tree site 2 hole 3 replicate 2 | place: USA:California | collected 2015-04-18
AAAACGGCCGCGCGCGCCGGCGGCTTTTTCATTGGGACGACTTTTGCGCCCTCTTATTGATCCGGGTCAATGCCTCCAATCGTCCCCAGGCTGGTGGATACCCGCCCTATACATTATATTATTAGCTGCATCTCGGCCGTTCCATTGACATTTCACGTGACCGGCGAAGCGCCATCTTTCTGCCTGGATAGCGACTGGGTGCCGACTGGCGCCGCGGTCGGGGCCGTGAGGCTGACGCTGACCAACTTGTCTGGCCGGCCTCTTAGCGACTTCCGCCTCGCGTTCACCGCGCACTTGCGACTTGAGGCCGACGATCAGCTTCGGGGCGCGAGCCTCGTCCGGCAGATTTTCGGCTATCACGTGATCGCGCCGCCTGCCGGCTACGTGCTGATGCCCGCCACATCCTGGTCGGTTACGGCGCATCGTCTGAACCATTCACCCCAGCATTACACCTCCGGGCTCAAGAGTGCCTACCTCATGCTCGAGGACGGAGGGGTCGTGCCTGTCGCCTCGACACCAACGACCCGTAACCACGAAAGCGGCAGCCCTCGGCTCGAGACCCCGCCATCGTCGAAACTGCCGCGCGGGGCGCTTGCGGTGGCAGTCCTTCCCTTTCCCCTCAAGATCGAGATCGCTGGCCGGTGCGAGACCGCAGGCTCGCTCCACCCCATGGAAGGGCCTCGCGAAGCCGAACTCGCCTTCGATGCGGCAGCGGGCTTGGCCGGACGCCTGTTCCCGTCCGGCCCAAAGCTCTTCGCTCACGCCGGCGGAATCGCCTGCATAGCTCTCGACGCGTGGAGATGGCCGAGGATGCTTACCGGATCGGCTTTACGGCGGATGCGGTGACACTTCTCGCGTCCGGGCAGAAGGGTTTTTTTCATGGCTTCGTGACGCTCGGCCAGATCCTGTGCGCCGCCCGGAATGAGCCGGACCAATTCATCTTTCCTTCGACCGGCGAGATCGTCGATGCGCCCCGCTTGGCATGGCGCGGTATGCTTCTCGATGTCGCGAGGCAAGTCTATGAGCCCGAATATCTGCTGCGAATCCTCGACCTTTTGGCTTGGCACAAGCTGAACCGTTTCCATCTTCATCTCAGCGACGACGAGGGCTGGCGACTGGATATTCCGAGTTATCCGCAGCTTGCCAAATTGGCGGGATGGCGCGGACATGGCCTGCCGATGCCGCCGCTCCTCGGAAGTCCTTCGGAGCCTTATGGCATCATCTATTCGCGCGAGGATATTGCTCGCCTCACGCGCCGGGCCGAACAGCTTTTCATCACCATCGTGCCGGAGATCGACATCCCGGGACACAGCTATTGCGTGCTGCAGGCTATCCCCGAGCTGAAGGATCCCTCCGAGACGGCGATGTATCGAAGTATCCAAAATTCCGCGGACAACGTCCTTAACCCGGCTGTCCGCGAGACATACGATTTCCTGGAGGCCGTCTTCGACGAAGTCGCACGCCTGTTCCCCTCGCCCTGGATTCATGTCGGTGGCGACGAGGTTCCGGGGGAGGCCTGGCGGGGGTCGCCGCTAGCCAGACGGCTCATGCAGAAACGCCGCTGGCACGAGGTTTCCCAACTGCAATCTTACTTCCTGCGGCGCGTCCAGCAGATACTCCGCGGCCTGGGCCGCCGCACCGGCGCCTGGGAGGAAGCAGCGCTCGGCGGCGGGATCGACGCCCGAAATTCCTATCTCGTGGCCTGGCAGAAATCGGCGAGCGGGGTCGCCCTTGCCGAGCAGGGTTACGATGTCGTGCTCGCGCCGGGCGAAGCGTATTATCTCGACATGGCGCAATCCGACGACTGGTGGGAGCCAGGCGCGAGCTGGGCGGGAACCGTCTCGCCGGAGCGCTGCTATGCATACGATCCCGGCGGCGACTGGCCGGACGAGCTGAAGCCGCGACTGCTAGGTGTGCAGGCCTGCCTGTGGAGCGAAAACCTGCATGATCGACGGCTTTTCAATCACATGACGTTCCCCCGGCTCTCGGCCATCGCCGAGAGCGCCTGGACCCCTTCCAATCGCAAGCATTTCGGACGCTTCATGGCTGTACGTACCCTCATGCGGGGAGCTGGTATCGAGTAAAAGTAATGTCGCGCCAAATAACGGAGGTGCCGTCAACGCCAAGCAGAACATTTCCCACTGGTGATTAGATCCATGAATGCGCCGATTTCTGCGATCTCCACCGGGTTGTGCAGCGGCAGTAAAATGAGGTTGGTGCCGATCGCTCGGCGGCGACACGCTGCAACAGCGGCGATGAAGCCGTCGAAGGCTTTCCTAGCCTCTTCGAGGCCTTCTTGCTCATGTTGCGGCACAACTACGGCTGGATCTTCTTTATTCAGGTGACGTCTTACATCGGCAAGCTGCTGATCCATCCGACCCCGATCGGCTCGCTTAAGGAGTTCTTTGCGCGGGCGACAATCGGTCCGGTATCCGAACAGCTCGTGCTCCTTGCCGGGCTCGTCTTCCACGCGACCTGGGTGACGCTCGCGGTGATGACCTACCGAAGCCGCAGAGGCGCGGACCGTGCCCGGCCGCCGCGTCCGGCCAGGGATGCTCTGCTTGAGCTTGCCAGAGGCGGACGACCGATAGGCCCGCCGGTCGGCTCAGCCTGCTCCCGCCGGCCCCCGCCATCGCCCAGGGATGCCCCCACCCTAATTTGCGCCCAATTTTGGCGCATCCGGGAGGCCGAAGAAACGCTCGCCTCAACCCACCACTCGCCTCGGCGGGAGGGCACATGAGAATAGTACAGATCCTGGCCTTTGGAGTCTTCGCCGCGCTCGTCGTCGCCTGCGGTGCCTGGGCGCTCGCCTGGTTCGGCACATCGCCGGGGCCCCCCCGCGCAATTCAGGCCGCGTCCGAGCCCAAGTCGCCCAAATCAACCGTCGTGCTTGAGGTCGCGCCCGAGCGCCAGTCATCCGGCGAGATTCCTGCCGCCCCCGAGCGCAAATCGGTTAGCGCAACCATCCACTTGAATTCCAATCCGCAGGGCGCGGACGCGACGGCATCGCTTGGTTCGCGCTGCCGGACGCCATGCTCAATCGAGCTTTCGGCCGACGGTCCGTTCACGGTGACTTTCACGCGCAAGGGCTTTGTTCCGAGCACCATTCCTGTACAGATCGAGCCCGCGCAACCGGGCGTGTTGGATGCGAAATTCACGCCGGATCCGATATTCGCCGCGCTCCAGCCCTTGCCTGCACCCGAGGCGAAGATCAACCCTGCAAGATCGGCGGCCAGGCTCGCCGCGTCGCCGAGGGATGATCATGAAGCCACCCCAAGCGATGGTCTCCTTTCCCGGAGTTGGAAATACCTGGACCAGAAAAGGCAGAATTGGCAGAAGGAACTCGGCAGGTTGATCCATATCGACGCCTTTCGTTAGCGCATCGGCGTCTCCGCTTCAAATGCGATCGATGCTGAGGTCATCGTCAACGGGGGCGATGGTCGACAGGCTGATTTTTTTGCCAGTCAAGGAATTGCTGAAATAATGCTTCCCTTTTCGCCTGCTGCGATGTTGATCGTTTCTTTTGAAGGCTCCCACTCGCATAGTGTAATTCGAGCCCGGCGATACCAACGGCGACATTGAGACCAGTCTGCCCCTCGAAGCTGAGCGGCTGCAAAGCCAGCTCATTGTTCGAGCCACCGACCAGGGCACTCGCATTACCACCGATGCCGATAGCGCCGCCGGCAGTGACCCCGCCGTAATTGCCGGAGAGTTCGCCTGGGCCGATCCGATGGGTGGGTGCGAACACCGCCCAAGCCAGCGCCGATTGCTCGGTGAAGCCGATATCGAGTCCGACGCGACGCACGACACCGTAATAACGGTACCGCGGGCCGCGATCCGATTGAAACACGCATCCCAGTTCATGCACCGAGCCAACAATGAAGCTCGCGGTAGGCGCCCCCCGACACTGCAGAATTCCGGCCTGAACACGCGTCTGAGCAGTAGCGCTGGCTGCAGTGACGGTGAGCGCCGCAAATGTAAGTGCACAAAGAGCTGAGGAACGCATCATTGGTAATCCCCTTGGTCCCCATACCTGTTACTGACGGGCCAGAATTTAGAAGGCGCTAATGAGGCAAGTTTCCAGCTTGCTTTCGTACTGGCTCTATTTTCCGCTAGCCGTTGCGGAATTGTCACAACCCCTTGCTTGGTGGTTCGGGTCTAGCGCAACCCACCGTCCATGCGGGAGTTAAAGCCGCGCCCACCGGCGACGAACCCCGAAACGGTGCAGCGCGAACGCCGAAGTTCCGGATCGCCCGGGGGCGTAATCGGGTGGTGGGCTGGGTCAATCGCATCATTGCGGGCATCCGCGAAACCGCAAGACCCTTCGGCCCGGTGTCGACGCAGTAAACGCTCTTCGGAAATTACTTCCGAATCAGGCACGCGACGGAAAGCCGCGCTTAACCAAGTCCGCTCTCGCTAGGCCGGAGCACGGTTTGGGCACAGATTAGCCGCGTTGTAACAGACGAACGCGTCCCCTATCCCAAGGGAGACGCACTGCCGGCTCGGCCGGCGATTTGGAGCCATTCATGCCGTGGAGCAGTCAGGGCGGCGGGCCTTGGGGTTCCGGAAAGGGGCCCTGGGGCTCCAGACCGCAATCCTCCGGTCCCAATCCGCCGGACCTCGAGGAGCTGCTGCGCCGCAGCCAGGACAAGCTCAGGGCCGTGCTGCCGGGCGGGAGTTTCAGCGGCCGCGGCTTTGCGCTGATCGCGCTCGCCGTGCTGGCGCTGTGGGGATTTTCCGGCTTCTTCCGGGTCGAGCCCGACGAGCTCGGCGTCGTGTTGCGGTTCGGCAAATACGTTCGCGATGTACAGCCCGGGCTCAATTATCACCTGCCGTACCCGATGGAGTCGGCGCTGACCCCGAAAGCTTTGCGCGTCAACAAGATCGACGTCGGCATGCGGCTGGTCGAAGATATCCACCGCGGCACGACCATGCCCGAGGTTCCCGAAGAGAGCCTGATGCTTACCGGGGACGAGAACATCGTCGACGTAAATTTCTCGGTGTTCTGGTTGGTCAAGCCGGGGGGAGTCAGCGAATATCTGTTCAATATTCAGAATCCGGAAGGTACGGTCAAGGCGGTGGCCGAGAGCGCCATGCGCGAGGTGATCGGCCGCTCGCAGATCCAGCCGATCCTGACCGGGGCCCGGCAGACCATCGAAGGCGGGGTGCAGGACCTGATGCAGAAGACCCTCGACCATTATGCGGCCGGCGTTCAAATCACCCAGGTGCAGCTGCAGAAGGTCGATCCGCCCTCGCAGGTCATCGACTCGTTCCGCGACGTGCAGGCGGCGCGCATCGATGCCGAGCGCGCCCAGAACGAGGCGCAGACCTACGCCAATCGCGTGGTGCCAGAAGCGCGGGGGCGGGTGGCGCAGATCACTCAGGCGGCTGAAGCCTATCGGGAGCAGACGGTGGCCGAGGCCACCGGCCAGGCGTCGCGGTTCCTGAAGATCTACGACCAATACAAGAACGCCCCGGAGGTGACGCGCCAGCGCATGTATCTGGAGACCATGGAGCGGCTGTTTGGCGGCACCGACAAGATCATCGTGGACTCCTCGAAGAATGCCGGCGGAAGCGGCGTGGTGCCGTATCTTCCCCTCAACGAGCTCCGCCCGCAGACGCCGCAAACGGGAGGCAGCAAATGAAGCTCAGCTCACCAACGGCGATACCGTCCAACACGAACAGTATTGAGCGCTCCACGTGGTAGGGTAAGAGGGCCGCATCGGATGATCCGCGTGACACTTTATGGCCGGCGGCGTCGATTACGTAGCCATTGTCTCCGTACCTTTGAGGATGACCCGGACATACCCAGTTGTCCCCGACCGGACACGGCGGGTAGCTGGATGCCGCGGGGTTGGAAGTATGCCGTCGGTACCGTCGACAAACGCGGCTTCGCGAGCATGGCGCCGTTCCGCGCGATGAGCCAAGCTGCGCAGAACACGCTTACTTACAGCAGCGGAAGCTTGGCGCAGCTTCCAGAGAAGACTTCCGCTGCGCCAACCGAAGGCAGTTTGCCGCTGGCGGTATTGCGCTGGGGTGCCCATTGGATCCTGTCTCTTGGCAGGAATGTTGGGCGGTGACTTGTTAAAAATCGATTTAATTCCTAAAGCTGCTTCAATCGGCCACGCTCTCGACGGCTAGGCAGATAGGAAGTCTCTCTCATAGCCTATAGCCTATAGCAGCAGGCGGTACGGGTACGAATGCGCACGTCCATAATACCCTGGTGCGGTGCGTATCCCGCGCCTCACATTGTGGTCATGGGAAATCACAAGGGTGGCAGTGGCAAATCGACCTTTGCCATGCACATCATCATAGCTTTGCTCAAAGCCGGAAAGCGCGTCGCCTTCTTCGATCTCGACGTAGACCAGCAAACGCTCACCCGATATGTCGAGAACCGGCGTGAATGGGCCAGTCAAAATAAGCTCGAATTGGAAATGCCCGACCGCTATCCGGTAACGGAAGAGCACTCCGTTTCTAGCGAATGGAGCAACTCCGTTGACCTGACCCAGTTCATGTCTCACCTCAAGAAGATTGAGTCCGGGCACGAGTACGATTTCATCGTGATCGATACACCCGGGGGAGCGCAGCACCTTAGCCTTGTGGCTCATGGCATGGCGGACACTCTGATCACGCCGATCAATGATAGCCTAGTCGATCTCGACGTAATGGTCGCGATTGGACCAAAGGACCTTGAGCCACAACCGTCACGGTACGCGAACACGGTAGCGCGCGCGGTGGAGGCGAGACGAACGGTCTGCGGTCGCACAACCGACTGGATCGTGGTGCGAAACCGGTTAGAGTTGCTTCCGTCGCGCAATCAGCGTCAGATTGAGCACGTGCTCGAGGCAATTCGCACGAGACTGGGTTTCCGCACGGTACGGGGATTATCGGAGCGTAACGTGTATCGTGAGTTCTTTGCGGCAGGTCTGACGGCATTCGACACAATCGAAGGGCCGGTGTCCGGAGCTAAACCTAGCCCGTCCAGCTTGCTCGCGCGATTAGAGGTTCGCGAATTGATCCAAGATGTCGGGCTTGTTGAAAAGCACGCCGGGATCGAAGCGGTTTTCGGCGGAGCAATCCGTGAAATCGAGCTAGCAATGGCCGAAGCTAAAGCCGCGGACGCAGGCGATCGGGATGAAGCTCCTCTCAAGCCAAGCGCTGCGACGTCGCGGGCACCCGAAGGCGGGTTGAAGCGGGATACATGAACCCTCGTCGGCCGCCATTTCAACTTTTTCCGAGCCAGGCCGTTCGAGATGGGGCCCGAGTCACGCCGGAGGCCGCCAGTTGTTGGCGGCCCCTCAGATTTGTCATATTTTTGATTTCTAATGGCGTAGCCTCTTGTTGAGGCGTTTCCTCCCTAACTTGGCCCCGTCTCGGCGGGACTTTCTCTTGAACCTACCTCCGGACTTGGGCCTTTGACTGTACCCTGACAAGCTTTGGCCGTGCTTTAAGCTGCGTCATTGTCGCGGTTACGGCAGAACCGATCGCAGCGGCCAGACTGATGGCAAGAAAAGAGATCCACACGTGCGCTCTCCCCATCGTTGAGGTGCGGGACTGAACGCCGCTGAAGGCACATTGGTTCCGGACGAAGAGCCGGGGCCCCACAGGCGGAGCGCATATTGCACCGCACACGGCTGGAAGGAATTCCTGTGGAACCAGTTAACGGCCCAATTGATTAAGGATTGGAAATTCCGACCTCCGGTGCCAACTCGCCGGGCCCCGCGCAGGATAGCCAAGCGTCGGATCGACAAGGCCGCTCGAGTTACTCGGGCGGCCTTTCCACATGTAGCCCGTTGAGGAGCTCAGTTCGATTGCAGCTTATTCGCTCTGAGAAGCGTCCGTGATCGCGGCCAAGCTGGCTTGCCGGGGGAGCGTGCTGTGCGGCTGGCCAGGGGTGAGCGGCATTCGTGCGAGACCACATGCCTCGTGACGGCGCAATCATCTTCGATGACCTGCGTATGACGATTGAGGCCCCTTTTGGAAATCGCCCGCCGCTAGTAGCTATGGGCTCGAGACCAACGCGACACCGTCATGTTCCGCGGGATCGGATCAAGATTCATCCGCGCCGCGACTCAAGACCGACAAGAAACCGCCCCCAAGCCGCCCCATTCTCGCATCGTAATCTAGCGGGGCGGCCAAGAGTGCCGTGGTGGGGGATGCGTCATGACGGTCGTCAGATCGGGAAGAGGTGAGGATCGGCTAGGACACGTGCGCGAAGTCGAGAGCGCGATCCGCGAGTTCGTTCGCAAAGATGCTGCACAAGTTGGCAAGCCTGAACCGGACCCGGATGAGTTCGGCGCGGGCAATCTAAATTCGCTCATCCAACGCGTCTCTGGCACATCGGTGATGGAGATCGATAAGCTCATCGCCGAGCTGCAGATGCTGCGCGACTACCTGCAGAACGAGGGTCAACGCGTCCAGCAGGAGATTGCGGGATACGCGCAGATGAGTCAGGCGGCGGCCAAGTCCACGAATATCATCGTTGAGAGCCTGGCGCAGTGGAAACATACGGTCGAAACCGACCGCCTCAGTCGCCGATGAGGCCCACATCGAAAGCATTTCCGGAGCCTACAAAAGTACGGGAATCGGCACGCAAAGTCCCGAAATAGTCCGAAATTTGTCATCGGTGTGTCCGCCCGATAGGCGTTCAGTTCCGGCCTGGACATGGTCGGCGGGGCTAGACAATGTCTCCGATCGACCTCCACAACCTCACGGATCGCCCCGCCTTGTTTCGCGCCTTGACATACGTCATCCAGCTCTCGGCTGTCGGCGCCATCTATTTTTTCACCGCGCGATTCGGTCTCGATCTCGCCTCGGTCTACCCGAGCGCGACAGTGATTTGGCCGCCGGCTGGATTTGCGCTCGCAGCCGTCCTGCTCGGGGGATATCGGGTCGTACCGGCGATCTTTGCGGCGGCGTTTCTCGTGGACGCACTGTCGTCCGGTCCAAGCTACGCCACCGCCGCGACCGCGGCAGGCCATGCATTCGAAGCATTCGCCGGTGGGTTTTTGGTCAATCGCTGGGCGGAGGGCCGCAATGCCTTTGCTGCTCCGACCCGGATTGCCAAGTTCGTATTGATCGCCATGTTTGCCACGGCCATCGGCGCAAGCGTCGGTGCAGGTGTCAATGTCGGTGTTGGAACCTTGAGCCTCACCGAAAACGTCAATTGGGTAAAATTTGCCTCCATATGGTTCCCGTGGTGGCTCGGCGATTTGGCCGCCGTGCTCATGATCACGCCGGTCCTTGTTCTGTGGACGACGGACCGTCCGCGGTTGTTCGATCTTCGGCCGTTATTGGAATCGAGCGCGATTTTTGCGGTGGCGAGCGCCTTCGGAGTGGTCGTATTCAGCCCGCTGATGGCCGAGATGCCGAACCGGGCGCCATTGGGCGTTCTTGCCATCCTGCCGCTGCTATGGGCGGCGTTGCGCCGCGGTCCACGTGACACCGCCACTGTGGCGCTCATGCTCTCCGGCTTCGTTGTTTGGGGAACGATTTTCGGAGGCGGCCCGTTCGCGCACAGCATCCGGGAGGAATCCTCAACCCTGCTTCTCATGGTCATGATCGGCATCGCCATGCCCAGCGTGACCTTGGCGGCCGACGTTGCGCTGCGCAAGCGCACAGAGAGAATTCTCCGCGAAGCCCGTCGGGAGCTGGGGCAGGCCCGCGAGCAGTTCGCCCAGTCGCAAAAAATGGAAGCCGTCGGCCAGCTCACCGGTGGGGTAGCGCATGACTTCAACAACCTTCTGACAATCATCGTCGGCAACCTCGACATCGCCCTACGTCATCTGGAATCATGGACGGAAGGGCCTGCGGAACGGCTGCGCCGCGTCATCAACAACGCCATGCGCGGCGCTCAACGAGCAACCACGATAACCCAGCGCTTGTTGGCGTTTTCGCGAAAGCAGCCGCTCGATCCGAAGCCCCTCAACATCAACAAGTTTCTCAGCGGCCTCTCCGATTTCTTGCGCCGCTCGCTGGGTGAGACCGTCGCTCTAG
>WNFG01009748.1_pt1 | contig 9996 bp, 10 predicted proteins | sample 5400431 | NCBI WGS metagenome assembly WNFG01 (sample SAMN13153346, study PRJNA577476) | soil metagenome | isolation source: 120 cm saprolite under Douglas fir tree site 2 hole 3 replicate 2 | place: USA:California | collected 2015-04-18
ACCGCGTCGCTGTGGACCGCCTCGTCGAACTCGGTCGCGAAGTCCTCCGGGCGTTGGCGGCGCCGCGAGCTGTAGGCGGTGTTGCGCACGATCGCCAGCAGCCAGGCGCGCGCGCTCGTGCCCGCCTCCCCGCGGAAGCCACTGAAATACTTGAGCGCCCGCAGGTAGGCGTCCTGCACGATGTCCTCCGCGTCGTGGTCGTTCCGCGTCAGATAACGCGCTAGGGTGTACGCGGCGCTCAGGTGCGGTAAGACCACGACTTCGAATCGCTCGAGCTCGCTTGACTCCAACCGGCCCTCAAGGTGTCGTGGCGGCCTTCGGGAGAAGACTCCGCGGGCGGCGCGGCTATTCCCGGCGGAATAACCCGGCATTGGGCGGGGTCTCCGACATCGAGCCACACCGTCATCACACTCTCGCAGGAGGAAGATCACGTATGACCGCCATGCACGCCATACCGTTCCGCACCGGCGCGGGGGTACTGCTCGCCGCCCTCGGCCTCGCCGCTTCTCGCGCGCCCCGCGCCCCGGGCGGCCCGGCGGCCGTGAGTGCCAAGCTGTCCGAGTGGAAGGTCGAGCTCTCCGAGCACACGATCGCCGCGGGCACCGTGACGTTCACCATCGCCAACGCTGGGAGCATCCCGCACGGCTTCGAAGTCGAGGGGCAGGGGATCGAGCAGGAGACCAGCGTCATCCAGCCAGGGTCCAGCGGCACGCTGACGCTCACGCTCAAGCCCGGGACCTACGAGGTCTACTGCCCCGTGGGCGAGGCCTCGCACAAGAAGCTCGGCATGGAGACGCATTTGAAGGTGTTGGGCGCGAAGGCCGCGGGCGCGTCGGGGTACGGCGCCTCCGAGATGAGCGGATCCAACATGTCGGAGATGGGGGAGTCGCCTGCGACGGCAGCGAAGGTGCAGGCGATCCGGGTGACCGGCGGCGGGCCCGTGATTCAGATCCTGCCCGGCCCATTCCCCTTCCCAGACAGCGCGGCCCCGATCCTCAAGCAGTTCGGGGATGAGCGGGAGGGCCTCGAATCACAGGTGAAGAACGGGCCCTACTCGAACAACGTGACCCCGATTTCGGGCACCTTCACCTTCACCGCCTGGGACAAGGGCGCGGTGCGCGACTCGGTCGATGGCGTCGCCGAGTTCGCGACCCAGGACGGCGCGCGCTGGAAGTTGGTGCTGGACCGGGTCCAGACGAAGGACGTGCCGCACCACCCCCGCTTCGGCGGCGTGATCCTCGGGCTCTACTACCACGGCAACACGGCCGTCCACACGCCACTCGTGCCCACGATCAACAGCGCAGTGGCGTTGTGGGCGTTCGGGCATCTCTACAAGAACAGCGCGCTCGTGACCGACAACGCCATGGTACATGTGATGCTGTTGTCCCGCACCCGGCGCGACGGAGATTTCGCGCTCGCCTGCTGGGATTGCTCCAAGAACAAGCTCGAAGAGTTGCAGCTCCAAATCCTGCCCGGACCGGGCGAGCCGAAGTTCGACGCACCCGGCGGGTTCCTGTTTGTCAACTGGGAACAGTCCAGCTCCAAGAAACCGGCGAGCTGAGGAGGATAATCGCATGCGGTTAGGGACAAGAATCATCGGCATGATGGCGCTCGCCGCGCTCGCGGGCTGCGGCAGCGGGACAGGTCTCTACGGGGGCGGTGGGGGGAGCGGGGGGGGCGGGGGTGGTGGTGGCGGGGGCCCCGCCGGGTCCGTGACAGTAGGGAACAACGGGCAGATCGTGTTCATCAGCGCCCACAACGGCACCACGAACCCCGCGGTCGACACGGTCGTGGTGGGCGGGACCGTGACCTGGACGTGGACCAACGACCAGGGCATCTCCCATAGCGTTCGGTCCCAAGGGTCGTCCTCGTTCGCGAGCAGTGCGATCATGAGCGCTAATGGCCAGACCTACGCCGTTACATTCCCGGCGCCGGGCACCTATCAGTATGATTGCGCTGTACACGGCGCGGCGATGAGCGGTACGATCGTCGTCCGCTAGCGACTGTCGGTAGGCCTTTGGGTCCGAGTGGGCCGTCCGCAGGTGGCGATCCGGTCACGCTGCGCCCGGCGCCACTCGGACCTGAACGCCGTCCTCGCCTCACGCCGGAGGAGCCGCCGCCACGATGCCAATGGCACTCCGAGTTCTGACGCGCGATGGATGGTTGTTATTCCTCACGCGGGGCACGCGCCTGTTCGCCTACGGCGCCTTATCGGTGGTGTTGGTGTTCTATCTGACCGGCCTCGGCCTGACCACGTCCCAAACCGGACTGCTGCTGGCCCTCACGCTCGCCGGGGATACGGTTGTATCCCTCTACCTCACGACGCAGGCTGATCGCATCGGGCGGCGCCGGATGCTGATCGTCGGTGCCATTCTCATGGCGCTTGCCGGTCTGGCCTTCGCCTCGACCAGCAATCTCGTGTTCCTGATCATCGCGGGGACGATCGGCGTCATCAGCCCCAGTGGCAACGAAGTGGGGCCGTTTCTCCCGATCGAGCAGGCGGCGCTGTCGCATGTCGTTCCCCCCGACGTGCGGACCGCGGTATTTGCGTGGTACACGCTCGCCGGCTCGTTCGCGACCGCCACCGGCTCTCTCTGTGCCGGGATGCTCTCGCACCTGCTGCAGCGCACCGCGATGCCACCGGTTGGGAGCTACCGAGTGGTTGTCCTCTTGTATGCGGCTCTGGGCGTGCTATTGGCGTTCCTCTTCACGCGTCTGTCGCCCGCCGCGGAAATGAGCGCGCCCGGAGCAGGGTCCGCCCCTTCCGAGGCCATGGCGAAGCTCTTCGGGATCGGTCGCTCGCGCGACGTGGTGCTCAGGTTGTCGGGCCTGTTCGCCCTGGACTCCTTTGCCGGTGGCTTCGTGGTGCAGAGTTTCGCCGCCTATTGGTTCTATCTGCGGTTTGGCGCGAACCCGCGAACGCTCGGCGTGATCTTCTTTTGGGCCAATCTCTGTGCGGGGATCTCGGCGTTGCTGGCGTCGCGACTGGCGGCTCGCTTCGGCCTCGTCAACACGATGGTGTTCACGCACCTGCCGTCGAACATCTTGCTCCTGTTGGTACCGTTGATGCCGACCCTGCCGCTCGCCATCCTCGTGCTGCTAGCGCGCTTCAGCATCAGCCAAATGGACGTGCCGACGCGGCAGTCCTATCTCATGGCGGTCGTTGGCCCCGAGGAACGATCGGCGGCGGCGGGCATAACGGGCGTGGCGCGAACGACCGGTGCGGCGATCGCTCCCCTGTTCGCGGGATTCTTGTTCGCAAGGCCCGCACTGATCAACCTGCCCTTCTTCATCGCCGGGACCCTGAAAGTCCTCTACGACCTCCTACTGTACCGCGGATTTGTCGCAGTTCGGCCACCGGAGGAGGCAGGGGAGCAGCCGACCGGGTGAGCCCGGAGGGCACGATGCATACTCACGTCAGCTCGGGGAGGAAGGGGTCTTGCAGGCTCTTCGGGGATTGCCCGGCATATAAGAACTTGTATATTAGTCCATGGCGGAGAAGCGCCTGTTTTGGCTCGGGTCTTCGCTTGAGAACGTCCGAGCCTTTCCGAAGGAGGCGAGGCGGGCGGCAGGCCACCAGTTGGATCTCGTACAGCACGGTCTTGAGCCGAGTGACTGGAAGCCCATGGCGGCCGTGGGTGGGGGGGTGTATGAGATCCGAGTCCATGCCAGGGCTGAGTACCGGGTCTTCTATATCGCGAAGTATGCGGAGGGTGTATACGTGCTCCACGCCTTCGAGAAGCGGACGCGCCAGACTCGCCAGGCCGACATTCACGTAGCGCGAAAACGGCTGCGTGATCTGAGGCGTCGGCGTCAGGGCAGGGAGGAGAGGCTATGACCACCAAAATCCGACGCTCTTCAGGGAATGTGTTCCGAGATCTCGGCTTTGACCGGGACGAGGCGGAGCATCTGAAGCTTCGGTCCGAACTCATGATCGAGATTCGCAAGGAGATTGAGGCACGGAGGCTCACGCAAGCTGCTGCGGCCGCACTCTTCGGTGTCTCGCAGCCTCGCATTAGCGACCTGGTACGTGGCAAGATCGACCTGTTCAGCATTGACACACTGATCGACATGCTCGCTCATGCTGGCGTGCGTGTGTCGTTCGTGGTGAAACGAGAGAGAGGAGTTGCCTGAGTCAATGCTTAGAGCAACGAGACGGCGTATGGTACGGATCCCGACGCACGGCGCGCCGACGCATCCTGGGGAGACGCTGCAGGGAGAGTTTCTGAAGCCGTTGGGCTTGAGCCAGTCGAGTTGGCCGAGAAGTTGGGGGTCTCGTATCTACGAATCAACGAACTGGTGCGCGGCAAGCGCGGCGTGACGCCGGACAAGGCCCTTCGACTTGAGCGCCTGTTCGGCATGGAGGCCCAGTTTTGGTTGAACCTCCAACTCGCGTGGGATCTCTACCAAGTACAGCACTCCCCGGCTGTGCGACGCATTCGCCAGATCCGGCGTCTCCCTCGCCCGGTGAAGGCGACTCGCTAGTCTCCCCACGCGCAACCAGCGCGCGATGTGCGAAGCGGTGACCGCGCAGTAAGCGAGGGCTGAGCCGCGCCGGGTGGCTGTTGTTCCTCACGCGATGTACCAGGCTGTTCGCCCAAGGCTCTTTAGCCATGGTGTCGGTGTTCTATCTGACCCGCCTCGGGTTCAGCACGTCCCAAACCGGCATGGTACTCACCCACACGCTCGTTGGGGACACTGCGGTGTCCCTGGACCTCACTCCGCTTGTACGGGTGACGAACCATGCCCGCCAGGTCGAACAGGCTTTGCGGCGAATGGACCCTAGTTGCGCCTGCGCCGCTCAAGCCTTGACGGTCCGGAAAGGCGACAATTACATTCGGGATTCGCGCATAGCCGGACCCGAACTGGCGAACGCCCCACGCCCTAAGCCCCGAGCACAGACGAGGTGGTTAGGTGTCGCAACGAGGCCAGATCGCCCCGCCGGCGCAATCCTCCTCGCCGTTGCCTCGGCCGTGAAACCCTACAGGCCACGCGGTGTGCGTGTGGGCACGCTCAGTGCCCTGCTCGTCCTGTGGTCGTCCGCCGTGTGTCGCCGAGCGGTCGCCCAGGAGAGTCCCTACTTCCTCACCTACGATCACTATCTCGAGGAGAAGGGAAACCTGGAGCTCGAATACGTCTCCACGTTTGGCACGCAGCGCGCCGGCCATGCCTTCCACGCTTTCTGGGCGGAGTTCGACTACGGCGCCACGGGCTGGTGGACCACGGAGCTCTATCTGGACGGGCAAACCACCTTCTCCGACGGCACGCTCTTCACGGGCTTTCGTTGGGAGAACCGGTTCCGTCCGCTCGCACATGAACACTTCATCAATCCGATCATCTACATCGAGTACGAGCAACTCAATGGGGCGGACAAGATCCTGAAGGAAGTCGAAGGCCACGATGTCGAATCCGACTACGGCGAGCGCAACGCTGTCTTACGTCAAGAACACAAGCACGAACTGGAGTTGAAGCTGCTGCTCTCGAAATCGTTCCAGGGTTGGAACGTCGCGGTGAACCCGCTCATGGGCAAGAACCTCTCGCCGGGCAACAATCCCTGGGAGTTCGGCTATGCCCTGGGCGTAAGCCGGCCGCTGGCGCTGAAGGCGTCTCCGACGCGCTGCACCTTCTGTCCGGAGAACTTCATCCTCGGCGTCGAACTGTACGGCGGCCTCGGGGACGCACAGGCGTTTGGGCTGTCCGGGACCTCCCACTATCTCGCCCCCGCCGCGGCGTGGAATCTCCCTTCGGGCTGGACGCTACGCGCGTCAACCGCCTTCGGCCTCAACCAGAACAGTCACCGCGTGCTGGTGCGCTGGGCCGTGTCGCGAGAGGTCTCTGGCTTTGGAGACATGGTTGGCCGCCTGTTCGGAGGCCGCGGTGGTCCGCGGGCCGACTCTGCTGGACGCGGCGACCTTCACGGTAGTCATGACCACTACGCCGAGCTGGCGACGGTACCGGCGCATGCGGCAGCCGAGCGCAACCCCCTCGAGAAGGACCCCGATGCCGTGGCGGCGGGCGGCAAGCTCTTCGAGCAGCATTGCGCCGAATGCCACGGGGAACGAGGCGAGGGTACGCGGAGGGGGCCGAGCCTGATGGAGGAACCGGTCCGGCAGGCAACGCCGGGCGCGCTCTTCTGGATTCTGACGAACGGCGTGGTCCGCCGCGGCATGCCCGATTGGTCCAAGCTCCCCGAGCTCGAACGCTGGCAAATCGTGACGTTCCTCAAGGCTCATCACGAATGAGTGACGCGCGGCCGCTCGACGCCGCCTCGTGAGGGAGCTGGACGCGGTGCGCCGGCTCCGGGATCTGGGCGGTCGCCCTGACCGTGTAAGTGTGGATCCCGCATGGAAGGCCCGTACGGCGGCGCGCTCACTTCGCCGGTTCCCGGAGCTCCTGCGCATCCTCGGCACAATCACGGCGTCCTGTCTGTTCGGAATAGTCAGCGCCGCTTTGGCTCATTGACCATGGTCAATGACCATGGTACATTCAGTGCCTATGATCAAGGATACGATCCCTATCTCGGCGTTCAAGGCCCGCTGCCTCGCCGTGCTCAAGCGGGTGAAAGAGACGGGCCGGCCGATCGTCGTCACGAAGTTCGGCGAAGCGGTGGCGGAGATCGTGCCGCCGACGCCCGTTCAACCAGCGGAGCCGTGGCTCGGCAAGCTCAAGGACCAGGCGAAGATCACCGGTGACCTTGTAGCACCCGCCGCCGACCCATCTGACTGGGAAGCGATGCGGGCGTGAGGCTGCTGCTCGACACCCACATCTGGGTCTGGAGCCAGCTCGAACCCGACCGCCTTTCTCCCCAGGTGCGCACCGCGCTCGAAGACCCTGAAGCTGAACTGTGGCTCTCACCGATCTCGGTCTGGGAGTTGCTCCTCTTGATCGAACGGGGTCGCGTGACGGTGCGGGGAGACCCGGGGAGCTGGGTGCAGAACGCGCTTCGCGTCAGCCCGCTCCGGGAGGCACCGCTCACGCATGCCGTCGCGCTGGAGAGCCGGCGTGTGACCCTGCCGCACCAGGACCCGGCGGACCGGTTCCTGGTGGCTACGGCCCGGCTGCTGGATCTCGCGCTCGTCACGGCCGATCAGCGGCTGCTCGCGGCAAGCCCCTGCAAACTGCTGGCGAATCCCTGAGCGGACGGCGAGCTCAGTTCGCCGGTTGCCACCGCCCGAGTAGGCGCGCGTTGATCGCCACGATGACGGTCGAGAGCGACATCAGGACGGCACCGAGGGCCGGCGACAGCACGATCCCGTAACTGGAGAGCACGCCGGCGGCAAGCGGAATGGCGACCGCGTTGTAGCCGGTCGCCCACCAGAGGTTCTGCACCATCCGCGCGTACGTGGCGCGCGCCAGCTGGACGACGGCCGGGACATCTCGCGGGTCGGATCGCACCAGCACGATATCAGCCGATTCGATCGCGACGTCGGTACCCGCGCCGATCGCGATCCCGACGTCGGCTGCGACCAGGGCGGGGGCATCGTTCACGCCGTCCCCGACCATCGCGGCCACGAAGCCGCGGGCCTGAACCTCGTGGATCTTGGCCGCCTTCTGATCGGGCAGTACCTCAGCGAAGACGTCGTCGAGCTCGAGCTGTGACGCGACCGATCGGGCCACTGCCGCAGAATCCCCGGTCAGCATCATCGTCCGTATGCCGAGCTGTTTGAGGCGGGCTAAGGCCGCCCGCGATTCTACGCGCACGAGATCGGCCAGGGCGATGGCGCCGATCGGGTGATTGTCCACGAGCACAAATACCAGCGTCTTCCCTTGTGTGCCGAGGTCGCGCACGCGCGGGTTGTCTACCGCGAGGTGGAGTTGCTTCAGGTACGCCGGGCTCGCCACCCGCACCTGCGTACCGTCGATCACGCCCTCTGCGCCCCTGCCCGGGATCGCCCTGACGTCCTGCGGCGTCGGGACCACCAGCTGCCTCGTTTGTGCCGCCTGAACGATGCCGGCCGCGATCGGGTGCTCCGATCGACTCTCGAGCGCTGCGGCGAGACGCAACACGTCGTCCGACGCGCTACCGTCGAGCGGGATGATATCCGTCACGCCAAACCGGCCTTGCGTCAGCGTGCCGGTCTTGTCGAACACGACGGCCGTGATCGCGCGCGCGCGCTCGAATCCGCTGCGGTCCCGCACCAGGGCAATCACCATGACGGTGACCATGCGCTCGACCGCGAACGCCAGATCGCGCCCGTTCCAGAGCCAGACCGCCAACGTGAGGCCACCGGCGGAGAGGGCGATGAGCGTGAGCCAGAAGGCCGCGCGGTCGGCCAGATCCTGGGTACGTGACCGCGACTCCTGCGCCTGGCGCACCAAGTCGATCACCTGGGCCAGATAGGTCTCGGACCCCGTTCGCTCGACCACCAGGACGATGGCCGCCTCGCCGTTGACCGCACCGCCGATCACCGCGTCGCCCTCGCCCCGTTCGACCGGTTGACTCTCTCCCGTGAGCAGCGCCTGGTTGACCGTCGTGCGTCCTTCGACGACCACGCCGTCGGTCGGAATCCGCTCGCCGGGTTTCACGATCACCCTATCCCCGCGGGTGAGCGTGCTCACCGGCACGTCTTCCACCGTCCCATCGGCCCGTCGCCGGTGCGCCTCGGCAGGCAGCAACCGGACCAGGGCCTCGAGCGCTCCAGACGCGCCCATGACCGAGCGCATCTCGACCCAGTGGCCGAGCAGCATGACGTCGACCAGGGTGGCGAGCTCCCAGAAGAAGCCCTGTCCCGAGAGCCCCACGACCACGAGGGTCGAATAGACGTAGGCCGTGCTGATCGCCATCGCGACCAGCGTCATCATCCCGGGCTGTTTTCGCTTCAATTCGCCAACGAGGCCCGTGAGGAACGGCCACCCGCCATAGAAATAGACAGCGGAGGCGAGCGCGAATACGATGTACTGGTCGCCCGGGAACCGCAGCCGCTCGCCCAGGCCGAGCCAGTTTTGGATCATCGGGCTCAGGAGCACGATCGGAACGGTCAGCGCGAGCGATGCGGCTGCTCGTGCGCGGTGTGGCCCGAATGCGTCATGAGGGGTGCGTCTGGTGTGCCGCGTCGGTCGGGCTGTGAATCACTAGCCGGCTCCTTGGTAGCAGCGGTCCAGGGCGGTGGGCCTCAGGGCGGCGGCCGCGTTCGGGCGAGCGCGGCAGCCGCGGCGAGCGCGACGACGAACGCCGGCAGCGCCGTCAGGACCGGCCAGAGCACGAGCGCGAGGGCGACGGAGCGCTGGTGGGTTGCGGCGGCCTGTGCATGAACATTGGCCGCGACCGCAACACCGAAGGCCCCCAGAGCGACCGCCAACGACGCGTGTAACGCGGTTGTGCCAGGCGAGCTCCGCAGCCGAACGTGTTCGTAGCCGATGTGCGCCGCGAACGCGATGGCGCTGATCACCCACGCGGCGAGCCGCCACGTAACCCGCATCTGATTGGACGCGGCCGGGAGCGCCGCGAAGGTGATGCCGACGACGAGGTACACGGCACCGACAAGGAGCAGAGCGCGGAGCGACCGGGACCGACCGGATGAGTTCATGGGGTGGCCTGACGGGCCTGTGCTCAAGCTGCAAGCGCACCGTGTAATAAGAACGGCTTGAGCGACCGCCGCAACCAGTGCAAGCCGGGAGTCCAAAGCCACGGATCCCCGCCTACGGCATTCTTAGGTTCGAACAACAGAGACCGCGGCAGTGACCGCATCTTGGCAGGCCCCCCCGTCGCAAAGGACACTCTATGGTCGTGCGCGCGTGGCATGGTTAGGCCTCACCCACGACGGTGGGCGTGCTGCTGGATCTTGCAAGGATCGCAGACCCTACTAGGGCCGCACGGCGTTCGGCTTCCCGTGCACGCCAGCAAAGACCACTAGTACCTTTGCTGGCGTCGTCCCTTTGTTCTTGCTGTTGTGCCAGGTGTTGACGACTTCGAGGAACGAATCTCCAGCTTTGTGGCCCTGAACCCCACCTCCGTCCATCTCGACGTCGATCGCTCCCTCTAGCACGTAGACGAAG
>WNFG01006285.1_pt1 | contig 9995 bp, 7 predicted proteins | sample 5400431 | NCBI WGS metagenome assembly WNFG01 (sample SAMN13153346, study PRJNA577476) | soil metagenome | isolation source: 120 cm saprolite under Douglas fir tree site 2 hole 3 replicate 2 | place: USA:California | collected 2015-04-18
AGCGATGCGGCGCGAAGCGCATCATCCAGCGAAATCCCCACCAGCGTTACTGCATTTTTGACCGCAGATGCCAGCTCGAGATGAGCGCCGGCGAGCGTCCCGTCTTCGGATACCAGCCGCCCGTGCCGCAGCAGGATCTGCCGCCCCATCAGTTCGAAATGGTCTTGCTCGGTGCCAACGGTGGGCATCGCATCACTGACAAGGGCAATGTTGCTGCGATCTTTTGCTGAGAAGGCGGCCCGTGCAACCAGCGGATCGACATGGATACCGTCGAGAATGATGCCTGCGGTGAGACGTTGGTCGGTCAGGGCCACGCCAACAATACCAGGTTCCCGGGCGCTCATGGCCGGCATTGCATTGAAGAGGTGGGTAACTCCGCTAAGCCCGTCGTCGATGGCCCTTCTCAACGTGTCGGCATCCGCCTCGCTGTGACCAACCGACACCCGAATTCCGCTCGTAGCCAGGGTCTTCACAAATCCCGCAGGTACGCATTCTGGCGCTAGGGTCACCATGGACGATCCGACTGCGGATAGCTCCCCGAGCCAATCCAGATCGTCCCTTGTCGCGGACCGAATACAGTCGTCCCGATGAATTCCCGGGCGCGAGCGGCTAATAAACGGACCTTCGAGATGAAGACCCAGGATTCCGTCGGTGCCGTCCAGCAATTTTGCGGCAGCAATTGCGGCGGTCGCCTTCGCGCGGGTATCGCTTATCAAAGTTGGTAAACAGCTTGTGGTGCCGTACCGGCGATGTGCTCGAGCAATGGCGCGCATCGCGTCCGGCGTTGGCTCATCATTGAGAAGAATGCCGCCGCCACCATTGACTTGCAGGTCGATGAAGCCGGGCGCAAGCACCGTCCCAGGCGGCATAACTTCGGTCGGCCAGTCGTCCTCACTCTGATCACGCGGCGCGATCCACCGAACCACCCCACCATCGACCAGGATGACCGCATCATCGTGCCAACGATATCCATCGAAAATACGGTCAGCCGAAATCGCCAACTGGGGTCTTCGGGCGTGTTCGGCTGGTTCCAGACCCATCGCCTCACTTCCTCACTGGCCGATTGGTAGGCCCGTTCGATCCACTGTAGGATGCACCGGCTCGGAGCCCCGGACACCATCATGAGAGCGGAACTCAGGGGACCTTACAAACGTTCCGGGAAGGTGCGGCCACAACGTTTGCGCACCGAGCATAGCCATTTTTCGCGAGTAGGTGGATGAGCAAATACGATTCATCGGATCACGCTCAGTTTTATATTGGTGTCGATGGCGGTGGAACTAGTTGCCGGGCCCGCATCGAAGATGCGGAAGGTCGTCTTCTGGGTCAGGGCGCCGCCGGGCCTGCTGCAACGCGTATCGGCGCGGATAGGTCGATGCAGGCGGTGCGCACAGCGAGTATGGCGGCGGCAAGCGACGCCGGTCTGCTGCCGACCGCCCTTGCACACACGAGCGCCGGCGTGGGATTGGCTGGAATTGATCGTAAAGGGGCCCGTGAAGCGCTTCTGAGCTTCCCACATCCGTTTCGAAACGTCGTCTACGCGACTGACGCGAACGTTGCTTGCTTGGGAGCGCATAGTGGCCGCGATGGAGGCATTGTCGTTCTGGGCACCGGCAGCGTCGGCTTCGCTCGGGTGAAAGGCCGCGAGCTCCGTATCGGAGGATACGGATTTCCAATCTCCGATGAGGGCAGTGGTGCCGACCTCGGACTGCAGGCTGTGCGGCTCGCCCTTCGCGCACACGATGGCAGGGCTAGACCGACTCCCTTTTTGCTCGAAGTGATGGGACGGCTTGGGCCTGATGCATTTACGTTGGTCGCGTGGGCCGAACAGGCGACCGCGACGGAGTATGCGAGCTTGGCTCCAGTTGCTTTAAACTACGCAGAGGCTGGTGATCCGTTCGCAGAAGAAATTGTCGCCGAAGGTGCCCGTCATGTCGACGTGCTCATTCGTTCACTGGTGGAATTCGGTGCACCGCGTATCTCGCTGCTTGGGGGTATGGCATCGCGTCTGGTTCAGTGGCTTTCACCTGACGTCCTGCAGTTTCTTTCCCCGCCTGAAAGCGATGCGGTAGCCGGGGCCCTGCTTTTGGCCCGTCGCGAAGGATGCGTACCAACAGAGCCGAGGCGGCAGAGGAAAGGTGCGCAGATATGCTGACTGAGCACATAAGTCCACGGTTCGTCGACCTCGATTCATGGTCCACCAGCGACATGATCGAAGCCATGTATGACGGACAGCTCGTCGCTTGCGCAGCCGTAAGACCGGCCCTGCCGGCGATAAATGCCGCCGTAGATGACGCGGTGTCGGCCCTCAAGCGCGGCGGTCGCTTGGTTTACGTAGGTGCTGGCACCTCCGGTCGCATCGCCGTTCAGGACGGTGCAGAGCTTGGTCCGACATACGATTGGCCAAGCGATCGCATCGTTTTCGTGATGGCTGGAGGAATGCAAGCGCTAGTGGAGAGCGTTGAAGGTGCCGAAGACAACGAAGCAAAAGGGGCAGAAGCGATCGCCCAGGCTGAAGTTCGTCAACACGACGTTGTTATAGCTGTAGCAGCGAGCGGTACGACGCCGTTCACTGTCGGCGCCCTGCGTTCCGCAGAAGCGAGGGGGGCCATCTCCATTGCAGTGGCGAACAACCGAGGCGCGCCGCTTTTTGAACTGGCGCGCCATCGTATTTTGATTGAGACCGGTACGGAGGTGCTCGCAGGCTCAACGCGGATGCAAGCGGGAACAGCCCAAAAGATCGTCCTCAATCTCTTTTCCACAGCCGTAATGGTCAAGCTCGGCCGCGTCTATCGCGGTCTGATGGTAAGCATGCGCGCAAGCAACGCGAAGCTCTTGCGCCGTGCCGAGATCATCGTGAGCCAGATCGTGGGATGCGACGAGAATGATGCTGCCAAATTCGTTCAGCGCGCGGAGGGCGACGTCAGGATTGCCGCGCTACTCGGTCTAGGATGGGAACAAACTGAAGCCATTGAGGCATTGATCAAGCACGAGGGCAATCTGAGATCAGTTATCGACGGGTTGGCTCATGATCCAAAATGACCAAGCCCAGACGGCCATGGCTCGAGAGATCCGGGAGATCCCGCTTGCAACTGAGCGCCTTCTGGCAGCACATGATTTGGTCGCAACTGTCGCACATCGCATCCGCCACGCCAACCCGCGCGTCGTTGTGATTTCAGGCCGTGGCAGTTCCGGAAATGCAGGAACTTTTCTTCGCTATTTGTTTGAAGCTCGGGCGGGTTTACTCGTTTCGACGTCCGCTCCCTCAGTCGTGACAACGTACAGACAATCGATCGATATGCGGAATGCCGTTTTCATCGTCATATCGCAATCCGGCCGTAGTCCCGATCTTGTGACAGGAGCGCGATCGGCCAGGAAAAGTGGAGCACTGACAATTGCAATTGTAAACGATGTGACATCGCCCGTCGCCATGGCCTGCGAATTGACGCTGCCGATTGGTGCCGGCCTGGAGCGCGCAGTCGCGGCTACAAAATCTGTTGTACTGTCGATGGTCATAAGTGGACAACTTATTGCATCGCTGACCTCCGATCATGCTTTGAGCGAAAAGATCAACCGGCTCCCGCAAAGGTTCAGTCACGCCCTTACCTGCGATTGGTCAGCGTGGAGCGACAGCTTCGCGGCAGCACGCGCTGCGTTCGTAGTTGGGCGGGGATTTGGATTGGGACCGGCGCGCGAGATCGCGCTTAAGATCACCGAAACGATGCGGCTACCTACATTAAGCTATAGCGCCGCAGAGGTAAGGCACGGGCCACTTGCTTCTGCCAGCGCCGAGACTCCCCTTCTCGTGTTGAGGCAGAACGACGGATCATCTGCGATGGTCGATGCTTTGATCGCCGATCTTCGTGTCCGAAAGCTGAATGTCTTTTCCGTGGGCGATCCAAGCGGAACGCTTCCGTGGATAGGAAATGATGATCCAATTTGCGATGCGATTACGATGTTGTTGCCGGCCTATACTACCATAGAGCAGGCTGCGCGGGATCGCGGTTTTGATCCAGACAATCCGCCAAGTCTTGCCAAAATAACGGAAACGCTGTGATGCCCCTGGGGACGCCCCAGTTCATGGTCCGAAGCTCCGCAATGAAAAAGGCACAAATAGCCTGCGGCCATCCATAGCCCAGGCGACCGCATCTTTAGGGGTCAGAACGATTGCCTTGATAGGGACTTAAGCCAGTCCGGGAGGACGGTCACAAGGGCGCGGCGGACGTCGCCGTTGGGTTTTGGCTGCGTGAAAACGCCGAAATTGAATTTGCGAACGGAAATTTCGTCTCGACTTCAGTCAATTTAAAAAACGAAAACGCTGGCGACAGTTGCCGGGACAAGACAATAGAGAAAACAATTCTGCGCGCTCTTCGTGCGCGCACGTTTTCACGCAGCCAGGGTCATTCGCGTCAGTTCGGTGCGCCGCTCGTTTCCGGTCCTCCCCGAAAAGCGGCCAATTTCCGAGCCGGTTGGCATGTCTGAAAAGTGACAACGGACATGGCCCTTTCAATGACCTCGTCGGCGCGGGCGAGACGAGGCCCGGCGCAGGGTGATGCCATTATCAACTCAAATTATCGGCACTCTGATTCAGCCCCCATTCACCCCGTTGCTAGATCGCTCTTGCGAACAGGGACCCCTGAACCGCGCATTAAACTGCTTCTTTTAGAGATGGGGCATTGAACACGGAGTAATTAAGATGAAAAAAATCATCGTGCTTGTTGTCTTGATATGCGCCTTGGGCTTTTTCGCGAGTCATCCGTCGGTTGACGCACCCCGCCAGGCCGCTGTAGAGACGCCTTCGCCGTTAGCGACGATGCAGGCATCGCGATGGCTTCCAACGGAAGCCTACGACGCGATCTGATCTTTTGGCAGTGCGTGACGCCAGTGATATTGCGCTCCGGTCTAGCGTAACTGGCTACCACGCCGAGCCCTTCCGTTCTTCCCCGATAAGCGGACAATTTTCGCGCCGGTTGGCATGTCTCAAACGTGCCAAAGGACTAAACCGCTCGCGCGGTAGGGCGCTGCGGTTGGGGACACAGCCAGCAGGATAGCGCGACGGGGCATCCCGTCCTCGGATGAGCGGGGCCGCAACCTCCCCTCAAGATAGGAGCATCCCGGCCCGAAGATGCAGCACGACGCCATCCGCACCGCCAAGGATTCGAATAATGAAATCCGCACAGTCCGAGATGCGGTGATTGTCTTGACCAGCAGATCGAGATAGTTTCAGTTTGCATGAGTTGAGTTTTTCGACTCTCTCTACGATCGGCTCGCCTCAATTCTCGGTAACCCACGCCGCACCGCCTGACGTATCCCTTCCCGTCCCTTCCCGCGGTTTCCTCCATTGGAAGTTTGCGTACGCCGGCCCCCGGTGTGTGCGGCGCCACCGTCATGGGGCCGGCATCCGCAAACCTTCACATGCGCGGACATGACGGGTGGCTGTGGAATGTCCGTTTTACCCCGAGGTAACAGACATCGGCGGTCGCCGACGCGCTCGACAAAGGCAAGCGACCGGTCGAGCGCGACGCGCTGACGATTCCGGAAGGACGCCGGGATGGGCGTTGCTTGATCCAGCAATTTCTTTAGAGCGGGATGACTTTTCTTCGAATCGTCATCCCGCTCTATCTTTTTGTTTGAGCATGATCTCCGCGCAAACGCTTCGCGTTTGTCGCGAGGGAAAACCGGTCCCCACTTTTCCGGATCATGCTTCAGTGCGGTTTCGAACGTCCGGCGGCCGCGCATCCTCGTCAGCAATGCGCCGCCACAACGCCCTGACCATATCCTTCATGACAAGTGCGTCTTGCCAGCGGTCCGATAATTCGGCGCCGTCAGGGCCGGTGATGGCGTAGGGCGGCGGACCGAGTTCGCACAGGAAGGTCAGTACCGCGTCGGGTTTGGCGCGTTTCCGCCAGGAGCGAATGGCGTATTCCCACCAGTCCATGAACAGTCCGACCCAACCCTGGTGCTGCGGAAAGCCCAGCGAGATCTGTACCTGTTCGCGGCTGGCGATCCGTCCATGAATGCCCCAGCTGTTGTCGAGGATGCGATGGATCAAGGCGTGATTGACCTCATCCACGGGCCAGGCGAATTCCCGGCCCACCAGATAATGCGAAACATCCGCCGTCAGCCGCAGGTCGGGAAAGCAATCGAGCAGTTGCAATGTAAAGAACAGATCGGTGGTCATGCGGTCGCGGTGGGTTTCCACATGCACCGCCACGCCGGCCTGGTCGGCCAGCCGCCGCCATCCCTCGAGCAGCGGAATGCAATGCTCGAGCCGCTGCGGCCGCACATTCGGCTGCAAATTGACGTGGTCGGCGCCGAGCCGCGCCACCAGCTCCAGCACTGGTTTCAGGTCATCGACATTGGTTGGGTAGCACTGCGCCTGCCATATCATGCCGTGCGCGCGCAGGAAGGAGGTGACTTCGGTGGCGAAGCCGGTGTCGATGAACCGGACGCCGGCGCCGTCGAAGCCGGCGTCGCGGATCATCTCAAGTTGCGTCTGCAATGGCCACTCCGCCTCGTCAGCCCGCCGCCGCTCCATCGCCCAGAGCGACTGCAGGATCCGAAGTTGCTGCGCCATGTCCTAAGACTTGCCTCAGGCTTGCTGCAGCACGGCTGCCGCGTGCATCTTGCCGTCAGAGGTATTGTCGACCGTGATGCTTTCCTCGTAGGTCTCGGGACCACACCAGATCGCGAACGCGGTGCACGCCGCGAGGAAAGCCGCATAGCAGGCAACCGGCCACCAGCTTCCCGACCAGGCCACCAGCGCCGCCGCCACGAACGGTGCCGGTCCGCCCGCGAGCAATGAGCCCAGTTCACGGGCAAAAGCAAAACCGGCGAAGCGTCGCTGCGGTGGGAACAGTTCGGCGAAATAGGCGGCCTGCGGCCCGAACATCGCCGCCGTCACCACCGCACGGGCGCCGATGAAGGCCACCGCGATCCATATCCACTCCTTGGTTCCGACCAGCAGGAAGAACGGAAAGGCCCAGGCGATGCCGGCCAACGCGCCGAACATATAAACAGGGCGGCGGCCAATACGATCGGAAAGCGTGGCGAAGCCCACAATGGTGAAGAGCTCGATGACGAAGGCCAGCATCAGCGCGCTGAGCGCATCGGCTTTTGGTACACCCAGCGTGGTGATGACGTAGCTGAGGCCGAACACCGGAAACAGGTAGCCAAGGCCGTTTTCAGCCAGCCGCGCCCCAAGCACCACGAAGAAATTCCGCGGATGCCGCTTCAGCGCTTCCATCGCCGGGTTGCGCTCGATCTTGCCGCGCGCCACCACCGCCTGGGTGAAAACCGGCGTTTCGGTGATGCGCAGGCGAACGTAAATGCCGACCATGATCAGCAGGAAGCTCGCCAGGAACGGCAGCCGCCAACCCCACGCCATCAGATCCTCGCGCGGCAATAGCGTCACCAGCGCGAAGGCGCCGGCCGCGAGCAGATTGCCGATCGATACGCCGAGCGGCGCGAAGCTACCCCAGAAGCCGCGATGGCGCGCCGGCGCGTTTTCCACCAGGAAGATCACCGCACCGCCATATTCAGCGCCGGCTCCCAGTCCCTGCACGACACGAAGTGTGACCAGCAGCGCCGGTGCCCAGTAGCCAATCTGGGCGTAGGTCGGCAACAGACCGATCGCGGTGGTGCCGATGCCGATCATCAAGAGCGTCGCCACCAGCACCGGCTTGCGGCCGAACCGGTCGCCCATGATGCCGAACAGGATGCCACCGAGCGGCCGCACCACGAAGCCGACGCCGAAGGTCAGGAACGCCAGCAGCGTGCCGACCACGGGATCGCTCTTCGGGAAGAACAGCTCGCCAAACACCAGCGCGGCGGCGGTGCCGTACAGGAAGAAGTCGTACCATTCGAGCGCGGACCCGATACTGGCTGCAAGGATCACCCGCAGGCGCGAACGCCCGGCGTTATCGGCAATAATATCCGTCATCGTTTCCCCCGTTGCTTTGCGTTTTTATTGTTGGTAGTCGGCGGCTGCGCCTTGGCGCAGCCGCCGTCGCAAGATCACGCCGCGCGGGTGAAGTAGGATTTCTTCGCCGCGGACTGCGTTTCGTAAATCGATCCCTGCCGCGTGGCCGGCGGCAGCGGAAGGCGCACCGGCACGTTGGTCATCCGTGGCGCAATGACGGGATCGCCGGACAGCAACCGGCTGTTGAACTCGGCAAAATCCTTCACCCCCATCAGCGGCCAGGCGTCGCTCGCCGCGACCTCGTACAGCAACAGGTTGCGCGGCCGATCCGAGGTGTTCATGGCTGATCCGTGCAGCGCCCGGACATGGTGGAACGACATGCTGCCGGCCCGGCCCATGCAAGGCACCGCGCGTTCGATCTCGCTCTTGATGGTGTCGGGATCGATCAATCCGGCAAAGCAGCCGTCATCGCCATGATGATTCCAGACCTCGCCGGTATGCGTGCCGGGCGTCACCAGCATCGGTCCGTTGGAAAGATCGCAATCGTCCAGCAGCACGCCGATGGCCAGAACATCGTCGTTGGTATGCGGATAGAACGCCCAGTCCTGATGCCATTCCACCGGCGAGCCGTATTGCGCCGACTTCATGTTGAGCTTGGAGCCGTGCAGCCTCAAGCCCGGACCGAGCAGTTGCTTCAGGATGTCGAGCACGGCGGCACTGCGTACGATCTCGTCGAACAGCGCATGCACCTTGTGCGGTGTCTTGATGCGGCGAACGCGCGGGTTTTCGGCGGTATGGCCGGGCTCAAGATCATAGACATCGGTGTGTTCGAGAGTTGTTGCCGATCCCGCGACCAGTTCCGCGATCACCGACCGCAGCTGGGCCAGCGTGTCCGCGCTCAATACGTCCGGCACCACGATCACGCCGTCGCGCTTGTAGGCCTGTACATCTTGCTCTGAAATCATCCGGCTTTCTCTCCTTGTTGCTTCCCACCCACTTCGTGAGGCGGGTTCTCTCGCTTGCGGACTGTACTATAAATGACAGCGCTGTCATTTGGCGCAGCGCGCCTGCAATGAAATGATAGCGCTGTCATTGATCTGGCGCAAGGCGAAATCATGTATTTTGGCAGGAATTTCGGTAGTCTGACCGACATGACCCCTGCCGAGCCCAACGAACCGCATTCCGCTCCAACCCTGTCCGCCGTGGCCAGGCTGGCAGGCGTATCGTCGATTACGGTCAGCCGGGTGGTGCGTCTGCCCAACCTGGTGGCGCCCGAGACGCGCGGCCGGGTCGAGGCGGCGATGCGGGAACTGGGTTACGTGCCGAACCAGGTGGCCGGGTCGCTGGCAAGTGCCCGCACCAGCTCGGTCGGTGTGCTGGTGCCGACGATCGCCAATTCGATCTTCGCCGATACCGTGCAGGGCCTGTCTGACGAACTGGAGCCGCTCGGCTACGCCGTGATCCTGGCGCAGTCTCGCTACGACGCCGCGCGGGAAGATCACATGCTCGCAGCCTTGCTGTCGCGGCGCCCCGAGGCGATCATCATGGTGGGCTCGCCCGCGACAGACGATGGCGCCAGGTTGCTGCGGCGTGCGGGCATTCCGGTCGCGGAGACATGGGATCTTCCGGCGGCGCCGATCGACGCCGTCGCCGGCTTCGACAATTACCAGGCCGGGGTTGCGGTCGCGCGGCATCTGGTTGCGCAAGGTCGCCGGGAGCTGGCGTTCATCGGCGGCGATGATCCCAGGGCCACGCGCCGCTGGAACGGATTCAAGGACGCGGCGCTTGAACTTGGTGCGAAGCTTCCGCGCCGATTGATTCTGGAGCGCAACGCGTCGGGCAGCGTTGCCGCGCTGGCGAACCTGCCCGGTGTCGACGCGGTGTTTGCGGCCAATGACGCGCATGCCATCGGTTTCATGGCCGGCCTGCGCGCCGCCGGATTACAGCGCATTGGCCCGGCCTCGGAGCAGCCGGTCGCCGTCATTGGCCTTGGCGATCTGGAAATGGGCCGGCTGATTGCGCCTGCTCTCAGCACCATCCGCGTTCACGGCGACGCCATCGGCCGCACCGCCGCAAA
>WNFG01006286.1_pt1 | contig 9995 bp, 8 predicted proteins | sample 5400431 | NCBI WGS metagenome assembly WNFG01 (sample SAMN13153346, study PRJNA577476) | soil metagenome | isolation source: 120 cm saprolite under Douglas fir tree site 2 hole 3 replicate 2 | place: USA:California | collected 2015-04-18
GGACTCGCCGTGCACCATCCATTCCGCGAGGGCCTTACCGGTGCCGGGGCCTTCTTTGACCCAGACGGCCGACGCCGCCCATAGGCCGCGAACGTCCGGCGACTCGCCAAGGACGGGCATTCCGTCGGGCGTGAGCGAAAGGATGCCGTTGATGGCGTACTTCACGCCCACCTTCTCGTCGCCGACGATCTCCGGCATGAGCTCGAGCGCGTGCTGCATCTGGAGCTCGAAGTCTGGCTGCGTGAACGGGAACTCCGTGGGCGACAGCGCTGCGCGTTCGATGGGCGGTATGTCCTCTGGGTCGTACAGGATCGGGCGGTGTGCGTAGGAGCCGATCTCGAGGTCGCCTCCGGCCTGGCGCTCGTACATGTTGGTATCCATGTCGCGGACGATCGGGACCTCGATGTCCCCCTTGGCGCCGGCGAAGCGCGGCACCGGGCCGACGTCGATCATCTGATGCACCGCCGGCGTGAGCGGGATGCGGGCGCCGGCCATGCGGGCGACGCGAGGGCTCCACACGCCACATGTGATCACGACTGTCTCGGCCTCGATCTCGCCGGCGGTCGTGCGCACGCAGCGAACATGGCCGCGCTCGACATCGATCGCCACGACCTCGATCTTCGCCACCACCTGCAGCGCGCCCGAGGCCTGCGCGCGCTCGCGCATGATCGTTCCCGCGCGCAGGGAGTCGACGACGCCGACCCCAGGCGTGTAGAAGCCGCCGAGGATGATCGACTCGTCTATGAACGGGACGAGCTCCTTGACCTTGGTCGGGGTGATCAGGGAGACGGGCTCGATGCCCCACGACGCGGCCGACGACATGCGGCGCGTGAGCTCCTGCATCCGCTCTTTCGTGCGCGCGACCTCGATGCCGCCCGACTGGGTGAAGACTCCCATCTCCTTGTACTGGTTCACGCTCTCTACGGTGAGGGCGGTCATCTCCTTGGAGTGGTCGACCAGGTAGATGAAATTCGAGGCGTGGCCCGTGGATCCACCAGGGTTGGGGAGTGGACCTTTGTCGAGGAGGACGACATCCCGCCAGCCCAGCCGGCAGAGGTGGTAGGCCACGCTGTTGCCGACGATGCCGCACCCGATCACGACGGCCCGGGCGTGGGTAGGCAGGTTGCTCATCGCTCTTCGCTCCCCTTGTCAGTCCGGCTGGTAGGGTGAGCGGACCTCCTCGGGCAGCTCGTACCAGGGCATCCGGTCGCCGACCCGGGCCCGAAGTTTCCACTTCAACGGCTTCGGCTGCGCATCGATGGCCGCCCATAGCTCGTCCAAGCGCGCCCGCACCAGCCCACGGTCGACGTCGAGCTCATCGAGCGTCTCGCGAAGCTTTCCGATGTTCACCTGCAGGGTCCGGTACATGCCCCAGTCGTCGGCCGCGACGCGAGCGATATATCGCGGGTCGATCGCGTCGTCGTCGTTCTCCTCGACACGATGGTCCAGCAGTAGGGCGGTGAGGTCGACAAGGTCCTTGCGGTTGACCTCGTAGATCTGCAGCTTGCTGAGCAGCAGGTCGGACGGGCTCGCGCATGGCCCTTCGCAGTCGAGCCGGTCGCGAAGGTCGATGACGTGCGACATCTTGAACCAGTCGATGAAGATGTCGACCTGGCGGTTGTTCTCGGAGTCGTAGAAGTAGAGCCGCCGGTCCCCCTGCATCAGGTTGAACCGCTCGTTCGCTTCATACCCGAGGGCCGGGAACAGCTTGAGCACACCCTGCCGATCACGTTTCCCGATCGCGTAGTCGAGGTCGCCGTACTTGCGCTTGAGGGGCGGCTTTTGGGCGCTTGGAGAATGAAGGTGGATCCCGGCCCCGCCCAGCAGCCTCAGGCTCACACCCGCCGCCTTGGCGGCTACCGCAACCCGCTGGGCTTCCTCTATAGGGTCTAAGAGAGGCATTTCAGTCACGTCGTCCTCCGCTGGGGTCCCGCGACGTAGTCGCGGGAGAGTGCCCCTGCGCGCGCTCGGCGGGGTCGGGGAGCGGGCCCTCCGTCAAGGCGCGCCCTCGACCTCGATGACGATCGTCTTGAGGTCGGTCATCTGCTCGAGCGCGAAGCGCCCGCCGACCCGGCCGATGCCGCTGCGCTTGCCCGCCCGCCCGCCAAAGGGGAGGTGGGCTTCCCAGTAGTTGGACGACTCGTTGATGTTCACCCACCCCATCTCGAGGCCGTCGGCGAAGCGCAGCGCGCGCGAAAGGTCCTTCGTATAAACGGCGCCGAGAAGGCCGTAAGGCGAGTCGTTGGCGAGGGCGAGCGCCTGCGCCTCGTCTCGGAACTTGATCACCGGCGCCACCGGGCCGAACGTCTCCTCCAGGCTCACACGCATCCTGGGCTCGACACCATCGAGGATGGTGGCCGGGTAGTAGAGGCGAGTGGGGAAGCCTTCGGCACGCTTGCCGCCGATGACCACGCGCGCGCCGTGTGCCACCGCGTCGGCCACGTGCTCGTCCATCTTGGTCGCCACCCCTTCGTTGTTCAGGGGGCCGAGCGTCGTGTCGGGCGCGAAGGGATCGCCGAGGCGCAGCCGGCGCGCGGCGGCTTCGAGTTGTTCGAGGAACTCGTCGTGGATCGACTCCTGCACGAGGATGCGCTCGCCGGCGGTGCAGCTCTGGCCCGCGCAGAGGTAGCAGCCGACGAGCGTGCCTTCGACCGCCTTCGCGATGTCGGCGTCGCTGAACACGATCATGGGCCCGTTGCCGCCGAGCTCGAGCATCACGTGCTTTCCGGCCGCACGACGAGCGACCGATGCCCCCGTCTCGGTCGAGCCCACGAACCCGACCCCGTCCACGAGCTCGTGGCCCGCGACCTCGTCTCCGACCTCGGCGCCCGGTCCCGTGACGAGGTTCATGGCGCCGTTCGGAAGGTCGGCCTCGGCGATGCACTCCATGAGCGCGATGGAGATGACGCTGGTCGAGGATGCCGGCGTCCAAACTACCGTGTTGCCCGCGGCGAGCGCGGGGGCGATAAGCTCGGCAGCCATCGTCAGCGGCCAGTTCCAGGGCGTGATGATCCCGTACACACCGCGCGGGTAATGGCGGGCGAAGACGAGCTTGCTGGGGCTGGCGGAAGGGAGGACGCGGCCCTCGAGCCGCTTCAGGTCCTCAGCCGCGATGCGGAAATACTCGGCGGCCTCGTCGACCTCGCCCAGCGCTTCGGCTACCAGAGGCTTGCCCTGGTCGAGCGTGAGGATGCGGCCGAGCTCCTCGCGCCGCCGCTCGATCGCCTCGGCGATCCTGTGCAGCCTCCTCGAACGCTCGAAGCCTTTGAGCGCCGCCATCGGCTTCCGAGCGCGGTGCGCGGCGTCGATGGCCGTGCGCGCGTCGGCGCGCGTGCCCTTCGGCACCTGCGCGATAACCTCGCCGGTCGCGGGACTGGTGGCGTCGAAATGCTGGCCGCTCTCGGAATCGACCCACTTCCCGTCGACGAACATCTTCTTGACCGTGCGGGCGACGTCCACCGTCATCTCTTGTCTCCACTCATGCGGGCAGCGCGTTTGCTGCCGAGGTCGAATGCGCGGGCGTAGATGCGACGGTACGCGGCGGCATCGACGTCCCGCGGGTTGCCGATGCTCTGCGGGTCGGCGGCCGCCTTGTCCGCGAGCATCGGGATCTCGTCCCGGGCGAAGCCCAGCTCTTCGAGACTCGGGATCTCGACGTCGACCGTCAGCTGGTGCACGTACTCCACCGCCATCTCGGCCGCGCGCCACATCGGTACGTCGCGGACGTCGATTCCAAATGCCGTCGCCATCCGTGCAAAGCGCTCCGGCTCGCCGGCGTGGTTGTACTCCATGACCGGGCCGAGCAGGCGCGCCGTGAGCGCGCCATGCGGCGCATCGTGCACGCCGCCCGCGGTCTGGCTCATCGCGTGCGCGGCACCGGCCGAATCAGTGCCGTAAGCCAGCCCCGCCAGCATCGCCGCCGCGCTCATGTGGTAACGCGCTTCGACGTTCGCCCCCTGCGAGAAAGCCACACGCAAATACCGGGCCACGTACTCCATCGCCAGCAAGGCGACGGCATCGGTGAACGGCTGGTGATAGGTCATCGTGTAGCACTCGACGGCGTGCGCAAGCGCGTCCATCCCTGTGCCCGCGGTGACGCCGGCTGGGAGCTTCACCGTGAGTTCGGGGTCGATGACCGCGACCCAGGATGCGATGTTCGGCGTGCCGCCGACGTTGAACTTGATCTTTCGCTTCGGGTCGGTGATCACCGCCCAGAGCGTCACCTCGCTGCCGGTCCCGGCGGTGGTGGGCACCGCGATCAGAGGTGGGATGCGTTTCGCGATCGGGCTGTGGCCCCATTCGTACCCGAGGATGCTGCCCTCGTGTGCGGCCACGACGCCGATTCCCTTGGCGGTGTCGATCGAGCTGCCGCCTCCGATCGCGACGAGGCCGTCGCAGCCCTGCGCTCTGTACTCGGCGGCGCCGGCGTCGACCAGGTCGACACCCGGGTTGGCGCGCACGCGATCGAACACCATCGGCTCGCAGTCCGCGGCGCGCAGGACCTCGAGCGCGGTGTCGAGCAAGCCCGCGGCTTTAACTCCGGGATCAGTGACGAGCAGCGGCCGCCGGATGCCCAGCAACCCGGCCTCGGTCCCCAGCTCGCGGATCGCGCCGAGGCGCTGGACGAGACGGGTCGGGCTCTGGTAGGTGCGAAGTGTGTATTCCAGCATGCGTTAGAAAGAGTGGCCTCCGCGCTTGCGCGCGGAGGCCGTCGAGCTTCTATTCAACCGGAATCTCGTGATGGATGCGGTTGAGATCGATTCCTTGTCGCCGCCTGACGTAGAAGGCGACGACGTAGATGACGATCGCAACCACGTACGTTGCGACGAAGTAAGCGACCGAGTTCCCGGTCTTCTGAAACGACGTGCCGTACAGGTTGTCCGGGTTGAACGACCACTGGTAGAGCATGAATAGCAGGAACAATCCTGTTATCACACCGACGATGGTGATCGCCGGCACACCCGCGATCTTGTACTGCGCGATCGGCGAAGCTTCGTACAGGTCGCGGCGGCGCCACGGCAGGATGACCGCGGCTGCCACCGTCGCAAGGAAAGTCAAGGCCAAAACCGCGGTCGCGTCGAGGAACACGTTCTGGAAGTCAGGCTTGTAAGCCCACACGGCGCTGACCACGATCGATGGCGCGATCATCAGGATCAGCGAGCCATAAGGAACCCGCCGCTTGGCCGAGATGTTGGCCGCCCATGACGGCAACACTCGGTCGAACGCGGCGGCGAATATCACGCGCGTGGAAGACAGGAACAGGGTCCCCGCCCACCCGAAGAACCACAGGCCCATGACGATGATGAGCAGCGCCTGGAACGCATGGTTGTTGACCAGCCAGCCGGCGAACATCACCGGATATGGCCACGTGCCGACCGGCGCGGTGCCGGCCCAGAACGAGGCGTTGGCCGCGTTGTAGAACTGCCAGCCCATCGTTTTGACGACCAGGAGCATCACAAGGGCGACAAGCGCGATCGTTACCCACAGGCCCCAGAACATGCTCCAGAAGGGCTTGCGGATGTCCTTGGCGCCGCGGACCTCTCCATAGAGTGTCGCGCCCCAGTTCGGCCACAGCAGGTAGAAAGCGAGAAAGGGAAGGACCAGGAAGATCGGCCCGAACGAGAAGGACCCGAAGTCGTGCGGTGCATACCCGGCCTTGGTGCCGGCGTCGATCGTCGCCTGATACGCGTTAGCGGGCGCGCCGAACAGGCTCGTCGCCTCGCGGTTGAATGCGTTCTGGAAGTCGCTCTGGCTCGCAAAGAGCAGCAGGCCGGCGACGACGACCAGGCCCGCGAGCCCGATCCAGAAGCAGATCTTCTGAATGCGCGCGTAAGTCTCCATGCCTAGCGTCACCACGACGCTGACAAACGCCAGGACGATCAGACAGCTGACAAACACCCCCGTGTGGTTGGTGCTCGCAAAGAATGACGCGACACCTGACCATCCCAGTGTGTAGGCAAGCGGAAGAAAGAACTGGACGTTCAGGATGTTGGCGTAGATCGGCGCCCAGAGAAACAGGGTGAACCACCATCCGGTGATGGACAGGACGAACCCGGCGCCACCTCCAAGCACTCGGCTCTGCCATGCGTAGTCGCCGCCGGTGCGGGGCATCACGCTCACCAACATCGCGTAGGTGACGACGAGGAAAGAGGTCAAGACGCCGAAGACCAAAATGGCCGCCAGCAGCTGCCCGTCTGGCACGAGGTAGACGAACGACATGCCGTACAGGCCGAGCGTGATCAGGTTTACGGACCAGAACGAATAAACGAAGGCATCGAACGTCGACCAGGCCTTGACCAGGCCGGTCGCGTTGCGCAAGAACAGCGTCGGCCGCGACCCGGCCGATCCCATCGTTGTGTCAGCCATGTCTTTCTCTCCTTCTCCTCTTCCGCGTTATCCGTTGACGAGCTGGTAGCTCTTGATGCCCTTCTTGGCATCGAGGTTGATCACGGCGGCCATCAGCATTCCCTCCTCGTAGGCGCTTCCGGGGTTGATCGCAAGCGTCTTGCCGAGCTTGACCGCGCCCTTGCTCTCGTGGATGTGCCCATGCAGTGAGAGCAGCGGCTGGTGCTTGTCAATCGCCTGGCGGACGGCTGTAGAGCCGACCGGGCGCAGCGCCCGGCCACCGTGCATCAGCTTGAGGTCCGCGTCGATGGCGGGCGCCTCGTCGAGGCCTGAGCGGTACGGTGGGCAATGGAGATTGAAGATGGCGTGCGAGAAATCGCTGACATTGCGCGCCATCGCCTCGATCCGCTCTCCGAGCTTCTCCTCGGTCTCTTCGCGGTGGGTGTTCCACGGAGTGTGGTTGGACCAACCGGTCGAGATCATCTTGAATCCCTCGATCTCCAGCATCCGACCTTCGCCCAGCTCGACCATGTCGGATTCCCGGACGACGTCGTCCACCTCCATCTCGTCGTCGTTTCCCGGGCACACGAAGATACGCACGCCGGAGCCGCGCAGCTTCTCTTCAGCTATGTGCATCCAGCGCCGGACGCCGTCCAGCATGATCTGCTGGAAGGTTTCCTTTCTCTTATCCGCGTCCACGTCAAGCTCCTGCAAGCGTTCGGGCGTGACGTGCAGTGGGTAGTACCCCTTCCGCCGGATCTGGTTCTCGATGTCGCCAACCTGGTCGGCCGTGACCACCTGACGTTCGGCGGCGATGGTCACGGTGTAGTGGCCGTTCTCCTCGACGATGGGGATCATGGCCTTGCCCGTCATGTCGCCGCCGCAGATGAGGATCTCGGCCTCATAGAATTTCGCCGCGTTCAGGAACTTGCGCCAGCACATCTCGGAGCCGTGCAGGTCGGTGGCGAAAAAGACTCTTGGCATCTGCCGTACTTCTCTACCTCTCAACCAGCACTTTGCGAATCTCTCGTTCGAAGCCGATGACGTGCTGCTGCATGACCTCTTCGGCGCGCCGGCCGTCGCCGGCGAGGACGGCCCGCAGCAGCTCGACGTGCTCCTCAACCGCTTCGCGGAGGCGTACGCCCCGATCGAGGACCAGGTACCACAGCCGCAGGCTGAGATTGAAGTACCGGTCGAGCGTGCTTTCAAGAAACGAGTTGCGCGCCGAGCGATAGATCTGGCGGTGGATCGCCTCGTCGAGCCTCATGAGCTCACGCTGGTTGGCCGGCTCCACCTGGTCGAGACGCTCGAGGAGGTCGCCGATCGCCTGGCGGTCAGTGGCGGTGCCGCGCTCCGCGGCCAGCCTAGCCGCATGACCCTCGAGGACGACGCGAACCTCTGTGATCCGCGCCAGGTCGGTGATGTTGACGTCGGTGACGAAGGTGCCGCGGTGAGGCACGCTGCGAACGAGGTTCTCCCACGCGAGGCGCTGCAGTGCTTCCCGAATCGGCGTGCGCCCGATCTCGAGCTCGTCGCGCAGCCGACCCTCCTCGACCACTGAGCCTGGCGGCATGTCGAGGCACACGATTCGGTCTCGAATCCGGAGGTACGCTTCCTCGCTTTGCGAGCGCGTGACGTCTGGGATCGTGCTCTGCGCACGACGGGTCCCGAGCGCGCCAGCCTGCGAGACCAATCCCCTTTGTCCCTCCCCAATGAGGCGATCGACCGATATGCGACCGATATACCGGCGCCAAAGCTAGCACCGGCCAGAACGTCCGTCAAATGGAAATCTAGTCGGGCAGAGGGGACCCTCGAGTTTCCGGAAGGAGGAGTAGGAGCGCCGACCCGGCGAAGGCGACGACGCCGGTCAATCCCAACGCGATCCCAAGCCCGAGGGATTGCGAAAGCAAGCCCACCACCTGCAGCCCGGCCACGCTCCCCATCGCCGCGGCCACTGATCCCATCGCCTCCGCCGTCGCCCTCGCCCGTGTGGGAAACAGCTCTCCCGTCCAGGCTCCAAGCACGGGCGTGGCCGCGCTCGCGAACGAGCTCCAGAGCACGTTGCCGATCACGAACACCGGCGTCCCGCCGATGAAGCTGAGTCCGGCGGACATGGCGGTGGTGGCAGTGAGTGCTGTGCCGGGAAAACGACGGCCGAAGCGGTCGGTTAAGAAACCCCCCGCGACGTAAGACGCTCCGCCGGCCATTCCGGAAACGACGATGAGCTCGCTGATACCGACCGGGGTCATATGTAGGCTCGTAGTGGCGAACAGCGTGAAGAGGAGGCCGGCAGGTTCGAGGAGCACGGCCAGCAGCGCCGTGGTGCCGGCGATCACGAACAGCCGGCGGCGCCACGCGGGCTGGATGAGCAGTCGGAGCGCCGAGCCGGAAAATCGTGCCCGCCGCCACGCGCGCCCCTCGGGCAGATTCATCCAGATCAGCGGGGCGGCCGCCAGTCCGATTCCCCCGGCCAGAAAAAGCAAGCGCCAGTGTGGTGCGGCGACCGGATAGGCAATCACGGTGAGCCCGGTCCCCACGCCGCTGAGCACGGCGAGGATGCTCACCGCCTGGCCGCGACGCCCGCGTGGCGCCTCCTCGACGATCAGCGCAGTGGCAACTCCGCCGACGAGGACTTCAAAGCACACGGCGATCAGTCGCAATAACGCCAGCGCTTCGAGCGACGGGGCGAAAGCGCTGGCGAAATTGGCGATCGAAAAGCCGCCGACCCCGACCGCGATGAGCCGCCGCCGGCCGAAGCGGTCGGCGAGCGTTGCGAGCGGAAGGGCGCCGAGCGCGCCGAGGGCGAGCACCGACCCGAGGTTCGAAAGCGCTGGGACACGGGCGTGAAACTCGTTCGCGATCGCCGGCAGTGCAAGGACCAGGACGGACCCGTCGAAGGCGGTGAGCACCACCGCCAGTCCGGCCCAGGTGAGGGTTCGCCGCTGCTGTGCGTCTAGCTCCACCATCTAGACAAAACCGAGCTTCTTCAGAAGATACGGGCCGGGCCCGAGGAAGCCACAGGTGGCCGCGATGTGCGCGATCGACACCCCCAGCAGCGATGGCGGGCCCGGGAGCAGCCAGAACGCCAGGCCGAGCGGGATGCCCACGAGCGCCGTCGCCAGCGTCTCGGCCCAGGGCCAGCCGAGCCGGTGATAAAGGACGTACGAGGCGGTGCCGACAATAAAACCCACCGGCGCGCCCAGCGCGATGCCGAGCCCTCCCTGGACCAACCCTCGAAAGAAGGCCTCTTCGATCGGGCCATTCACGACGTAAAAGGCCGCCTGGAACGCCGCATCGTCGCTTCCGGCCGGAATGCTCAGGGCGCCCCGGCGCTGAGCCAGGCGAAGCTGCACCAAGGCCGCCGCCACGAACAGCACTGGCGCGGCCACTGCCGCGAATGTGAGCTGCGCACCGAGCCGGCCTGCCGAGAAGCCAAGCCATGCCGGGCGCCAGGCAATCTCGATGACGGCCACGACGGCGGCGAACGGAAGCAGGCGGCGGAGGAGGTCGGGGGCCATCCATGCCCAGCTCTCGGGAATACGGGTGAGCACCGCTCGCGTTCCACCATCAGGCCTCATGGAGTTCGAGCTCTACTACGACTACCTCTGCCCGTTCGTTTACAGAGCGTCACTGCTGCTCGCGAACGTGGC
>WNFG01009333.1_pt1 | contig 9995 bp, 11 predicted proteins | sample 5400431 | NCBI WGS metagenome assembly WNFG01 (sample SAMN13153346, study PRJNA577476) | soil metagenome | isolation source: 120 cm saprolite under Douglas fir tree site 2 hole 3 replicate 2 | place: USA:California | collected 2015-04-18
GGGGCATTCGTACGGGCGACGTGTCCGGAGCGAGAAGGGGCAGGGACCTACCCGATCTGGCGGCGATCGGGATGAGAAGCGGAAGGATAAGGTACTTACACCTGCCATTCCAAACTAGTGCCTCGTAACGGGCTGGCTCCACTTCACAGCGGTGACTGTATTTTATTTTATTTCTAGTCCGTACACGTTACACAGGTCGGTTTCCGGGAATACAACTCATGTACAGTTCTGAACTGGACGTCTGTTGCGAGGCGATATTCATGACTCCGATAACATGTCCTCATGTACATGAAGCAAGTACACCTTAGCACACCAAAGATCCTCGTGGGTTTCTCAAAGACTCCGCAATGCCTAAGAATGCCTCGGCAAGTCGCACCTGGATGACGTGAGCAATTCGAACGTTGATATCTTTATGGAAGGTGCCTTGATACTGACCGTGTCGAGAGCGGTGGTGAAAGATGAAGGAAGAGTTGGAAGCTTGGGACCTCGGAGAGCATCACTTTGTATTTCCAGCGCCAGCTCCGCCATCCGGCGGAGGGTATGGTTTAAACATTCTTGGCCAAAGGAAACTGCATAAAAAGATAGCGGTTTCCTACACAGGCAATTAGCAACATGCTGGTGTAACAAGAATGCAGCTCACCCGTGTCGAACCGCCGAGCGACAAACATCCTGGATTTCCTCGACGGGTACCGGGCACTCCCCATCGGACAGAAAAATCATGATTGGGGTTCTGAATTTTAGCAAGTCAGAGAAAAACCAAATAACGAACACTGGATTTCGGGTTACGAGCCTTTCTGGGCTCCAACTTTCTAGCATAACGGCTTCACCTGCTTTGAGAGCTGAGGCGAAGTCTGTACCTCCTTCGCCATGTTCAGTAAGCAGAGCACCCAATAGTTGGCTTGGGGAGCTCTTAAAATCGTTGACAAATACGTTCTTCGTTGAGTGATTGAAGAGAATAACACTATATGCGTCACGTCGTGCGCCAGTTGTCTGCTGATCCACCATAGTAGTCGCAGGGTGTCCTGACAAGAGTGTTTGCAGTGTCGAGTAAAATGCGCCAAGCCCAGATCTGGCGCTAAGTGTTTCTTGCATGGAAGCGGCAGCCGCATGGCGAGCAGACCAAAAGCAATACAGTGCTGAATAGACCGCCCCAAGTCTATTAGGGGCATGGGCCCGGATCAGATCTGTTACTGGAGCGTCGGACAACGGCTGACGGTCAGTGGAAGCCATGGAAAAAGACCTGAAAAGTAGATGATAAGATAGGTATAACACCCGTCAGCAGGCTTCACTTGACCTGTCGATGATGAATATCCTACAGGGATTAAGGTATTAGCGTCCTCAACAGCAAGAAAGTGGCAGACCTACACGTGGAATGCTTGCTGCATCGCGGCAGGATTCCTACAATCAAACAAATGGCCATCTGTGGATATATATCCATGGCCGCTGACAGGCACGTCGGTGTTTCTGGGAGCGTGGAACATGGGTAGCGTGCAGTAGTAAGATGGTTCCGATGTATCAGGACCCTTCAAGTGGTGTTCTAACCCTGCGGATAAGTTGCGCGAGTTCAGTAAATACGTGGCAATATATACGAGCCCTGTGCATACCCGAGCACATGGCATCGCTATGATAAAGAACTCAGTAATGCAACATCGAAGAATAACACGACCGTGGCGCACCACTTCCTAAACTTCGCTTCTTCATCACGAGTGTACGGATCTGTTGCAAATCTTAGTACGCGGTCGTGCGGGAAAATTAATGTTCGCTACCTTTGAACCCTATAAACGGAGATTTGGTCCCAAGAAACCCAGAAAAAATGGATCCAACATACCCATCCGGCGCCAATAGAGTCGGTGAGTGATGGCATCCTTAGGCTTGTCCGGATCAGGAGACATTCTTGAATTGATGTGTTGCATTTCATCTCCAGAGCAAGCTGCACCGTCCTGTATGCGGCAGTACTCGAAGTGGACATGTCTATGCATTGATGAACAAACGAGATTACACAACATAGGCGCTCCCTCGTCATCAGAGGAGAATTTGCGACCTTGCAATTCGATACCCGTCTCATCGGGTCCTTCGATAGACCAACGAGTCTGAGTCATAGAACCGTGACTAGTTTCATGATCCCGCTGCGTGTGGCCTTTATGGTTGGTGAAAAAATGAGTACGGTGAGGTCTTCCATTTATCGGTTCTTACCAAGCGGCAAAGTGCAAAAATAGCCACAGTTTGGGCAACTACGTCATTTGAGCATCCTCACACAGTACGAATAAGCCCTCTATGACATACCGAGTTTCGCAAAAGTGGAACGGCTGTTCATCGCTGGTGTGGATATGGGTACCCGTGTGCGAAATATGCCATGGTTCAATGGTCTTCGCGCATTGCAGCCGCTTTGCAACTGGCTGCATATCAGCACAATGTCATCGTAGTGGACGTATTGATATAAAACAAACCTTGTGTATACTGTTTAGAATGACACAGCGCATGGTTTAGTTACATAGAGAAATGCCATGACCACCATCACCTTGGTGAATTGGAACGCCTTTTGTTGTCTTCCTGTAAAAGTCGCCTCGATCGACTGGGGAGCGTTGTCGATCTGACAAATTCCCGGTAAGGAACATAACGCTGAACAAGGATGCGCTTCTCTGCTCGCAGAAACTTAAATCGAAGCACAACATCAGAGTAGGTCCGCTACTGACCCACACAAATGAGCCGAGCCGTTTTCTAGCCCGTGGAAATGAGGCAGAACGCAAAATCGCTTGCAGAGGTCGCATGTCACTGGGCACTGTCTCACGTCGCAGGAATGAATTTCGTGGGTTTCGTCGCTGGCAATTGTCGATAAGTCAAATCTTTAGTAGTTGGGAAATTATACGTGCCTCGGAACACTGCAAGCCTCCTGGCAAGAATATATCATACCCCCTGGCAATCTCATTTCTTGGAGAGCACATCGCTGGCGGTATCTAGGGTCAGCAAAGATGATATGACCATGGATGTTGAATTACCCCATACCTCGCCGCACATGTGCACAGGTGCCGAACAAATGTGCTCGTCTTCGACGTGGCCTGGTGCCTGAGAATGTTGAAAGGCATGTGATTTGAAGGAGCATCGGGGTAACTTACCTTCGTGCAATTTTCTAAGCAACCTCGCCTTCCGGAAAGCTTGCAAGGCCCTCCGCATAAATGGGTATTGACGACACAGCTGTAAGCTGATGAGAAATTTTCATTATTAAGTAGCTTCGCTTACATATGCTCTCCGGGATGTCCAGCACTGTGTGTTCTCAGCTCATGGTTATGGATCGATGGCTAATTACGTACGGTACACCGCAAGTCTTGGGATCATCTCCACAGAATCCACAATTATATACACACGCGTGAGTAGTTTCACAGCTGTGGTCGCCTTCGTGTAAGCGATTGAGGACACAGAGGAGATAACATGATGCGCATCGAGCGCTGCAAAGTCGCGCATTTGTTTTCATCTCAATAACCATGTTGTCAAATCTCCTGCGTAGGTCATCGATGATAGCATGTCCAGCTTGGAACCTCTGCAAATTAGAATCCAACCAAAGCCTGACATGCCTCACGCGAAGGTCTATCAATCCATTGATGTGTGCCGCGAGTTCTGACGTCCATTCAGAATCATGCATGGATTGCCGTGGCGTGCTCGTGCTCCAGGATTCACGCAATGCGGTAAGATGCGTCTCGACATCGGCTGGTAAAACTCTTTCGCGACCAGAAAGGGCAAAGAGGGTATCGGTGTCATCACTCTCGATGATGAGATCTGTGTCCAGGTTCTACGGAGAGCACTTGATCAGAAAACCTCTGTAATTCCAACTGAAAGTCACAGAACCTTTAAGGGCTCGAGGTCGGGTTGGACCTCAGAATACCCTGTAGCTAGCGCAATTGGGAGGATAGCGGAGAGCGTACTCGAACGATGTTCTGCCGTAGATTCTAAAGGGAAGGGTGAGAATTAAGGGATATAAGGAGAGGAAATAACAGACGAGAGAGCGCGCCCCAATCATTGGCCTGTGAAAACGTCAGTCCCTGGAACAAGGGGCAGACAAGGAACTTACTTTCAGCTTCGCCATCAGCGTTTTGATGGTATGAAGAAACTCTCCCGCTACCGGGTGCGAGATGGACTGTTGATCCAGGCGCTTCTTGAGCGCGGACAACAACGTATAAAATTCCGTCGATTCGATCACAGGCCACGGTATGATATTCAGCTTCCCACGGTGAAGGCGTGTGATGAAATTAGCTGTTTGCTCCCGTTGCACGATTCCTTGGAACTTAAGACGAAACCTGGGTACCAGTATAGTCAGTTGTCTGCCCCACAAGTATCTATAGACCCTCACTCGCGAACTATCTCTTTCTTATCCGACTCTACGACATCCTGAGAATGAAGTCGTTTGTATCTGACACAGATACATTGCCACTACGACCTTACCTTGATTATAATAACGAGAGTTGATCGGAAGAGAGATGGATTGGCAGCCGGATCCAAAATTGATGCACTTGACTGAAATGATCGAAAGAGTCCGCTGATGTCCCGACTGAACGCGAAGTTATTGCGAAACAGGACCTATTCGCTCTTAGAAGAGAACCATGGAAGATCACCATCGGCTTACAAGATTCGATATCGCGGTATTGAATAAGACCAGAAGCGTGTCCTCTTGCAGAGATCGTTCGATGCTGTCAACGCCTACAGTTTTCTCGGTGTCTCAAGTTGTGACACGCCTGAAAGTAGTCAAACCAACCTTCAAAGTCGAGTGCTACGATGAGGGCATCATCTGTAGGTGTTACAGACATCCATACACCCTCTGTTTACTTCAGCACAAGTACACATGACCCGGAGTAAACATAATACCTGTCGTCCTCATTGCACTCCCAGCAAACGAAGTATCCAGAAGATGATTCAACGCGAAGCTTTTTCCCACCGATTGTTGACCCATAGACGACACAACCTTCACTGGCTATGCATAATAATGTCAGCGTTCTCGGGTACTCAAGACATTGACCCTTAGATTATACCATCGTTGCCAAATATGACTGGAAGATCGACTCATACCAGCCAAATGATAGTTTGTCTACGATCTCGGTGACCTTTGCGCCGAGCAAGGACCTCTCCAAATCCGAGGAGAACACTCCATCTGCCAGCGGAACGAACCTGTTCTCACGGCAGACAGCTATATGAATTGGGATAAGGCAGAGCAGGTCAACCAGCCACTCTCCAACAAGGTAGCGCGAAACATCCCAGTCAGAATTCTTGATTACCTCATCTTGGAACGTCGAAAATTCCTCGGCAGACACTTTGATGAGACGGAGCTCATCGCCTGTGGGCTTCCTCGCCGTCCTTTCGAATGTTCGGATGAGATCCGAGAAGTAAGACTCGAAAGGTTGCGAATGATTTTCGGCGATGAAAGTAATGCTCTTCTGCCGCCGCTCGCTCAACGACGTCAACGTGCGGCGCTCCACAGTTGCAACAACCGGGAAGCGGGACCAGACTTCAGCATGACAGTCCAGCAAGCTATTATGCAGCGTGTGTCGTATTCCATTATTTGGCGCATTTCCGTTATCATTCTCCCTGAACGTCAATTTTGTGCGATTGTTCGTGATCTTAATGGCGACGGACTGCAAAGATCCGGAATTAGTGTCAAGACCCATGAGAAATATGCGTCTCCGATCGACCATAGATGTCAGGACGGCGCCGTGAAGAGGAAAATCAGGGACATCTAATTGAATTCCTACGGTTGATCCGAATGATTCCCAATGATACGCAGTGAGGTATGGCTTCGAGTCTTGGGTGTGATGAACAAGGAGACAGGAACCATCTGGGGACGAGAATATAGAACTGGGGATGGATGGAAGTTGTAAAGAAGCGGGCCTTCGGAACGGTTGATAAGCAATGGCCTGCCAGATGTTTCGAGGGGAAGGGAAACTGATACCTGAACAGCAGAGTGACGAAGGAAAAGACGCGGGCCTGTGCGCCAGAGTCCACTAACACGACTTCATCATTCCCACATACGAAAGCTACACGTAGGATTGAAGTTTCTGATGAACTATACCAGGGGGCGAGATCGATGGCAGCTCCCTGGACCTGAAGCGTATTATAGCTCTGGGTCTGCAGCGTCCTGTAGCTTTCGTCAAAGATGAACGAATAGAGTTGTAGCTGATCGCGAGTGATATATCAGGTTAGCACGTTTCAGCCGAGAGCATTGTCAGGAAATACCTTCGTAGGAGCGCAGACAACCAATGCTCGCTTAGTCTCGTCAAATGCAAACAACGCGCCTTCTCCTAGCTTTTCACGGCTAAGGCACTTGATTGGTGTCTCTCGTTGTATAACCGTATCCATTTCTAGGAGGCGGTCAAGATAGATGATAATCCTATCCCGATCAAGCAGAATGAGGAGGAGCTTTTCGTTCTCAAGGATTTGATGGAAGCTGCGAAAGCGCCTTAAGGTTGAGCACAAGGCACATAAAATCATACGCGTACGCAATATCCATGCCAATTGGAATGCAAAATGAGGAGGAAAGCCGGTCGTTCGTGATAGGCCTCGGTATATATTCGGGGTCTAATTGCATGTTGTGATTGTCGTCCTTTGTTAGGTCCATAAGGTGGAGTTGAACTTTCAGCTTGGGTGCTTCAGCCGATTTTCTGCCGCCACTGACCAGGTACTCTGTACCTCAGACGTTAGATCGTCGAAATGATAAAACCGGGCGTCATCATATGTACCTTGGCCACGGCACCAGGCATGAATTTTGTTCCGGGTCACATCAACGCGTTCGACGTATACGACACTGCGGGCAAGGTGTTTTTATTCAATTTAATTTAATTTAATTTTTGGGATTCGCGGGAATACTCACGAATCCTTCCGTCCGACGGACAGTGCGTTGATGTCTCGGATAAACTCTTTCAGCGCAGCTTTCAGCAGGTCCTTTTCCTGGCCTCCGATTTGCTGCCGCATGGACTTTCCGCATTGGTTTTCTTGCATGCCCAACACGACACGAGTCATTGCCTCCACTGTTTTGTCGATTGAATAGTCAAGTTGTTCATACACTAGATTGTCGACCTGCTCAATTACGGTTCGCAATTTTTTATCTCCATCTCCTATCTCTTTGATGTCGAGAAGAAACTGGGAATCTGGGGTACTGGCTGCCAAAATATTCATATCTCTCTCCAGAGCGTCTTCGAAGCCGATGGATCCGTGAAGAGGAGATCCAGTTCCCCGTGTACCTATATCGAGCGAATTCTTTTCTCCCAGCGCAGTGAGTATTTGTTGTGCATGCCAGAAGTTTCCTTCAAAAAGAATTCTTTGAATAAGATCGCTACGCATGTCTGGTTGAAGTGGCCAATGTTTCTCAAGGAGTGTTCGAACGGAGATCAGGCGGAGCTTCGAAGTCGCGAAATACGGGTTGCGCTGTAGTACTTTGTCAAACCCGGCCTTCTGCATATGGGTTTGATATGTGCTCTGAAAATTATGGTACAGCGACTCAAGATCTGAGATCCGCATACAATCTGAAGAAACACAGTGAACCACTAAAAATAGCCTCACGCAGAGTTGTTACCTGAAGTCTCCTGGTTGGTACTCAAGTTATCACTGGCCCGCGCATGGGTAGAGAGGCGGTCACGTTCCAATGACCTACAATAACCAAGCGTATTAGCAAAGGCCGCTTTCGAGAAGTCACCGAGTCATACGGAAAGAGCTCTATCACGTCCTTCACAACAGCCTCATGGAGAGCACGCCGCAATGAATTCTCCCCTCTGGCGATTTCTTGACGAACCGTATTTTCTTTCTTTGCCAAATCTTGTCTACATCTAGCACGGATATCTCGGTTTGCGGTACGCCATTTATTGCAGGACTCCGGAAAAAGGCGCTTAATGGCAATGCTGACTAAGGTTTTCACAGCACTCTTTTCGAGTTCTTCCGACAGAACAAAGTCATTGTTCATTCTGTGAAGATTATGAGCATAAAGACCTAGAAATTTCGGCGCGCGCTTACAGTAACTCCTTGAGGCACATCCGATTGAAAGTGTGTTCATTGTAATCCTCAAAATAAGTTTGAAGTGGGACATAAGACACTGTCAAAAATCCTTGCGTAGTCTCCCCGTGCACGAGACGAGGAGTAAAGGCTGCGGGGTCGCCCTGATACTCAAGAGGAGACTCGGAGTGTGCAAGATGACGTGAGTCCATCTATGATAAATCAGACGCAGTTTCGCATGAAACGGACAGGAAGGGTACCTGAAAACCAGGGTGCGAAAATGCGTTCTCTTCTTCTTCATTCGTTTCGGCGACCTCGAATGTGAATACTCTGTCAAATTCGCCGGTGGCCATATCGATTCAAGGGACAATAAAGCAATGATTTGATCGCATATTTTGGTAAGGGCCCTGATCCGTAGCATAAGATATGAAACAAAAAGGATGAGCAGATACTACTCACCGCATAAATGTGACCCTGTTGCGACAAACGGAGGAAGCCGCTGAATCGTCCCATGTGATATCTTCAGGCCAATATATCACATAGTAACGTCCATCTGCAACATCTGTCCGAGTCGTGTTGGCCCTCACGATGTAGAGACCGGTCGAGAGGGTCGATCCGGAATCGATATTATCAGTTGACGTGAGTAGTGAGCCAGCCCTGACAGCACGACTTATTAAGAGCAATAACAAACGTGTGAGGGCACTTACGTGTTGTCATCGACGGCTCCTATGGATTGTAGAAGTTTTACAATCTCAGGTTTGGATCCGTACACGCCGAGGGGTTTGATCTTAAACTGATCCAACTTCTTGAAATCGACCTTGGTGATAGATGCGTATGCCCCGGGAGATATCCCATTGACGAAACGTTGGAGGGAGTCTTGGGCGATGACGACTTTATCGACTATAGATTGGGTAGCTCAGGCCGACAGTTCCGAGCCGGAAGACGTCACGTACCGTGGCCGTTGCTTCCAGATTCACCGACTACGTCAAGGAGACGATACATGCCATTGACTTTCCCGGCCAGGTCCACCGGTGTGGTCCAAGTCGAAGGGGGTTGGTGATACTGAGACCGTACGTTGTGCTGGTCAGTCTTTGCATAACTGTTAGGGAATCGATTGTATCGCTCTAAAATGACAGGCAAGCATTCAACCGCTGCAGCTGATTATTCCTACCAGACGCACCGACATATGAGGCTGTATTACGTCCATAGAGCAAAACTGAGTCAGCTAGTCGTTATAATTTGAGGATAAATATTTCATACCATTGCCATGCCTGTTTGCGTTCATAGTCTGGGTAAGGGCATCCTCATCTTCTCCTTTTATAGGAATGTTAAAAATTGAACGGATGCAGGTATCTTGCTGGTGGGATCTCGGACATCATATAACTTACCCTCGCTGGCAGAAAATAGGTCGTCCATATCGTAATCCCCTGGCATGAAGCCAGGTATAGAAATTGGTGCGTCAGTGTCCATGGTGGGTGGGGGTTGAGGGTACTTGCTCGGTGTCGGGAAGAGATTTATACGATATGGAAAAGAAGGGCTACCAGCCTGAGCGTTCACACGCTGGAGCGCACGTCATGCCTCGCGTCTTCTTGATCACCTTTCTCGAAATCGAGGCTTCGCTGGATTATCATATCACCTGGCCCACATGAGGTGCGATTGATCACGGGCGCGAGGTGTGGAAAGTGAAGATGTTCACGTTCAAAGTTTGCGGCTTCCACGTCGAAGCACGTCTGGGAATTCCAACACCGACACACTGGCGACACAGACGCGGCCCGGGACGCCGGGCACGGACCGAAGGGACTCAGAATTTGCTGCAGCTACAGTTTTTTCTTCGAAACGATCAAGCTGATGCCCACATTTTCTTTCATGATAATGATAACACAACAAGTAATAGATGATGCAACACAATAGGAAAGACTTGCGTCTAGGTAGGGAGCACAAACACTATTTTTCAACCTCCATCTCATCTCCGCTTCCGTCGGATCCATCACTATACTCATCGCTATCACTATCCTCGCCCTCAGCAACCT
>WNFG01036976.1_pt1 | contig 9993 bp, 8 predicted proteins | sample 5400431 | NCBI WGS metagenome assembly WNFG01 (sample SAMN13153346, study PRJNA577476) | soil metagenome | isolation source: 120 cm saprolite under Douglas fir tree site 2 hole 3 replicate 2 | place: USA:California | collected 2015-04-18
CCGCGCTCATCGGTTCTTCAGCTTTTCTCAAGGCCAAGCGGATGGACCAGACCATTCGCGTTACCGGCTCTTCAAAAAAACGAATCAAGTCCGACCTGGTGATCTGGAGGACGTGGGTCACCGTGGAAGCGCCCAAACTTCCAGACGCCTACGCCAGGCTGACCCACGACGTGAATCAAGTCCGCGACTTTCTTGTGGCCCAGGGCTTTCCGGAAAAGCAGATCGTCATCTCCGCAGCCGACATAAAGCAGCTTCATCAGACCAAGAACGCCGGCGAAGACGGCCCGGTCACCGGGTATCAACTGCGGCAAGCCCTGCAAATCAGCTCGCAGGAAATCGACAGAATCACAGCGGTCTCGCGCACCGTGACTCAACTTATCACCCGGGGTATCTTCCTTGAATCGGAACAGCCCCAGTACCTCTATACCCGGCTCTCCGAGATGAAAGTAGAGATGCTGGGTGAAGCTGCGCGCGATGCTCGCCAGCGCGCCGAACAAATCGCCGGCAGCAGCGGCAGCAAGGTAGGCGAGATGCGCTCCGCTGAGATGGGCGTCCTTCAGATCACAGCGGCTAATTCAAACGATGTCTCCGGCTCCGGCATAAACGACACCACGTCGCTGGAAAAAGACATAACGGCTGTGATCCACATTACCTTTGCGCTGAACTAGTCTGGTATTACAGCAGATAGTCTCCGCGATAGACCAACTGGCCGTCGACGATCCGGGCGTCTTTCGTGAGCGCGTGCTGCTTGGGTGGACTCTCATCCAGAATGTGCAGCACGGTGTGGCCCTGGCTCACCAGGTAATCAGACACCAGCATCCGGTGGCAGCGGAAGTAAAGCGCTTCGGCGCACATGATCACGGTATTGCGCTGCGCAGCCCACTCGACCAAACGCTGCACGGCTGCCTGGAATTGCGGGGAAAGCATGTAGTCAGCATAATTGCGGAAGGAATCATTCCGGAGCGCCAGGTTTGGCGACTGGTCGCGCGGCATCTGCCGCGTCCTTCGGCCGCCAAGATCTTTTTCCCAAATGTAGTCCACGCCAATCTCCGGCAACCACAACTCAAGCTGTTCGCGATTGAAATGCGGATAACGCCGCGAAGCGGGAAACGCGCGGATATCTTCGAGCAAACGAATGTCATGCGCCTGGAGGATGCGTGAAAAATCGGCGAGATCGCGGGTGGAGTGGCCGATGGTGAAGACAGTCGCCATGGTTTACGTGCGATGTGAAGCGTCAGTCCAGCGATTGCAGCGCTTTCACCACGTCGGCCTCTTCGCTTTCAAAGACGGTGCGCAGATCGAGCAGTACGCGGCCTTCTTCCACTCGGGCGACAATCGGCGGACTATGCAGACGCAGACGCGTGGCCAGTTCGTCAGCACTGAGATGACCGGCGGTAATGGCCAGCAGAAATGTAGGCAACGTGGAAGTTGGCGCCGAGCCGCCTCCGATCAGCGAGTCTCCGGCAATCACTTCAATCTGCAATTTATGAGATGCCCTGAGTTGGGCGCGCAACGCTTCGGCGCGAGCACGAATCTGTTCGGCGGATAGCCGCATCATCCGAACGAATGGAATCGCATCATGATTCTGCCGGATATATTCAAGCAACGTTGCTTCGAGCGCGGCGGTGACCAGGTCCACACCTGCGCGCAGGCTATCCATTACGCCGCTCTCGTTTACGCCTAAGCCGCGCAGTGGCGCCAGCGCGCCTCCACCCAGGTCTTCCATGACGGGAATTTTGTGCTTGTGACCCAGTTCGGCAAGAGCTTCCAGCGGAGGCTGTTCAGTAAACCCGATGATGGCAAAGTTCGAGCGATGTACCCGCAACAGCAGGCGCGTCTTGTCATTGATGGCGCGCTCGTAATCCTGAATGCGCGTGCGGTTGGTTGTGCCGACCTCGCGCAGCACCGCGCCTGATTTGCTCATCACGTCCGGCACGCGGAACGATCCGCCAATCTCTACCAGTTCGCCGCGCGAAACGATAACCTCACCGCCTTCCGCCAATGTGTTCAGCGCCAGCATCACAGCCGCAGCGCAATTATTCACCACCACCGTACGGACGCCGCTGACACCCTCCTGATTCAGCAGCCGCGCGAACAGCCGCTCCACGTGGACGTCGCGCTTACCCCGTTCACCCGCGGCAATATCGAACTCAAGATTGGAGTAACGACCCGCGACCTCGCTGATCCTCCGCAGCGCGGACTCCGCCAGAGGCGCGCGACCGAGGTTGGTATGCAGAACGACCCCGGTAGCGTTGATGACCGGCTTCAGCGAGAACTGCAGAGCGCTATGGATCTGGCGCGAGATGCCGTCAGGCAAACCGGCGACCGCAAGTTGAACGGCGGAGTCAGTCGCCAGGTGTCCCGCGCTGATTTGCTCCCGGACCTGCGCCAGCACAACGCGAATCGCTTCCACGACCGCGGGCTGGCCCTCTTCTTCAATTAACGACACAATCTCACCATGACGTAGCAAATCATCGACCGAAGGCAGAGCGCGGAAGAGAGCAGAGGATGAAGGCATGGTCATAAGCATTATTTCACGTGAATTTCAAAAAACTTGCCCGACAGTCGGAATAGTTAAATCTTTGAGTGACAAACGGGTATTCGTGGGTGTAGCCTAGGCGACATTAACTCCCTTTTGGCTTTGCTTCCCGTTCATTTTTTGGAGTATCACCATGCCATTTGACGCGCGGGAATTTCGGCTGCAGATCCTGAGCTCGCTCGTGGAGGCAGGGAGCGAGGAGTACAAAGAAAATGTCAGGATCAACAGTCTTCTTGAAGACAAAGCCCAGAAAACGGCTGGGCTAGCAGGAATATTTCTTGCTGCGGCCCTTGCTTTCATAAAGGTAGATACCCTTTCTGTATGGCCTTTTAATCGCCTCCGCATCCTCCTTCCATTGGCTCTTGTGATCGTATTGCTCGTAGGATGCATCGGTTTTTGTCTCGCAGTGATGTGGCTGCGGGCCATTCCTGGCCGGCCGACGTTTGAATCACTGAACAAACTGAAGTCAGATCTTTGGCCCATTGCTCTGGGGGACCTTGATGCCTACGAGGAAGGATATTGGGGCGACCGTTCCGTGCTGTGGCAGGCGGTCACGACAGAACAATCGACCTTGATTAAATCTAAAGCGCATCGGCTTCTGATCGCCCAAGTCATTCTGGCGCTGGCCATGATATTTGTCGCTTTACTGTTGCTTTTCCTAATCGTACCAATAATCTCTTCTCACTTGTAAGGAGCATAAACAATGACACGTCGATCCAAGAAATGCGTCTATCAATTTAGGAACGGAAAAAAATGCGACTCCAATGCTTTGGATGGCAGCAGCTACTGCTCCACACATCGTCCACAGGAATCGCAGTCAAGCTCTGGGGGGTCCTCCAGGAACCCTTTTAAGACGGAAAGAATCCTGTACGCGAAGGTTGGGAAAGGTTTTTAAGCCGAGCTGCGGCCGTCGCCGGGTAAAGGACTTTGGAGAGGATACAGTGGTGTGCTTACCCCACCTCCACCAACCCATATCTCCGCTGCCAGTGGTTCTTCAGGTGAACGATGATTTGCTCACGGTCGGCTGGCGTGATCTCCGGATCTTTCTGATCAATGATGCGGACAGCCTCAACTTTCGCCAGCTCCAGCATCTTGCGGTCGCGAAGAAGATTGGCTACGCGGAAGCCCGGCATGCCTGCCTGCTTGGTGCCGAAGAATTCTCCCGGTCCGCGGATCTCCAGATCGACTTCCGATATTTCAAATCCGTCTTGCGTGCGGACCATTGTCTTCAGCCGCTCATCGCCTTCGGGAGAGACTTTGCCGCCGGTCATCAGGACGCAATACGACTTGGCCGCGCCGCGGCCAATGCGTCCGCGAAGCTGATGCAGTTGTGAGAGACCGAAGCGCTCGGCGTGCTCCACTACCATGACCGTGGCATTGGGCACGTCGACGCCGACTTCAATCACTGTGGTCGAGACCAGCACGTCAATCTCGCCACTCTGGAACTTGCGCATGGTGGCGTCTTTTTCTTCGGGATCGAGCCGCCCGTGCAGCAGACCGACGCGCAGCTCCGGCATGATTTTTTTGCTCAGCTCGGCATGCATGTGCATAGCGGCTTTGAGTCCGCTCTTGGACGTGGGTGCGGCGCCGAGGAACTCAAGCTCCGGCTGATCGCTAGGCACGCCTTCAATCACCGGATAGACGACGTAAGCCTGCCGCCCCGCGGCAACCTGCTTTTTCACGAACTCCCAGACCTCCGGCGCGCGCTCGTCGGAAACTTTGCGCGTGGTGATGGGTGTACGTCCGGGCGGAAGCTCGTCGAGAATGCTGGTGTCCAGATCGCCATACAGCGTGAGTGCCAGTGTGCGCGGAATCGGCGTGGCGGTCATGACCAGCGTGTCTGGTTCAGCCGCGCCTTTTTTCATAAGCTTGAAGCGCTGCATCACGCCGAAACGGTGCTGTTCGTCTACGATGACCAGGCCAAGATTGTGAAACTCAACTTTTTCCTGGATGAGCGCGTGCGTCCCGATCACCAGATGCGCGCCGCCCTGCGCGATGTGGCGGCGCGCGTTACGTTTGCGCTCTTCTTCCTGCGACCCGGTCAGCAGGACCACGCGATAGCCGGCCTCTTCCAAAATGCGCCGCGCGGAAAGATAGTGCTGCGTAGCCAGGATTTCGGTCGGCGCCATGAAGGCGACCTGATGCCCATTCTCGATCGCGATGACCGCGGCCTGCAGCGCGACAATCGTTTTACCGGAGCCTACATCGCCTTGCAGCAGACGGCGCATGGGCGAAGGCTGCTGCATGTCTTCCGCAATTTCTTTGAGCACGCGCTTCTGCGCGGCTGTGGGATGGAATGGGAGAATCTTCTTGATCGCCGCACGGACATTGTCGTTCAGACTGAAAGCAATGCCGGTCCGCTGGCGCAAACGTCGCCGTTTGAGTTCCAGACCTATCTCGAGAAAGAAGAGTTCCTCAAAAATCAGCCGCTGGTGCGCCGGGGTGCGGTAATTTTGCAGCGCGCCAAAGCTCTCACCCGGCTGAGGAAAGTGCGCGTGTTGGAACGCGGTCCGGCGATCGAACAAACCGAGCCTGTTGACCAGCGCCGCCGGTAGGCCATCGGGAATGTCATGGGCAAGGTTCTCGAGCGCTCCGTGGATGATCCGGCGAAACCAGCGCGACGTGAGCTTGGCATGCGCTGCGGTTTCGTAGATAGGAACGATGCGTCCAACTTCGAGTGACTGCACTTCAGCGGCTTCTTCCGGCGTAAGCTCGCCATCGACGTCGAGTACTTCAAACTGCGGCTGCTTGATCTCCAGTCCACGGCCCTTCCAGCCTTCTTCCACCTTGCCGTAAAGCGCCACCAACTGACCAGGCTTGAAACGGTCACGCAGATACTCGCCGTTAAACCATATGCAACGCAGCGTCGAGCGCCCCTGGCCGGCGACCATCTGGAAAATCGGGATCTTCTTGGTGCGGAAAACGGAGGAATTGCGGACCTCGGCAATCACTGTTGCCATCTCGCCGGCCCTGAGTTCGCCAATGCCGCGCGGGTTCAGCCGGTCTTCATAGCGAAACGGCAGATAATAGAGCAGGTCTTCCACCGTGCAGACGTTCTTCTGCGCCAGCCATTCGGCCACCCGCGGCCCTACGCCTTTTACGAACTTGACTTCAGAATGGAGTTGCAGCACTGACATGATGATAATGCAAGAGATCGGGAGATCTGGTGATCGGGTGATCGCGCGTGATCGGGCTGGCCGCGTGCCTCCATTGATCTGCGCTATTCTGCATGCATCAGCGGCTAAACGGCTTGAGGCCCGGTACCTTGCGGCTCTCCATGGTCTTGGCCGAGAGTTCATTTGTGTCGACACCGCCCGCAGTGACTTCGGCTTTGTCATAACCTTCAGTGCCTTCGGGGATAATCTGCCAGTGATGTGCGTGGCGCTCCAGCTCTTCCAGTGCATGATTGCTCCAGCCCTGCGGCGGATTGAGATCGAGCCAGCGTTCGGCAACGCGGAGCGGCAGCGCGGCGTGGAATGCTGCTTTGGCTGATGGAAGATCGCGGCGTGCTTTGGGCTGACGCAAAGGCACGGTGAGGTCCTTGTCGGGGGCCAGATCAATGGTGATCGGCTCCGCTTTTTTCCAATAGGAAGAAATCTGCAGGATGGCTGGGCCGCTGAGTCCGCGATGCGTAATCAACATCTTCTCGCGAAAATTGGGCGCCTGGCCGGTGGTGGTCGCGATTACCTCCGCTGACACTCCGGCCAGGTCGCAATAGTGCTGGCGGTCTTCCGCGCTCAAAGTCAGAGGCACCAGCGCGGGACGGCATTCCCGGATTTTGATTCCGAATTGCCGCGCCAGGTCGTAGCCGAATGAAGTTGCTCCCATCTTGGGAATCGAGAGGCCTCCAGTGGCGACAACCAGGGCCGGAGCGCTGAATGCGCCCACATTTGTGGCGAGCATGAATCCGGCGCTGTGCCGGACCTCCTGCACTCTTGTGCCGGTGTAAATTCTCACGCCGGCATCGCGGCACTCTTCTTCCAGCATGTTGAGAATGTCGTGCGCCGACCGGTCACAAAAAAGCTGGCCCAATGTTTTCTCGTGATAAGGAATGCGGCGCCTCTTCACCAGAGCGATGAAATCGGCGGGTGTGTGGCGGGCGAGCGCCGACTTGCAGAAGTGAGGATTCGCCGACAGAAAATTCTCCGGCGAGCAATGCAGGTTGGTGAAGTTGCAGCGTCCGCCGCCGGAGATCAGGATCTTTTTCCCAATACGGTCGGCCAGCTCCAGCACGGCAACGCGGCGTCCGCGCTTGCCGGCTTCCATGGCGCACATCAGCCCGGCTGCGCCGCCGCCGAGAACGATTACGTCAAATTCTTGCGGCATTATCGTGATTGCGAGACGACCCCGATCTTCTCCAATGCCTTGAGATACTCCACGACTACATCCAAAGGCACCGGACCGTATTCCGCTGACACAGCATCGCGGATCTGCTGCGCGTTGCGCTTCCCATCGGCGAAGTTCAGGGTTTCGTAGGCGTACTCTTCACCCGCGCCCCAGAGTCCTTGGTAGCTCAGCAGTTTTGGCGTGGCGATGCCAGCGACCTTGGCGTGGTCTTCAAAGTAATCGTAACCAAAGACCGCAAGTGGCCCCTTGGGCTGCGGATTGCGCTTGAACCTAAGAAGCCCGTCGCCGGTGGCTGCAATCGGAGGCAGAAAGTTTCTGGAAGTCGGAAGAAGTGGAGGCGGGCTATTCCCTTTTCGGGGATAGACAGACTCCAAAAAAATAGAGGTGAAACTGCCGAAGGAATTTCGCGCTTCGTCCATGTATCGGTCTTCCATGCGGATCAGATCGGACAATTCCTGATCTGAAAGATTGCTTGCCCGGTGCAGATTGGCAGAGTGCCGGAGTATTACAGAGGCCAGCGTTTGTTCCTCTATGGCGTGCTGGTCGCGTCCGCCCAAATTCGCCAGGAAATATCCACTCGCCGCTCCGACAAAAGCAGCTCGCTTGAGTTTCGTTGGATCAATATTCGCAGCAGAGTCCATGTTGGTGTGAATATAGCGGTCCGGCCAGTCATTGAAATAAATCGTTGGGATACCAAACGAGCTGTCCTGATAGACATCGTGATCGCTGCCCATGGTGAAAGCTGAGAACTCGGCCCGCAGCGGCTCTTTGCCGCCTTCCGGCGCGACCAGCGGATACTCCGCGCTGCCCGTTGCGGCGAATTTATATGTCTGCTCGTTGACGAACTGGCCGAATGCTTCCGCTACATCATGGACAAACGACGGCAGACTCAAAGGTCCACGCGTGATGTGAAAGACAGACTTGGTCGCTTCGCTGCCGCCTACCATGTCCATGTGGATCGCAGCCTTGATGCGTTGCGTGAACTCCGGCTTGGCGTTGAGCAGAGTGGTTGTGCCTTCGATCTCCGGAGGCCAGATGAAGCGGATGGTCCGCGACGGGCGCGCCAGCTTGCCTTCATGGATCAGCTTCTGCAGCGTGCGTGCGACCTCGAGGATGGTCACGCATCCGCTGGCATTGTCATTCGCGCCTGGACGCTGGTGGTCGAGATGGCAGCTGTAGGCAATCTCTTCGTCTTTGAGTTTGGGATCGGCGCCGGGGATCACGGCCGTGGTTACTTCCAGATTCCCCGGATGTTGCCCCGCGCGGACCGTGGCATGAAAACGAATCTGCTCGCCTCGTGCCAGGCGGTCACGCAGGGCGCGTCCGGTCTTCAGTGACACCATGAACGCGAAGGTCTTGTTTTTTTGGAACGACTGCAAGTGTCCCCAGCGCACAAGATTTTCGTCTTCGCCCCACCAGGCGGTGCGCTGGTTTTGCGCGTCACTGATGATTCCGGCGGCGCCAAATTTACCTATCGCGAGGTCCTGCACCGCCCCAGGCTGGGAAGAAACGAGGACAATCTTGCCCTGAACATCTTTCCCCGCGTACTCGCTTTCGGCGGTCCCGCTGCCCACGTTGACCAGATCAGCGGTCACGTCGGCGCTCTCACTGTCTTCCGCGAGAGTGATCGGCATAGCGTCATAGCTAGCCATGAGGATGGAAGGCTGCCAGGAATCGCCGGTCTTCTTCATCTCCCAGAGCTCGGCGACGTCGGCGTCCCAGGGCTGGCGCGAGCGCTGGGTGCCATAGAAAATCTTGCCGTCGGAGGGAAATTCGAGGATCTGCACATCGCTCAAGCCATAGGCCCGCGCCCGCTCCGCGACCAGTTCGGCCGCCGCATGAAATCCACGCGATCCGCGCTGGCGATGATTGCGCACGATGCCTTCGAGATTGCGCTTCGCGGTTTCACCGGAGAGTTCCTGTGCCAGCACGGCGACATCTTTTTCCGGAAGCAGAGGCGGCTTCTGCGCGGATCCAGTGGCGAGCAAACAAGACAGTAGGAAGACCAGCTTTTTCATGAAGATATCTCCATCCCGCGACGTCCGAAGACCGGCGCGCTGGATTCTATCGTGTAGAGGGGTTGGAACAAAATTTACGCAGCGGAGTAAAGAATGGTTAAATCGAATGGAGAGACCTAATCGCGCGCAATAGTTCTGCGCGGAAGCACGTCTATTTGTCATGAACACTCGAAGAAAATGTCGCGCGGTCTTGCTGGCGGCCTTCCTTTTCGCTGGCCTGCTGCCGCTATTGGCGCAGGAATCGGGCGCCGCCGCAGCCAAGCCACCTGAACTCCCGCCGACCGATGATGCACGTGAGATTGTCCGTCGCTCGGTGGAGATCGACCACCAAAACTGGCTCAAGGCGCGCAGCTACACCTGCCAGCAGCGCACGGTAGAAAAAGCGCTGGACAAGAATGGCGCGACCAAATCGCAGAAGATCAAGACCTACGACATCACTTTCTTTTACGACGAGCCCTACTCACGGCTGATCCAGGTGGACGACAAGCCGCTCAACGACAAGGAGAAGGCAAAAGAAGAGGAGAAGCTGCAAAAGTTTCTCGACAAGCGCAAGAATGAAAGTCCGGATGAGCACCATAAGCGGCTGGCCAAACAGGAGAAAGAACGCCAGGAACAGAGGGCCTTTGTCCGCGACATCGAAAATGCCTATGACTTCCGCCTGCTGGGCAAGGAGCAGATCGCCGGAGTGGACACCTACGTGATCGAAGCGACGCCCCGCAAAGGTTTCCATCCCACGCAGCCGCACGCGGACATGCTCTCCAAGGTGAAGGGCAAGTTGTGGATCGACAAAGAGGGATACAACTGGGTGCGCGCCGAAGCCGAAGCGGTCGATACCATCTCCTTTGGCCTTTTTCTCGCCCGGTTACATAAAGGATCGCGGTTAAGCTTTGAGCAGACCCATGTCAACAATGAAGTCTGGCTCATGCACAAGTTTTTCATCAACGCCAGCGCCCGGCTGATGCTCCTGAAGAACGAAGGTATTGAGCAGGAAGACACCTTCTCCAATTACAAGAAATTCTCGACCTCTGTGCGCATTCTGCCGGGGGCGACAGAAGCACCGCCGGAAAAGCCCGCTCCGCCAAAGTAGGC
>WNFG01027981.1_pt1 | contig 9991 bp, 10 predicted proteins | sample 5400431 | NCBI WGS metagenome assembly WNFG01 (sample SAMN13153346, study PRJNA577476) | soil metagenome | isolation source: 120 cm saprolite under Douglas fir tree site 2 hole 3 replicate 2 | place: USA:California | collected 2015-04-18
GGTATCCCACCCGCTGTACATAAGCGCGATGCCGCGCCCGCGGCCGGCGGGCAGGTTCGCACCCCAGCCCGCTTCCTTCGCGGCCAATTCGAGCACCGCGCGGGCGCGCGGCGCCTTGTCGAGCAGCGCGTGGCGGTATGCGAACGGATCCGTCTTGGCGGCCACGGCGAGCTCGTCGATGAAGCTCTCGATCACGAAGGTATTGTGCGTGACGCCGACGCCGCGCCAGAAGCCGGTGTTCAGGACCCCTTCCTCATGGCGCACGTACTCGATTTGGATCGCGGGGATGTCGTAGACCAGGTGCACCGCCCCGTCGAGCGCATCGCCGTCGAGCCCGTTCCGAAACGCCGGTGGCAACCAACGAGCCAGGATCGACGGACCCACGAGGCGGTGCGTCCACGCGATTGGCCGGCCGCCCGCGTCCAGGCCGGCGGCGATCCGGTCGTAGTAGTACGGGCGGTAGACGTCGTGCTGGACGTCTTCCTCACGGCTCCAAACGACTTTCACGGGCCCCTCGACCTGCTGCGCGATGCGCACTGCCTGGGTGACGTAGTCGACCTCCAGGCGGCGGCCGAAGCCGCCGCCTAGGAAGTGGTTGTGCACCACGACCTTCTCGAGCGGCAAACCGGAGACCTGAGCAGCCGTCGCCTGCGCGCGGGCCAGCACCTGCGAGCCGGGCGAGGAACGGGGCCTGGTACACCGCCTCGAGCTTCGTCGCCGCGCCGGCGATCGCCGCGGCGGCATCGCCCTCCTTGCGCGCGACCACACCGGGCGTTGCCGCGGCGGCGGCGAGGCCCTGCACAACGTCCGCGGTGCTCATAGTGGCGTTCGGCCCGTCGTCCCATCGAATGGCGAGCGCCGCGAGACCCTGCTTCGCCGCCCACATGTGGTCGGCAACGACGGCGACCACGTCGTCCAGCCGGACGATCTGGCGCACTCCAGGGATCGCCATCGCCTTGGCCTCGTCGAGGCCAGCCAGCGTTCCGCCGAGCACCGGACTTGCGGCAACGGTCGCGATCTTCATCCCGGGTAGTCGCACGTCGATGCCGTACTGGGCGATACCCTTGACCTTCGCCGGCGTATCGAGCCGCTTGGCGGGTGTGCCGATCAGCTTGAACTCCTCCGGCCGTTTGAGCGCGACGTTGTCCGGTATGGGCAGCTCCGCGGCCGCGGCGGCGAGCGCACCGTACCCGATGCGGCGGCCGCTGGCGCTGTGAATCACGGTGCCGCGTTCCGCGCGACACGACGCGGGATCGACGTTCCACCGCTGGGCCGCCGCGGCAATGAGCATCGTCTTGGCGGTGGCCCCCGCCCGCCGCAACGGCAGGTACAAGCCCTTCACCGAGGTCGAGCCGCCGGTCGCCTGGAAGCCGAGGAGTGGATTGCCGTACCGCTTGTCGTCCGGTGGCGCGTGCTCGAGCCGCACCTGGTCGAGCCCGACTTCGAGCTCCTCCGCCAGCAGCATCGGCATCGCCGTGTACATGCCCTGGCCCATTTCGACCTGCCCCATGATCAAGGTCACCCCGCCGTCCGTGCCGACGCGAATGAACGCGTTGGGTGCGAACTCAAGCGGCGTCGGCGTCCGAGGAGCTGCGGCCACGCGCGGCTGGGCCTCGATGCGCCATCCGAGCAGCAGTCCACCGCCGGCGGCGGCACCCGCGATCAGGAACTCCCGGCGCGAGACGCGGTCCATGGTCAGCCTCCCCTCGTGGCGCTGGTCGGCGTCTGCGCTGCGTGCTTGATCGCCGCGCGGATGCGCGGATACGTACCGCAGCGGCAGATGTTGCCGGACATCGCGGCGTCGATGTCGGCATCGGTGGGATGCGGCCGCTTCGCCAGGAGCGCCGCGGCCGCCATGATCTGGCCCGATTGGCAGTAGCCGCATTGGACGACCTCAAGGTCCAGCCAGGCCTGCTGCACCTTCTTCCCCGGCTGGGTCTCCCCGATCGCTTCTATGGTGGTGATCCGTTTGCCGACGGCCGCGCTCACGGGCGTCACGCAGGACCGGGTCGGGGTCCCGTCGAGATGCACCGTGCACGCCCCACAGGCGGCGATGCCACAACCGAACTTCGTGCCGGTTAGGCCGACGACATCGCGCAGCACCCACAGGACCGGCATGTCCGCCGGGACGTCGACCGTCACATCGCGTCCATTGATGGTCAGTTGCATGGGGTCTCTCCTCGCAGCTCGAGCGGTGCTCGATCGGGGTTGATGGCGTCGCTTCCTTCCGCGCTCACGCCGTCGCCTCACTCGTTTCTTCCCCGCTCCCCAGCCATCCACTCCCGGATGTACGGGGCGCAGTGGCGCAGCTCGATGCCCTCCGCTTCGCAAGCGACGAAGAAGCGCACTACCCCGAGGTCGACCAGGGTCACCTCGTCTAGGTCTAGTACGAGCCGTGGCCGAAGCCTCCGGACTTGGGCCTCGAGCTCGCCCAGGTACTCCGACGCGATGCGGCCGCTGAGTCGCAGCGTCGCGCCCTGGCGGTCGGACACCATTTCGATCTTCAAGGTCACCTGGGGGAGCCCTCGGCCATGTCGGCGTAACGGAAGGCAAGCGCCGCGCCGCGGCGAACTGCTTCCACGGCAGGCAGTTGGCTTCAGCTAGGATGCTGATGGGATCAGCAATTGCCGAACGGTCGGCGCCTTTGCTCCACCCTTGCAAGATCCGAAGTGGGTTGTCACTCAGCCGTCACCGACGACCCGAAGTTGATCCCTGTCGATCTGCGACAGGTGCTGCCCTATCCTGATGACCTCTGCAGTCGGCTCATGCCGCCGTCGCTACCAGCTCGGCCCGCTGGGACTGCTCGACGTCGGCGACAGTCGGTCTCTTCGACCGTGAGCGTGGATCGGTCGCTTCTCTCTTTTCCCCGGAGACATAACACCGTTGCGGCCACTTAAGAGCCTTCCTCGCGTACCGCCGCGTAAGTAGGACTGGGCGTTTGTAATGTCGGCGGAAGACTTGTTCGATATAGCACTGGCGGCTCGACTTAGCGGGCGATCTGGGTGCGCTGGCGGCGTGTCACGGATGGATCTCCGGCGGTCGACGAGCGGGGGCGAAGCTCCGCATTCCAGGCCAGACGTTGGAGTCGAGAATCAGAACTCCGCTCATCGACAGACACTCGTCTCGAGGACCGTCCGTGTTGCAACACTCGCCGACCTAGGCCGAGCATTTCGGCAATTGCCGATCCATCGGCATCCTCGCGGAAGCAAACTTACCGCTGTAGAAGCAGTTAGCCGTGGCGCAGCGCTTGCTTTCCTTGCTACCGCTCACGGCCGCAGAATACCGGTCAAGTCGGCCTCGATTCGAACAGCATGATGAGGACAGAGCGATGTTGGGTGCACGTATCTCACTTCGGACGCGCGTCACGCGCGGCGCCGCGATGGTGGCGGGCCTCGCGGCGCTCGTCGCGCTACGACCCCCTGACACGGGGCACCTGGCCGGAACGCCACACCCCGCGGTTTCTGTCCTCCTGTCGGCTCAAGCCCGGCGCTACCTAACGCTGCAGTGGCGCTCCTATTCCACCGAGTTCATGGGCTGCATGATCGGCGAAGTGAGCGGCAGGACCGTGGTGGTTCGGCGCATCGCCCCCGCGGATGTGGATCCCGCGCAGTCGACGCAAACGCACGTGCTCCCGCGGGCAACATGTGAAGCCACCGGCTGGAACGGGACGGTTGGGATCATCCACAGCCATCCCAGCGGCGAGCGCTGCTTCTACTACTTCCCAGGTACTCAAGTGGCGAGCTCCGACGCCCAGTCGTTCGCGCGCCAAGTCTATGCCGTCGACGCGATCGTGTGCGGCGACAGCGTCGTTTGGATCGGGCGCGACTTGCAAGAGCACTCGCTACAGCTTCTGGCGCGTCCGACAGCCTCGGCATCCGTGCTGAAGCCGGGCAACCGTGTGCGTGAGGGGTCCGCCCCGTGACCCCGACGCTCGTCGTGAGCGTGGCGGATGAGATCTACCTGGCGCGGCTGCGGGTGCTGGGGGCATGGTGGTGCCTTGGCTCGAGCATGCTCGCACCGGCATTGCTGATGGAATACGCGCCCCCTTCGCCGGTCGCGCCAAGGGAGGCGCGCCCATGAGTACGCGCCCGATCATGACGCGGCCGGGGCGCCGCTCTACACGGGGGTCTGTGCTCGGTGCGCCAAGGAGAGACGGAGCGACGCCGGCAGAGTCCCGGTCGCTCCTCCCCCGGCGCGTCGACAAGCAGCTCCAATCGCTGGAGCACTCCAGCAAATCGGACCGGGACCCGGCCACGGCGCTGCGCGAGACGGTGGAGGCCATCTGGCAAATCGTCGAACAGGCCGCGTCCGCGAGGGCACTCGACGGATCGCGCCATGGCGCGAGCGCGCTTCTCGCCCGACGCGAGCTGGTGCAGCGCGGAACGTGCACGCTGTCCGCGGTAATTCGTCGGGGCGTAGCGTCAGGGGCGTTTCGGCCCCGCCGCGCGTCGTGGGCCATTCGGCGCTTGCCCTTCGCCATCGTCGCCGGCGCTTGCGTGCATTGGGTGTTCGGTCTCGCAACGGCGCCGTCACTACGCGCAAGCGCGGCGGTCAAGGGAGCACTGGAAGTCCTGCGCCCGCGACAGTTCTCCACATCGACACACGCTCGTTACGAGTAGACTGGGTCTCGCCGCAATTCGACCAGAACCGCAGGAGGACATGCGGCGTTCCAAGTGGCAGGTGGCGACGTTTCTGGCTATATCTGGTGAGGTGACCTCGCCCAGGATGACAAAAGAGGACAATAAGGTGCGTCCTTCGGAAGCGCCTCATCCGGTACGAGCCGAATCGCAACAAGCATGCGATGCTCGGATTTATCCGCTCGCGGACTCCCTGCTCACGGCCGCAAGGCGAATCCTGGAAATGATCCCGGCTGGCGCGAGCCTGACGGATATCCTGACAAATCTTTGCACCGCCATCGATGATCATAACTCCGACATGATGTCGATTGTGATGCTGATGGATGCCGACGGCCAACGGCTGTGGCCGGCGGCCGCCCCCCGGATGCCCAGCGATTTCGTCAAGGCTATCAGCCCGCTGATGATCGGCGAGAACATGGCCTCTTGTGGTACGGCTGCCTTTCGGAGGGAACGGGTCATTCTGTCCGACGTCGCCACCGATCCGCTGATGTCGGGTCTCCCGGCCGGGTTGCGCGAGCTGGTATTGGCCCAGGGCCTCCGAGCCCAGTGGTCCCAGCCGCTTTTTTCGAAGCACAACGAAGTCCTCGGCACGTTCGGGTTGTTTCACGGCACACCGCGAAGCCCCACCGACCGTCAGTTGCAGTTAATCGAGGACGCGGCAACCATCGCCGTCATAGCGATCGAGGGCGAACGGTCACGGGCGGCTCTCAAACAAGCGTTCCTCGACATCCAGACCTCGGAGCAAGAGTTACGATCCATTGTCGAGGCCCGGACGGGAGTCCCCTGTACGCGAACCGCGCAGTTCTCGAATACACGGGACTCACGATTGAAGAAATCATGGCCCCGGACTCTCGCCTTCGAATGTTTCATCCCGACGATGTGGCGAGGTTCCAGGATGAGCGGCGGCAGGCGCTCGCGCGTGGCGTGCCGTTCGAAAACGAGCAGCGCGCACGACGCAAGGATGGGGAGTACCGGTGGTTCCTCGTCCGGTACCGTCCTCTGCGTGACGAGCAGAGTCGGCTGATCCGCTGGTACGCGACGGGAACGGACATCGACGATCGCAAGCGCGCCGAGGAGCGGATGCGCAACGAGACCCTCGCGCTGCGGGAAGACATCGACCGCGCCTCGATGTTCGAAGAGATCGTCGGTTCATCCGCACCCCTGCAGCGCGTTCTGCAGCAAGTGGCGAAGGTGGCCAAGACCGATTCCACGGTCCTCATCCTGGGCGAGACCGGGACCGGTAAGGAGCTGATCGCGCGCGCTATCCACAAGCGGTCTCCGCGCGCGAACCGGGCGTTCATCCGCGTAAACTGCGCGGCCATTCCCCCGTCACTAATCGCCTCGGAGTTATTCGGGCACGAAAAGGGGGCGTTCACCGGAGCAGTGCAAAGACGGCTCGGGCGATTCGAGGCGGCCGACGGCGGCACGATCTTCCTGGACGAGATCGGCGACCTGCCCGCCGAGACGCAGATCGCGCTCTTGCGCGTGCTCCAGGAGCGCGAGATCGAACGCGTGGGCAGCAGTCGGCCTCTCAACGTGGATGTGCGCGTCTTGGCGGCTACGAATCGCGACCTTGAGGCCGCTGTCGAACGCGGCGCCTTCCGCGAGGATCTCTATTACCGTCTGAACGTCTTTCCCATCTGGATGCCCCCGTTACGCGAGCGCGGAGAGGACATTCCGGTCCTGGTCGAGTATCTGGTGGAGCGATACGGGAAGAAGGCCGGAAAGACCATCCGCAACATCAGGAAGCAGACGTTGGAGCTGTTTCAAGCCTACGATTGGCCGGGGAACGTGCGCGAACTGCAGAACGTGATCGAGCGCGCCGTGGTGTTGTGCGAAGGCGAGACGTTCGCAATCGACGAGTCGTGGCTCAAGGGCAAACCACACCAGCCGTCCGAGCGGACGGCGAGCCCGGCGACTACGCTCGCCGGCGGCGAGCGGGGGGTGATCGAAGCGGCGCTCGCGGCGTGTCACGGACGGATCTCCGGCCCGAAGGGTGCGGCGACGAGGCTCGGCATTCCCCGCCAGACGCTCGAGTCGAAAATCAAAGCCCTGCGTATCGACACACTGGCGTTTCGGGCACGCTAGGTCCTCCCAAGCTCCACCCGACCCGAGTAAACCGGTCGGCAGTTGCTGATCCATCAGCTTCCGCGCTGAAGACAACTGCTTCTTCGCTCCAACTCGACACGCGATTCGAGGAGCGCGTCGAGGTCTGGCACCAAGTGAGCACGCATGCGCTCGACGAGCGACAGATCACTGCGTTCGCGAGCGAGTTCTCCCGCAATCAGGCCGACCGGTCGGCAATTGCTGATCTATACGGCATCCTCGTTGAAGCCAACTGCCCGTCGTGGAGGTAGTTCGCCGTGGCGCGGCGCTTGCTTCGCGTTACGCCGCAACATGGCCGACGGCTCCGGTCAGGTGACCCCGAACATCGAAAGGGTCTCCCCAATGGCCAGAGCGCGGCGCTGGCGCCGAAGGAATCGCCGCTTTCACCAACGAGTCAGTGCCAATCGGGCGAGAGCCAGCTGAGGCTCAGCGTGGGTAGGTCGACTACCGGAGATGCGACGCTCCCGATCTCGATCACCCTACACGGAAACGGAGGCTCACGATGAGCGACCGGGCGCGAATGCCGGGCGAGTTGATCTACGAACACGCAGTGCAAATCGAGCAAGTGTCGGACTACGGCGTGGCTCTTGACAGGCTGCTGTCGGGCGCGGCGACGCCGCCCGCGGAGGGAGCGCGCTTCGACTTCCACCGTGAGGGTACCGTCCCTAGCGCGAAGGTCGAGGGCACGCTCAACGGCGCTCCCTACTCCGCTCCCAAGAGGACTTCGATGCGCCTCGCCGCCGCTCTCCTGGCGGTGGTGGCCAGCCTTGTCGTCGGTCCGAGCGCAGCTCTGGCTGCTGCAGCCCAGCATCACGACCAGGTGCCGGGCTTCTACGGACTGAAAGTCGGCGACCTCGAAGTGACGGCCCTGTTCGATGGTCCCGGCGTATTCGATCAGCACTGGCTGAAGGGAACGAAGGCGAGGATGGGTGAAGTCGTAAAGGCATTGCACGAAGATTCGCACATGCTGGATGGCAGCGAAACAGCCTTCCTGGTCAACACCGGCAAGCAGCTGATCCTCGTCGATGCGGGTTCCGGCACCTGGTGGGGTGGGGGAGCGTTCGGACGCTTGGCCCGCAGCCTCCGCAGCGCAGGCTACACGCCGGAAGAAGTCGACCTCGTCTTGGTGACGCACCTCCACGCCGATCACATCGGCGGTCTCACCACCCAGGACGGAAGGCGTGTCTTTCCAAATGCCGAGGTGTACGTCGCGAAGGCAGAAAACGACTTTTGGCTGTCGCCGGAAATCGCCGCTCAGGCGCCGAAGGATGCGCAACGGTTCTTCCAGAGTGCGCAAGCCATCGCAGCGCCGTACATCAAGGCCGGTAAGTGGCACACGTTTAGTGGTTCCGAGCCGATCGTCGACGGCATGCACCTCGTCCCGCTGCCTGGTCATACCCCGGGACATACCGGCTATGAATTTTCGTCAAAGGGACAAAAGATCCTGTTTTGGGGCGACATCGTCCATGCACAGCGCGTCCAGCTGCAGCATCCCGAGGTCACGGTGGTCTTCGACATCGACCCGATTGCGGCTGCAGCGACCCGGAATCAATTGCTGCCTAGGCTCGCGCGCGAGGATGTCGTGATCGCGGGGCCGCATATGCTATTTCCTGGCCTGGGTCGCCTGCTCAGGGAGGGGAGTGGCTATAGCTGGACGCCAGTGCCATTTACCGATCAATGGGTCGAAAATGCGCCTTCACCGCAAAAGTACTAATGCTGCGGGGCAAAGGCGACAACTCGAGTTGGGATCATCGGAAGTGGAAGACTCGACCACCTGGCCGTGAAGTTTGCCGCCGGATTTGGGAGCGAAGTAACTGCCTTTACGTCCGAGTGAGAACGCGGCGGCGGCGGCTCGAAGTGTGGCGCGCCCACTCTGTCGTTCCAACTTCGAGGCTGGGCTGAAGTTCAGCGAGTGGCGGGGGCGCTCGACCTATTGCTTGCGATGCAAAGGCCGTGTCGAATTCGTACCTAGCATGGGTGAATAATCAAGATAGGGGAATTTGGAGCCGTCAAGAAAGAGAGCGTTTTCATGGAAACTCACGAATTTGTGAGAGGTCTTGCTGTTTGTTCAGCGGTGACCAGTCTCCTATTTCCAATCTCGTGTCCATCTGCTCTTGCGGGAGGGCAGCAGGGTTTTTCAATCAAGGTGTTCACCTCTCCCGACGATCAGTTCTGGACCAACTCCGTCATTATCGAGGGAGTACATGAAGTGATGTTGGTCGATGCGCAGTTAACAAGAACCAATGCTGAAAGAGTATTACAGGAAATCAAAGCGACTCAAAAGCCACTCTCTATTATCTATATTACCCATGAGCACGCCGATCATTTTCTTGGTCTGGAGGTCTTTAGCGAGGCATACCCGAAAGTGGGGATTATTGCGAGTGCTGCGGTTGTAGACCGAATCAACAAGGTGTATCAAGAGAAAATAGATAAATGGAAAAAGGTCTTTGGCTCAGGCGCAACCTCTCACGTTGTTGCTATCGCAAAACTCGACGGCAACTTTATTCAATTTGAGAGCTCACAAATAGAAGTCCTTAGGAACATCCAAGGTGACACCGATGAAAACACGATGCTTTGGATTCCTGGACAGAGAATCCTCATTGCTGGCGATGTTGTGTTCAATAACATGCACGTTTACACCGCAGAAACGGACATTAAGGCTCGAGGGAAATGGTTGAACTCATTACAGAAAATCAGAGAATTAAGACCTTCGGTTCTTATCCCTGGACATAGCAAGGTTGGAGCTCCCGTTGACGCGACTACCGCCGTGGGTTTTACCGAAAAATATTTATTAGTCTTTGAAGAAGAACTCAAAAAAGCCAAAGATCCGGATAGCTTTATTAACACCATGAAGGAAAGATTCCCATCTGCCGACCTTCTCTTGGCAATCGAACGGGGCGCGAAGGCTAATGTTAAGCCCTGACAAGCAAGAGCGTCGCTAGCGCGGGGAGCGCCCGTCCCCCATGAGCCGAGACGGGACGCCCGCGCGACCTTGGTCGAGGACGTTGGCACTGATCGGCGTCGTGGCGTTGACCGCCGAGACGGGACGAGCGCAGACGCCCCGGCCTGATCCGGCCGGGCCGTTCCGACCCGTACGGTTCGATGAGAACTACTCCTATCTCCGCGACTCTGTGCGTCATGGGTGGTGGCAGCCGCTCAAGTACGTCCCCCTGGGTCAGGGGAGCTCGCTGTCGTTTGGGGGCGAGCTGCGCGTCCAGTACGAGCGCCTCGACCATCCCAGCTTCGGG
>WNFG01011085.1_pt1 | contig 9990 bp, 8 predicted proteins | sample 5400431 | NCBI WGS metagenome assembly WNFG01 (sample SAMN13153346, study PRJNA577476) | soil metagenome | isolation source: 120 cm saprolite under Douglas fir tree site 2 hole 3 replicate 2 | place: USA:California | collected 2015-04-18
GCGCCGTAGCCGAGCGCGGTGGCCGCGGTGACGATGTTCATCGCGCTCGCGCCCGCGGACAATTCCTGCTCCCATGGCGGCACCTTCGGGTGCGGCCTGGTAAAACTGACCACGCCAATCACCAAGGGTGCATCCGTAAGCCGGCGCCTCTCGACATCGACGTCGGCCGACGCGGCGTTCGGATTTTTCTGCGCAAACACCCGCGCAATCACTTCGCCGGCGCGAACGCGCGCGTCACCCTCAAACACGATGAAGCGCCATGGCGTCAGCTTGCCGTGATCGGGCACGCGCGCGCCGATGGTGAGGATGGTTTCGAGTTCCGCAGGCGAGGGGCCGGGAGCGCTCATCTCGCGCGGTTTTACCGAGCGGCGGTTTTTCAGCAGGTCGATGGCGTCGGGCATAGGCATTCCCTGATTTCGCGCCGCGGAGCCGCGACACAATTTAGCGGGTCTCTAACTCAGTGTGCGCGGCGTTTGCCCGCTTCACATCCGGCGGCGTGGCCTCATCGACCAGCGCGGCCAGCGCTTCATCGGTTGGCATCACCTTTTGTCGGTCGCTGCCGAGGCGGCGGATTGAGACCGACTGCGTCTCGAATTCCTTCTTGCCGACAACGAGAAGCGCCGGAATTTTCGCCAGCGAATGCTCGCGGACCTTGTAGTTGATCTTTTCGTTGCGCAGGTCGAGTTCGACGCGCAATCCCGCGCGCCGCGCGGCGGCTGCGACCACCTTGGCGTATTCGTCGCCTTCCGAGGTGATCGTGGTGACGACCGCTTGCACCGGCGCCAGCCAGAGCGGGAAATTACCCGCATAATGCTCGATCAGGATGCCGATGAAGCGCTCCATCGAGCCGCAGATCGCGCGATGCACCATGACCGGCGTTTTCTTCGAGCCGTCGGCATCGATGTAGAACGCGCCGAATCGCTCCGGCAGGTTGAAGTCCACCTGCGTGGTGCCGCACTGCCAGTCGCGGCCGATGGCGTCGCGCAGCACATATTCGAACTTCGGGCCGTAAAACGCGCCTTCGCCGGGATTGATCGAAGTCTTGATGCGGTTGTGGCCTTGCGCCTCGATCTGCGAGAGCACCGTCGCCATCACGCGCTCGGCATGGTCCCACATCTCGTCGGTGCCGACGCGCTTGTCCGGCCGGGTCGAGAGTTTTACCGTAAGATCGCCCTCAAAGCCGAAATCCGCGTAGGTCGACAGAATGAGATCGTTGATCTTCAGACACTCATCGGCGAGCTGTTGTTCGGTGCAGAACACATGCGCGTCGTCCTGCGTGAAGCCGCGCACCCGCATCAAGCCGTGCATCGCGCCCGACGGCTCGTAACGATGCACCACGCCGAACTCCGCCAGGCGTAAAGGCAGGTCGCGATAGCTTTTCAGGCCATGCTTGAAGATCAGCACATGGCCGGGGCAGTTCATCGGCTTTAGCGCGAACCAGCGCTTGTCTTCGGCCTCGTCGCCGGCGGATTGGGCTGCGAACATGCTCTCGCGATACCAGTCCCAATGGCCCGAGGTTTCCCACAGCGCCTTGTCGAGAATCTGCGGCGCGTTGACTTCGCTGTAATCGCCCGATAGCCGCCGGCGCATATATGCGACCAGCGCCTGGAAGATGGTCCAGCCCTTCGGATGCCAGAACACCACGCCGGGGCCTTCCTCCTGGAAGTGAAACAGATCGAGCTCGCGGCCGAGCTTGCGATGATCGCGCTTCTCGGCTTCCTCGATCTGCTTGAGGTAAGCGTCGAGATCTTCCTGCTTCGCAAACGCCGTGCCGTAGATCCGCGTCAGCATCGGATTGCTCGAGTCGCCGCGCCAATACGCGCCCGCGACCTTCATCAGCTTGAAGGCGTTGCCGATCTTGCCGGTCGAGGTCATATGCGGCCCGCGGCAGAGATCGAACCAGTCGCCCTGCTTGTAGATCTTGATGGTCTGGTCGGCCGGGATCGCGTCGACCAGTTCGACCTTGAACATCTCGCCATTGTCGCGAAATACCTGCTTGGTCTGCTCGCGCGTCCAGATTTCCTTGGTGAAGGGTTTGTCGCGCGCGATGATCTCGCGCATCTTCTTTTCGATTGCGGCAAAATCCTCCGGCGTGAACGGCTCGTTGCGGAAGAAATCGTAATAGAAGCCGTTCTCGATCACCGGACCGATGGTCACCTGCGTGCCCGGCCATAGCGACTGCACCGCTTCGGCCAGCACGTGCGCGGCGTCATGCCGGATCAGTTCCAGCGCGCGCGGATCGTCCCGGGCGATGAATTCGATTTTCGCGTCGTGCTCGATTAGATCGGAGAGATCGACCACCACGCCATCGAGCGCCATTGCCACGGTGCGCTTGGCCAGCGACGGCGAGATACCCTTGGCGATATCGGTTCCAGTGATACCCTTGGGGAATTCGCGCTTGGCGCCGTCAGGGAAGGTGAGGGCGATCTTGCCGGATTCGACCGGCTTCAGGTTGGTGAGGCTGTACTTGAAGTCGGTCATAGCGGTCTCCTTGAAGGCAGCGGTATAGCAGGGGATTGGCGCGACGCAATCCTGCAACCTCAAGAAAATCGGCGTGCAACGGCCCCGGCATTGAACGGTCCATCCGCCTCACGCAACCAAGTTGGGGGAACGGCCGGGCCTTCGCCGCACCGGCCGGGATGATGGACAAATAAGGCCGATCGATATGACCGTCACCCCGGAAATTCTCAGAGCCAACAAAGAGATTCGCGACATGCTGTGGCCGTTCGATTTCGCGGTGGTCGATAACAGGGAATACGGGACCGCCTGGTTCGACACCGCTCCCCTCGAACCCTTCGAGATCGTGGCGCAGAGGAGTTCGGGCTGCGTCTACGCGCTGACGGGTCCGCAGCGGCACGTCTTGCTCGTCACATCCGAAGGGCAGGCCGGCATCGTGGCGGCGAGCCTGCAGGAATGCCTCGAACTCGTGGTCGCGCATCCCTATTGGCAGGACGTGTTGTCCCGCGCAAAGGGCGACCTCGAGGTCATGCGACAAATTTTTCGCGATGACATCGGGGATTTGGAGGACGAGGCGCTCAGCGACAATCCGGAAATCGAGGAGTTTCGGCCGCTGCTGCGCGCGCGGCTTGGGCTAGTCGACCCCAGCGACCCCGCAAAACTGCTCCATCATGCGATCACCGTGCTTGGCGCCGATGTGATCGTCCGCGGTCATGACGGTTATCCGTGGGCGCCGCTCACCGGCAGGTTCAAATGGCCGTAACATTGCGGCGCGCAGCGACGCCGTTCCAGCCAATGAAATAAATCTGGCGTTTCCTGCTTTCATTTCGCCCTGACATCATCTACATGCATCTGCATGAAAAATCCGCCTGAAGCTGCCCACGTCGAACGCCGTTTCGCGCCCACCGCCCTGATGCTCGGCAATTTCGTCATCGGCACTTCCGTGCTGGCGCCGGCGGGCATGCTGGGCGAACTGTCGGCGGGACTCGATGTCAGCATCCGCGACGCCGGATTGCTGATCACCTTCGGCGCGATCGTGCTGTGTATCGGTTCGCCGCTGACGGCGTGGCTGACCAGCCGGATCGAACGGCACATGCTGCTCACCGCAACGCTTACAGTGCTCGCGCTCGCCAACGCCGCCTCGGCGTTCGCGCCCGACTATGCGACCCTGCTCGTCATCCGCCTGATCATGCTGGCGGTTGGCGCGCTTTATACCCCGCAGGCCGCCGGCACCGCCGCGCTCATTGTGCCCGCAACGAAACGCGGCGGCACCATCGCCTACATCTTTCTCGGCTGGTCGCTGGCCGCGGCAATTGGCCTGCCGCTGGTGACGTTCATCGCCAGCCGCTATGGCTGGCGCGCGACCTACGGCAGCATCAGCGTTGTTGCCTGCGTCAGTTGTTTGCTTCTGGCCTGGCGGCTGCCCGGCGGATTGATCGGCGCGCCGGTGGACCTCAAGACGTGGGCCGATCTCGGGCGAAACCGGCTGATCGTTCTCTTGCTGCTGATCACGACCTTGCAAGTCTCGGGACAGTTCGCCGTTTTCACCTATCTGGGGCCGTTGCTGACGCGGCTGACGCAGGCGGGTCCCGATGCGGTCGGCCTGGTGTTTGCGACCTATGGCGTGTTCGGATTCCTGGGCAATGTCATCGCGACCCGTTTGGTCGATTCATGGGGCAGCTACCGGACGTCGCTATTGTTCCTGGCCGCGCTGTTGGCCGGTGCCTGCATCTGGGCGCTTGGCGCGGGTAACTTTGCGATCATGGCGGCCGCGGTTGCGGTCTGGGGGCTCGGCTTTGCCTCAACCAATTCGATGCAACAGGTGCGGCTGGTCGGCGCCGCGCCGGCGCTTGGCACCGCATCGGTGTCGCTGAATACGTCCGCGCTCTATATCGGCCAGGCGATCGGCTCGGCCACCGGCGGCATGCTGTTCGCGCGCGATCTGCTTTATGGCGCGGGATACGTCTCGGTGGCCTTCATCGCGCTGGCGCTTTTCGTGGCGACCCTGACCAAGCCTCGCCAGGCTGTGGCGTTATCAACATAAGCGAGACTTCCGGCCTCGCGAGAAACCGTCGACAAGATTTTCCCCGCATGCTTTTCTTTAGCCTGCGGGAATCGCGAATTTCGATGAACCATCCGGCTCGCTGCAACGTTTGCGTCGCCTTGCATTAACAGGCGAAAACGAAAGTGAAGTGACATGAGAACAATACTCGCGCTCGTCCTGGTGCTGTATTCGGCCGCGGCAATGGCTCAAGGCAGCCCACCGACCGTCGGCGGAAAGCCGCTGGTCCAGGTGAAGCCGCGCGGCCCGGCCCCGAAACAGTCAGCCACTCCAAAACCCCAATCAATTGCCGCGAGGCTGCAGGCGTGTCTTGAAATCGAGGATGCAACAAAGGGGCGCCTGGATTGCTATGATGCCATCTTCCCGCCCAAACCAAACCCCAAGGCGCCTGCCGCGAAAGGCGTGGCTGATTGCCGTTTCACCAAGGAAGAAGACGAGCGGCTGACATGTTTCAACGGGTTCGCGGAGCGAATACCCCAACTTCCGAAGTGATCCGCATCCCCCGAGGTTTGTGCACAGGAGGCGTGCTCAGTCGCCGATGGGCGTCAGTACCGCCTTGAGGCGTTTCGGCCGACGCGAGGCTGCGATAGCGCGCCGGATTACCGGCTGGCGGGCGATGTGGCGCTTGCCGCGACCCTTGTCAGCGCGGGCGTGGCCGCCATCTTGACGAGCACTTCCTTGACCGGGTTTTCAGTCCAGGCGTGGGTGACGTAATCGCGATGCGTCACGCCCTCGGGCGTCTCGACAAACACCACGCTGCCCGGCCGCAGCGGCCCGTCGATATCTTCCGATATCGCGATGCCCTTTTCTGTCAGCATTTGCATCAGCTCGCGGTCGTGCCGCTTGGTGTAACGCGTATACGCGCTGACGAAAAAGCCGGACCGGTTATCGACGATCCAGGACGCGAACTTGTCCAGTTCGCCATAAACCGCATCGAGCAGAAACACGCCGCGCACGCGATTGCCAAGGCCGCCCACCTCCAGGCTCCAGGCCGCCGGCACGAAGCCGCCGCTGTAGCCGACGATGATGACCGGCATATTGGCGAATGCCTTGGCGGCGCCGGGATCGCCGTAGAGACGGGCGAGGTGCTCGGCTGACTCCGCCACGAAGCGCTTGAGCCCGCCAGGCTGCCAGAACTTGCCGGCGCTGGAATCGGCGGCATCGACTGCAAGCTGAGGCGCCAACAGCACGGCATTCACGCCGGAATCCGAAATCTGTTGCGGCACGAGTTGGCGGTCGCGCACGTCGCGTTCCAGCGTCGCACCGTTGCCGTGGAAGAACACGACGATGACGCCGGGCTTGCGGGCATCGAAATTCTCCGGGACATGTATCAGGACGCGGTTGTCGTTGTAGGTTTCGTCCTGCCAGTAGACCCGGCCGCCGTAACTGCGGTGGCCGCGGCGTTCGCCCTTGGAGATGTTCAGGAACGGCTCGTCGGTGCGCGGATTGTTGCCGAGATAGGGAAACGCCGAGGATTTCAGGCTGACCAGCGTGGTCTGATCCCCTCTGGCCGGACGCTCATACGGGACCGTTGGCGCTAACGAGGCCACCCGGAAGGGGGCGGGCTCCGCCTGTGCGGTGCGTTTGCGCGGCGCGTCGGCGGATTGACGCTGCACAAAGCTCTCGTTCGCGGTCGGGAAGCGATCCCTGAACTGTGGCGCGGGGAAGCGGTCGTCGAACGAGTCTCCCGATGAGACCTGCGAATTGGCGGCCAGCATCCCGGCGGTCGGTGCCTTGCCACATTGAACGAGGATGAATGACAGCGGGACAAATGCCGACAGAATGGCGATCCAGCGCCAACGGGTGGAACGAGCGGGGTGTTCGGGCACCTGCGCATGGCCCGCCGCGCCAAGTGACATCACCTGGCCTGCGCGATCAGACGTCTGCACTTTCGGATTCGCCCCGACCATTCACCCACTGCCCCAATGTCCACCGGCGATCGGCGTATGTCAGCTCGCTAGCGTTGAGGTAACGTTAAGCTTCCGGGAAAAACTCCCCATCCCGGAAACCCCCAGGAAAACACGAAATCGTGTCGCGATTGTGGGACAGTCATCTTCTTTCCGCAATGTCCCTTGACGGCCAAGGGGGCCTTCGGGGCGTTCAACGGTATTAAAATACCTAAATCTTATCAAGATTTAAATCCTTGTTAACACTGCTTGAATTGACAGGGACCAGCCTGCACGATGAAGAAAATCATGGGCGCGACGCACGCCCAAAGTGTGGACCGGCATGGCAACATCGGAAACAGGAAGCGCGGCGTGGCCCGGCCGGCTCCCCGGAAGCGGGTCGACGGTTTCGGTCATCGTGGCTACCGCCATCGTCGTGGCCGACATGATTGGTGTCGGCGTCTTCACCAGCCTCGGCTTCCAGGTCAAGGACATCCCCCCGGGATTTTCAATTCTGTTGCTATGGGCCGTCGGCGGCATGGTCGCGCTGTGCGGGGTGTTTTCCTACAGCGAGCTCGGCGCGATGTTTCCGCGCTCGAGCGGCGAATACAATTTCCTGAGCCGCGCCTTTCATCCGGCGTTCGGATTTCTGGCGGGCTGGGTGTCGGCGACGGTTGGTTTCGCAGCGCCGATGGCGCTGGCCGCGATGGCTTTCGGCGAATACGGCAAGTCGGTGCTTCCGGGCGCGCCGCCGCTGGCGCTTGCCATCGGCATCGTCTGGCTGGTGTCCCTCGTGCAACTCAGCGGCGTCAGGCACTCCAGCACCTTTCAATTGGTAGCGACCGTCTTGAAAGTTGTGCTGATCGTTGCGTTCCTGATTGCGGGATTTGTCATCGGCACGCCGCAACCGGTCAGGTTTGCGCCCGATGTTTCCGACTTCGCCCAGGTCGCCAGCGCGCCGTTCGCGATCGGGCTGGTCTTTGTGATGTATTCGTTCTCGGGGTGGAACGCGGCGACCTACATCATCGGCGAGATGCGGACCCCGCAGCAAAACCTGCCGCGCGCGCTGCTGGCGGGGACGTTGATCGTGCTTGTGTTGTATGTCGCGCTGAATGCGGTGTTTCTGCACACCACGCCGATCGACAAATTGTCCGGGCAGCTCGATGTCGCCCGGATCGCCGGCAGCTACATCTTCGGCGATATCGGCGGCCGCATCGTCGGCGCCATGATCTGTATCGGGCTGGTGTCGTCCATCAGCGCGATGATGTGGATCGGCCCGCGCGTCTTGATGACCATGGGCGAGGACATCCCGTCGTTGCGGGTATTCGCCCGCAAATCGACCCGCGGAGCGCCGGCCTATGCCATCCTTTTCCAGCTCGCGGTCGCCAATCTCATGCTGTTCACCCGCAGTTTCGAGGCGGTGCTCGATTTCATTCAGTTCGCGCTGTTGTTCTGCTCGTTCTTCACCGTGCTCGGCGTCATCAAGCTGCGCATCACTCAGCCCGACCTGCCGCGGCCCTATCGCGCCTGGGGATACCCGATAACCCCGGTGGTTTTCCTGCTCGTGACCGCGTTCATGATGTACTATCTTATGATGGAACGGCCGTTGCAGTCTGCTCTCGGTAGCTTGATTATGATTTCGGGCCTTTTGATTTACGCCGCTTTCCGCAAGCGGGCCGATCCACGCTCCGCGACCGCATCCAAAAGCCACAAATAGCGATGCTTCAGCCTGTGAAAATTGCGGCGCTGGCTGCAGCCGTGTTTGTCGCCGCCGCGATGCCTGCGCGCGCCGCCGACACCGTTACCGCCGACGACACCGCGCGTTTCCTTGCGGGGATGTTGCCATCCGCCGACTCGCCGCTGACGCCGTTGACGAAGGATCCCTCGTGGCAGCACCACGCAAGATTTTTCGATGCTGCATTCGGCCAGCTTGAGCAGCGCCAGCTTTCAAAAATCCGGAGCTGGGCGGCCACCAACCTGGCGGCGCCGAAGCCGGCGATGTTTTACATGTTCAGCGGTCCGGACTTCCTCTACGCGGACGCATTTTATTCCAAGGCCACGACCTATGTGCTGAGCGCGCTGGAGCCGGTCGGCTCGGTGCCCGATCTCACGAGAATGCCGCGCGGCGGTATCGGGTCCGCGCTTTACAACGTCGAGCGCTCGCTGGGTTCGGTCCTGAGTTTCAGCTTCTTCATCACCAAGCTGATGAAGACCGATCTGCATGCCGGACGGGTGAGCGGCACCTTGCCGATCCTCTACGTGTTGCTGGCGCGTTCGGGAAAGACCATTCAAGACGTCAGCCTGATCGCGCTCGACGACAGCGGGGCGGCGTATTTCGCAAACGAAAATGCCGGCAGGAACGCAACGCGCGGCGTGCGGATCGTGTTCGCAGGCAGCGATGGCGAGCAAAAGACGCTGTATTATTTCTCGACCGATCTTTCCAATAGCGGCGTCAGGAATTCGGGCTTCCTGAAATTTTGCGAGACGCTGGCGCCCGGCAACAGCCTGATCAAGAGCGCTTCCTATCTGCTGCATTCCGGCAATTTCACCACCGTGCGCGATTTTCTGCTCAGAAACAGCGCAACCATCATCCAGGACGATTCCGGCATTCCGCTCGGCAATTACGACCCCAGGAAATGGCGATTTTTTCCGTTCGGCCGCTATGCCGGTCCGATTGCCGAGTTTCCCGGAAGGTACCAGCAGTCATACGCCGAACTGTTCAGACGGGCTCAGCCGATGGATTTCGGAATCGGCTATCGCTGGCGATCGTTTGAATCGAACCTGCTGCTGGCGATCAAGGTGCCCTCCGACGACTCAGGGCGCGTTGACGCCACGCCATCGGCCGAAACTCCGCGTCCGGCACCGCCGCCGCGCCCCCGCCGTCCTCGCCCGCCGGAGTCTGTTCCGCCCAGGGGTTTCCTCTGGTTTTCGCGCTAGCGCCATTTTCGTTGCGCGAACCGCTTTGGTGAGAAGCGCTCTGATGCGTCTCACCACCGCACGCTTTGGCTGGGGACGATGAAGGCTGTGGAGCTCAGTGTGCCGGAGCCGCCGCTAAAGAATCTGCAGGCGGCGACGATCAAGATGAGCAAGGCAAGGATTGCGACCAGATCGATCTGTCTGGGGTCGTGACCTCTGTGGCTGATTTTCCAGCGCATTGTTTTTGACCTTCACAAGCAAGGTATCAAATCAATGCGCCCGTGACGCGGTGGTTCCTGACACGGCAGCAATGCACGTCTCGTTGGAAAGCGGCGCAGCAGTTTTCAGGGTGCGTTGACGCCGCGCCATCGGCCGAACCGCCACGGCAGATACCATCGCGCGCCCGGCGGTTTTGTCAGCGGTACGTTGTCGATCCCCGAGGTACCCCAAGGCTGGCAGCGCAATAGCCGCGCCAAGGTCATCCAGCCGCCGGCCCACAGTCCGAAACGTTCGATCGCCTCGTCGCCATAGACCGAACAGGTCGGCAGATGACGGCAGTTGTAACCGACCAGCGGCGACAGCGTATGCCGGTAAATCCAGATCATCGCGCGCGCCGCATTGCGCGGCAGGCGTTGCACCGCGCCGGCGCAGTCGGAACAATGCGATGAA